>ENA-UOXO01000025-UOXO01000025.1-mixed-culture-metagenome-genome-assembly--contig:-NODE-25-length-126391-cov-31.060909_pt1 | contig 126391 bp, 115 predicted proteins | sample MGYA00238162_ERZ761640 | MGnify/ENA primary metagenome ERZ761640 (study PRJEB28914, sample SAMN08778297) | mixed culture metagenome | isolation source: Freshwater growth medium | place: USA...
GCAAGTACGTGGGCATCTGCGGCCAGGGCCCCAGCGACCACCCCGACTTCGCGCAATGGCTTCGCGACGAGGGCATCAGCTCGATCTCGCTGAACCCGGACTCGGTGGTGGAGACCTGGCAACTGCTCTCGGCCAGCCAGAAGTGACCGGTCAGCGCTTCGGCGTTTGATCCATCAGCGGCAGCGGGCAACCCTGCCGCTTTTTTTATGGTTTTTTTCATGGTCTTCCCGGTCGGTCTGGGGCCGGCGCCGGGCGCACAATCCAGTCGCGCACCGCCTGCGTTGTCCTGCGGTGAACGATGGAGGAGACGACCATGTTCAAAGGCCTTGCCGCCCAACGCCTGGTGGCCCTGTTCTTCGCCGCCGCGGCGTTATTCAACTTTCCTTTGCTGGCCCTCTGGGACCACGATGCCCGCGTCTGGGGGCTGCCGCTGTTCCCGCTGGCGCTGTTTGTGATCTGGGGCCTGTTGATTGCCGTGCTCGCCTGGGTGGTGGAGCACCACAGCAACGTGTCACCCCTCGACTGATCATGTTGTCGGCCCCGCTGGTCATCGGCGTCTCCTTTGCCTATCTGCTGCTGCTGTTCGCGGTGGCCTACTGGGGTGACCGGCGTGCAGCGCAGGGCCGCTCGGTGATCTCCAGCCCCTGGGTGTATGCGCTGTCCATGGCGGTGTATTGCACCGCGTGGACTTACTTCGGCAGCGTGGGTCGTGCAGCCAACTCAGGCGTGTGGTTCCTGCCGATCTACCTCGGGCCCATGCTGGCCATGCTGTTGGCCTGGATGGTGGTGCGCAAGATGATCCGCATCGCCAAGACCTACCGCATCACCTCCATTGCCGACTTCATTGCCAGCCGCTACGGCAAGAGCCCGCTGCTGGCCGGGCTGGTGACGCTGATCACGGTGGTGGGCATCGTTCCCTACATCGCGCTGCAGCTCAAGGCCATTGCCAGCGGGTACGCGGTGCTCACCTCCCCGCTGGGCATGCCGGCGGTGCAGAGTGCCGACTGGTGGAGCGACAGCACGCTGTACGTGGCGCTGGCCCTCGCCGGTTTCACCATCGTGTTTGGCGCGCGCCACCTGGACAGCACCGAGCGCCACGAAGGCATGGTGGCGGCGATTGCGTTCGAGTCGGTGGTCAAGCTGGTGGCGTTCATGGCGGTGGGTCTGTTCGTCTGCTTCGGCCTCTTTGCCAGCCCGGCGGCGCTGTTTGACCAGGCCCACGCGGTGGAGGAGCTGCGCCGCCTGATGCAGTTTGGCCAGGGTCAGCCGTTTGCCTACGCGCAGTGGTTGGGCCTGACCTTGCTGGCCATGCTGTCGGTGATTTTTTTGCCGCGTCAGTTCCAGGTGATGGTGGTGGAAAACGTGGACGAGAACCACCTGCGCCGAGCGGTCTGGGCGTTTCCGCTGTACTTGTTGCTGATCAACCTCTTTGTGTTGCCCATCGCGCTGGGCGGTCTGCTGCACTTTGGCCCCGGGCGCATGGACCCCGAGACCTTTGTTCTCTCGCTGCCGTTGTCGCAGGGGCAGGGCGCGCTGGCGCTGTTCGCCTTCGTGGGCGGACTCTCGGCCGCCACCGGCATGGTGATCGTCGAAGCCATCGCGGTGTCCACCATGGTCTGCAACGACCTGGTGATGCCGCTGCTGCTGCGCATGCGGCGCTTTGGCGCGCGCGCCAGCGGTGACCTCACCGCGGTGCTGCTGCGCATCCGGCGCCTGGCCATCCTGGGCATCCTGCTGCTGGGCTATCTGTACTTTCACCTGGCTGGCGAGGCCTACGCGCTGGTGAGCATCGGCCTCATCAGCTTCGCAGCGGTGGCGCAGTTTGCACCCGCACTGCTGGGCGGCATGTACTGGAAGGGCGGCACGCAGCGCGGGGCGCTGGCGGGGCTGCTGCTGGGTTTTGCGTGCTGGGCCTACACCCTCATGCTGCCCTCGCTGGTCAAGTCGGGCTGGCTGACCGCCGGCTTCCTGGAACAGGGGCCCTGGGGCTGGTGGCTGCTCAAGCCCGAGGCCTTTCTGGGCCTGGCCGGGCTCGACAACCTCACGCATTCGCTGATCTGGAGCCTGCTGGCCAACGTGGCGGCCTATGTGGGTGTGTCGCTCTGGCGGGCGCCCACCGCGCGCGAAACCAGCCAGGCCGTGTTGTTTGTGGATGTGTTCCAACGCACGCCGGCTTCGCGCCCGGTGTTCTGGCAGGGCAAGGCGCAGGTGTCGGCCCTGCTGCCGCTGGTGGGACGTTTCCTCGGCGTGGAGGCGGCGCAGCGCCTGTTCGAGGGCTATGCCGCGCGGGTGGGCGCGCGGCAGATCGAACAGATCCCGGCCGACGCGCGCCTGGTGCATTTTGTGGAAACCCAGCTGGCGGGTGCCATCGGCAGCGCGTCGGCGCGGGTGATGGTGGCCTCGGTGGTGGAGGAGGAGGCGCTGGACCTGGACGACGTGATGCGCATCCTCGACGAAGCCTCGCAGCTGCGCGCCTATTCGCACGCGCTGGAGGAGAAGTCTCAGTCGCTGGAGCGGGCCACCGCCGACCTGCGTCAGGCCAACGAACAGCTCAAGAGCCTGGACCGGCTCAAGGACGATTTCATGTCGTCGGTGACGCACGAACTGCGCACGCCCTTGACATCGATCAGGGCCCTGGCCGAACTCATGCGGGACGATGCAGAAATGGACACCGTGCAACGGCAACAGTTTGTGGGCATCATCGTGGGCGAGGCCGAACGGCTGAGCCGCTTGGTGAACCAGGTGCTGGACATGGCCAAGATCGAGGCGGGCCACGCCGAGTGGCACGACGACGAGGTGGACATGAAAGCGCTGCTGGAACAGGCCGCCGGCACCATGGCCGAGCCGCTGCGCGAGCGCGGTGTGCGGCTGGTGCTGGATGTGCCGCCTCGGGTGCAGCCGCTGCAGGCCGACGCCGACCGCCTGATGCAGGTGGTGCTCAACCTGCTGTCGAACGCCGCCAAGTACGCGCCGCGCGACACCGGGTGTGTGGTGTTGAGCCTGAAGGACCGCGAGGAAGGTGTCGAAGTGGAAGTGCAGGACAACGGGCCGGGCATTGCGCCCGAACAGCAAAGCATGGTGTTCGAGAAGTTTCGCCAGATCGCGGGGGATGCGCATTACCGGCCCGGCGGCACGGGCCTGGGCTTGCCGATCAGCCGCCAGATCGTGACGCATTTGGGCGGGCGCATGTGGCTGCAGTCCACGGCGGGGCAGGGTGCGGTGTTCGGCTTCTCGTTGCCCCGCCACCGACCGACAACAACGCAAGGAGACGCACCGTGAGCCAAAAAATCCTGATCGCCGACGACGAGCCCAACATCCTGATCTCGCTGGAATTCCTGATGAAGCGCGAAGGGTTCGAGGTGGTGCTCGCGCGCGACGGGCAGGAAGCCATCGAGGCCATCGTGCGCGAGCGACCGGCGCTGGTGCTGCTCGATGTGATGATGCCGGTGAAGACCGGTTTTGATGTCTGCAGCGAGGTGCGCGCCAGCGAGAGCCTGCGCGACACGCTCATCGTGATGCTCACCGCCAAGGGGCGCGACACCGACGTGGCCAAGGGCCTGGCGCTGGGCGCCGACGCTTACATGACCAAGCCCTTTTCCACCCGGGAGCTGGTGCAGAAAGTGCGCGAGCTGCTGGAGCCTGCGCCATGAGCCGACGACCCATTGACCGGCGGTTGTGGCTCGGCGTGGGCCTGGCTGGCGCCGCGGTGTTGCTGTGGCTGGGCGCCACGGCGGGCATCGTCTGGTCGACGCTGGATGAGGCACAGCGCGAACGGATGCTGGATCTGCTGAGCACGCGCGGCACGCTGGTGGCCATGATGGTCGTGGTGTTGTTCGGCGCGCTGGCGTTCACGGTGCGTGCGCTCATCCAGCATTTCATCGAACCCGCCGCCCAGCTGGCCGAGGATGGCATGGTGCTGGTGCGCACCGATGTGGCCCGCAGCCTGCCGCCACAGGGCAGCGCTGAAAACCGCGCACTCACCGAGGTGGTCAACCAGCTGGTGGCCCAGCGCACGCGGCTGGGCAGCGAGATGGACGCGCGCGTGCAGGAAGCCAGCCGCGACATCGAGCAGGAAAAAATCCGGCTGGCTGCGTTGATGGCCGAGCTCACGCAGAGTGTGGTGGTGTGCAATCTGGACGGGCGCATCCTGCTCTACAACCAGCGCGCTCGCCAGCAGTTCCGGGCGCTCTCTCAAGCGCCCGAGGTGGCCGGTGGCGCCGAGCTGATCGGCCTGGGGCGCTCGATCTACACGGTGTTTGACCGCAAGCTGGTGGCGCATGCGCTGGAGAACATCCAGCAGCGCATGCTCGCGGGTGTTGCCCAGCCGTCGGCCCAGCTCGTCACCACCACACCGGCGGGTCAGTTGCTGCGGGTGCAGATGGCGCCGGTGCGCTCGGCGCAGGCCCAGAGCGCTGAAGACGCGGCCGACCGGGCGGAGCTCACCGGCTTCGTGCTCATGCTCGACAACATCACGCGCGAGTTCGAGGCCGAATCGGCACGCGACCGGGTGCTGCACACCCTGACCGAAGGCACGCGCTCGGCCCTGGCCAACATGCAGGCCGCGCTGGACGTGCTGGACCACCCCGATCTGGAGCCCGCCGGACGCGACCGGTTCCTGCGCGTGATCCGGGAAGAGAGCGGTGCGCTGGCGCGGCGCATCGTGGCGATCGAATCGGACAACGCGCACAACCTCAAGACCCGCTGGCCGCTGGAAGACATGCTGGGAGCCGACCTGGTGTCGGCGGCGCTGCGCCGCATCGAGACCGTGACCGGTCTGCCCGCCAGCGCGCTGGAGGTGAATCCGACCCTGTGGCTCAAGGTCGAGAGCTTTTCGTTGTTGCAAGTGCTGGTGTATCTCGCCGGCCGCCTGGCCGAGGAATTCGGTGTGCGCTTCGTGCAGTTGCGGCTGGACACGGCCACCGGCAGTGCCGGCAAGGCGCAGCTCGATTTGATCTGGTCCGGGCAGGCGATCAGTAACGAGACGGTGATGAGTTGGGAAATGGAGGCGCTGAAGGTCGGCAACGAGGCCACGAGTCTGAGTGTGCGCGACGTGATCGAGCGTCACGGTGGCGCCTTCTGGTTCGAGCGCGAGCGCACGCGCCACCAGGCATTTTTCCGCATCCTGCTGCCACTGGCCGATCCGCGGGACCAGGCCGATGCGCTCAACTTCGTGCGCAGCGAGAGCCGGCCCGAGTACTACGACTTCGATCTCTTCAAAACCACCGAACAGACCCGCTCGCTGGATGAGCGTCGCCTGGCCGATCTGGTCTACACCGTGTTCGACACCGAGACCACCGGGCTGGAGCCCTCCATGGGCGACGAGATCATCCAGATCGGCGCGGCGCGCATCGTCAACGGCAAGCTGCTTCGGCAGGAGTGTTTCGAGCAGCTGGTGGATCCGCAGCGCAGCATCCCGGCGGCCTCGATTCCCATCCACGGCATCCAGCCCGCGATGGTGGTGGGTCAACCGAAGATCGGCGAGGTGCTGCCGGCTTTCCATGCCTTCGCGCAGGACACGGTGCTGGTGGCGCACAACGCCGCCTTCGACATGCGTTTTCTGCAGATCAAGGAGAAGTCCACCGGCGTGGTGTTCGATCAGCCGGTGCTCGACACGCTGTTGCTGTCGGCGGTGATTCACCCCAACCAGGATTCACACCGGCTGGAGGCGATTGCCGAACGGTTTGATGTGCCGGTGATCGGCCGCCACACGGCGATGGGCGATGCCATGGTGACGGCGGAAATCTTCATCAAGCTGATCCCGCTGCTGGCGCAGCAGGGCATCCACACGCTGGGGCAGGCGCGCGAAGCCGCTCAGAAGACCTATTTTTCGCGCCTGAAGTACTGAAACTCCGGGCGGCGTGGAGCTTTAAAACTTGTAGCGCTGGGCCAGCACCGACTGCAGCGTCTGGACCACTTGAAATGCATCCCGGAGTTGCGTGCGCTCGAAGTTGGAAATGTCGGCCGGGTCCAGAAAGTTGTCGGGATCCAGCCCCTGCGCCATCTGCCGGGCCTGGTGACGGATGCGCATCGCCGCAAGAAATTCCAGGGCGTCGCGCAGGTCGCGCGCGCTTTGTTCGCTGATGTCTCCCCCGTTGGCGGACATGAGCAGCCGGTCGTGGGTGTTGACCTCGGTGTGTCCGCCGGCCAGCGCGTAGACGCGGGCCAGATCCACGATGGGCACCACGCCGGTGTGCTTGAGATCGATGGTGCCCTTGTGCTCGCCGCTGCGAGCAGGTGACAGGCCATTGAACCAGTTCAGTGGCGGCTGGTGGGTCAGCGCATTGCCCACCATGTGCGCCAGAAACAGCGTGTTGCCCCGGGTGCCGTGCAGCACGTCGCGCCGCAAGCCGTCGAGCAGCCGGGTCTGGCCGGCAATGGCCCGCAGGTCAAAGAACACGCAAGTGAGCATGAGCGCCTTGGGTTCGGGTTCGCGGGTCCAATGCCGGAAGTACTCTGCCCACCGGTGGCGAGGCTGTCGCCAGGTGTCGGTCATGGCCATCATCTCGCCCGGGCAGTGCACGTAGCCGCACGCGTCCAAGCCGTCGCAGACGAAGCGCGCGAGGTCGCGGAAGTACTCACCGTGTTGCGACTCGTCGAACGCATCGTCGATCACCATGCAGTTGTCCTGGTCGGACTTGGCGGTCTGCTCGTTGCGGGCTTGCGAACCCGCGGCGACCCACACGTAGTCCACCGGCGCCGGGCCCAGCTGCGCCTCGCCGAGTTGGAGCAGGCGGGTCGTGATCGCGTCGGTGATGGCGGTGATGATGTGGCCGGTGTTGTAGGCCGAGGCGTCGGCGGCGGCCAGGCTTTGTTGCAGCACGCGCACCTTGGCGCTGGCACGCTGCAGGCCATCGATCGACGTTTGTTTGTAGATGTCGCCGGCCAGGTACACGGCCGAGGTGCTGTGCTGTTCGGTCAGGTCGGTCGCCGTGATCATGCCCTTGATGCACTGCCCATCGAGCACCGGTACGTGGTGAACGTTGTGGCGCGCCATCAGCAACAGCACGTTGAAAGCCGGGTCGTGCAGGCCCACTGTGAACGGCGCCAGCGTGGCGATGTCCATGATCGGGCGCTCGGTGTCCAGCCCGGCGGCGATCACGCGGTTGCGCAGGTCGCGATCGGTGATCAGCCCGAACAGGTGGCCTTGCTCCACGATCAGGATCGAGGACACGCGCTGCTCGCTCATGTGCTGCGCTGCGGCGCGGATGCTGGTGTGCGGTGGCAGTGTGATCGGCGCGCGTTTGATCAGCGCGCTCACCGGTGTGGTCATCAGGTTGAGTGCCGTGTCCCCGGTCGTTGTGCCGGCCACGTCGGGAACGGTCGCTGCGCTGCGTGGTTCGATCGGATGTGTGGTCATTGGTTTAGCACTTAAGAATCCATTTTTCATCGGCTGCGGCGTCCACCTTGCGAACCTCGGGTTAGTCCTTAGAGGGTTTGACCTGCCTCCCGTGGGCCGCCAGCCGATTTGTAAGAAGTCGGTAAGGTGCAAATCCAGAATGGCGCCAATCCATCTAAGGCCCCCATGTTGTTCTTCATTTCTGCGGTCAAGCTGATCACCGAAATTGCCCTGTTGGCACTGGTGGGCCAATGGGTGCTGGGCTTGCTCGCCGGCAAACGCCGGGACCAGAATCTCTTTTACCAGTTGCTCCAGCTGATGGGCAAACCCTTCGTGCAGGTGGCCCGGCTGGTCACCCCGAAATTTGTGCTTGAGCGCCACCTTCCCTTGGTGGCGTTTCTCATTCTGGCTTTCATCTGGTTGGCGGTCACGCTGACCAAGGTGAACCATTGTTTGAAGATTGGAGTGGCGCTGTGTCAGTGAATCGCTCGCTCAACCGCAAGTTCATCCAGTTGCAGATTCGCGCCCTGGTGCTTTTTGGCCAGCGCGAAAGGGCACTGGAACGCGTGGGTGACTTGCTCGACGTCAACGGGGCCGATGCCTACGCGCTGGCCACGCGCGCCCACCTGTTGGCCGAGCTGGGCGACAAGACCGGCGCGCAGCAGGCCTTGCAGCAACTCGTGGCTGCCCAGCCGACGCAGCCCGCGGGCTGGTTCAACCTGGGGTACCTCAGCGAAGAGATGGGCCAGCTGGAGCAGGCCGAAGCGGCCTTCCGGCGCGCCACCGAACTCGATCCCACACTCGACCGGGCCTGGTACGGCCTGGCTTTGAGTCTCATTCGCCAGCGCCGGTTTGACGACGCCGTCACCGCCCTGCGCAAGAACACCGAACTGCAACCGATGAGCCCTTACGGCTGGTACCAGCTGGCCCGGGTTCATGTGGACCGGCAAGAGCCCGACGAGGCCGCGAAGATCATTCGCCACCTCCGAAAGTTCGAGCCGAAAGTGGCGGCACAGCTGGAGCGTGAGACCGGTCTTGGGCAAGCCCAGGCCTGATGTCACGCTGCTGCTGCGCGGCCATCAAAAGGGGAGGCTGGCGGAAGCCGGTTTCCGAGAAACGCGGACCGGTTGCAGGCCGCCCGGGGGGACTGGGGTGGCGTCCGTGATGTGCCCGCAAGGGTGTTCTTGATGGAGGTCGATCGCATGGAACTGACTGACAAGCACCGCCGCTACTGGCGGAAAAACCTCAATGTCACCGCCATATTGCTTGCAATATGGTTTGTCGTGACGTTCGTGGTGAGTTTCTTCGCGCGTGAACTGAGCTTCAACTTCTTTGGTTGGCCGTTCAGCTTCTGGATGGGTGCCCAGGGCGCCCTGGTGGTGTACTGCGTGATCATTGCGTACTACGCCTGGTACATGAACAAACTCGACATCGAGCACGGTGTTGAAGAGACCGAGGAATAACACCATGGCAGGCATGTTCGAAACGGGCGCCGGCGGTTCCGGCGGCAACAAGGCGTTCAAGCAACAGCTCAACAAGGTGTACACGTGGTACACGGGCGGGTTCTTCATCTTCGTGGTGGCCTTGGCCATCCTGGAGCAGATGGGCTTGTCACGCGAATGGATCGGCTTCATCTTCCTGCTCGCCACCATCGGCTTGTACGCCGGCATCGGCATCATGAGCCGCACCACCGACGCCGCCGAGTACTACGTGGCCGGTCGACGGGTTCCAGCGGTCTACAACGGCATGGCCACGGGCGCGGACTGGATGTCGGCCGCGTCGTTCATCGGCATGGCCGGCACGCTCTACCTGACCGGCTACAGCGGCCTGGCCTTCATCATGGGCTGGACGGGTGGCTACTGCCTGGTGGCGCTGTTTCTCGCACCCTACCTGCGCAAGTTCGGTCAGTTCACCATCCCCGACTTTTTGGGTGAGCGCTACGGCGGCAACCTGCCGCGATTCATCGGCATCTTCGCGGCCATCCTCTGCTCGTTCACCTACGTGGTCGCGCAGATCTACGGTGTGGGCCTGATCACCTCGCGCCTGACCGGCGTGGCCTTCGAACTCGGGATCTTCCTGGGTCTCGGCGGTATCCTGGTGTGCTCGTTCCTGGGTGGCATGCGCGCGGTGACCTGGACGCAAGTGGCGCAGTACATCATCCTGATCGTGGCCTACATGATCCCGGTGGTGTGGCTGTCCGTGAAGCAGACCAGCGTGCCGGTGCCGCAGGCCGTCTACGGCTTCCAGCTGGAGAAGGTCACGGCCAAGGAAAAGCTGCTGGCAGCCGATCCGAAGGAGCTGGAAGTTCGCGAGATCTTCAAGCAGCGGTCTGCCGCACTGGCCGAGAAGCTCAAGGACCCGGCCGCTGCGCTGGCCGCCGACAAGGCCGCGGCCGAAGCGAAGCTGAACGAGTTGCGTGCCGCCAATGCGCCATCGGCCGACATCTCTGCCGCAGAAAAGGCCATCTCTTCCTTGCCCAAGGACGCAGACGCCGCCAAGAAAGCATGGACCGCGGCCAAGACGAGTGCCGACAACAAGGCCAAGCCGCTCAACGGCATGCCACCGCACGCACAGCAGTTCTCGGGTGACCCGAATGGGGATGCCGCAGCGGTCAAGTCGTACGACACCTCACGGTTGAACTTCCTGGCGCTGATCTTCTGCCTGATGATCGGCACAGCGGCGTTGCCGCACATCCTGATGCGCTACTACACGGTGCCCAGCGTGCGCGAGGCCCGCGAGTCGGTCACCTGGTCGTTGTTCTTCATCTTCCTGCTGTATTTCACCGCGCCGGCCCTGGCCGTGCTGGTGAAATACGAGGTGTTCCACGTGCTGGTCGGCACACCGTTTGACCAGCTGCCCGCCTGGGTGGCCTCGTGGAACAAGGTGGATCCCACCTTGATGTCGATCACCGACATCAACAAGGACAACATCCTGCAGCTCAACGAGATGACCATCGGTGGCGACATCATCGTGCTGGCCACGCCGGAAATCGGTGGCTTGCCGTATGTGATCTCGGGTCTGGTGGCCGCCGGTGGCCTGGCGGCTGCGCTGTCCACGGCTGACGGCCTGCTGCTGACCATCGCCAACGCGCTGTCGCACGACCTGTACTACAAGATGATCGACCCCAACGCCTCCACCGCCCGCCGCGTCACCATCTCCAAGATGCTGCTGCTGATCGTGGCGTTGGCCGCAGCGTACGTGGCGGCGCAGAAACCGGCGGACATCCTGTTCCTGGTCTCGGCGGCGTTCTCGTTCGCGGCGGCGGCGTTCTTCCCGGCGCTGGTGCTGGGCATCTTCTGGAAACGCGCCACCGGCATCGCCGCCTCGATCGGCATGGTCGCGGGTCTGGGGATCACCGTGTATTACATGGTGACCACCCAGCCCTGGATGCGCGGCATCTTCGGCGTGACCTCGCCCATCGAGCTGTGGTTCGGCATCCTGCCGATCTCGGCCGGGGTGTTCGGTGTGCCGGTCGGTTTTGCCGTGATCATTCTGCTGAGTCTGGTGACCCCGGCCCCGAGCCGCAAGGTGCAGCAGCTGGTCGAGCACGTCCGCTACCCCAGCTTGCGCATGAACTGAGCACAAGCTCAGTCGCCCCCGCCCACTCACCGCCTGGGCGGCCAGTGGGCCCCAACCCGGCCAGTTTCGCGACTGGCCGGGTTTTTTGCTAGAATCGTGGGCTTGCCTTGCTGCACCCCATCTGACGCTGGGGGCAGCTCCAACCCAAGTCCGCCATGTGGCGGGCGAATCCACAAGGAGAGTCCATGCGTCATTACGAAATCGTTTTGCTGATCCACCCGGATCAAAGCGAACAGGTTCCAGCCATGCTGGAGCGTTACAAGGGCATGATCACCGCCGGCGGCGGCAAGATCCACCGCGTTGAAGATTGGGGCCGTCGCCAGATGGCTTACCAGATCAACAAGCTGTCCAAGGCCCACTACCTGTGCGTCAACATCGAGGCCGATCAGGCCGTGATGGCCGAACTGGAGCACGCCTTCAAGTTCAACGATGCCGTGTTGCGCCACCTCACCGTGTTGCGCAAAAAAGCCGACACCGGTCCTTCGTCCATGATGAAGTCGGTCGAGCGCGAAGAAGCCCGCAAGCTCCAGCAGCCCGAGCAGCGTGAGCAGCGCTCCCAGCAGCACCAACCGCAGGAACAGGCCCAGGCTTGATGCCCGGTGCGCGTTAACGTCAACGGGTGAACCAGACACAATTGTCGGCCGTGGTGGTGCAGGTGCAAAGCCTGCGTTACACACCGGCAGGCATACCGGCCGTCAACCTCGTGCTCGAACACGAGTCACAGATCGTCGAACTGGACACCCCCAGGCAAGTGAAACTGCAACTCAGGGCGATTGCCTTCGGGTCGCACGCCGAAATCCTCTCCCGACAGGGACTTGATTCGGTTTGTGAGTTTCACGGCTTCCTGACCAACGCGCGCAATGGCAAAGGCGTGGTGTTCCACATCCAAGATTTCAGCAAGACATAGGAAGGCCCATCATGGCGTCACCCAAACGTTTCAACAAAGACAAGCGCCCCAAGCGCAACACCCAATCGCTGCTGTTCAAGCGCAAGCGCTTCTGCCGCTTCACCGTGGCCAACGTCGAAGAAGTCGACTACAAGGACGTTGACGTCCTGCGCGACTTCATCGCCGAAAACGGCAAGATCATCCCCGCGCGCCTGACCGGCACGCGTGCCTTCTACCAGCGTCAGGTCAACACCGCCATCAAGCGCGCGCGCTTCCTCGGCATGTTGCCTTACAGCGACCAGCACCGCGTCTGAAAGAGAGCCTGACATGCAAATCATCCTGCTCGACAAAGTTGTCAATCTCGGCGCCCTCGGCGATGTGGTCAAGGTCAAGGACGGCTACGCCCGCAACTTCCTGATCCCCTCGGGCCGTGCCCGCCGCGCCACGCAAAACGCCATCGCCGAATTCGAAGCGCGTCGCGTCGAACTCGAAAAAGTGGCTGCTGCCAAGCACGCCGAAGCCCAGGCTTTGGGCGAGAAGCTCGCCTCCGTGACGGTCAAGCTGTCGCAAAAGGCCGGCGTTGACGGTCGCCTGTTCGGTTCCGTCACCAACCACGACGTGTCCGAAGAGCTGAACAAGCAAGGCTTCAAGGTCGCCAAGTCGCAAGTGCGCATGCCCAATGGTCCCCTCAAGAACGTGGGCGACTACACGGTCAGCGTGAACCTGCACACCGACGTGACGGTCGACGTCAACGTCACGGTGCTCGGCGAAACCGCCTGAGTCCCGCGCGAGCGCCCAGGCGCTTCGCACAAAAGCCGCTGCCCTCGGGCCGCGGCTTTTTTCATGGCGCGGACCTCTTCCCCCAGAGGCGGGCCTTCCTCCCTGGACCGTCCGTCATCCACGCCTTTTACCGGACTTGTCCACAGACTTGTCCCATGACTTCCCGGGGTCCAGCGCGTACCATGGCCCTTTACTTTTCTCACGCCGATGTCCGCCGTCTTCTCCAGTTCCTTCTCCTCATTTGATGCCGGCCTGGACGAGGGTGGCGTCGACCGACAGGTGGCTCAGTTGCGGGTTCCCCCGCACTCCATCGAGGCCGAGTCCAGCGTTCTCGGCGGTTTGCTGCTTGACAACGGCGCCTGGGACCGGGTGGCGGATCTCGTCAACGATTCCGACTTCTACCGCTACGAACACCGCCTGACGTACTCGGCCATCGCCACGATGGTCAACGCCAGCAAACCCGCCGACGTGGTGACCGTGTTCGAGCATTTGCAGAACCTGGGCAAAGCCGAGGAGGCCGGCGGTCTGGCCTACCTCAATTCGCTGGCGCAGTACGTGCCGAGCGCGGCCAACATCCGGCGCTACGCCGAGATCGTGCGCGAGCGCGCCATCCTGCGCAAACTGGTGGCCGCCAGCGACGAGATCGCCACCGCAGCCTTCAACACCCAGGGCAAGTCGGTCGACAAGATCCTGGACGAAGCCGAGCAGAAGATCTTCAACATCGGCGAAGAAGGCTCGCGGATGAAGGAGGGCTTCCAAGGCATGGACACGCTGGTGGTCGAACTGCTCGACCGCGTGCAGGAAATGGCCGACAACCCCAACGACATCACCGGCGTGCCCACCGGTTTCGTCGACCTGGACCGCATGACCTCCGGCCTGCAAGCCGGTGACCTGGTGGTGCTGGCGGCCCGCCCGTCCATGGGCAAGACCGCGTTCGCGATCAACATCGCCGAACACGTGGCGCTCAACGAGGGTCTGCCGGTCGCGGTGTTCTCCATGGAGATGGGTGCATCCCAGCTGGCGGTGCGTATCGTCGGCTCGATCGGCCGCATCAACCAGTCCCACCTGCGCAATGGCAAGCTCACCGACGACGAGTGGCCGCGCTTGACCGAGGCCATCGAGAAGCTGCGCAACGTCTCGCTGCACATCGATGAAACCCCTGGCCTCACCGCCAGCGTGCTGCGCGCCAACGCGCGACGCCTCTCGCGCCAGTGCGGCAAGCTCGGTCTGATTGTGGTCGACTACTTGCAGCTCATGAGCGGCAGTGGTGGTGACGGTGACAACCGCGCGTCCGAGCTGGGTGAGATTTCGCGAGGTCTGAAAATGCTCGCCAAGGAACTGCAGTGCCCGGTGATTGCGCTGTCACAGCTCAACCGCAGTGTGGAAACCCGCACCGACAAGCGCCCGATGATGAGCGATTTGCGCGAGTCCGGCGCCATCGAGCAGGACGCGGACATCATCATGTTCATCTACCGCGACGAGTACTACACCAAGGATGCCTGCAAGGAACCGGGTGTGGCCGAGATCATCATCGGCAAACAGCGAAACGGTCCCACGGGCACGGTGAAGCTGGCCTTCCTGAACATGCTCACGCGGTTCGAGTCGCTGGCGGGTGGAGGGGACTTCTGATCTGGCAGCGGACATGAAAAAACCCGGCCATGGCCGGGTTTTTTGTTGTTCTCTTGAACGATCGGTTCAGAGCACTTCCGATGCAAAGTCGGCCAGACGCGAACGTTCGCCGCGCGCCAGCGTGATGTGCCCGCCGTGCGGCCAGCCCTTGAAGCGGTCCACCGCAAACGTCAGGCCCGACGAACCTTCGGTCAGGTAGGGCGTGTCGATTTGCGCCAGGTTGCCCATGCAGATGATCTTGGTGCCCGGGCCGGCACGCGTGATCAACGTCTTCATCTGCTTGGGCGTCAGGTTCTGCGCCTCGTCGATGATCACGTACTTGTTCATGAAGGTGCGACCGCGCATGAAGTTCATGCTCTTGACCTTGATGCGGCTGCGGATCAACTCGTTGGTGGCCGCGCGGCCCCATTCGCCTGCGTTGCCGCCATCGCCCTTGGCCAGGAACTCCAGGTTGTCGTCGAGCGCGCCCATCCAGGGGCCCATCTTTTCCTCTTCGGTGCCGGGCAGGAAGCCGATGTCTTCGCCCACGCTCACGGTGGCGCGGGTCATGATGATCTCGGTGTAGCGGCGGTCGTCGAGCACCTGCGTGAGGCCGCTGGCCAGTGCCATCAGCGTCTTGCCGGTGCCGGCCGTGCCAGCCAGCGTCACAAAGTCGATCTCGGGGTCCATCAGCAGGTTGAGCGCGAAGTTTTGCTCGCGGTTGCGGCTGGTCACGCCCCACACCGCGTTCTTCAGGTGGGTGTAGTCTTTGAGCGTTTTGAGCACCGCCGTCTTGTCGCGGATTTCGGTCACTCGGGCGTAGAGCGAGGGCTCGCCCGGCGCTTCGAAATAGACAAACTGGTTGATGTAGAACTGCCCCACCGCCGGGCCGCTGACGCGGTAGAACGTGTGGCTGCCGCTTTGCCAGCTTTCGATCGTCTTGCTCTGGCGCGTCCAGAAGTCTTGCGGCAGCGCCAGCGCGCCCGCATACAGCAACTCGCCGTCGTCCAGCGTCTTGTCGTTCTGGTAGTCCTCCGCAGCCAGACCCAACGCGCGCGCCTTCACGCGCATGTTGATGTCTTTCGACACCAGGATCGCTTCGCGCTCGGGATGGCGCTGGCGCAGCGAATGCACCACGCCCAGGATCTGGTTGTCCGCCTTGCCCTGCGGCAGGCTGGAGGGCAGGTTGCTTTCCAGCGGTTCGGTCTGGAAGAACAGCAGGCCGCGCGCGCCATGGTGACCCGTGGCCGAGAGCTTGAGGCCCTTGGTCATGTCGCCACCTTGCTGCGCCACCAGCGCGTCGAGCGTGCGGCTGGTCTGGCGACCGTTGCGCGCCACTTCCGTCATGCCCTTTTTGTGACCATCGAGCTCTTCGAGCACGATCATGGGCAGGAAGATGTCGTGTTCCTCGAAGCGGAACAGGCTCATGGGGTCGTGCAGCAGCACGTTGGTGTCCAGCACGAAGAGCCGGGCAGGGCCGTTACCGGCCTTGCCGGCGGCACGGCGGCGACTGCCGGACGATGCCGTGACCTGCGCTGCCTGCGCGCTTCTCTCTGCCGGAACGACCGGTGTCGTGGCCTTTGACGTTGCGGGTGCGGTTTCGGTGCGCTCGGTCTGCACAGGGGTCGCCACCGTGGCGGACTTGCGGCCTCGCCCGCCTGCCCGGCCGGCGGATTTGGCTGCCGGTGGGGGCGTCATGGCTGTTGCCTCAGGAAGGCGCGCGGGTTGGGCAACGGGCGCGGTCACGGCGGGCGACGCGACGGTCTCCAGCTCGAAGGGTTCTTCGGCGGCTTTGAGGCTGTAAGCCTCGGGTGAGAGAAGGGCGGCGCGTTTGGAGGGAGCTGGAGGCAGTGGCATGTGGGCTTGTGTGTTCAGCGCGAAGCTGGAAAACAAAAAGCCGCCGGGGTGACCGGGCGGCTTTGGGATCTGCTTGCAGGGGGCAGAAGGGGTGGGGCTGAAAGGCTTCCCGGTGTCATGAAATCATTATGCATGACTCCTGTGACGCGGCTCACTCCCGCGAAGCGCCGACCCGGAGGATGCCGGTCAGGCGGCCTTCTTGAGGGCTTTGACGGCTTTGAGCACGTCTTCCACGTGCCCGGGCACTTTCAGTCCACGCCACTCTTCCTTCAACACGCCATCGGGGCCGATGAGGAAGGTGCTGCGCTCGATGCCCTTGACCTTTTTGCCGTACATGATCTTGTTCTTGACCACGCCGAACATGTGGCACATTTTCTCTTCGGTATCGGCGATCAGCTCGAAGGGCAGTTCGAGTTTGGTCTTGAAATCGTCGTGGGACTTCATGTTGTCGCGCGACACGCCGAACACCTGGGCGCCGGCTTTCACGAAGTCCTTGTACTTGTCGCGGAACTGCATGGCTTCGGTGGTGCAGCCGGGCGTGTTGTCCTTGGGGTAGAAGTACAGCACGATGGTCTGGCCCAGATGGGTCTGGTTGCTGACCTTGATGCCGCCGGTGGCCATCGATTCGAATTCGGGAATGGGTTTATTGACAACGACTGCCATACTGCGTGGACCCCTGACGTAAGTTGGTGGTGATGCGTTGGCTTCCCGGCTGTTTCACGGCGAGCTCTGCATTGCAGCAATGGGACCCGTGGCAGGAAACAATCGAGTATTTTACCCTGATTGCGTCCGTCCGTCATGCTGAAGGCCCCCGGCGTCGGACCCGCGCTTCAGGTCTCCAGGAGCAAAGCCGCCACCACGCGGCGGCCTTCGCTCGCGAGGATGTTGTAAGTGCGGCAGGCGGCGGCTGTGTCCATGGTCTCGACGCCGATGCGCCGTGCGATCAGGCCCCGCAGCAAACCGGGTGGCGCGAAGCGCAACCGGCCACCGCTTCCGAACACGATGAGTTCGGGTGGTTCGACAGAGGGCTCGATGAGCATGTCGAAGTGAGCAGCTTCCAACGACTCGAAACGCGCGCAAGGCCAAGCGGACCATTCGCGTTTGGGTGTGAGCACCAGGCTGTGGGTGTGGCGCTGGCCGTTCACCGCGATCCAGCCGTCGCCATAGCCGGTGACGGACTGGATTTCCAGCTTGTCGGAGTGCAGTTTCATGGGGCGGTGGCCAATCTGGCGGGCTGCGGAACTGTGGTCAAATTGCAGGTTTTCCCTGCAGACGAGACCGAATATACCGCCCGGTGCAACCTGCCGGGAACACCGCGCCGCACGACCCCAAAACCCCCAGGGAGTGACCTTGAAGACCATCCAGAAATCCGCCAAGCTGGCCAACGTGTGCTACGACATCCGTGGGCCCATCATGGACGCGGCACGCAAGATGGAAGACGAGGGTCACAAGATCATTCGGCTGAACATCGGCAACCTGGCGGTGTTTGGTTTTGATGCACCGGAAGAGATCCAGCAGGACATGATCCGCAACCTGCCGAATTCGGCGGGCTACTCGGACAGCAAAGGCATCTTCGGCGCGCGCAAGGCGGTGATGCACGAGACGCAGACGCAGGGCATCAAGGGTGTCACGCTCGACGACATTTACCTTGGGAATGGCGCCAGCGAACTGATCGTGATGGCCACCAATGCGCTGCTGGACGACGGCGACGAGCTGCTGCTGCCCGCGCCCGACTACCCGTTGTGGACCGCGGCCGTGAGTCTCTCGGGCGGCACGCCGGTGCACTACCTGTGCGACGAGTCCAACGGCTGGATGCCGGACCTGGACGACATCCGCCGCAAGATCACACCGGCCACCAAGGGCATCGTGGTGATCAACCCCAACAACCCGACCGGCGCGCTGTACTCCGACGAGCTGCTCAAGGCCATCGTCGAGATCGCACGCGAACACGGCCTGGTGATCTTTGCCGACGAGGTCTACGACAAGGTGCTGTACGACGGCGTGAAGCACACGGCGATTGCCAGCCTCTCGGACGACGTGCTCACGTTGACCTTCAACTCGTTGTCCAAGAGTTACCGCTCGTGTGGTTACCGCGCGGGCTGGCTCATTGTCTCGGGCGACAAGAAGCCGGCCAAGGACTACATCGAGGGTTTGAACATGCTCTCGAACATGCGTCTGTGTGCCAACGTGCCGGGCCAGTGGGCGATCCAGACCGCGCTCGGCGGTTACCAGAGCATCAACGACCTGGTGGGCGAGGGCGGGCGCCTGCGCCGCCAGCGCGACCTTGCGCACGAATTGATCACCGCCATTCCGGGTGTGAGTTGCGTCAAGCCCTCGGCCGCGCTCTACATGTTTCCCAAGCTCGATCCAAAGATGTACCCGATCGAGGACGACCAGCAGATGTTCCTGGAGCTGCTGCAGGAAACGCGCGTGATGCTGGTGCAGGGCTCCGGCTTCAACTATCCCGACAACCAGCATTTCCGCATCGTGTTTTTGCCGCACGAAGACGACTTGCGCGAAGCCATCAACCGCGTCGCGAAGTTTCTTGAAGGCTGGCGAAAACGCCACGGCACCTGATTTTTTGCTCTCCAACCATGACCGACATGAAACCGATCCAAGTAGGCCTTCTGGGCATAGGCACCGTGGGCAGTGGCACGTTCAACGTGCTGCAGCGCAACCAGGAAGAAATCCGCCGGCGCGCCGGTCGTGGCATTGAAATCACCATGGTGGCCGACCTGGACACCGCACGCGCGCAATCCATCGTGGGCCCGAACGTGACGGTGGTGAACGACGCGCGCGCGGTCATTGCCAACCCCGAGATCGACATCGTGATCGAGCTCATCGGCGGCTACGGCATTGCCAAGGCGCTGGTGATGGAAGCCATCGCCGCCGGCAAACATGTGGTCACGGCCAACAAGGCGCTGCTGGCGGTGCACGGCACCGAGATCTTTGCTGCGGCGTCGACCAAGGGTGTGATGGTGGCGTTTGAAGCGGCGGTGGCCGGTGGCATTCCCATCATCAAGGCGCTGCGCGAGGGCTTGACGGCCAACAGCATCCAGTGGATCGCCGGGATCATCAACGGCACCACCAACTTCATCCTGTCCGAGATGCGCGACAAGGGCCTGGACTTTGCCGTCGTGCTCAAGGAAGCGCAGCGCCTCGGCTACGCCGAAGCCGACCCGACCTTCGACATCGAAGGCGTGGACGCGGCGCACAAGGTCACGCTCATGAGCGCGATCGCCTTCGGCATCCCGGTGCAGTTCGACAAGGCCTACGTGGAAGGCATCACCCAGCTGGGTGCCACCGACATCAAGTACGCCGAACAACTGGGTTACCGCATCAAGCTGCTGGGCATCACGAAGCGAACCGCCAAAGGCATCGAACTGCGGGTGCACCCCAGCCTGGTGCCTGCGAAGCGCCTGATTGCCAACGTGGAAGGTGCGATGAACGCGGTGGTGGTGCAGGGTGATGCTGTGGGCACCACGCTGTACTACGGCAAGGGTGCGGGCAGCGAGCCCACCGCCAGCGCCGTGATCGCCGACTTGGTCGACATCACGCGCCTGCACACCGCCGACCCGCACCACCGCGTGCCGCACCTGGCCTTCCAGCCCGATGCGATGAGCGATCTCAGCGTGCTGCCCATGAGCGAGGTGGTGACGAGTTATTACCTGCGCCTGCGGGTGGCCGACGAGGCCGGTGTGCTGGCCCAGGTCACCGGTCTGCTGGCGGGTTCGGGCATCAGCATTGACGCGGTGCTGCAGCGCGAGGCCGACGAGGTGAGTGGTGAGGGTGGCACGTCCACGGACCTGATCATCCTCACACACAGCACCCGCGAAGGCACCATGAACGATGCGCTGGCGCAGCTGCAAAAGTTGCCCACCGTGCTCGCGCCCATCGTGCGCATCCGCAAGGAAGAGCTGAACTGATGCTGTACCTCTCCACACGCGGCGATCCGGGGCGCAAGCACTTCTGCGAAATCCTGCTCGAAGGCCTGGCGCCCGATGGCGGCCTGTACTTGCCCGAGCGGTATCCGCAGGTGGATGCGGCCCTGCTGGCCCGCTGGCGCCAGGCGTTCAACCAGGGTGCGACCGGCGGGTACGCGGCGCTCGCTTTTGAAGTGCTGTCGCTGTACATCGACGACATTCCCGCTGCCGACCTGCGCGCGTTGTGCCAGAAGACTTACACCGAAGCGGTGTACGGCACACCGCAGATCGTGCCCCTGAAGAAGCTGGAAGACCCGTCGGCCGGCTCGGGCCCGGCCGGATTCTTCCTTGAAGCCCTGTCCAACGGCCCCACGCTGGCCTTCAAGGACATGGCGATGCAGTTGCTGGGCAACCTGTTCGAGTACGAACTGGCGCGTCGCGGCGAAGAACTCAACATCCTGGGCGCGACCTCGGGCGACACGGGCAGCGCGGCCGAGTACGCCATGCGCGGTAAGAAGGGTGTTCGTGTGTTCATGCTGAGCCCGCACGGCCGCATGAGCCCGTTCCAGCAGGCGCAGATGTTCAGCCTGATGGACGAGAACATCCACAACATCGCGATTGAAGGGGTGTTCGACGACTGCCAGGACATCGTCAAGAACGTCAGCAACGACCTCGCGTTCAAGCGCGCGCACAAGATCGGCACCGTCAATTCGATCAACTGGGCCCGGCTGTTGGCGCAGGTGGTCTATTACTTTGCAGGCTACTTCCAGGCCACCACCCAGGACACCGAGCGCGTCTCTTTCACCGTGCCCAGCGGCAACTTCGGCAACGTGTGCGCCGGTCACGTGGCGCGCCAGATGGGTCTTCCGATCGAGCACCTGGTGGTGGCCACCAACGAGAACGACGTGCTGGACGAGTTCTTCCGCACCGGGGTGTACCGCGTGCGCGCGAGTGCCGACACGCACGAGACCTCCAGCCCGTCGATGGACATTTCCAAGGCCAGCAACTTCGAGCGGTTTGTGTTCGATCTCCTGGGACGCAACGGTCTCCGCGTCAAGGCATTGTTCGGCGATGCACTCGCACGTGAGGGCCGCTTCGAGCTGGGCGCCGACCCGGCATTTGCCGACGCTGCCACCCGCTACGGATTTCGCAGCGGCAAGAGCACGCACGAGAACCGCCTGGAGACGATCCGCGATGTGTTCAAGCGCCATGGTGTCATGATCGACACGCACACCGCCGACGGCGTGAAAGTCGCGCGTGAACACCGGCAGCCCGGCGTGCCCATGATCGTGCTGGAGACCGCGCTGCCCATCAAGTTCGCGGAAACCATCGTGGAAGCGCTGGGGCAGCAGCCGCACCGCCCGCCGCAGTTCGACGGCATTGAAGACTTGCCCAAGCGCGTGCGCGTGATGCCGGCGAGTACGTCCGACGTGCAGGCCTTCGTGGTCGAGCATTGCGTCCGGACATGAGGGTTGTTGGATTCGCCGGCTTTTCGGGATCGGGCAAAACCACGCTGGTTGAACAGCTGATTCCCGCGCTCAAGCTGCGAGGCCAGCGCGTGTCGGTGGTCAAGCACGCACACCACAGGTTCGACATCGACCACCCGGGGAAGGACACCTGGCGCCACCGCGAGGCAGGCGCTTTCGAGGTGCTGGCCGCGTCGCCCAAACGGCTGGTGCTCATGCGCGAACTCGAAGCCGTTGTCGAGCACTCGGTGCACGATCTGCTGGCCCAGCTGCGCGCTGATGTCGACTGGGTGCTGGTCGAGGGCTTCAAACAGAGCAACCTGCCCAAGGTCGAGGTCTGGCGCCAGAGCCATGGCAAGCCGCTGCGCTTTCCCGACGATCAGCACATCGTGGCCATCGCCACCGATGACGCCCGTGCGCTGCCGGTGGCCGCCCATTGCCCCGTGCTGGATTTGAACGTGGCCGATGACGTGGCTGCGTGGTTGGTCGACAATGCGGAGCGGTTTGAATACCGCACCCCGTTGAGCCTATGACCTCGCCCCAACCTTCCCAACATCGCGCGCCCTTGAAATCGCTGGACGACGCCCTCGTCAGCCTGCTGTCGCACGCGCGCCCGCTGACCGGCGTCGAGACCGTGACCACCTTCGAGGCGGATGGGCGCGTGCTGGCGCACGACCTCGTGTCTGCACTCCAAGTGCCGCCCAACGACAACTCGTCCATGGACGGCTATGCCCTGCGCGCAGCCGATGTGACGGCGCCCGGCCAGGTGCTGGCTGTGACGCAGCGCATCGCCGCCGGCCACGCAGGAGAACCGCTGGAGCCCGGCACCTGCGCACGCATCTTCACGGGTGCGCCCATGCCCGCCGGTGCCGATGCGGTCGTGATGCAGGAAGACACCATCGAGGTGGGCGGCAACATCCACGGCGTGCACATCCAGACCGCGCCCCGGCCGGGCCAGTGGGTGCGCCGCGCCGGTGAAGACGTCACGCGCGGCGCGGTGGTGTTGGCCAAGGGCGAACGCCTGTCGCCCGCGAGCCTGGGCCTGGCCGCGAGCCTGGGTCTGGCGCACCTGGGTGTGGTGGCGAGGCCTCGCGTGGCGCTCTTCTCCACCGGGGACGAACTCGTGATGCCGGGCGATGTGCCGCCCGAGGCCATGAAGCCCGGTGCGATCTACAACTCCAACCGCTTTTTCCTGCGTGCGCTGCTGCACCGCATGGGCTGCGAAGTGAGCGACCTGGGCATCGTGCCGGACAAGCGCGACGCCACACTGGCCGCGCTCAAGACAGCGGCCGACCACCACGACCTCATTCTCACCAGCGGCGGCGTGTCGGTGGGTGAGGAAGACCACATCAAACCCGCCGTGCAACAGCTGGGCAGCCTGGACCTCTGGCAGATCGCCATGAAGCCGGGCAAGCCGTTTGCCTACGGCACGGTGAAGCGCGACGCTGGTGCCGGCGTTGCCGCCGCGGCACCCTGCCATTTCATCGGTCTGCCCGGCAACCCGGTCTCCAGTTTCGTGACCTTTCTGCTGCTGGTGCGACCCTTCCTGCTGCGGTTGCAAGGTGTCGAATCGACAGCGCTCAAAGCCGCCACGCTGCCCGCCCATTTCACCCTGGACAAGGCCGACAAACGCCGCGAGTTCCTGCGCGTGCGCCGCAATGCGGCCGGTGGTCTCGATCTGTTTCCGAACCAGAGTTCGGGTGTGCTGACGTCGGCCGTCTGGGCCGATGGCCTGGTCGACAACCCGGCCGGCACCACGGTTGCCCATGGCGATCCGGTTTCGTTCATCTCCTTGTCGGATCTCCTCGCATGAAAGTCCAGTTGCGTTATTTCGCCTCCATCCGAGAGGCCTTGGGCACCGGCAGCGAATCCCTCGACACGCAGGCCGGCACACTGGCTGCGCTGCGGGCCGAGCTGGTGGCCCGTGGTGGTGCCTACGCCGAGGCGCTCGCGCCGGGAAAATCGGTGCGGGTGGCCCTGAACCAGACCATGAGCGCCGAGACCGCTGCGCTCCCCGAAGGTGCCGAGGTGGGCTTCTTCCCGCCGGTGACCGGGGGCTGACATGAGCGCCCGCGTCAGCATCCAGACCGAAGACTTCGACCTCTCGACCGAGGTGGCCCGTCTGCGCGAAACGCAGAGAGGCATTGGTGCGGTGTGCTCATTCATCGGTACGGTCAGGGACCGCAACGACGGCCAGCACGTCAGCACCATGGAGCTGGAGCACTACCCCGGCATGACCGAAAAGTCCATCGAGGCCATGATTGACGAGGCGCACCGCCGCTTCGACCTCTTCGGCGCCCGCGTGATCCACCGTGTGGGGCTGCTGCAACCGCTGGACCAGATCGTGCTGGTGGCCGTGGCTTCGGCGCACCGCGGCCAGAGCTTCCAGGCCTGCGAATTTCTCATGGACTACCTCAAGACCCAGGCCCCGTTCTGGAAGAAGGAACAGACGCCCGAAGGCGCACGCTGGGTGGACGCCCGTGTGAGCGACGACGCTGCGCTGGCGCGCTGGGGCATCGCCGCCACCAACAGCTGAACCGCCGTCCTTCCAGCCCTGGTTCGGGGCCCTGACGCTGCGTGCCTGGCGGCGCGAGCAGCCCACCCTGACCATGACCGGTGAGGTTCAGCGCCGCCCGGCGCCGAGTCGTTCAGCCATGGCGACCGAAGCTGTGCGCCGAGGTCTCACCCGTGTGTTTGTCCAGGTGGACGCCAGCAACCCGTCCGCGCGTTCCCTCTACCGCCGCGCCGGCCTCAACGTGGCCTGGCCTTGCGCGCACTGGCGCCCTCCGCTGGTGGATTGATCTGGGTCAAGCCGGCGCACCGCCCAAGGGCGCACCCTGCCTGGGCGGCTTGAAAAACGCGGGAGCGCCGCCAACTGCCCAACCATTCTGATCACCCGGAGAGCTCCTTCATGCGACTCGACAAACTCACCACCAAATTCCAAGAAGCCCTGAGCGAGGCCCAGACCCTGGCACTCGGCGCCGACCACGCCTACATCGAGCCGGCCCACCTGCTGCTGGCCTTGCTGCGTCAGACCGATGGTCCGCAGTCGCTGCTGCAGCGCGCGGGCGTCAACGTGCCCGGGCTGGCCAAAGCCACCGAAGCGGCCATCAAGCGCCTGCCCGAAGTGCAGGGGCAAGACCAGGTCCAGGTGGGCCAGGAACTGGCCAAGTTGCTGCAGGCCACCGAAAAGGAAGCCATCAAGCGCGGTGACCAGTTCATCGCCAGCGAGCTCTTTCTGCTGGCCGTGGCCGACAGCAAGGGCGAGCTGGGCCGCATGGCCAACGAAAACGGTCTGAACCGCAAGAGCCTGGAGAGCGCCATCACCGCGGTGCGCGGCGGGCAGTCTATGGACAGCCCCGAGGCCGAAGGCCAGCGCGAGGCGCTCAAGAAGTACACCATGGACCTCACCGAGCGTGCGCGCCTGGGCAAGCTCGATCCGGTGATCGGCCGCGACGACGAGATCCGCCGCGCCATCCAGGTGCTGCAGCGCCGCACCAAGAACAACCCCGTGCTCATCGGCGAACCGGGCGTGGGCAAAACCGCCATCGTCGAAGGCCTGGCGCAGCGCATCGTCGCGGGCGAGGTGCCCGATTCGCTCAAGGGCAAGCGCGTGCTGAGCCTGGACATGGCCGCGCTGCTGGCCGGCGCCAAGTTCCGTGGCGAGTTCGAGGAACGCCTCAAGACCGTGCTCAACGAGCTGGCGAAAGACGAAGGCCAGACCATTGTCTTCATCGACGAGTTGCACACCATGGTGGGCGCCGGCAAGGCCGAAGGCGCGATGGACGCGGGCAACATGCTCAAGCCCGCGCTGGCGCGCGGCGAATTGCATTGCGTGGGCGCGACCACGCTCGATGAATACCGCAAATACATCGAGAAGGACGCCGCGCTGGAGCGCCGCTTCCAGAAGATCCTGGTGGGCGAGCCCAGCGTGGAAGCCACCATCGCCATCCTGCGCGGGTTGCAGGAAAAGTACGAAGTGCACCATGGCGTGCAGATCACCGACCCGGCCATCGTGGCCGCGGCCGAGCTCAGCCACCGCTACATCACCGACCGGTTCTTGCCCGACAAGGCGATCGACTTGATCGACGAAGCCGCGTCCAAGATCAAGATCGAACTCGACTCCAAGCCCGAGGTGATGGACCGGCTCGATCGCCGCCTGATCCAGCTGCAGATCGAACGCGAAGCCGTGCGCCGCGAGAAAGACGAGGCCTCGCAGAAGCGCTTCGGCCTGATCGAGGAAGAGATCGCCCGCCTCACCAAGGAAATTTCGGACTACGACGAGATCTGGAAGGCGGAAAAGGCGGCCGCGCTCGGCTCCAAGGATGTGATGGAAGAGATGGATCGCATCCGCTCGCAGATCAAGAGCTTCACCGACAAGGGCGACTTCAACAAGGTCGCCGAGCTGCAGTACGGCAAGCTGCCCGAGCTGGAAAAACGACTGAAAGACGCGCAGGCCGCCGAATCGGGCAAGGCGCTGAACAAGGACGGCAAAGGCCGCCCGCAGCTGCTGCGCACGCAGGTCGGTGCCGAAGAGATCGCCGAGGTCGTGGCGCGCGCCACCGGTATCCCGGTGAGCAAGCTCATGCAGGGCGAGCGCGACAAGCTGCTGATGATGGAAGGCAAGCTGCACGAGCGTGTGGTCGGCCAGGACGAGGCCATTGGGGCCGTGGCCAACGCGATTCGCCGTTCGCGCTCGGGCCTGAGCGATCCGAACCGCCCCACCGGCTCTTTCCTGTTCCTCGGCCCCACCGGCGTGGGCAAGACCGAGCTGTGCAAGGCGCTGGCCGGTTTCCTGTTCGACAGCGAAGACCACCTGGTGCGCATCGACATGAGCGAGTTCATGGAAAAACACTCCGTGGCCCGCCTCATCGGCGCGCCGCCGGGCTACGTGGGTTACGAGGAGGGTGGCTACCTCACCGAAGCTGTGCGCCGCAAACCCTACAGCGTGCTGCTGCTCGACGAGGTGGAGAAGGCCCACCCGGATGTGTTCAACGTGCTGCTGCAGGTGCTCGACGACGGCCGCCTGACCGACGGCCAGGGTCGCACCGTCGACTTCAAGAACACCGTGATCGTGATGACGAGCAACATCGGCTCGCACCTGATCCAGGCCATGGTGGGCGAGCCGTACGAAGACGTGAAAGAAGCCGTCTGGGGCGAACTCAAGAACCACTTCCGTCCGGAGTTCCTCAACCGCATCGACGAAACCGTGGTGTTTCACGCGCTGGACGCACAGCACATCGAGTCGATCGCCGGGATCCAGCTCAAGGTGCTCGAGGCGCGCCTGGCCAAGATGGACCTGCACCTGCAGGTGTCGCCGGCGGCGCTGGCCGAGCTGGCCAAGGTCGGCTTCGACCCGGTGTTCGGCGCGCGGCCCCTGAAGCGCGCCATCCAGCAGCGCATCGAGAACCCGCTCTCGAAGTTCCTGCTGGAAGGCCGGTACCCGCCGAAATCGGCGATTCCGGTGGACGTGGACCCGGTGCAGAACCCGGGCGTGTTCGAGTTCGGCGACGCGGTGGCCGAAGGCTGATCCGGGGAGGGGCCCCCATCCGTCGGGATGGGGGCTTGCCCCTACCGCAGTCGGGGCGCCAGACCTATCATCCGCCCATGAGCCAGATACCCCCGACCCTTCCCCTGCGCGCCCTGTTTGACGCACAGCACAGTGCCAGCCGCGCCCAGATCGATGTGCCACTGGCGCTGCGCCGCGACCGCCTCGCGCGGCTCAAGGCGCTGATTGACCAGCACGGGGCTGCGCTGTCCGACGCGGTGCAGGCCGACTTCGGAGTGCGATCGCGCCAGCTCACCGAAGTGGCCGATTTGTTCGTGCTGCGTGCGGCCATCGGGCAGCTGCACAAGGAACTGCCGCACTGGATGAAAACCCGCCGCGTGGCCACACCGCTGTACCTGCAGCCGGCCAGCGCGCACATCCAGCGCCAGCCGCTGGGCGTGGTGGGCGTCATCGGCCCCTGGAATTACCCATTGCAGCTGAACCTCGGCCCGGCCGCCACCGCGCTGGCCGCGGGCAACCGCGTGATGCTCAAGCCCAGCGAACTCACGCCCCACAGCTCGGCGCTCATGGCCTCGCTGGTGCAGGGCGCGTTCTCCGCCGACGAGTTCAGCGTGGTGCTCGGGGGCGCCGACGTGGCGCACGACTTCGCCAGCCTGCCGTTCGACCACCTGTTCTTCACCGGCTCCACCGCCGTGGGGCGCAAGGTGGCTGCCGCTGCGGCCGCCAACCTCACGCCCACCACGCTGGAACTGGGTGGCAAGTCACCCTGCATCGTGGACACGTCGTGCAACCTGGATGAGGCGGCGGTGAAAATTGCCCATGGCAAGCTGCTCAACGCCGGCCAGACCTGCATCGCGCCCGACTACGTGATGCTGCCGCGCGGCCAGGAGGCGGCGTTTCAGGACGCCTACACGGCCGCCGTGGCGCGACTGTTTCCCACCATCGCCGGCAACCCGGACTACGCCGCCATCGTGAGCGACCGCCACCACGCGCGCTTGCAGGCGCTGCTGAACGAAGCCGCCTCCCACGGTGCTCGCGTGGTCGATGTGGCGCCGCAGGCGGCGACCGGCGTGGTACCGATGTCGCGCCAGATGAACCCCACCCTGGTGTTCAATCCCGATTCGGGCCTGAAGCTGCTGGACGAAGAAATCTTCGGACCCATCCTGCCCGTGGTGGCGTACGACAGCCTGGACGAGGCCATCCGCTACATCAACGCCCGCCCGCGGCCGCTGGCGCTTTACTGGTTCGGCACCGACACCTCCCAACGCGACCAGGTGATGGCGAACACGGTGAGCGGCGGGGTGAGCGTCAACGACACCCTCATGCACGTCGCCCACGAAGGCCTGCCGTTCGGCGGCGTGGGCGAAAGCGGCTGGGGCGCGTACCACGGCGAAACCGGTTTCCTGCGCTTCACCCAGCAAAAGCCCGTTCTGGTGCAGTCGCGCTTCTCGATGGGGCATGTGTTCTACCCGCCCTACGGGCCGCGCTTCGACCAGATCATGGGGCTGCTCAAGCGCTGGTTGTGAGCTTTCGCTGACGCGGCTCAGGCGCCGGTCAGCGTGTCCTCATCGGGGTCGGGTTGCACGACCGCTGCGGTGTTCTGCAGAAAGCCCTTTTCCATCAGTCCGTAGGCCAGTTCGGATACGTCCGTGCCCAGCAGCAGCGACAGCTCCTGCTCGCTGCGCCGACCGTTGGCCATGAGCAGCAGCGTGTGCGCTTGCCGGCCCACCGCGTCGGGGCGGGACAGGGCTTCCCATGCCATGTTGGTTTTGGCGTAGCGCCGGGCGGTGGTCTGGATCATTGTTGTTTCCCTGAAGCCGGTGTGTGTTTGACAGCACCCATGCATGTTGCATGCCAGTTGTGACAGCGCTTTGACGCCACCGCCTTTCTGCTGCGGGCTTGACCGTTCGGAGACCGATATCCGCCTTATCTCAGCGGTGTCACGCCCCGGGCGGCGTGCGCAGGTATAACCGTGACTTGTTTCACACCCCGACCTGGCGGCCCACAGCCGCGATCAGCCGATGACGGTGCCCCCCCGATTGCTGCAGCAGTGCCTTGCCGAGGCACTTGAAGACGCCCCCGCGATGCTCGGGCGTTGCCTTGACGCGGCGGTGATTGGCTTGCAGGAGGCCGAGAAGCAGTGCCTGGAGTTGGCCCAGCGCGATCGCATTGCCAAAGCCTGGTGGCGCATTCGCCAGGAAAAAGAAGGCTGGGTGACCGATTACCCGCAGCGTCTGCGCGAGGCGTTTGCCGTGCCCACCGACGCACCCGCTTCATCCCGCACCGCCTTGCTGACCGAGTCCGCCTACCTCTCGCTGGTGGAGGACGACACCGTCACCGAGTCGATCGAATCGGCCCGTCTGTTGCAAAGCTTGCTGCCACCGCTGGAGCAAGAACTCAAGGTGCTGGACGCGCTCATGAGTTCGCTGCAAGGTCTGGCCACGGTGCAGGCCGACATGAACCCCTTGCGCCCGGCCGTTTTTGTGCGGGCGTTGCGAGACATGATGTCGCTGGACGAGCCCGATTCCCAGTTGCGCGCACTTTGGCTGCGCCACTGCGGCAAGGCCCTGGGTCACGAACTCAAGGGGCTTTACGCCCGTCTCACCCTGGTGCTGCAACGCGCCAACGTGCAGGAAGCCGGCTACCGCGTGCGCCTCATGGCCGACGCCCCGGGCGCGGCAGCCAGGTCGGCCGCCGGTGCGGCCCGCGCCGCACGCGGACCAGGCCCGGCGGCCACCGAGTGGAACCCTTCGGGGCAGGCGCCGCTGGAACACCGCGGCGACAGCACAGGCGAGGCGCACTGGGGCGGCTTCGTGCCCGACATGCCGCAACTTGCCCGCCTGCAAACGCCGGTGGACAACCAGTACCTGCACAACTTCCTGGAGAAGGGCGGACAGCGCTACGAGCAGACGCTCGCGCCCGAGTACTACGAGCAGGTGAGCGAAGAGCTTGCCGCCATCGAGGCCTTTGCCGCCATCCCCACGCTCGACGAGACGATGGTGGTGCGGCGCAGCGAGCAGTACAAGGCCCTGCCTGCGGTGGACCGGCCGGCGCGATCGGTGGACATCGGCACCCAGCTCAGCCAAAAGACCTGGGGCGACTTTGCCGCCGCCCACGAGCGCGCCCGCGTGCTCATGCAGCTCAAGCAGAAGGCCGAGCGCGTGGCGCAGGCCATGGGCCTGGATGTGGTGCGCAAGTTGGTCAACCAGGTTGCGCAAGACCCGCTGCTGTTGGCGCCGGTGCGCGAAGCCGTGGTGGCGCTGGAGCCTTCGCTCTTGCGCCTGGCCATGGCCAACCCGCGCTTTTTCAGCGAAGACGCCCACCCGGCTCGCCGCCTGGTGGAGTGCGTGGCGCAGCGCAGCTTCAAATACAACGACGAGTTCGCCAGTGAGTTCGCCGAGTTTTTCCAGCCGGTGCAGCAGGCGTTCAACGCGCTCAACGAACTTGAGACCGACGATCCGCAAGCGTTCTCGATCGCGCTCGACGAACTGCTCCAGGAATGGGAAAGCCAGGACCGGCAGGACGTGGCCGCGCAGGACAACAACCTGCAGGCCATCCGGCACGCGGAAGCGCGCCAGACCTTGGCCGACCAGGTCGCGTGGGACTTGAGCCAGCGGCCGGACGTGGACCACGCGCCAGGCTTCATCCTCGACTTCCTCTATGGTCCCTGGTCGCTGGTGATTGCCTCGGCGCAGCTCAATGCGCCCCAGGGCCAGCTCGATCCAGGTGGCTACCGCAAGGTGGTTTCCAACCTGCTGTGGAGCACCAAAAAAGAAGTCACCTTGCGCCTGCCGGCCCAACTGCTGGAGATGGTGCCCGGCATGCTGGGCACGCTTCACGCGGGCCTGGAGTCGCTGGGCAAGACGCGCGAAGAAACCAAACCGTTCTTTGATGCGCTGATGCGATTGCACCAGCCGGTGCTGGGTCTGCGGCGCGCGCGGGCGAGGGCCGACGCGAGTGCGTCGAACCCGGTGCCGCTGGAGACCTCGTCCATGTCGATGGAGCTCGATGAAACCCTGCCCGCCACGCCGGAGCAGCGCAAACCCCGAAAGGCCGCCCAGCCCTGGCTGGGACGTGAAGAGCTGGAAGCGGCGGGTTTTGAAGACACCTTGCCCACCGACTTTTCCGAACTCACCGACCACAGCCCGGCGAGCGAAGTCTCACCTGTGCAACCGGGCAGCGAGCCGGCGGCGCAAGGCGAAGAGGACATTCCGTTCGATGCCATCACATTGATGGCCGGCCTGCGCGAAGGCGACTGGGTCGACCTGTATTCGCACCGCGAGTGGCTGCGTGCCCAACTGATCTGGGCCAGCAACCGCGGCACGCTGTTCATGTTTGTGAGCCGGGGCGGCCGCCCGCATTCCATGACCAAACGCAGTTGCGAACGCCTGATTGCCAACCGCCTGCTGCGGCCCGTGGACGGCCAGAGCGTGGTGCGCAAGGCCATCGAGGCCATCGCAGCCGATCAGCCGCGGGTCGACGAAGCCGTGGCGGCCTGAGGCCTGGCCCTGGCCTGGGCCAGCAGTCGGGTGGGGGGCAGGCCCATGGCCGACTTGAACATGGCGGAAAACGCGCTTTCGCTCGCATACCCACTGGCCTGAGCCACCCGGGCCACCGACACGCCCCGTGCCAGCATGGGCATGGCGTGCGCCAGCACCACCTGCTGGCGCCAGCGCTGAAAGCTCGTGCCCAGTTCGTCCCGAAACAGCCGCGCCAGCGTGCGTTCGCTGGCCCCGGCGTGCGCTGCCCAGGCCGCGAGCGTGGCGTGCTGGGCCGGGGCCTGCATCACCGCTTCGCACAGGTTGCGCAGCCGCCGGTCGCCACCACCGACGCAGGGCATGGGCACGCCCAGCGGCTGGGTGTCGGCGTGCTCCATCTCGTGCAACAGCAGGGTCAGCAACGCCCGACCGGCTGCCAGGGTGGGTGGCTGGGGCCGGTCCAGCGCGTGCACCAGTTCGCGCAGCAGGGGCGACACCACCATCACGCGCGAGTGGGTCCAGTGCGTGGGCACGGTGCTGGCGTCGATGTAGAGCGTGAGCAGCTGGGCCGCTTCGACGATCGTCACGGCGTGCCGGGCGCCCGGCGGTATCCACACCGCGCGCGAGGGCGGCACGATGGTGGTGGTTTCCCGGGGGGCTGTTTGCTCGCCCGCGTCCACGGTCACCTGCAAGAGGCCGCTGGCGCAGTAAGCCAGTTGGCCCCAGGCGTGGTGGTGCGGTTCGAACTGGTTGTCGCTGTCGACCTGGCGCGCCCTGCAGCGCACCGGGTGTTGCGGTGTGGGTCGGAACGGATCGGTGTCCCCCAAAGGGAGGGCGCGGGGAGCGGGGCGGCGGCGGGCAGGCGGCATGTCGGGAGCTTCGACCGGTTTTGGCTGGATGGCGACGATTCTTGTCTTTCCATCGCCATTCTGCATGCGTCTGCCGCCGTACGATCGGCGCCATGAACACCGCTACCATGGGTGCGGCCGCACCGGTCAACCCCGTTCCCCTCAAGCAGGACGCTGCCGTCATCGGCCTGGTGGGCCTGGCCCACGCGACCTCGCACTTTTCGCACCTGTTGCTGGCGCCGCTCTTTCCCGTGTTCATCCGCGACTTTGGTCTGAGTTATTCGGACGTCGGCCTGCTCATGACGTTGTTCTTCGTGATCTCGGGCGCTGGGCAGGCGCTGTCGGGTTTCCTGGTGGACCGCGTGGGCGCCCGCCCGGTGTTGTTCGCGGCCATCGGCTGCTTTTTGGTGGCTTCGCTGGCGGCTTCGCAAGCCACCAGCTACGCCGGCCTGGTGCTGGTGGCCATGCTGGCGGGGCTGGGCAACGCACCGTTTCACCCGGCCGACTTCACCATCCTCAACCAGCGCGTGTCTGCCCCGCGGCTGGGCCATGCCTTCAGCGCACACGGCCTCACGGGCAGCCTGGGCTGGGCGCTTGCGCCGGCGTTTCTGATCGGCATCACCGCGCTGGCCGACTGGCGCACCGCCTACCTGGGCGCTGCGCTGTTGTATGTCGTGGTCCTCGCGGTGCTGTTCTGGCAACGCGACAAGCTGTTGACCGAGGTGGTGGTGCGTCCCAGCGGGGCGCCCCGCGGCGACATGGCTTTTCTCCGGCTGCCGGTGGTGTGGTGGTGCTTCGCGTTTTTCCTCCTGTCCACCATGACGCTGGCCGTCGTGCAGACCTTCGCGCCGTCCATCCTCAACGTGGTGCACGGCGTGAGCGTGGAGATGGCCACCCTCACGATCAGCGCCTACATGCTCTGCTCGGCGCTGGGCATGCTGGTGGGTGGATTTGTGGCGGCGTACAGCCAGAACCACCGCTGGTCCAGCGACCGCGTGGTCGCCATCGCCATGACCGCCGGCGCGCTGCTGCTGTTGCTCTGCGCCACCGGCTGGCTGGGTGCCGTGGGCACCATGGTGGCGCTGGCCGCCACCGGGTTTGCGGTGGGCGTGGGCGGGCCCAGTCGCGACATGATGATCAAGAAGGCCACGCCCAAGGGGGCCACCGGTCGTGTGTACGGCACGGTGTACTCGGGACTCGACGTGGGCTTCGCCTTGTCGCCGCTGATCTTCGGCCTGACGATGGACCGTGGGTGGTACGGGCTCACGCTGGCCGGTGCCGCGCTGGTGCTGATGGTGTCGGTGTTCGCTGCGGTGGGCGTGGGCCAGCGCACGGCCACCGCACGCTAGCGGGCGCGGCACAATGCCGCCATGACTTCAAACATTGCTGGACACCTGCTCGTTGATTGCCTGATCGCCCAGGGCGTGACCCACGCCTTCGGCGTTCCGGGCGAGAGCTACCTTGCCGTCCTCGACGGCTTCCACGCCCGCGCTGACCGCATCCGCTTCATCACCAACCGCCAGGAGGGCGGCGCAGCGTTCATGGCAGACGCCCAGGGCAAGCTCACCGGGCGACCCGGCGTGTGTTTCGTGACCCGTGGGCCCGGCGCCACCAACGCGTCGATCGGCCTGCACACCGCCTTTCAGGACAGCACACCCATGGTGCTGTTCATCGGCGACGTGGCCAGCGACGCGCGCGACCGCGAAGCCTTTCAGGAAGTCGACTACCTGTCGTTCTTCGGCCCCTCCACCAAAGGGATGGCCAAACGCGTGGAGCGCATCGACGACGCGCGCCGCATTCCGGAATACGTGGCGCGTGCGTTTGCCACCGCCATGAACGGCCGGCCCGGCCCGGTGGTGCTGGTGCTGCCCGAAGACATGCTCACGCAAACCGTGGACGCGCAGCCCCTGCCGCGCGTGGAAGCGGTGCAGGCCTGGAGCGACCCGGGCGCGCTGCGCGAGCTGCGCACGCTGCTGCTGGCGAGCGAGCGACCGCTGGTGATCGCCGGCGGTGGTGGCTGGACGCCGCAATCCGCCGCCGCGCTGCAGCGTTTTGCCGAGAACTGGCAACTGCCGGTGACCAACGCCTTCCGTTTTCAGGACACCTTCGACAACCACCACGCGCTGTACGCCGGTGACGTGGGCCTGGGCATCAACCCCGCGCTGGCCGCGCGCGTGCGCGAAAGCGACCTGCTGATCGCCATCGGCCCGCGCCTGGGCGAGTCCACCACCGGCGGTTACACGCTGATCGAAGCACCGGTGCCTCGGCAGAAGCTGGTGCACATGCACGCCAGCCCCGAAGAGCTGGGTCGGGTGTACCAGCCCACGCTGGCGATCAACGCCACCATGAACGCGGCGGCGCGCAGCCTGGAGGTGCTGACCGCACCGCCCACGCTGCCCTGGGTGGAGTGGACGCAGGCCTGCCACACCGACTACCTGGCCAACATCGATCCGGCCAACGGCGGCATCACGCTGCCCGGCACCATCGACATGCCGGCGATCATCCACACGCTTCAGAAGCATCTGCCGGCAGACGCTGTGCTCACCAACGGCGCGGGCAATTTCGCGAGTTGGATGCACCGCTTCTTCCGCTACCACGGCCTGGTCAAGGGCCACAAGACGCAACTCGCACCCACCAACGGCGCCATGGGGTACGGCGTGCCGGCCGGCATCGGCGCGGCGATCCTCACCGGCCGCACCGCCTTCACCATCGCGGGCGATGGCGACTTCCTCATGAACGGCCAGGAGCTCGCCACCGCGGTGCAACACGGTGCCAAGAGCATCGTGCTGCTGCTCAACAACGGCAGCTTCGGCACCATCCGCATGCACCAGGAACGCGAGTACCCGGCCAACGTGAGTGGCTCGGCCCTGGCCAACCCCGACTTCTGCGCCCTGGCGCGGGCCTACGGTTACGCAGCCGAGCGAATCACCCACACCGCCGAGTTCGAGCCCGCACTGCGGCGCGCGCTGGCCGCGACCGGCGGCAGCCTGATCGAAGTGATGATCGACGTGGACGTGATCACCACCCGGGGCACGCTGAGCGCCATCCGGGCGCGCGCGCAGGCGGCTGGACTGCTGCCGGACTGAGCTCGCCGCACCACGCCGTTTGGTGAATACCGCACAAACCGCCCCCGCATTGGCACACAGCCTGTGTGGGCCTCGCCTGCCTAGACTGGGGCATCCCATCCAAGGAGAGCGGTCATGTGGCAAGCCAGCAGCGCGAACAGAGCATCCGGTCTTCCCGAACCGAGCAGCTTGCCGGGGCAGGGCGCCGCGTCCCGATCCCATCTGCTGCGAGCGCTCGATGAGGTGGACTACGGCGTGCTCATCATCGATGCGCAAGGCACGGTCCTGCACGCCAACCACCTGGCGCGCCATGAACTGGCGAGCGCCCGCATGCTGGTCTCGTACGGCAACACCCTGCTGGGCAGCAGCGCCGAGTTCACCGCGCAGATCCAGGCCGCCATGGACGCTGCGTTTCGCGGTCAGCGTCGGCTGGCACTCTTGAACAAAGGCGAGCGAGAGCTGGCCCTGACCTTCACACCCCTGAGCCACCCGCTTGAAGGCGACGCACCGACGGTGCTGGTGATGCTCTCCCGTCAGAGCACCTGCGACAACCTCGCGGTGCGCATGTTCGCCCGCACCATTGGCCTGAGCCCGAGCGAAGAAGCCGTGCTCATGGGTTTGTGCCGTGGCCTGGAGATTCCCGAGATCGCGGCCGAGCACGGCGTGGCGCAATCCACCATCCGAAGCCAGATCAAGACCTTGCGCGAGAAGGCCGGGTCGGCCAGCATCCGCCGCCTGCTCCAGCGCATCAACACCTTGCCACCGGTGGTACCCGCCTTGCGCATCGTGATGCCCATGCCCCACAATCCTTCGGAATCCATCCATCCGTGAGCATGAATGCCGGTCACCCTTCCCGCTGCCTTTGCCCATCCCAACCAACACATTGAAGCGCTGGCCGCGCTCGGCGTTCAGCGCCGTTACCGGCGAGGCACGCTGCTGATCCAGGAGGGAGAGACCGGTGACACGCTGTACATCGTTCTGCAAGGCCGACTGCGCGCTTTTTTGTCGGACAACAACGGCCGCGAACTGACCCTGGGTCTGTACGGCCCGCTGGAGTACGTGGGCGAGATGTCGCTGGACGGCGGGCCGCGCTCGGCCAACGTGGAAGCTGCCGAGCCAAGCACCTGTGCGGTGGTGACACGCGCCACGCTGCTGGCCTACATTGCCGAACACCCCGAATTCGCGCTGGAGCTCATGGCCCGCCTGATCCGACGCGCGCGACTGGCCACCGAGAGCGCGCGCAGCGTGGCGCTGATCGACGTCTACGGCCGACTCGTGCGCTTGCTCAATTCGCTGGCCCAGATACCGAACGAGCGGGGCGAGCGCGCCCTCAAGGAGCGGCTCACCCACCAGCAGATGGCGCAACACCTGGCGTGCTCGCGCGAGATGGTGAGCCGCCTGCTGAAGGACCTGGAAACGGGCGGCTACATCGACGTGCGCGAGCGCTGGATCTGGTTGCTCAAGACCCTGCCTGCGCGCTGGTAGCGCTCAGGGCAGGTTGATCAGCCGCCGCGCCTCTTGCGGCGCGGCCGAGCTGGTGCCCGCCAGCCGCACCGCACTGCCACTCAGGCTGCCCGCACCCAGCACCCCCCACAGCGCAGCGTTGTCGTCACTGGCAGCCAGCGTGTCGGGCACTTTCCTCACCCCTGCGCGCTGCGGCCGGCCCGCATCAGGATCGGGCTTGCGAGGCGAGTAGCGCGCAAAGTCCCCGTTGGCCGAGACCTGCCGGCGGACACCACCCACGCTCACCGTTTTCTGGCCGGTCGAGAGGCTGTTGAAGGTGCCGCTGCGGCGGATCGGCGTGGGGTTGTCTGGGTGGTCGACGAAGCTCTCGACATTGCCGCTGGTGTCGTACCGCGCGTCTTCGAAGCGGGACTGCCGCGCTCCTGTGTTCTGGCCCAAAGCCACGTCGTCTCGTTCGATGTAGCCGTCGAACACCACGGGTTCGGTGCCGCCGTTCTTCAGCGTCACGGTCCATGAGCCGAACGGCGCGGTGGCGGCCTTGGCCCGACGGCTGAATGTGGGCGCCAGTGCGATCAGGGCGCAGGTGCTGCCCAAGCCCAGTGCCGACGTTTTTGGGTAGATCACGCCACACGCAGGCAGACCGTGGGCACCCAGCCACACCCCCGAGGCACCCATGCGCAGCGGGGGCAACGGCTGGTCGTGCCCGGGAGGTGTCACGCTCAGGGTGACACCCTCTGCCCCGTAGGGTATCCACAGTTCCAGAAAGCTTTGCGTGCGGTCGTCGGGCAGAACGCGCCAGTGCAAGGGCAGCGAAGCACCCGGCGCCAGCGTGCCGTTGGCGTGCGTCTGGCTCTGGTAGGCATTGCCTGCGGGCACCGTCACTTGCAGGCGCCCATCGAGGAGCCCGATCAGCTGGTCCATGGCGGCTTCGAGGATGGAGCTGCCGTCGTGCGGCCCCGCCAGCGTGCCCCAGCTGATGTTGACCACCAGCTGCGCCTCGGGCGTGCAGCGCGCGAGGATGTACATGAGCGCATCGAGCACGCTCGCATTCATGGCGCCGCCCGAGGTGTCGCGCACATTGGCCACGTCGAACTGCACCGCCATCAGGTCGCAGCGGCTGGCATCATCGTCCACCGGCTGGAGCGGGTTGCCCTGGCCGCAGGCCAGGCTCATCACATGCGTTCCGTGGCTGACGGGTTTGCTCAGTTCCCACAGTTGCAGGTCCCGGTAGAGGCCTTCCTCGTCAAGCCGCCCTTGGTGGGTGTGCGCCGCCATGGCTGCCTGGATCGCGGCACCCGAGAGCTCGTGGCCATAGCCCATGTCGTGCGGGCGGGGACCTGCGCGGGCCGGGTCCAGCGGTGTGCGGTGGTGCGGTTCGTTGCCCGGCCAATCGCCGTCTTGCGTGTCATCCTGGCGCCAGAAGTGTTTGACCCGTGTGCGGCCTTGCGGATCCAGGAACACCTGGTTTGCAAATGCCAGTCCCCCGTCAATCAGTCCGAGCACTTTGCCGCTCAGGCGATCGGGCGCGGTCACGGGACGCGAATCGGGTGTGCAGGGGTCGTGGATCGGCTGGGTGTGGTGGCCCACCGGCAGGCCCAGCTCGAAGCGCAGGATCAGCCGGCGCAGTGCCGCATCCGACCGCAGTTTCTCGAAAAATCGGCGTTTCACATGCGCTGTGCAAAACCGCAGCGTCGGCAGGTTGAGGTACACACGCGGGATTTGCAACCACTTGACGTTCGAAGCTTGCACCAGCGCGGGCACGCTGGCGCCCGGTGTGAGTTCGATGACGATCGGCAACCACGTCGGGGGCTTGCCTTGGGGCTTGACCCGGTAGCCTGCGAAGCGGTCGGCTTCGGCCCACGCCAGGTAGGGGTCTTGACCGTCGATGGCGCCCGGCGCGCCCCAGTCGATGCCGGTGAATTCGCCGGTCGGCAGCGGTGACCAGGCAGCGCTCATTCGCAATCCCTCCGTGCTGCGCACGGCGGGGCGAGCTTGCTTGGGACGGCCCGGCGCTGCGCTCATTCGAGATTCCTCCGTGCTGCGCACTGCGGGGCGAGCTTGCTTGGGACGGCCCGGCGCTGCGCTCATGCCCACTCCTTGAGCGCTTCCTCCCAGAGCCAGGCGAGCAGGGGGGCGGATCCCACCCCTGTGGTGTTGGCCGACCGTGTGTACGCGTGACCGCTGGTGTGGTTCATCGACTGGTGCAGATTGAAATCCAGCGGTTCGCCGTTGGGGCCCTCGAACAGGCGCCCGTCAAAGCCGCGCTCGTGCACCTTCAGGCCGGTGGCGCGGGCCACCAGAAATTCGGCGAGCGCAGTGCCGAGCAGGCGTCCGCATGCGCTGTCGACCGGATAATGCACGCCGGCCACCACGCGGTTGGTGGCGATGCGAGCCGCCAGGCGCTGCAGTTGTTCGTGGCTGGCACGGCCATTGGGCGTGCCGCCCTTGGGAGAGGCAGCGTCGAGCAGGGCTTCCAGCAGCACCGCCACTGCGAAGGATTCGGTGGCGTGGCCACTGGGCCAGCTGCCGTGCCCCGGTGTGTCGATCATGGGCTGGATTTGCGGTGACAGGGCCACCGGTCGCAGGCAGGCGAAGATGTGCTTGAAGCGCATTTCGACATGGACGCACAGCAAGAAGACCAGGTCCATCAGTTGCAGCGTTTTCTTGTGCCGGTGCGCGGTGAGTCCGACCACCGATGACCAGAAGGCCACGGGTGGGCTCACCTGCGCGAGGATTTCCATGGCGCGGTCACCCCGAAGATCGGCGTAGGCCGCCACCAGATCCAGCTGCTTCTTGAACTGCGCTCTGGAGGGCGCGCGCAGCGTCACCAGGGGCTTGCGCTCCAGTGTCCGGGACTGCAGATTGGCAAATTCCAGCCGTGCTTTGTTCGAGCCTTGTGTCTTGAACAGCAGGCCTTCGATCAGCTCACTGAAGCAAGCCTCGACGCGGGGACCGTCGGCCCACAGCGCGAGGTTGGAGGGTTTGTCGAAACCGGGTTCGGCCACGTGCAGGGAGGCGCCCGTGAAGGGGCCGACCACCGCAGCCCGGTTCAAGATCAGCGCGTCGGAAGCAATGAACCCCGCGCTGGCGCCACTCGCCCCGCTGGCGCCACTCGCGCCCGATGCACCGCTGGCCCCGCTCGCGCCACTGGCTCCGGACGCACCGCTGGCTCCGCTGGCTCCACTGAAATACGACATGCTCGCTCCCTGCTGGGTGGTTGAAGAATGAATGTGTTGATCAGCTCTCGGGCAGGCCCAGCGCCGTGAACACGCTGGCAATGCGCTTTCGCTGCGGATTGGGTTTGCCGTACTTCAGGTATTCCGCGAGGGTGAGCCGTGGCTGGATCGAGCGCAACCAGTCGAAGGTCTTGCGCGCCTCGGCCTCTTGCCCGGATTCGTACTGCGCCGTCATCAGCGTGCGCAAAGTGGGCGGATGAAACCGGTTTTGCTTCAGGGACGCGCTGCTCATGGCGATGCATTGCGCCAGGTGACCCGACGCGAGATAGCTGTTGGCCAGCAGCATCTCGAAATAGAAGCGCTGTGGATCGATGGGCGACAACTGCAACGCGGTCTCGGATTCGCTCACGGCCGCTCCAGGATCGCCCCACATGCACGACCAGAAGCCGCAATACAACCAGGCAATCGGATCGTTCGGGTTGTTTTGGGTGGCTTCCTGCAGCAGGCTTCGGGAGTCGGCCACGTTGTCGCCGAGGTGGCACATGGCGTGGCCTTTGATGGCCATGGCCAACGAGCTGTTGGGCTCCAGATCCAGTGCGCGATCGGCGGTGTCGATCGCGCGCTGAAAGTCCTTCGCGGGCTCGGACGACATGCCTTGCACCACCTGCATGATGTGCCATTTGGCCAGCCAGGCCCAGGGTGAGGCCACGCGCTTGTGTCGCTCGGCCACGGCTTCGAGCAACTGCCGGCTTCGGTGCAGGTCGCGCGGGGTGGAGCGGTGCATCAAGGTGATGCCACCGAGCATCAGCGCGTTGCTGTCGAGTTGGGGCAAAGGCAGGACCAGTGTGCGCTGGACGACGTCGTTGAGGGTGGCCTTGGCGCATGCGGCGCACAGGGCTTCGAGCAAGACGCTTTGAACCTCCATCAGGTCCCGCACGTCCCCCGTCAAGCGATCTGCCCAGATCACTTCTGTGCGTCGGTTGTCGGTGAGTTCGGCCATGATCACGACCTTCTCCCCGTAGGTGACATAACTGCCACCCAGCACAAAGGTGGCTTCCAGACGCGCGCCGATTTCGGCCGCAGACGAAGGGCGGCTGCGAAATGCCGTGGTGGACAGCCGGGAAATCACGCGCAGGTCGGGGCTGCGCGAGAGCTGCGCGATCACGCCGTCGGCGATCAACTCGCCGATGACGAACTGCTCTGCCACGTGACTGCGCGTCTCGAAGGGCACCACGGCAATGGACGGGCGAAAGTCCAGCGCCGCGCCCTCCGGCACGAGGGCGCGCAACGAAGACGATCTGCCGGTCACGGGAAAGACAGCCCAAGTCCTCACCGGATCGGGCCAATGCTTGAGGTAACTGTCGCCGCGGTCTTCAACCTCGGCGTCCATGCCCACAACGATCCCGTCGAACACGCTGGACGTGATGACGGTCTCGCCCGGCGCTGCCAGCTCGGACACCCGGGCGGCCAGGTTCACGCCGTGGCCGTAGACATCTTTGTCGTCGGCGTAGAGGTGGGCGGCGTGGATGCCCGCTCGCAGATGCATCTGGCGTGCATCGGGAAGGGTTTCGTTGAGCGGGGCAAAGTGCTTGTGCAGCGCGAGTGCGGCACGCACTGCGTCGGTGGGGTGGTCAAACTCCACCAGCATTCCGTCCCCCAGGCTTTTGACCATGCGGCCTTTGCAGGCCGGCAGCACCACGGTGGTGGCGTGGTGAACAAAGCCGCGCCACTGGTTCACCACGGCAGCCTCGTTGGCGGCCATCAGCCGCACCGACTCCACAAGATCGATCACCAGCACCACCTTGTGGCGTTGCTGGGGAAGCGGTGGAACATCCCCGTCGGCGACCGGTTCTGTGATGGATGAAATGGAGCTGCTGATCATGCCGGTGGGGGTATGCAGTACATCGCAGTTTCTCACAGCTGAACACGATGAATGCTAGGCTGTGGGCCAAAAAACAAAGCCGACTGGCGTCGGCTTTGCTGGGAGCTACACACCCGGTGAGGTGTGTGAATCACGATCACTTGAGGTGGTCGTTGACCAGCTTGGTCATCTCGAACATGGAGGCCTGGGCCTTCTTGAAGATTTCCTTGAGCTTGGCGTCGGCGTTGATCATGCGGCGGTTGACCGAATCCTGCAGCTTGTTCTTCTTGATGTAGTCCCAGATCTTCTTGGTGACTTCGGTGCGCGGCAGGGGGCTGGCACCCACGATGGCGGCCAGAGCGGCGCTGGGGGTCAGCGCTTTCATGAACGCGGCGTTGGGTGTGCGCTTCTTGGCGGGAGCGGCTTTCTTGGCGGCGACCTTCTTGGCGGGTGCAGCTTTTTTGGCTGGTGCGGCCTTTTTGGCCGGCGCAGCCTTCTTCGCAGGAGCAGCCTTCTTGGCAGGTGCTGCGGCCTTCTTGGCCGGAGCAGCAGCCTTCTTGGCAGGTGCTGCGGCTTTCTTGGCCGGAGCAGCAGCCTTCTTGGCCGGAGCCGCTTTTTTAGCGGGAGCTTTTTTCGCAGTTGCCATGGTTGAATTTCCTTCTAGAAGTTGACTTATTTCCCAGCGGAAAACGCGCTTTCACACTGGTGTCTCGGATGCTAATGGAGATGCCTGCGCAATCCAAGGTGGGCAACGCGGTTTTTTCGCCGTTTTCAGAGGGGGAAAGCCGATCTTTGGCGAGGAAAACAACACTTCCTTGCAGCCAGAATCAGGCGCTGCGCGGGCTGCAGAAGCATCTGCTCAAATGCGGCCCTGTTTTCCTCGCAGTGCGCGCCTCACTTTTCATCAGGACATGCCATGACCACACCCGCTTCTTTTTCCACTTGCGATCTGTGCGATGCACACAAGAACGAGACCTCCGGCGCGTTTCGTGTGCTGCCGCCGGTGTTCTGCGATTTCGGTGGCGTGCGGCGTTTCAGCGGCCCGGTGGTCACGGTCAAATGCTTCGAGGACAACTCCCTGGTGAAAGCGGCGGTTGACAGCCCCGGTGAAGGTCGCGTGCTGGTGGTCGACGGCGGCGGCTCGCTGCGCCGCGCGCTGCTGGGCGGCAACCTGGCTGCATCGGCAGCGGCCAACGGCTGGGCCGGTGTGGTGGTGGATGGCTGCGTGCGGGACGTCGCCGAGATGGCTGCGAGCCAGACAGGCATTCGAGCACTGGCGCTCATTCCGCTGCCCACCGAGAAGCGCAACGAAGGGCAGCGCGATGTGGCGGTGCAGATCCAGGGCGTGTGGGTGAGACCGGGCGACTGGCTCTACGCCGACGAAGACGGCATCGTGGTCGCCGACCGGCAGCTCTAGATTCGATGCCGTACCGCCCCAAGGCCGAACACCCCCTGGGGCAGCGACCCGCGCAGCGGTGAAGCGTGGGGGCTCCTCCCCTAGGCGGTGATGCCTTTGTAGAGCATGTACGCCGCCAGCGTGTAGAGCAGCCCGGCAAACACGCGCTTGAGCGACTTCACCGGCAGCGCGTGCGCTGCTCGCACCCCCAGCGGTGCCATCAACACGCTCACACAGGCGATCACCAGCAGCGCGGGCAGGTAGATGTAGCCCACCGCGCCCGCCGGCAAATCCTGCACGTTCTGCCCGGCAATGATGTAGCCCACCGCATTGGCCAGTGCGATCGGGAAACCGAGCGCTGCACTGGTCGCCACCGCGTTGTGGATCGCCACATTGCACCAGGTCATGAACGGCACACTGACGAAGCCGCCACCAGCGCCCACGAGACCGGACAAGAACCCGATCACGCCGCCCGCACCGATCAGGCCCGGTGTGCCTGGAATCGTGCGCGTGGGCTTGGTCTTCTTGTCGAGCAGCATCTGCGTGGCCGAGAAGCTCACGAAGCTGGCGAAGAAGAACGCGAGCCAGCTGCCTTTGAGCAAGGCAAACACACCCATGCTCGCAATCAGGGACCCCAGCACAATGCCGGGCGCAAGGCCCTTGACGATGTCCCATCGCACCGCCCCACGCTTGTGCTGTGCGCGAACGCTGGAGATGGATGTGAAGATGATGGTGGCCATCGACGTGGCGATGGCCATCTTCACCGCGAGATCGGCCTCGACGCCCTGGGCCGAAAGGATGAAGGTGATGAAGGGCACCATGAGCATGCCTCCACCGATGCCCAACAAGCCGGCCAGAAAGCCGGTCCCCAGACCGAGCACGGCCAACTCAAAAATCAACAGGGGGGTGAGAAGCATGAAAGGTGTCTGCAAGTGCCGCCGGACCGGCATCCTGAACCGGGGTTCAGGTGGGCAAGGGCAGCGTGGCTTCGGGATCGTCTGACGCGAGACGCTCACGCCAGCCACGCAATGTACCAAGCCCGGGCTCTATGAGCATTGGTTCAAGGAAATATAAAGCCCGGCGCGCACTGCAGACACGCAAATTGTAGGTGCTGCATGCGGCCTGCGCGGGCCGAGGGACAAGAAAAGGCGCCGCAGTGACGGACGGTGTCGATGCGGGGGCGATCCGTCAAAGGAGGCGACCGTCTTTGTCGAGCGTCTGGTCCAGCCGGCGCATGAGTTCGTCCACGCGCGCTTGCGTGTGGGGGTCGAGCGTCTCGTGGTCGAATGCGCCCCCGGCTTCCGCAAACGCGCTGTTGTCGGCCTGGCCGAACGACGACGCCTGGAAACTTTCGGCTTCCAGGCGTTCGGCTTCTTTCTGCGACAGCTCGAAAGCGAGGTTGAGCGAGGCCAGCACGGCGATCCGGTCGCGCGCTTTCACCTTGCCCGCATCCCGGATGCGGCACATGGCGGTGTCCACACGCTCCACCGCGTCGAGCAACGACGATTCGCCACCGGGCGGGCACGAGAGCAGGTAGCTCTGGCCCATGATCTGCACCTCGATCTGTTTGCTGCCGGGCTTGTTCACGAGTGGTCCTTGTGGGTATCCGACGGCAACCGGGTCGCCTCAACCTGGCTGGGCGCCAGGCGTTCGAGCAGCGCATCGATGCGAGCGCGCGCAGCCATCAGACGGGATTTGAGCGAGTCGCGCTCGGCCTGCAGTGCGTGCACCTGCTCGACCAGCAGGGCATTGGTGCGCTGCAGTTCTTCGTGGCGCAACAGCAGGCGTTCGACACGCTCGGTGATCTGGTCAAGGTGCTTGGGATCGGCCATGGTGGGGACTCGCAGTTTTCACATTGTAGGGTTGGCCCAGGGAGCTGCGGCTTAGAATGCCGCCTGTTGGTGCTCGCGGTGTGGTTCACATGCCGCAGTTCAACGGGAAGCAGGAGGGCGGGCCGACAAAGACCCACCTAACCTGCGCTGCCCCCGCAACGGTAAGCAGACGAGAGACCCGACGCAGATCGGGCCACTCCGCTTTCATCTTGCAGCCACTGGACGACACACCGTGTTGTCTGGGAAGGCGATGAAGGTTGTTCTGTCAGCCCGGATACCGGCCAACAAGGTGGTGGTGTGTCTGGCAACAGGTGCACCGCCGTGACGCTCATGCACCGTCGGGGAAGGCGGTGAGGGCTTTGTCTCTTGTTTCTTCATCATGAAAATCCGAAATCTGCGCGCGCCTGTGGCCGCGCTGCCGCTGGCCGTTCTGGTCGCCTTCCCTTTGCACGCCCAAACCGTTGCGTCGAGCAACCTGCCCGAGACGGTGGTGACCGCCACTCGATTTGCAGAGCCGCTCGCCTCGCTGCCTTTGGGCGTGAGCGTCATCTCCGCCGAGCAGATTCGCGCTTCCGGCGCGAGCACCGTCAATGAGGCGGTGATGAAGTTGCTGGGCGTGCCTGGCCGCCAGGACTCTTATGGGGGTGGCGACTATGCGCTGGATCTCCGGGGCTTTGGGACCACGTCCGACAGCAATCAGGTGGTGGTGCTCGACGGCGTTCGCCTGAACGAAGCCGATCTCGGTGGAACTCGGCTGGCGGGCATTCCGATCGACACGGTTGAGCGCATCGAAGTGCTGCGCGGCAGCGGCTCGGTGCTGTACGGCGAGGGTGCCACCGGGGGCGTGATCGTCATCACCACCCAAGCGGGCAACGGCTCGGCGCGCCGCAACAGCGCCACGCTGTACGGCGCTGTGGGCAGCAATGATTTGAGCGAACTGCGCGCCAACGCCACGGTCGCCAGTGGCGGTTTTTCGCTGGACCTGCACGGACAGCGCCGCGAAACCGACAACCACCGCGACAACTTCCGCTCCGAGACCGATGGTGCGGGTTTCACGGCTCAGTGGTCGAACGACACCTTGCGCCTGGGCTTGCGCCATGACCGAGATGCACTGGACACCGGATTGCCGGGGTCGCTGACCGCCGCACAGTACGCGGCGAACCCGCGTCAGACCACGCAGCCCAACAATTACGCCAGCATCCGCAACGAGCGCAGTGGCGTGTTTGCTGAAGCCATGCTGGGCAGCTGGCAGCTCGGCATGGACGCCGGCTCGCGCGACAAGGCCCTGGCCAGCGTTCGTCCCGGCTCGGTGTACGCCTATGACGTCGAGGCGCAACAGCTGGCGCTGAAGGCGCGCCACACGAGCCAGTGGGGTGCAGCCCGCAACGCCCTGGTCATCGGGCACGACCGTGGTGAATGGGATCGCGTTGTCCAGGGCGCGTTCGGATCCGTGGCAGGGCAGACGGCCCGCGGCTGGTACCTCAAGGACGACCTCACTCTGGCGAGTGGAACGCGCTTGTCTGCTGGCGTGCGCACGGAAAAACTGGCCAAGAACGTCGACGACGGCTTCGCTCCCGTGCAGCTGTCGGAGCGCGAAACCGCCTGGGAGCTGGGTGTGAGCCAGCCTTTGACCTCTGCCACCACGGTGTGGGCACGCGTGGGCAACAGCTTCCGACTGGCCAACGTGGATGAATTCAGCTTCACGAATCCGGCCGTGCTGATCCGACCGCAGACGTCGCGCGATCTGGAGGCCGGTGCGCGCTGGGTGCAGGGTGCTTACAAGCTCGAGGCGCGCCTGTACCGCAGCAACCTCACCGACGAGATCGGCTACGACCGCAACGCGGTCGGTCCCAACTCGCCGCTGTTTCCGGGGGCCAACATCAACTTCGATCCCACCCGCCGCCAGGGCCTGGAAATCGATGGTGACTGGAAGCTCAGCACCACGCTGTCCCTGGGCGCTCGGGTCGCGTTGCGGCGCTCGACTTTCCGCGAGGGCCCTTACAGCGGCAAGGACGTGCCACTGGCGCCTCGACGCACACTGGCATTGCGTGCCGACTGGGTGCCGATGGCCGGGCACCGCTTGAGTGGTGGCGTGAATTTTGTGGGCTCGCAGCATCCCGATTTCGCCAATGTCTGCCGCATGCCGGCTTACACCACGGCGGATGCGCGCTACGCGGTGCAGGTGAAGAACATGGAGCTGTCGTTCGGGGTGAACAACCTGTTCGATCGCGATTTCTACACGCAGGCTTTCGGTTGCGTGGCTGGGCAGACCTCGTCCATCTATCCCGAGGCCGGTCGCACCTTCACCGCCGCACTGCGCATGTCGTTCTGACGCCGCCATGAGCACCACCCACCTCGGCCCGCAGCGCATCGTCTGCCTCACCGAAGAAACCACCGAGTGGCTCTACCTGCTCGGGCAGGAGCGCCGCATCGTCGGCATTTCGGGCTACACGGTGCGCCCGCGGCGGGCGCGCGAAGAGAAACCCAGGGTCAGCGCCTTCCTCAGCGCCAAGATCGACAAGATCCTCGCGTTGGAGCCGGACTGCGTGTTCGGTTTTTCCGATCTGCAGGCCGACATCGCAGCCCTGCTGATCCGTGCGGGTGTGCAGGTCACGGTGTTCAACCAGCGCAGCGTGGACGAGATCCATTCCATGCTGTTCCAGGTGGCGGCCATGGTCGGCTGTGCCGAGGCGGGGCTGGCCTGGATCGAAGCCAACCGCGCACAGCTCGATGGCATTCGCGAAGCGGTGAAGGCGCTGCAGGCGCGAGGCAAGCGCCGCCCGCGGGTGTTCTTTGAAGAGTGGGACGAGCCGCACATCAGCGGCATCCGCTGGGTCTCGGAGCTGCTGGGCATCGCGGGCGGCGACGATGTGTTTCCCGAGCTCGCCACGCAGTCGCTGGGCAAGCACCGCATCATTGCCGACGGTGCCGAGATCGTGCGCCGCAATCCCGACATCGTCATCGGCTCGTGGTGCGGCAAGAAGTTCCGGCCCGAGAGAGTGGCTGCGCGCGCGGGGTGGCAGGACGTGGCGGCGGTGAAGACCGGGCAGCTGTTCGAGATCAAGTCGGCCGACATCCTGCAGCCCGGGCCGGCCGCACTCACCGATGGCGTGGCGCAGATGCACCACATCGTGTCCGACTGGATGCATGAGCATGGTTGACATCGCGCGCAGCGAATTCATTCTGGGCGGTCAGAAGAGCGGCAAGTCGCGACGCGCCGAACTGATCGCCAGACAATGGCTGGACGCCACGGTGGCGCACCGCGCGGTGCTGGTCGCCACAGGCCAGGCCTGGGACGACGAGATGCGCGAGCGCATCGCGCGACACCAGCGCGATCGCATGGTGCGCGTGCCCGGCATGGTCACGGTGGAAGAACCCCTGGCCCTGGCCGAGGTGCTGCAGCGGCACAGCGCACCGCAAACCCTGGTGGTGGTGGACTGCCTCACGCTGTGGCTCACCAACCTGCTGATGCCGGCGCATGGCGAGCCGCTGGACGCCGAAGGGCCCACCAGAGAGCTGTGTCGTGTGATCGAACGGGCCCAGGGCCCGGTGGTGCTGGTGGGCAACGAAATCGGTTTGGGCGTGATTCCGATGGGGCGCGACGTGCGCGCCTTTGTGGATGCGCTGGGTGGCTTGAACCAGTCTGTGGCGGGCGTCTGCGCACGCGTCACGCTGATGGCCGCCGGTCTGCCCTTGACATTGAAAGAGCCGGGATGAAGACCATGTCCATTCGACGCTGGCTGGGTGCTGCCGCCGTGCTGTGTTGGGCGACCGCCTTGCACGCCGCCGGCCTGCAGGTGACGGATGACCGGGGCGTGGTGGTGTCGTTGCCGCAGTCGCCGCAGCGCATCGTGTCGCTGCTGCCTTCGCTCACCGAGACCGTGTGTGAACTCGGCCAGTGCCACCGGCTGGTGGGTGTCGATCGTTATTCCAACCACCCGGCCCCGGTGCGGGACCTGCCCAAAACGGGCGGCGGCATCGACCCCAACGTCGAGGCCATCGTGGCGCTCAAGCCCGACGTGGTGCTGATGGCCACCTCGTCGCGCGGTGTGCAAAGGCTGGAGGCGTTGGGCTTGAAGGTGCTGGCCATGGAGCCCAAGAGCTCGGCGGATGCGAAACGGGTCATGGGCAAGCTGGGCCAGTTGCTGGAGGTGTCGGATGCCGATCGCATCTGGCGCGCCATCGATGCGGGTGTGATGGCAGCGGCGCAGTCGTTGCCTGCCGACGCACGTTCGCTGCGCGTGTATTACGAGGTCAGCACGGGTGGTTACGCGGCCGGCACGCAGTCGTTCATCGGCGAACTGATGGCGCGACTGGGTGTGCAGAACATCCTCACGCCCGATCTCGGCCCGTTCCCGCGCATCAACCCCGAGTACGTGGTGCGTGCCAACCCCGACCTCATCATGATCGGCGTGCGCAATGTGCAGGGCATGGCGCAGCGCCCGGGTTGGCGCGGCATGCGCGCCCTGCGCGAGCAGCGGGTGTGTGTTTTCACCGAAGCCGAATCCGACGTGCTGGTGCGCCCGGGTCCGCGCATGGCAGAAGCGGCCCGCATCATGGCGCGCTGCATCGGTGACAAAGGCCGGCGGTGAGCGGTGCGCGCCACAGCCTCTGGCTCGCCAGCGCCTTGCTGCTGGCGGCGGCGGCGGTGCTGCTGCTGGGCGCCGGCGTGGGCAGCACCGGCTTTGACAGCGTGTTGAACGCGCGCACCGACCCGGTGGCCTGGCAGATTCTGTGGGACATCCGTGTGCCTCGCACGCTGGGCGCCTGGGTGGCCGGTGGCTTGCTGGGTCTCGCCGGTGCGGTGGCGCAGGGCCTGTTCCGCAACCCGCTGGCCGACCCCTACCTGCTGGGCAGCGCCTCGGGCGCAGCACTCGGCGTGGCCTTGGCGCTTGCCTTGTTCGGCACCTCGCCGTTTGCCACGCAGTGGCTGGTGCGCCTGGGCCTGACCAGCGCAGCCTTCGCCGGTGCGGTGCTCGGCGTGGTGCTCACGCTGGCGCTGGCCAAGGGCGTGCAGCACACGCTGCGCCTGCTGCTGGCCGGTGTGATCGTGGGGGTGGTGCTGGGTGCCGGACGCGACCTGGTCACCATCGCTTCGCCCGACACCTTGCAGGCCATGCAGGGCTTCATGCTGGGAAGCACCGGTTTTGTGGGCTGGGCGGCGTGCGGTGTGATGGCCGCGATGTTGTTGGTGACCGTGTTGGTGGCGGCCTCGCTGGGGCGCGTGCTCGACGGCCTGGCCTTGGGCGAGGCCACGGCACTCAGCCTGGGTTTGCCGCTGGGCGCCGTGCGTGGTGTCCTGGTGGCCGTGCTGGCGCTGGCCACCGGTGCGGCCGTCGCGCAAACCGGCTTGATCGCATTCGTGGGCCTGGCCTCGCCGCACCTGGTGCGCTCCATCGTCAAGACCACACACGCCCGACTGCTGGTGTTGAGCGCCTTGATGGGCGGCCTGTTGCTGATGGCCGCCGACGTGCTCGCGCGCTGGATCATCGCGCCCCAGGAGTTGCCCGTGGGCGTGCTCACCGCCGTGCTCGGCGGCAGCTATTTGTTGTGGCTGATGCACCGGCGGCGCCGGCCGGGGGGTGGGCTGTGACCATGGCGCTCAAGACCCAGGGTGTCGGGGTGGCGCTGGGCGGCACCCTGGTGCTGCACGGCATCGACGTGTCTTTCATGGCCTCGCGCTGGACCAGCGTTGTCGGACCGAATGGCGCGGGCAAGTCGACCTTGCTGAAAGCGTTGGCGGGCCTGCTGCCGCACAGCGGTCAGGTGCTGCTGATGGACCGGCCGCTGGCACAGTGGCGCGGTCGCGAGCGCGCGCGCTGCCTGGCCTGGCTGGGTCAGGGCGAACAGGGTGCGGACGACCTCAGCGTGTGGGACGTGGCCATGCTCGGTCGCCTGCCGCACCAGCCCTGGCTCGCCGCGCCTTCGCACGCCGACCGCGTGGCCGTGGAGCAGGCCTTGCGCGCCACCCAGGCCTGGGACTGGCGCGAGCGGCCGCTCGGCGCGCTCTCCGGCGGCGAGCGCCAGCGCGTGCTGCTGGCCCGCCTGCTGGCGGTGGACGCCGATGTGCTGCTGATGGACGAACCCCTGGCCAACCTCGATCCGCCCCACCAGGCCGACTGGCTGCTGCTGGTGCGCGAGCTGGTCGGGCGCGGCAAGACCGTGGTGAGCGTGCTGCACGAGATCGGCATGGCGCTGCATGCCGACCGCATGGTGGTGATGGCGCAAGGCCGGGTGGTGCACCAGGGCGCTTGCGAAGACCCGCGGACCCACCAGGCGCTGGAAGACGTTTTTGACCACCGCATCGCCATCCATCCCCTGGGCGACCAGTGGGTGGCGCTGCCCCGTTGACTTTTTGGAGACCGCTGATGCAGATCGAATCACCCCCCATCGACAAGCGCTACGAGAAGCCCGAAGGTGAACGCCGCGGCCTGGTCATCGTCCACACCGGCGACGGCAAGGGCAAGAGCACGGCGGCGTTTGGTCTGGCACTGCGGGCGTTTGGCCGCACGCATGTGCACGGCAAGCTCGTGAAAGTCTTTCAGTTCATGAAAGTGCCTTCGGCGCGTTTTGGCGAACACCGCGTGTTCGAACAGCTCGGTTTGCCGATCGAAGGGCTGGGGGATGGTTTCAGCTGGAAGAGCCAGGACCTGGAGCATTCGGCCCAGCTGGCGCGCGACGGGTGGCTGAAAGCCCGGGACGCGATCCTGAATGGTGAATACTTCATGGTCACGCTCGACGAGCTGACCTACCCGCTGATCTACGGCTGGCTGCCGCTCGACGAGGTCTTGCAGACGCTGCGCGACCGACCCCGCCACGTGCACGTGGTCATCACCGGGCGTCGCTGCCCGCCTGAGATCATCGAGCTGGCCGACACCGTGACCGAGATGACCCTGGTGAAACACGCGTTCAAGGCGGGCATTCCCGCCCAGCGCGGCATCGAAGATTGACCCTGTTCCCGAAAGAAGAGAACCATGACCACGACCACCCTGAACGAACAACCCGTGCGCCTCGTGCCACGTCCGCCTGTTGCCGCTGCGACGACCGAACGCTGGTCGGTCGACGATGTGGCCGCGCTGTTTGATTTGCCGTTTTCCGAGCTGATCCACCGCGCGCAAACCGTGCACCGCGAGCACTTTGACCCGACCGAGGTCGAGCTCGCCACGCTGCTGTCGGTGAAGACCGGCGGCTGCCCCGAAGACTGCGGCTACTGCCCGCAATCGGTGCACTTCGACACCGGCCTGGAAGCCGGCAAGCTCATGGGCGTGGCCGCGGTGCGCGAAGCCGCGCAACGTGCGAAACAGGCGGGCGCCACGCGCTTCTGCATGGGCGCGGCCTGGCGCGCGCCCAAAGACCGCGACGTGGATGCTGTGGCCGAGCTCGTGCGGGCCGTGAAGGAAGAAGGCCTGGAGGCCTGCGCCACGCTGGGTATGCTCAACGAAGGCCACGCCGAAACCCTGCGCGACGCCGGTCTGGACTACTACAACCACAACCTGGACAGCGCGCCCGACTTCTACGGCGAGGTGATCACGACGCGCGACTACCAGGACCGCCTGGACACGCTGGAGCGCGTGCGCGGCGCGGGCGTGAAGGTCTGCTGCGGCGGCATCGTGGGCATGGGCGAATCGCGCCGCCAGCGCGCCGCGCTCGTGGCCCAGCTCGCCAACCTCGCGCCCGACTACCCCGAGTCCGTGCCGATCAACAACCTGGTGAAGGTGCAAGGCACGCCGCTGGCCGACCAGCCCGACCTGGACCCGCTGGAGTTCGTGCGCACCATCGCGGTGGCGCGCATCACCATGCCGCGCGCCCGCGTGCGCCTGTCGGCCGGTCGCCAGCAGATGAGCGAGGCGGTGCAGGCCCTGTGCTTTTTGGGCGGTGCCAACTCCATCTTTTACGGCGAGAAATTGCTCACCACCGGCAACCCCGATGTGGCGGCCGACATGAACCTGCTGGCCAAGCTGGGTCTGCGGGCACGCCGCGCCTGAGGCCACGCCATGTCGGTCAACGAAGCCTGGCGCCAGCGCAGCCTCGCGGCGGTCTGGCACCCGTGCACACAGATGAAGCTGCACGCGCCGGCTGGTGCGGCCTTGCCGCTGGTTCCCGTGGCGCGCGCCGAGGGCGTGTGGCTGCACGACCATGAGGGCCACCGCTACCTGGATGCGATCAGCTCCTGGTGGGTCAACCTGTTCGGCCACAACCACCCCGCCATCCGCGCCGCGCTGATCGACCAGCTCCACACGCTGGACCACGTGATGCTCGCCGGCTTCACCCACGCGCCGGTGGTGGAGCTGTCCGAACGCCTGTCCGCCCTGACCGGGTTGGGCCATGCCTTCTACGGCAGCGACGGCGCCAGCGCCACCGAAATCGCGCTCAAGATGAGCGCGCACCACTGGCGCAACGCCGGGCGTGCGCGCAAGAACCGCTTCGTCGGCGTGGCTGGCGGTTACCACGGCGAGACCGTGGGCGCATTGGCCGTGACCGACATCGCGCTGTTTCGCGAGGCATATGCGCCGCTGGTGCGTTTGGGCGCCACCGTGCCCAGCCCCGATGCCCGCGCGGCCGGGCCGGGCGAGTCGGCGGCCGACGTGGCCGAGCGCGCGGCGGCGGCGCTGGCCGACTGGCTGGCCGAACACCACGAGGACACGGCGGCGCTGATCGTCGAGCCGCTGGTGCAGTGCGCCGCCGGCATGGCCATGCACGATGCCGTGTACTTGCAGCGCGCACGCGAACTCTGCGACCGTTATCAGGTGCACCTGGTGCTCGATGAGATCGCGGTGGGGTTCGGGCGCACCGGCACGCTGTTTGCCCACCAGCAAGCCGGCATCCGGCCCGACTTCCTGTGCCTCTCCAAAGGCCTGACCGGTGGCACGCTGCCGCTGTCGGTGGTGCTCACCACCGACGCGGTGTACGCCGCCTTCTACGACGACCAGGTCGCGCGCGGTTTTCTGCATTCGCACAGCTACACCGGCAACCCGCTGGCCTGCCGCGCGGCGCTGGCCACGCTGGACCTGTTCGAGCAGACGGATGTGCTGCGCCACAACGTGACCAACGGCGACCGGCTCGCCGCCCAGTTCGCACCTCTTTCAAACCACCCCCGTGTGCGCCACGCACGGCGCCAGGGAATGATCTTCGCTTGGGACGTGAGCAGCAGCCTGCCCGACTTTGCCCGCCGCTACGCCCGCCATGCGCTGGAGCAGGGCCTGCTGCTGCGCCCCATCGGCCACACGCTGTACGCGATGCCGCCGTACGTCATCGACGAAGCCGAAGGTGCCTTTCTGGCCGCGGGCGCGTTGGCCGCGCTGCAGGCCACGCTGGCCGAAGAAGCGCCCACCGGCGCACTCGCCCTCGAAGGGGTGTGCGATGGCGTTTGACGGCTGCTTCGTCACCGGCACCGACACCGGAGTGGGCAAGACGCTGGTGAGCGCGGCCTTGCTGCACACGCTGGCGCGCCACCACCGGCGCGTGGTCGGCATGAAGCCGGTGGCGGCCGGGTTGATCGAGCACGCTGGCCAATGGGTCAGCGAAGACGTGCTCGCGCTGCGCGCGGCGTCCACCTTGACCGTGCCCGCCGCACTCGACAACCCGGTGGCTTTGCCCGACCCCCTGGCGCCTCACATCGCGGCCGAGCGGGCAGGGCGGTCCGTGACCGTGGCCGGCCTGCTCGCGGCGCACCGAGAACTGCAGGCCATGGCCGACGTGGTGGTGGTCGAAGGTGCTGGCGGCTGGCGCGTGCCGGTCAACGACCGCGAGACCCTGGCCGACTTGGCCCGTGCCATCGGTGCGCCCGTGGTGCTGGTGGTCGGCCTGCGCCTGGGGTGCCTGAACCACGCGCTGCTGAGCGCCGAGGCCATCCGCGCCGACGGCCTGCAGCTGGCGGGATGGGTGGCGAATGCGGTGGATCCCGACATGCCTTGCCGCGATGAAAACGTGCACGCCTTGTGCCAACGCCTGCCCGCGCCATTGCTGGGCACCGTGGCCTGGCACACCGGATCGCCCGACGCGCGCCAGATCGCGCTGCAACTGCCCCCTGGGTGGCACTGAAGGAACGACCGTGAGCTGGCTGAATGAATTCGACGACCGACTGGCCGCGCTGGATGCCCAGTCGCTGCGCCGCCGCCGCCGCGAGGTGGTGCCTGAACAGGGCGCCCGCCTCAACGTCGATGGCGAATCGCTGCTGGCCTTCTGCAGCAACGACTACCTGGGCCTGTCGCAGGCGCCCGAGCTGCGCGAGGCGGTGCGCACCGCGGTGGACCACTACGGCGTGGGTGCAGGTGCGTCGCCCATGGTCAGCGGCCACAGCGTGGCCAATGCCGCGCTGGAGCGCGAACTGGCCGGGGCCGTGGGCCTGCCGCGCGCGCTGTATTTCTACGCGGGTTACGCCACCAACGCGAGCATCGTGCCGGCGCTGGTGGGCGAGGGCGATGCGCTGTTCTCCGACGCGCTGAACCACGCCTGCCTGATCGATGGCGCGCGCTTGTCCAAAGCCGCCGTGCACCGCTACCGCCATGCCGACCTGCGGCAGCTCGACGCGTTGCTGGCGGCCAGCCCGGCGCGCCGCAAGCTGGTGGTCAGCGACGCGGTGTTCAGCATGGATGGCGACGTCGCCGACATCGCCACCTTGCACGCGCTGTGCGAGCGGCACGACGCGCTGCTCTTGCTGGACGACGCGCACGGCTTCGGCGTGCTCGGGCCGCAAGGCCGTGGCGCGCTGGCCGCCGTTGGCCTCACGGGCGCTGGCGCTTCACCGCGCGTGCTTTACATGGCCACGCTGGGCAAGGCGCTGGGCGTGGCGGGTGCGTTCGTGGCCGGGCCCGATCGTCTGGTGGAGTGGCTGCTGCAGAAAACCCGCAGTTACACCTACGCCACCGCCGCGCCGGCCTTGCTGGCCGAGGCGGTGAGGGCGAGCCTGCGTTGCGTGCTGGGGGCCGACGGCGAGCACCGGCGCCAGCAGCTGCGGGCGCGCATTGCGCAACTGCGCACGGGCCTCGCGCCGGGCGCGGATGGGCGCATCGACGCGGCTGGCTGGACCTTGATGCCTTCCGACACCGCCATTCAGCCGCTGGTGATCGGCGACAACGAGACCGCGCTGTCCGTGATGGCCGCGTTGCGCGATCAGGGCCTGTGGGTGCCCGCGATCCGCCCGCCGACGGTGCCGGCGGGCACGGCGCGGCTGCGCATCGCGCTGTCGGCCGCACACGACGCTGCAGACGTGGACACGCTGTTGCGCGCGCTGCGCATGGCGGCGGCCCGCACCGCCATGGTCACCGCATGACGGTGTTGCCCGCTGCCATGGTGCTGGCCCTGCTGATCGACCTCTGGTGGGGCGAGCCGCCGGTGCGCTGGCACCCGGTGGTGTGGATGGGGCAGGGCCTGGACGCCATGGGCCGGCGCATCGCGCCCGCAGCCGGCCACGGTGTGCGCCCCAACGGGCGGCTGTTTCTGGCGGGCGCCCTGGCGTGGACCGTGGGAGCCGGGGTGGTGGTGCTGATCGCCTGGGTGGCCGCATGGGCCTTGGGTCAAACGCCTTGGTGGGTGCAGGCCCTGGCCCTGGGCGTGCTGCTCAAGCCGATGTTGGCCTGGCGCATGCTGCGCGACGAGGTGCGGGCGGTGGAAACGGCGCTGGGCGAATCGCTGGCGGCGGGGCGTGAGCGGCTCGCGTGGCTGGTGAGCCGTGACGTGAGCGCGCTCGACGCTGCGCAGGTGCGCGAGAGCGCCATCGAGTCGCTGGCCGAAAACCTCAACGATTCGGTGGTGGCACCGCTGTTCTGGTTCGCGATCGCGGGCCTGCCGGGCGCTGCGCTTTACCGGTTCGCCAACACGGCCGACGCCATGTGGGGCTATCGCGGCGAACGCCACGGCCGCGACTGGACCTGGGCCGGCAAATGGGCCGCGCGGGCCGACGACGTGTTGTCGTGGCTGCCGGCCCGCATCACCGGCGCCTTGCTGGGGGTGCTGGGTGCGGCGCGTGGCCTGCACACACTGCCGGCCCAGGCCGGTCGCACGCCCTCGCCCAACAGCGGCTGGCCCATGGCGGCGATGGCGCTGGCGCTCGACGTGCGGCTGGGCAAGCCCGGCGTGTACGAATTGCACAGCCTGGGTCGCAGCCCCCAGGCGGACGACACTGCGCAGGCGCTGCGGCTCGCCGGCCGCGTGGTGACCCTGCTCGGTGCCGCCGCCCTGTTGTGGGCCGCGCTGGCCTGGAGGTTTGCGCCATGACGATCACGCACGGCGGGCCCGACGCCCTGGGCGTGCCCCGCTGGGACTTCTCCACCAACGCCAACGCCTGCGGCCCCTGTCCGAGCGCGCTCACCGCCGTGCAGCGGGCCGACGCGCGCCACTACCCCGACCCCGCGTACACGGCCCTGCGCGAATCGCTGGCGGCCTTTCATGCGGTGGACGCCGCGCGCATCGTGCTCGCGGGCAGTGCCAGCGAATTCATCGGCCGCTTCACCGCCTGGGTGGCGCGCGAGGGCGGCCAGCGGGTCTGGCTGCCGGCGCTGGCCTATGGCGACTGCACCCGCGCCGCACAGGCCTGGAAGTTCGAGCGCGTGCCAGCCCCGGCGCGTGCCCATCTCGCCTGGTTGTGCGAGCCATCGAGCCCGCTCGGCCAGGCCGAGGCGGTGGCGCAGGACGCCGTTGCATCGGGCGCGCGGGTGGTGCTCGACCGCGCCTACGAACCACTGCGCCTGAGCGGCCGTTGCAGCCTCGAACCGGCGGCGCTTCAGCAGGTGTGGCAGCTCTGGACGCCCAACAAGGCCATGGGCCTGACGGGGGTGCGCGGCGCCTACGCCATCGCGCCCGAGCGCGCTGTGGCCGAGGCGCGTGCGCTGGATCAGCTGGCGCCGTCGTGGCCGCTGGGCGCTCACGCCGTGGCGCTGCTCGACGCCTGGGTCTCGCCCACCGCGCAGCACTGGCTGGCGCAGAGCCTGGAGACGCTGCGCGTCTGGAAGACCGGGCAGCTGGACCTGCTCAACCACCTGGGCTGGACCGTGTTGCCGAGCGACGCCAACTACCTGTGCGCCGCGCCGCCGCGCCCGCTGGATGCGGTGGCGTTGCGCGCGGCCGGCATCAAGCTGCGCGACACCACGTCCTTTGGCCTTCCGGACCATTGGCGCCTGGGTGTGTTGCCGCCCAAGGCGCAGGCGGCCTTGCGCGCCGCCTTGCAGTGCGCAGAGGTCTTTCAGTGACCGCGCGCTGCGTGATGGTGCTGGGCACGACCAGCGGTGCGGGCAAGAGCTGGCTCACCACCGCGCTGTGCCGACACTACGCGCGGCAAGGCTTGAAAGTGGCTCCGTTCAAGGCTCAAAACATGAGCAACAACGCAAGGGTGGTGGCCGGCGGCGAAATTGGCTCGGCCCAATACTTTCAATCGCTGGCAGCACAAGCCGAGCCCGAAGTCCGCATGAACCCGCTGCTGCTCAAGCCCGAGGCCGACACTCGCAGCCAGGTGGTGCTGATGGGGCAGGTGAACGAGGCCTTGTCGAACATGCCGTGGCGCGGCCGCAGCCTGCACGTGTGGCCGCAGATCGCCGCTGCGCTCGATGCCTTGCGGGAAGAAAACGACGTGGTGGTGATCGAAGGCGCGGGCTCGCCGGCCGAGATCAACCTGCACGCCAGCGACATCGTGAACATGCGCGTCGCGCTGCAGGCGCAGGCACGCTGCCTGCTCGTGAGCGACATCGATCGCGGCGGCGCCTTCGCCCACCTCTACGGGACCTGGGCGCTGCTGCCACCGGAGGAGCGCACCCTGATTCACGGCTTCGTGCTCAACAAGTTTCGCGGCGACGCCAGCCTGCTGGCGCCCGCCCCGCAAATGCTGCGAGACCTCACCGGCGTGCCCACGGTGGCCACGCTGCCGATGTGGTGGCAACACGGCCTGCCGGAGGAAGACGGCATCTTCGATGACAGGACACGTGCTTCAGGCGCCGTGAGCAAGAGCGTGGCGGTGATTGCCTACCCCCGCATCAGCAACCTGGACGAATTTCAGCCACTCAAGAATGTGCCGGGCGTGCGGCTGGTCTGGGCGCGCGCGCCGGCCGACTGCGCGGGCGCCGACTGGATCGTGCTGCCCGGCAGCAAGGCCACCGCAGCCGATCTCGCCTGGCTGCGCACGCAGGGCCTGGACCGTGCGATCGCCGCGCACGCTGCGCAGGGTGGGGCGGTGCTGGGCGTGTGCGGCGGCCTGCAGATGCTGGGTGAGGCGCTGATCGACACGCACGGCATCGACGGGAACGCCCCCGGCCTCGGCCTGCTGCCGCTGGTGACGCAGTTTGATCGGCAAAAAACCGTGCGCCACACACACACCACGTTCGGTGCGCTCCAGGGCGCGTGGGCCGGGCTCTCGGGCGTGGCCGCCGCCGGCTACGAGATCCACCACGGCCAGACGGCGCAACACCCCGCCATGGCCGCGGGTGGCGACGTGGCGCGCGAGGTGTTGCCCGACGGCCTGGGCTGGCAGAACGCTGCAGGCAACGTGCTCGGCGTTTATCTGCACGGTCTGTTTGAAGACCCGCGCGTGCTGCAGGCACTCTTTGGCGCCAGCGCGCCCACGCTGGAGACCGTGTTCAACGGTCTGGCCGACTTCATCGAAACCCACTTCGAGCCCGGCGTGCTCGATCAACTCATCGCACCATGAACACGAACATTTCCGACATCACCCAGCCCGAACTCACCCAGGCCCTGCAGCGGGCGCTGGACAACAAGACCAAGCCGCTGGGTTCGCTCGGCCGCATCGAAGCGCTGGCGCAGCGCATCGGCCTGATCCTGGGCACGACGGCGCCCGTGCTGCAGGCGCCACAGATGCTGGTGTGCGCGGCTGACCACGGGCTGGCGGCGCGCGGCGTCTCCGCCTTTCCGAGCGATGTGACCTGGCAGATGGTGGAAAACTTCCTGGCCGGCGGCGCGGCGGTGAGCGTGCTCGCGCGCCAGCACGGCATTGGCCTCACGGTGGTGGACTGCGGTGTGAAACACGACTTCGCGCTGCGCGACGGCTTGTTGATCAGGAAGATCGCCCACGGCACGGCCGACGCGCTCGAAGGCCCGGCCATGAGCGCCGCGCAATGCGCGCAGGCCATCGCCAACGGCCGCGAGGTGTTGCAGGGCCTCCCGGGCAACGCCTTGCTGCTGGGCGAGATGGGCATCGGCAACACCTCGGCCGCGTCGATGCTGCTCGCGCGTCTGGCCGGCCTGGACGTGGCCGAAGTCACCGGCGCGGGCACCGGGCTGGACGCCGCGGCCGTGCAACGCAAGATCGGCATCCTGCGCGAGGTGCTGGCGCGCCACGCCGACGCCAAGGCGCCGCTGGATGCGCTCGCGGCCTTCGGCGGTTTCGAGATCGCCACGCTGGTGGGCGCGGTGCTCCAGGCTGCCGAGGAGCGGCGCGTGATCATGGTGGACGGCTTCATCGCCACCTCGGCCGTGCTGGTGGCCACCCATCTGCAGCCGCACGTGTTGCAGCGCTGCGTGTTCGCGCACCGATCCGGCGAGCGCGGCCACGCCCTCATGCTCGCCCACCTCAAGGCCGAGCCGCTGCTCGATCTGGGCCTGCGCCTGGGTGAAGGCTCCGGCGCGGCACTGGCCTGGCCCCTGCTGGTGAGCGCGTGTGCGCTGCTGCGCGAGATGGCGAGCTTTGAAGCGGCGGGGGTGTCGCGCAGCGACGAGGCCGCTCCTGCGCGCGCATGACGCAGTTCGTCCGTCACTTCCTGCTGGCCCTGCAGTTCTTCACCCGCATCCCGGTGACGGGGCGGCTGGCCGACTGGGTGGGCTTCAGCCCGGGCATGTTGCGCGCCAGCGCCGCGCACTTCCCCGGCGTGGGCTGGATCGTGGGCGGGCTCACGTCGGGATTGTTCTGGGGCCTGTTGCTCCTCTTGCCGCCGGTGCCCGCCGCGCCCTGGGTGGCGGCGATCGCGAGCACCGTGTTCGGTGTGCTGCTCACCGGCGCGTTTCACGAGGACGGCCTGGCCGATCTGGCCGACGGGTTGGGCGGCAGCATGGACCGCACGCGCGCGCTGGACATCATGAAGGACTCCCGCATCGGCAGCTATGGCGCGATCGCGCTGGTGCTGGCGGTGCTGGCCAAGGTGGCGCTGCTGGCCATGCTGGCGCAGGCGGACGCGTGGCTGGCGGTGGCGGCGCTGTTCGCGGCGCACGTCACCTCGCGCACGGTGCCGCTGATCGTGATCCGCACCTTGCCGCACGTGGGTGACACGCCGCAATCGAAAAGCAAACCGCTGGCCGAGAGCATCGGCAGTGGCGGTCTCGCCGCGGGCCTGCTGTGGTGGGCGCTGGCGATGGTGCTCGTGGCGTGGCTGCTGCCGGCGGCGCCGTGGGTGCAGGCCGTGCTCGGCGCGTTGGTCGGTCTGGCCTGGATGTGGCGCCTGCTGCGGCGCCGGCTGCAGGGTTTCACCGGCGATGGGCTGGGCGCCACGCAGCAGGTGAGCGAGGTGCTCTTTTACCTGGGCCTGGCCCTCTCGGTGTCATGAAGCTCTGGCTGCTGCGCCACGCGCGCGTGTTGCTGCCCGAAGGGCTGTGCTACGGCTCCAGCGACGTGCCGGCCGACACCGCGCTCACGCGCGAAGCGGCGCAGGCCTTCGCGCCGCTGCCGCCAGCGGGTACGCCGGTGTGGGTGTCGGGCCTGTTGCGTGCCCAGCAGATGGCGGGCGCCCTGCAGGCCGTGCGGCCCGATCTGGGTGCCGCGCGCATGGACACGCGCCTGAACGAGATGGACTTTGGCGACCGGGAACTGCAGCGCTGGGACGCCATGCCGCGCAGCGCTTTCGACGCGTGGATGGCCGACTTCGCGCACCACCGCTTCGGTGGCGCCGAGAGCACGCAGATGCTGCTCGACCGCGTGGCTGCCGCGCTCGCCGATCTGCGACCGGCAAAAACCACCGACGTGGTGTGGGTCACGCACGCCGGTGTGATCCGCGCGGTGCATCACATCGTGGCCAGCGGGGTGCACATCGGTGATGTGGCCCAATGGCCGAAAGACGCGCCCGAGCCGGGTGGCTGGACTTCGCTGTCTCTCTGAACCCTTCCGACCGCCACACCATGACCCAGAGCTCCATGTCCACACGCCGCCAGATCATGGCCGTGGCGATGCTGGTGCTCGCGCTCATCGGCGGCCTGATGCGCTGGTTCGCGCCACAGCCTTCGCTGGCGCGCGATGTGGGCTCGTTGCTGATGGTGCTGTGGCTGCCCATCGTGGGCAACGTCATCGGGTGGTTGATGCAGCGCGCGCGGGCGCCCCAACACCAACCGCCAGGCTTCGCGGCCGGCACGCCTTTCGAGCCCCACGCCCGCATCGAACTCACGCTGCTGGCGGCCGACACGCCCCGGCTCAGCCGGCCGATCCGCGCGGGGTATTTCGACGGTGCCTTGGTGGTCGGTTCCGAGGGATTCACCACCCGTCTGGCGGTGCCGCCGGAGGGAGAGCCGGTGCCCGAAACGCCGTGCACGCTGGCGGTTCAGTTCCTGCGCCCCGAGTTGGCCCTGGCCCAGCTCACAGAGGGCACCAAGTTCGCCTTGCTCGCTGGCCGTACCGTGCTTGGCACGGGCTCGGTGTTGCCGCTGGAACGCTGAGCCGACCGGCGCTTTTTCAGGCCTCGGTCTTTCCCTTGAAATCGCAGTACGCCGCCACCGCGCACTTGGGGCACAAGGGCTTGCGCGCCTGGCACACGTAGCGCCCGAGCAGGATGAGCCAGTGGTGCGAGTCCACCGCGTAGGCGGATGGCACGCGTTTCATCAGTTGCGTCTCGACCTGGAGCGGGTTCTTGCCCGGCGCCAGACCGGTGCGGTTGCTCACGCGAAAGATGTGCGTGTCCACCGCCATGGTGGGCTGGCCAAAGGCCACGTTCAGCACCACATTGGCCGTCTTGCGGCCCACGCCGGGCAGGGCTTCGAGCGCTTCGCGGTTGCGCGGCACCTCGCCGCCGTGTTGTTCCACCAACATGCGGCAGGCTTCCATCAGGTGCCTGGCCTTGCTGCGGTACAGGCCGATGGTCTTGATGTAGCCCTCCAGACCCTCCAGCCCGAGGGCCAGGATCTTCTGCGGTGTGTTCGCCACCGGGAACAGCTTGCGCGTGGCCTTGTTCACGCCCACGTCGGTGGCCTGGGCCGACAGCAGCACGGCGGCCAGCAGTTCGAAGACGCTGGTGTATTCCAGTTCGGTCTGCGGGTGCGGATTAGCGGCCTGGAGGGTGGCGAAAAAGGCTTCGATCTGGGCGGTTTTCATGGTCGAAGTCTAGCCATCCGGGCGGCTTCAGCAGATTTGGGGACAATGCAGGGCTGTTTCATTTCGCTCTGCCCGACGAGACCCCGCCATGCCCTTCACCATCCCCTTCGCCGACCGCCTCAACAACGTCGAAACCTCGGCCATCCGCGAACTCTTCAAGCTGCTGGGCAAGCCCGGCATCATCAGTTTTGCCGGGGGCTTTCCCGACAGCGCGTTGTTCGATGTGGACGGCATCCGCGAGGCGGTGAACACCGCGCTCACCGAAGAGCCGGGCGCAGCACTCCAGTACGGTGCGACCGAAGGCCACCAGCCGCTGCGCGAGCAGATCGCCGGCTTCATGGCCGGCAAGGGTGTGAGCGGTGTGGCGGCCAACGACCTCATCGTCACCACGGGCAGCCAGCAAGGCCTTGACCTGCTGGGCAAGACGCTGATTTCGCCCGGCGACAAGGTGATCGTCGAGGGCCCCACGTTCCTCGCCACCATCCAGTGTTTCCGTCTCTATGGCGCCGAACTCATCACGGTGCCGGTGGACGGCGAGGGCACGCAGACCGACAAGCTGGAGCTGCTCATTGCCGAGCACCAGCCGAAGTTCGTGTACCTGATTCCCACCTTCGGCAACCCCAGCGGGGCGCTCATGAGCCTGGAGCGGCGCAAGGCGGTGCTGGAGATGGCGGTCAAGCACGACACGCTGATCGTGGAAGACGACCCCTACGGTGATCTGTACTTTGGCGAGGCGCCACCGCCCAGCCTGCTGGCCCTGAGCGCCGAGGTACCGGGCAGCCGCGAGCGGCTGGTGCACTGCGGCAGCTTGAGCAAGGTGCTCAGCCCCGGCCTGCGCGTGGGCTGGATGGTGGGCCCGGCCGAGCTGCTGGCCAAGGCCACCATGTGCAAACAGTTCAGCGATGCCCACACCAGCACCTTCGCGCAAGCCACGGCCGCGCAGTACCTCAAGGCCGGGCGCATGCCCGCCACGCTGGCCAAGGTGCGGCAGGTGTACGCCGAGCGCGCCACCACCATGGGCAACGCTCTGCGGCGCGAACTGGGTGATGCCATCGAATTCGTGCAGCCGCAGGGCGGTCTGTTCATCTGGGCGCGGCTCACCGGCGCGGGTGGCAAGGTCGCCGAGGGCGCCGAGCTGGCCCGGCGCGCGATCGACAAGGGTGTGGCCTTTGTGCCGGGCGCGCCGTTCTACGCCCGCAACCCCGACCCATCCACCCTGCGCCTGAGCTTTGCCACCGTGGGTCTGGAGAAGATCGAAGAGGGCGTGGGCCGCCTCGCGCAGGCCCTCTGAAATTCAGTCGGTCGACTCGAACTGCGCCGCGTTCTTCCCCTTGAAGGGCGCGTAGAACGCCTTGATCGCGGCCATGTCGGCCTCCACATCGCCGGTGGGTTCGAACAGCGGACCCAGGCCGCTGATCTTGCGCTCGTAGTCCATGTACGCCATGACGATCGGCACCTGGGCTTCGCGGGCGATGTAATAGAAGCCGGTCTTCCAGTACCGCGTCTTGCTGCGCGTGCCCTCGGGCGGCACGATGAGCTGCAGCGGGCCATCGGCCTCACTAATCGCCTTGGCCGAGGCGGCGACCAGGTTCGTGGACTGCTCGCGGTTGACCGAAATCCCGCCAAGCCAGCGCATGACCCCGCCAAACGGCGCACGGAAGATGCTCTTCTTGCCCATCCAGCGGATGTTGAGCCGCAGGGCAAAAGCCACCATCAAGGTGTAGGGCAGGTCCCAGTTGCTGGTGTGAGGCGCTGCGATCAGCACGCTGCGCGCGGCGTGCGCGGGCAGGGCCCCTTCCACACGCCAGCCGGTGAGTTTCAGAAATCCGATCGAGAAGGCGCGCAGCAGCGTGTTGACGACGGGTGTGGTGAAGATCGTGCGTTGCATGGCGCCAAGTATCGGCGAGAGACCCGCGGTAACATCCGCGCGCGCCCACCCACCGGAGTCCACATGCACCAGCCCATCCAGATCGCCGGCACCGACGTGTGGCTGGACGGCGAAGGTCCGCACACTGTGGTGATGCTGCACGGCTGGCCCGATTCCCCCGCGCTGTGGGACAGTTCGGTGGCAGCCCTGAAGGCAGGCTACCGCTGCGTGCGTTTTCATCTGCCTGGCCATCAACTTGGAAAACCATCGCAGCCGATGTCGGTGGTGGACACGACCGATCTGATCAGAACCATCGTCGACACGGTGAGCCCGGTCCAGCCGGTCACGCTGTTGCTGCACGACTGGGGTTGCCTGTTCGGCTATGAATTTGCCGCCCGCCATCCGCATCGGGTGGCGCGGGTGATCGGTGTCGACATCGGTGACACCGGCTCGGACGCGTACCTGGCGTCGCTCGGCGCACGGCAAAAACTGATGATCGCAGGCTACCAGTGGTGGCTGGCGACGGCCTGGCGTCTGGGGCCTTGGGCGCCGGCCCTGGCCAACCGCATGACCCGTTTCATGGCGCGCGCGCTCGGCTGCCGCAACGATCCTGAGCGCATCGGCTGGCAGATGAACCACCCCTACGCCATGCAATGGTGGGGCGCTCTGGGCGGGCTGCAAGGTGTGCTCCCGGTGGAGCGGCTGCTTGGCGAGCACATGCCGGCGCTCTACCTGTTTGGCCGGCGCAAACCGTTCATGTTCCATTCGCCCGGTTGGCTTGAGCAGCTGGCCCGGTCGCCGGGTTGCGCGGTGCACGCGCTGGAGACCGGTCACTGGGTCATGGGACACAAACCTGCGGAGTTCAACGCCATCGTGCGAGCGTGGCTGGACCAAGCCACCCGCACGGGGACGGCTGTCTGATGAAACCCGAAGATCTCGAACGCCTGCTCACCGTGGAAATGCCGTTTGGCAAACACAAGGGCCGCCTGATTGCGGACCTGCCGGGCATCTACCTCAACTGGTTTGCGCGCGAGGGGTTTCCCAAGAGCGAGGTGGGCCGACTGCTGCAGCTCATGCACGAGATCGACCACAACGGGCTGGGCGATCTGCTCACGCCATTGCGGCGCCGCTGACCGGGCCGCTCAGCGCAGGCCGAGGGCGTCAAACACACGCGCTGCGGCGTACGCATCGTTGGCCGCGTAGATCAACTGCGACTCGCTCAGGTGCGGGTTGGCCCAGTTGGACGTGGCGGCTTTTTTCGATTTGAGGAATCGCCGGTTGAACAGCACCGCCACGGCGCCCTTCACGCCCATGTCCTTGCGGTAGCCGCGTTCTCGGAACACCGTGTTGAGCTCCAGCACCGCCGCCGGCTCCACCGCGAGTTTGGAGACGATGCGTTTGGTGTCGTCGCCCAGCCCGAAGCCGGCCTTGGTGTGCCGGCCATCGGCCAGCAGGGCGGCCGCCTGTTCACGGCAACCGGGCTCGTGCAACTGGAACACCCAGGCGCGCTCCATCGTGGCGAGCTGCACGATGTGCGGTCCGTCGGAGAGCTGGTCCTTGAAGAACGTGGGTTTGGATTCGGTGTCGAAGCCCCAGACGGCGCTGTCGGTCAACTCCGCGCAGGCCTCGCGCGCCTGCCGGGCGGTGTTGACCAGCACGATGCGGTCCAGGCCCAGGCGGTCGAACGGTTCGAGCAAGGCGATCTCGTCCTTGCTGGGCGTGGGGTGTTGTTCGCGGGGTGTCATGTGCGAGGCAGGATACCCCGGCGCGCATAATCGCGCCCCTTGCCTCACCGCTTTTCCCGGACTTCGGTCCCCCGACTTCGCGCTGCACGCGCCCGATCGCCATGAGAAAAACCTTTCCGCTGACCCAAGAGGGCCGCCACCCCGACCGCGTGCTCGAAGCCGTCAAACATGAAATCCGCAAATACCTCAAGCGCGAGCGCCGCCGCGACCTGCCGGAAGGGGTGGATTTCCTGGACTTCGACTGCCGCTGCGGAGCCACGAAAGACACGGCCGAGGTGGTGCACCTCTCGGCCCTGATGGGGATCCTGGACGCGGTGGCCAAAGCGGGCGCGACCGAGGCCTATGTGGAGGTCCTGGCCAAGCCCGGCGTTCGCCAGGCCCGCCCGCCCGGCACCAGCGCCAAAGAGGAGCATCCGGCACAATTGACCGATGTCCCCGATCACACTGCCCCAGCCCCCCAAGACCCCGCTGCTTGAGGTGGACAACGGGCCACCCGCCGAGGGTGAGTTCGTTCGCTTTCCCGGCTCGCCGTTCGAGCTGTTTTTGCCCTATCCGCCTGCGGGCGACCAGCCCGAGGCGATCCGCCAGCTCGTTGAAGGCGTGAACGACGGCGAGGTGTTCCAGACCCTTTTGGGCGTGACCGGCTCGGGCAAGACCTTCACCATGGCCAACGTGATCGCGCGCCTGGGCCGACCCGCCATCGTGTTCGCACCCAACAAGACGCTGGCCGCGCAGCTCTACAGCGAGTTCCGCGAGTTTTTCCCGAAGAACGCGGTCGAGTACTTCGTCAGCTACTACGACTACTACCAGCCGGAAGCCTACGTGCCGCAGCGCGACCTGTTCATCGAGAAGGACAGCGCGATCAACGAGCACATCGAGCAGATGCGTCTGAGCTGCACCAAAAGCATCCTCGAGCGGCGCGACGTGATCATCGTGGCCACCGTCTCGGCCATCTACGGCATCGGCAAGCCCGAGAGCTACCACCAGATGGTGATGACGCTGCGGGTGGGCGACAAGGTCGGGCAGCGCGACCTGATCGCCCAACTCGTGCGCATGCAGTACGCACGCAACGAGCAAGATTTTTCGCGTGGCAAGTTCCGCGTGCGCGGTGACACCATCGACGTGTTCCCGGCCGAACACTCCGAAATGGCGATCCGCATCGAACTGTTCGACGACGAGGTCGAAACGCTGCAGCTGTTCGACCCGCTCACCGGCAAGGTGCGGCAGAAGATCCCGCGCTTCACGGTCTACCCCAGCAGCCACTACGTGACGCCGCGCGAGCAGGTGCTCAGCGCGGTCGAGGCCATCAAGCTGGAGCTGGCCGATCGGCTGAAAGAGCTGGTGGGCATGGGCAAGCTGGTGGAGGCGCAGCGGCTGGAGCAGCGCACGCGCTTCGATCTGGAGATGCTCAGCGAAGTCGGCCACTGCAAGGGCATCGAGAACTACTCTCGGCACCTCTCGGGCAGCTTGCCGGGTGAGCCGCCGTCCACACTGACCGACTACTTGCCCAAGGACGCCATGATGTTCCTGGACGAAAGCCACGTGCTCATCGGTCAGTTTGGCGGCATGTACAACGGTGACCGCGCGCGCAAGACCACGCTGGTGGAGTACGGATTTCGCCTGCCCAGCGCGCTGGACAACCGGCCTTTGAAGTTCGACGAATTCGAGCAGCGCATGCGCCAGGTGGTGTTTGTTTCCGCCACGCCGGCCGACTACGAAAAGACGCACGCCGGCCAGGTGGTCGAGCAGCTCGTGCGCCCCACCGGACTGGTGGACCCCGAGCTCGAAGTTCGCCCCGCCACCCACCAGGTGGACGATGTGCTGCAGGAGATCCGCATCCGCGTGGAGAAGAACGAGCGCGTGCTGATCACCACGCTCACCAAGCGCATGGCCGAGCAGCTGACCGATTACCTGACCGAAAACGGCGTGAAGGTGCGCTACCTGCACAGCGACGTGGACACGGTGGAGCGGGTCGAGATCCTGCGCGACCTGCGCCTGGGTGCTTTCGACGTGCTGGTCGGCATCAACCTACTGCGCGAGGGCCTGGACATTCCCGAGGTTTCGCTGGTGGCGATTCTGGATGCGGACAAGGAAGGCTTCCTGCGCTCCGAGCGCAGCCTGATCCAGACCATCGGCCGGGCCGCGCGCAACCTCAACGGCCGCGCCATCCTTTACGCCGACCGCATCACCGAGTCGATGAAGAAGGCGATGGACGAGACCAACCGCCGCCGAACCAAGCAGGTGGCGCACAACCTGGCCATGGGCATCGAGCCGCGCAGCATCAACAAGCGCATCAAGGACCTGATCGACGGCGTCTACAGCGAGAAGGCAGGCAAGGAAGCCGATCGCCTGGCCGCCGAAAGCGCACACCGCGCCAGCATCGACGAGATGAGCGAGAAGGACGTGGCGCGCGAGATCAAGCGGCTCGAAAAGCAAATGCTGGAGCACGCGCGCAACCTGGAGTTCGAGAAAGCGGCCAGCGTGCGTGACCAGCTGGGTCGGCTCAAGGCGTCTGTCTTTGGGGCGGCTGGCATGGACAACGTGGCCTGAACCCTGCCGTGCCATGGCAGGCATCGGCAAGAACGTTGGCCACGGAGAGCCACCACGCGCTCTTTTCCTGAACGATTCCCGTGGAACACCGTCCTACCCAAGGCCGGTGAATTCAGGAAAGACTGCTCGGTATTTTTGTGGTCTTTTGAGTTTCTAAATCGATTTGTCCTAGACAAAACGCATTTCTGCCGTAAAATGCTGAGCAAATCACTAGGCTTTTACGCTATACTCGACGAAAACAGTCGGGAAAGCCTTCGATGAAGCGACCCATAGCGGTCAGGGTGGGCGGAGAAGGGGTTCAACGGGTTCTGTCCGATGAGCCAGTCAACGACAGTCAAGCCAACATTCAAGGAGCTTGAAAAATGCGCCTCACGACCAAAGGCCGCTTTGCGGTCACAGCGATGATTGACCTGGCCCTGCGCCAGAACAACGGACCCGTCACGCTCGCGGCCATCAGCCAGCGGCAGCAGATTTCGTTGTCATACCTCGAACAATTGTTCGGCAAGCTGCGCCGCCACGAACTCGTCGAATCGACGCGTGGGCCGGGCGGTGGCTATACCCTGGGCCGCAAGGCATCCGAGATCACTGTGGCCGACATCATCGTGTCGGTTGACGAGCCGATCGATGCCACCCAGTGCGGTGGCAAAGAGAACTGTCTCGGTGAAGGTCATCGCTGCATGACCCACGAGTTGTGGGCAGCGCTCAACACCAAGATGGTCGATTTTCTGGACTCCGTTTCCCTGCAATCGCTGGTGGACGAGCAGCTCGCCAAGGGCGTGGTGGTGGAAAACGCGCCGATGATCAAGCGCGCGATCTCCAGCGCCCCTGTGGTCAAGCCCATTCGCGTGAACGCGCCCAACTCGGTGTTTGCACTGGGTGGAGCCGCGTTCTCCAAATGAGCGTCCCAGCCCGGGGCCTGGCTCCGGGCTGCACCCAGCGCAGCGTCAGCCAGCTTCGGCATCATCCGTCCCCTTATTCATCCAGCCAGCCCCGAGACCGCCAGCCATGAGCACTCCCCACTTTCCCATTTACATGGACTACAGCGCCACCAACCCCTGCGATCCGCGGGTGGTGGACGCCATGATTCCCTGGTTGCGCGAGCATTTCGGCAACCCGGCGTCGCGCAGCCACGCCTGGGGTTGGGAAGCCGAGAAGGCCGTGGAGACCGCTCGCGAGCAGGTGGCCGCCTTGATCAACGCCGATCCGCGCGAGATCGTCTGGACCAGCGGCGCGACCGAATCCAACAACCTCGCGCTGAAGGGCGCAGCGCAGTTCTACAAGACCAAGGGCAAACACCTCATCACGGTGAAAACGGAGCACAAGGCCGTGCTCGACACCTGCCGTGAGCTGGAACGCCAAGGCTTCGAGGTGACCTACATGGACGTGCAAGCCGACGGTTTGCTCGACCTGGAAGCCTTCAAGGCGGCCATCCGCCCCGACACCATCATCGCTTCGGTCATGTTCGTGAACAACGAGATCGGTGTGATCCAGGACATCGCCGCCATCGGGGCGATCTGCCGCGAAAAGGGCGTGATCCTCCACGTGGACGCGGCGCAGGCCACGGGCCGGATCGACATCGACCTGCAGACCCTGCCGGTGGACTTGATGAGCCTGACCTCGCACAAGACTTACGGCCCCAAGGGCATCGGTGCCTTGTATGTGCGCCGCAAGCCACGCATCCGCATTGAAGCGCAGATGCACGGTGGTGGGCACGAACGCGGCATGCGCTCGGGCACGCTGCCCACTCACCAGTGCGTGGGCATGGGCGAGGCTTATCGCATCGCCAAAGCCGAAATGCACGAAGAGAACAAGCGGATCCAGGCGCTGCACGACCGCATGTTGGCGGGCCTGAAGGATGTGGAAGAAGTCTTCATCAACGGGCACGATACGAAGCGCGTTCCGCACAACCTGAACATGAGCTTCAACTACGTTGAAGGTGAGTCGCTGATCATGGGCATCAAAGGTCTGGCGGTGTCGTCGGGCTCGGCTTGCACCTCTGCCAGCCTGGAGCCCAGCTACGTGCTGCGCGCCCTGGGACGCAGCGACGAGCTCGCTCACAGCAGCCTGCGCATGACGATCGGTCGCTGGACGACCGAGGAAGAAGTTGACTACGCAATTGCCACGATCAAGGAGAACGTGGCCAAGTTGCGCGAATTGTCCCCGTTGTGGGAAATGTTCAAAGACGGAATCGACTTGTCCACCATCCAGTGGGCAGCACACTGAAGGAGAAAGACCATGGCCTATTCAGAAAAAGTGGTTGACCACTACGAAAACCCCCGCAACGTCGGCTCGTTTGAAAAAGGCGACGACAGCGTCGGCACCGGCATGGTGGGTGCGCCCGCCTGCGGTGACGTGATGAAACTGCAGATCAAGGTCAACCCGACCACGGGCGTGATCGAAGACGCGCGTTTCAAGACCTACGGCTGCGGCTCCGCCATTGCGTCCTCATCGCTGGTGACGGAATGGGTCAAAGGCAAGACGCTGGACGAAGCGGCAGCGCTGAAAAACAGCCAGATTGCCGAAGAACTGGCCCTGCCGCCCGTGAAGATTCACTGCTCCATCCTGGCCGAAGACGCGATCAAGGCGGCGGTGGACGACTACCGCAAAAAGCACAGCCACTGAGCTGCAAGGCGCCATGTCCATTTCCATCTCTGAAGCCGCAGCGCGCCACGTGACCCGCTACATTGCCAAACGCGGCAAGGGCGTGGGCGTGCGCCTGGGCGTGAAGACCACCGGTTGCTCCGGCCTGGCCTACAAGCTCGAGTACGCGGACGACATCGCGCCCGAGGACGTCGTGTTTGAAGACAACGGCGTGAAGGTTCTGGTCGACCCCAAGAGCCTGGCCTACATCGACGGCACACAGCTTGATTTCGTGCGCGAAGGCCTGAATGAAGGTTTCCGTTTCAACAACCCGAACGAGCGCGACCGTTGCGGTTGTGGCGAGAGCTTCCGGGTCTGATGCCTTAGATGTTGGGATTCAAGCCGCCTGCGCATCACAGCGTCGGCGGCTTTTGTTTGATGAACCTGAACCTTCAATCGACCGACTTCGAGATCTTTGCCATCGAGCCCCGATTCGGGCTGGACCGTGCTGTGTTGGACGCGCGCTGGAAAGACCTGCAGCGCGAAGCCCACCCCGACCGATTTGCCACGGCCGACGCTCAGTCGCAGCGTCAGGCCATGCAGTGGTCGGTGCGCATCAACGAGGCCTACCAGCGCTTGAAGGACCCGCTCAAGCGCGCTGCGTACCTGTGTGAGCTCAACGGTGCTCCGATTCAGGCCGAGAACAACACGGCCATGCCCGCGGCGTTCCTGATTCAACAGATGCAGTGGCGAGAAGACCTGGACGAGGCGAATGGTCTGTCCGATCTGGAACGAATGGCCGATGACGTGGCCCTGGTGCGTCGCAACATGTTGCAGGGTCTGCAGACCACCGCCGACGACCTGCGCGACTGGCCAGCACTGGCGCAGCAGGTCAGAGCCCTTATGTTCGTTGAGCGCTTTGCGCGCGATGTGGAAAGCCGCATCGATCTGCTGGGACAATAGGCGGTTGTTTTTTGAACCGATCGTGACCCATGGCGCTTCTGCAGATTTCCGAACCCGGCCAGTCCCTCGACCCCCACCAGCGCCGTGTGGCGGTGGGTATCGACCTGGGCACCACGCATTCATTGGTCGCCGCCGTGCGTCACGGGGTGGCCGAGTGCCTGCCGGCCACCGATGGCCGCGTGATTCTTCCCAGCGTGGTGCGTTATCTGGACCCGGCCCAGGGCGGCTCGGGTCGGCAGATCGGTTTTGACGCGCTGGCCGCGCAGGTGCAGGATCCCGCCAACACGGTGAGTTCGGTCAAGCGCCTCATGGGGCGCAGCCGCACCCAGGTGGTCGACGTGGACAAACTGGCCTACACCGTGATCGAGCAGGATGGCATGGCCGTGGTGGACACCGTGGCTGGCCGCAAGACACCCATGGAAGTGAGCGCCGAGATTCTGGCCACGCTGCGGTTTCGTGCCGAGGACAGCTTTGACGACGAACTCTACGGCGCCGTGATCACGGTGCCCGCGTACTTCGACGACGCACAGCGCCAGGCCACCAAGGACGCGGCGCAACTCGCTGGCATCCATGTGCTTCGCCTGATCAACGAGCCCACGGCAGCGGCAATCGCCTATGGCCTGGACAACGGCTCGGAAGGTGTCTACGCCATCTACGACCTGGGCGGTGGCACCTTCGACATTTCCATCCTGCGGCTCACCAAAGGCGTCTTCGAGGTCATGGCCACAGGCGGTGATTCAGCGCTGGGCGGGGACGACTACGACCAAGCGCTCGCCGCGTGGGTGATCGCCCAAGCTGGCGTGAGCGCTTTGCTCAACGCCTCGGAGCGTGCTGCGGTCCATGCCGAGGCGCGCCGTGTGAAAGAGGCCTTGTCCTCTTCCGCCAGTGAATGCTTCCGCGCCCTTGTAGCGGGCCAGGCGATCGAGAAGAGCGTCACGAATGCCGACTTCGAACGCTGCACCGCCGCGCTCACCACCCGGACCATGACGGCCGTGCGAAAGGTGCTGCGCGATGCCGGCATTTCAAAGGACGAGGTCAACGGTGTCGTCATGGTCGGGGGCTCGACCCGCATGCCGGTGGTGCGGCGAACCGTGGGCGAGTTTTTCAATCAAGAGCCATTGACCAACCTCAACCCTGATGAGGTCGTGGCCTTGGGCGCTGCCATCCAGGCGAACGCCCTGGCCGGCAACAGCCGCGATGGAGACCTGCTGCTGCTCGACGTGATTCCCCTCTCGCTGGGCATCGAGACCATGGGCGGCCTGGTCGAGCGCATCGTGCCGCGCAACAGCTCGATTCCCACCGCACTGGCCCAGGACTTCACCACTTACCAGGACGGCCAGACCGCGCTGGCTTTGCACGTGGTGCAGGGAGAGCGCGATCTGGTGGCCGACTGCCGCAGCCTTGCGCGTTTCGAGTTGCGCGGCATTCCGCCCATGGTGGCCGGTGCGGCTCGCATTCGCGTGACCTTCACCGTGGACGCCGACGGCCTGCTGTCGGTGAGTGCAAAAGAGCAGGGCAGCGGCGTGGAGGCTCGCGTGGACGTGAAGCCCGCCTACGGCCTCTCCGACGAGCAGATCGCGGCCATGCTGCAAGACAGCTTTGCCACCGCACAGCAGGACATGCAGGCGCGTGCGCTGGTCGAAGCCCGTGTGGACGCCGACCGCATGATCGCGGCCACCCGAACCGCGCTGGCCGCCGACGCCGACCTGCTGGAGGGCGACGAGCGCAAGAACATCGATGCCTTGATCGAGGCGCTCAGCCAGTCGATCACCGGCACCGAGGCCGCCACCATCGAAGCCGCCACCAGCGCCTTGGCCAAGGGCACCGAAGCATTTGCCGCCATGCGCATGAACCGCGGTATCCAGCACGCCCTGGCCGGCAAGAAACTCGAAGAAGTCTGAACCCCATGCCCACCATCAAAATCCTTCCCCATCCCGAATACTGCCCGCAAGGCGCCAGCATCACGGCGCCCGCCGGTACCTCGATCTGCGAAGCCTTGCTGGACAACAAGATCAACATTGAGCACGCCTGCGACATGAGCGCGGCCTGCACGACCTGCCACGTGATCGTGCGCGAGGGCTTCAACAGCCTGAACGAACTCGACGAGACCGAAGAAGACCTGCTCGACCGCGCCTGGGGACTGGAGCCGAACTCGCGCCTGTCGTGCCAGGCGTTTCTCGCGCAGCAGGACGTGACCGTGGAGATCCCCAAGTACTCGATCAACCACGCCAAGGAACTGCACTGATGCGCCAGATCGTTCTGGACACGGAGACGACCGGTCTGTCCGCCGACAACGGCGACCGCATCATCGAGATCGGTTGTGTCGAGCTGCTCAACCGCAAGCTCACCGGCAACAACCTGCACTTCTATGTGAACCCCGAGCGCGACAGCCATGAGGACGCCCTCAAGGTGCACGGCATCAGCAACGAGTTCCTGCGCGACAAGCCGAAGTTCTCTGCCATCGCAGACGAGCTGATGGAGTACTTGCGCGATGCCGAACTCATCATTCACAACGCGCCGTTCGACATCAGCTTCCTCAACAAGGAGCTCGAACGGCTGGGTCGCCCACCGATCAAGACCGTGATCGGACAGGTCACCGACAGCCTGGTGATGGCCAAGGAGATGTTTCCCGGCAAGCGCAACGGCCTTGACGCGTTGTGCGATCGCCTTGGTGTGGACAACTCGGGCCGCACGCTGCACGGCGCGCTGCTGGACGCCGAACTGCTCGCCGACGTCTACATCAACATGACGCGTGGCCAGGACGCGCTGCTCATGGACCTGGGCGACGCGCCTGATGAAAATGGCCTGACCGAGACCTTGGATCTCAGCGGTTTTGACTTGCCGGTGCTGCGTGCCAATGAACAGGAAGCGCAGGCGCACGATGGTGTGTTGGCCGACCTGGACAAGGCCAGCAAAGGAAAAACGGTGTGGCGTTCGTTCCAAGCCGCCTGATCTGCACGAAAACCTGGCTATAATCTGAGGCTTCCGACAGATCGAACCAACAAACGGATCCGATTTTTCGGGCGGTTAGCTCAGTGGTAGAGCACTGCCTTCACACGGCAGGGGTCGCAGGTTCGAACCCTGCACCGCCCACCAAAATTGTTATATGTGACAACGCTTTACGCCACCTTCGGGTGGCGTAGTCGTTTCTGGTGGGCCAAAAGTGGGCCATTGGTCCTGTAGCGATCCATGTATTCATCGCACAACAGTGTCGAGAAACGGTTCGACTCACCAGCGCAGGCCCACGGTGCGTGTGCAGCAATATCCACAGCGTTCTCCACACGAGTAGGTGCCTGCCCGCCAGTCTACGGTTTACCGAGTGATCGGCGGCCTTCCTCATCCGGGCGAGCGCGATCGAACTGCTCGCCATAGAATGCGGCCATGCGCCACGTGCTCGTACTCCTGCTGTGTCTGCTCCTGCCCCTGCAGGGCTTTGCGTCATTGCAGGTAACAGCCTCACCGTGCCCGATGCAGGACATGATGGCCATGGAAGAAGAAGCCAGCGAGACGGCAAAGACCTTGGCTCAAGCCATGGAAGATTGCTGCAACGACATGGCCACCTTTGAGCGCACCGGCCAGCCCTGTAAGAGTGCTCAAAGTTGCGTCGTGCCCGCCGCAGGCTTGCCGTCTTTCCCATCCCTCGTGGCCCAGACCCCGGTCACCCAGGACCCTCGAGCGCCAGCCTGGCGCAGCCTTCCTCCGGGCGCGACTTCGCGCCTCTGGCGCCCGCCCACTTCCGTCTGATTCCCCGCACAGTGCAGCCCACCCTCTGGTGGCGCTGCTGTCGCACGCTGCCAGGGCTTTTGCGCCCGGGCGTGCCTGCTCCGGAGATCAGACATGGAACACCCTTCGCTTCTTCTTGCACGCGCCGTGCTGGCCTTCGCTGGCCTGCTCGTGCTGGCCACACCCGCTGCCGCCGATGAACCCCTGAGCCTGAGCGCTGCGGTGAGCGCAGCCCTGGCCCGCTCGCGCGGTCTTGATGCCTCCACCGCTGCTGCGCAGGGCGCCCGCGAGATGGCGGTGGCCGCTGCGCAGCGGCCCGATCCGGTGCTGCGCCTCTCGCTGGACAACTTGCCGGTGGACGGGCCTGACCGATTCAGCGTCACACGCGACTTCATGACCATGCGCTCCATCGGTCTCATGCAGACCCTGCCGAACGCGGACAAGCGCCGCGCTCGGGGTGAGCGGTACGAGCGCGAAGCGGAGGCGGCGATGAGCGAGCGGGCGCAGCGTGTGGCCCTGCTGCAGACCGAGGTGGCGCAGGCCTGGCTGGAGCGGCGCATGCAAGAGCAACGCATTGGGTTGTTGCAGGCGCAGATCACCGAGGCGCGTGTGCTGGTGCAGACCCTTGATGCAGCCCTGCGCGGCGGGCGCGGCTCCACGGCCGATGCCTTCAGCGCGCGCGAAGCACTGGCACAGTTGGAGCAGGGTTTGATCGGCGCGCAAGCCGAGTGCGCCAACGCCCGCCTCACGCTGGCGCGCTTCACCGGTGGGCCGCCCGTGCAGCCGCTGGCCGATCCACCGCCGATGCGGTCCAACCCAGCACCCGTCAACACCGCAGACCAGTTGCCGGACCTCAATGCCCTGCATGCCCGCGAGGCCGTGGCCAGGGCCGAGGCCGAGGTGGCCCGCCAGGAACTCAAGCCCGACTGGAGTGCCGAGATCATGTTCAGCCAGCGCGGCTCGGCGTATTCCAACATGGTGTCCATCGGCGTGTCGGTGCCGCTGCAATGGGACCGGCCGCAGCGCCAGCGACGCGAGCTCGCTGCACGCCTGGCCCGCGTGAATGAGCTGGAGGCCGAGCGGGAAGAGCAGACGCGTGAGCGGGTGCTGCAGGTTCAGCGCTGGCAGCGGGAGTGGCAGGCCGGGCTTGACCGCCTCGCATTTCTGGATGCCCAACGCCAGCCGCTGGCCGCGCAGCGCGTGGACGCTGCGCTGGCCGCTTACCGGGGCGGGCGCGAAGGCCTGGGCCCCGTGCTGCAGGCGCGCCGCGATGCGCTGAACCTGGCGCTGGAGCGCCTTGCGCTGGAACGTGAAACCGCTGGCCTGTGGGCGCAACTCGAATACCTGTTCGCCGACACCACCGCTGGAGTGAAGCCATGAACAAAAGAACATCCTTCTTGGTGCTGGCGGCCTTGGCCGCGCTTGTTGCCGTGGGCGGTGGCGCCTGGTGGCTGGGCATGCAGCAGGGCATGGGCCACACCACGCCAGCCACCGCGCAGCCCGTGACCAACGCCAGCGCAGCGGCCGCCGACGACCCGTCCCAGTGGACCATCCCGCAAGGCGAAGAAGCCACGCGCCGGCATATCCGCGAATCGCTCAAGGCTGGCGATGTGGACCCGGCCACGGGACGGCGCATCCTGAACTACCACGACCCCATGGTGCCGGGCAAGAATTTCGAGGCACCGGCCAAGTCGCCGTTCATGGACATGATGCTGGTGCCGCGCTACGCCGGTAGCGACGCGGCGGACGCCAGCACCGTCACGGTGAGCCCGCGCATCCAGCAGAACCTGGGCTTGCGCACCGCGCCGGTGGTGGAAGGCTCGTTGGTGTCGGAGGTGACGGCGGTGGGCAACGTGGCCTGGAACGAGCGCGAACAGGTGGTGTTGAGTTCGCGCGCCATGGGCTTCGTGGAAAAGCTGCACGTGAAGGCCGCCCTGGACCGCGTGGCCGCCGGTGCGCCGCTGGCCGAGCTGTACGTGCCCGACTGGGTGGCCGCGCAGGAGGAGTACCTGGCGCTGGCGCGCCTGAGCGGTGACGGCACCGACACCCTGAAGGACGCCGCGCGCCAGCGCATGCGCCAGGCCGGCATGGCGCCCGCGCACATCGAGCGCGTGGTGAGCTCTGGCGTGGTGCAGCCGCGCTTCACGCTCACCGCGCCCATCGCCGGCATCGTGAGCGAGCTCATGGTGCGCGAGGGCGCCACCGTGATGGCGGGCATGACGCTGATGCGCCTGCAGGGCACGCGCACGGTGTGGGCCGAAGGCGCGGTGCCCGAGAGCCAGGCCGCGCTGCTGCAGCCGGGTGCGCGCGTACGCACCACCAGCCCCGGCGCGCCAGGCCAGACGTTCGAGGGCCAGGTGCAGGCGCTGCTGCCCGAGGTGGACGCGGTCACGCGCACCGTCCGCGCGCGGGTGGAGCTGGCCAACCCGCAGGGGCGGCTGGTGCCCGGCATGCTGGTGAGCATGCGGCTGGACCGCCCGAAGGCCGCAGCGACCTTGCTCGTGCCCAGCGACGCGGTGATCCACACCGGGCGGCGCAGCGTGGTGATGGTGGCCGAGGAGGGCGGGCGCTTTCGCCCGGTGGAGGTGACCGCGGGTCTGGAAGTGGGTGGCCAGACCGAGATCAGCGCGGGGCTGCAGATGGGCCAACGCGTGGTGCTCTCGGGCCAGTTCCTGATCGACTCCGAAGCCAGTCTGCGCGGACTCGAAGCACGTCTGAACCAGCAACCCGCGCCCACGTCCACGCAACAGCGCTACACCACCGACGCGGTGGTCAATGCGATCAGTGGCAACACGGTCACGCTCACGCATCCACCGATCCGGGCGCTGAAGTGGCCGCAGATGCAGATGGACTTCACACTGCCGCCGCGCGCGCAACAGCCGCGCGATCTGGAGGCCGGCGACCGCCTGCAGATCGAGTTTGAAATGCGCGACGGCGAGGTGCCACGCATCACCAGCCTGCAGCGCGTGGCACCGGAGCCTGGCAAATGATCGCGGGCCTGATCCGCTGGAGCATTGCCAACCGCTTCCTGGTGCTGCTGGCCACCGCGCTGCTGAGTGCCTGGGGTTTGGTGGCCCTGCAGCGCACGCCGCTGGACGCGCTGCCCGACCTCTCCGACACGCAGGTGATCATCCGCACCACCTGGCCCGGGCAGGCGCCGCAGATCGTGGAGAACCAGGTCACCTACCCGTTGACCACCACCATGCTTTCGGTGCCGGGCGCTCGCGCGGTGCGCGGCTTCTCGATGTTTGGCGACAGCTTCGTCTATGTGCTGTTTGAAGATGCGGTGGACCCGTACTGGGCGCGCTCGCGCGTGCTGGAGTACCTCAACCAGGTGCAGGCGCGCCTGCCGCGCGGCGCGAGTGCCTCGCTGGGTCCAGACGCCACGGGCGTGGGTTGGATTTACCAGTACGCGCTGATCGACCGCACCGGCGGGCAGGACGTGGCGCAACTGCGCGCCTTGCAGGACTGGTTCGTGCGTTTCGAGCTCAAGACCGTTGCCGATGTGGCCGAGGTCGCCAGCGTGGGCGGCATGGTCAAGCAGTACCAGATCGTGCTCGACCCCGACAAGATGGCCGCCTACCGCGTAACGCAATCCATGGTGGCCGAGGCGGTGGCGCGTGGCAACCAGGAGGCCGGTGGTTCGGTGCTGGAGCTGGGCGAGGCCGAGTACGCGGTGCGCGCCAGCGGTTACCTGAAAACGCTGGACGACTTCCGCGCCATCCCGCTCATCACCAGCAGCGCCGGTGTGTCGGTGCGGTTGGGCGACGTGGCGCGGGTACAGACCGGACCCGAGATGCGGCGCGGCATCGGTGAGCTCAACGGCGAGGGCGAGGCAGTCGGCGGTGTGGTGGTGATGCGATCGGGCAAGAACGCATTGCAGACCATCGAAGCGGTGAAGACGCGTCTGGCCGACTTGCAACGCAGCCTGCCGGCGGGTGTGGAGATCGTGCCCGTGTACGACCGCTCGGGACTGATCGAGCGCGCGGTGAAGAACCTGGGTGAAAAGCTGCTCGAAGAATTTATCGTGGTGGCGCTGGTGTGCCTGGCCTTTCTGTTTCACCTGCGCAGCGCGCTGGTGGCCAGCATCTCGCTGCCGCTGGGTGTGTTGATGGCATTCATCGTGATGCAGCAGCAGGGCATCAACGCCAACGTGATGTCGCTCGGCGGCATCGCGATTGCCATCGGCGCCATGGTAGACGCGGCCATTGTGATGATCGAGAACGCCCACAAGCACCTGGAGCGCTGGGCGCACCAGCACCCGGGCGAAACGCTGCAGGGCGAGCCACGCTGGCGCGTGATCGGCGACGCCGCCGCCGAGGTCGGTCCGGCCTTGTTCTTCTCGCTGCTCATCATCACGCTCAGCTTCATCCCGGTGTTCACGCTGGAGGCGCAAGAGGGCCGGTTGTTCGCACCACTGGCCTTCACCAAGACCTACGCTATGGCGGCTGCTGCGGGTTTGGCTGTGACGCTGATCCCGGTGCTCATGGGCTACCTGATTCGCGGGCGCATCCCGGCCGAGACCGCCAACCCGCTGAACCGCGCGCTCATGGCGCTGTACCGCCCGGTGCTGGACGCGGTGCTGAAGGCGCCGAAGCTCACGCTGGTGGTGGCGGCGCTGGTGCTCGTGGCCAGCCTGTGGCCGCTGCGCCAGCTGGGCAGCGAGTTCATGCCGCCGCTGGACGAAGGTGACCTGCTCTACATGCCCACGGCGCTGCCTGGCCTCTCAGCCGCCAAGGCGGCCGAGTTGCTGCAGCAGACCGACCGCCTGATCAAGACCATTCCCGAGGTGCAGAGCGTGTACGGCAAGGCCGGGCGCGCCGAGACCGCCACCGACCCGGCGCCGCTGGAAATGTTCGAGACCACCATCCAGTTCAAGCCGCGGAATGAATGGCGCGCCGGTCTCACGCCCGAGGCACTCATCGAAGAGCTCGACCGCACGGTGCGTGTTCCGGGCCTCTCGAACATCTGGGTGCCGCCGATCCGCAACCGCATCGACATGCTGGCCACGGGCATCAAGAGCCCGGTGGGCGTGAAGGTGGCTGGACCCGATCTCGCCACCATCGATCGCCTGACCGGCGAAATAGAGAAAGCCGTGAAAGACGTACCTGGGGTCAGCAGTGCACTGGCCGAGCGCCTCACGGGCGGACGCTACATCGACGTGGACATCCGCCGCACCGACGCGGCGCGCTACGGTCTGAACATCGCCGACGTGCAGGACATCGTGGCCGGCAGCGTGGGTGGCATGAATATCGGCGAGACGGTGGAGGGCCTGCAGCGTTTCCCGATCAACCTGCGCTACCCGCGCGAGCTGCGCGACTCATTGCCCGAACTGCGCGCGCTGCCCATCGTGGCACCGGGCGGCCAGCGCCTGGTGTTGTCCGACGTGGCCGACCTGCGCATCACCGAAGGCCCACCCATGCTGCGCAGCGAAAACGCGCGGCTGGCCGGCTTCGTGTACGTGGACATTCGCGGGCGCGATTTACGCGGCGCGGTGCTGGACATGCAGCGCGCGGTGTCCGAGCAGGTGGCGTTGCCCGCCGGGTACTCGGTGTCGTGGTCGGGGCAATTCGAGTTCCTGGAACGGGCCACGGCCAAGCTCAAGCTGGTGGTGCCGGTCACGCTGCTGATCATCTTCGTGCTCCTGTATTTGATCTTCCGCCGCTTCGACGAAGCGTTGTTGATCATGGCCACGCTGCCGTTCGCTCTGGTGGGCGGTGTGTGGCTGCTGTGGCTGCTGGGGCACAACCTGTCGGTGGCCAGCGTGGTGGGCTTCATTGCGCTGGCCGGTGTGGCGGCCGAGTTCGGCGTGATCATGCTGATCTATCTCAAGCAGGCCTGGCAGGAGCGTGTAGACGCCGGGCGCACCGACGAGCCTTCGCTGCTGGAGGCGATTCGCGAAGGCGCGGTGCTGCGCGTGCGGCCCAAGGCCATGACGGTGGCCACCATCGTGGCCGGCTTGTTGCCGCTTTTCTGGGGCATGGGCACCGGCAGTGAGGTGATGCAGCGCATTGCAGCGCCCATGGTGGGCGGCATGATCAGCGCGCCGCTGCTTTCGCTGCTGGTGGTGCCGGTGGCTTACCGGCTGATGCGCCGGCAGCGATGAGTCAGGCAGGTGGCTGGCGAACGCTGATGACGGCGTCACAACACTTGCAGCAGGATCGGATGGGAAAACTTCAGATCCATTACCCACAGAGACTGTGTCCTAGCCTGTGGATAACCAGGTGGACAACGCCCGCAGGCCACAGCCAGCCTGACTTGCGGGCGGCTGCTTAAAAGTTGGGCGTTTCGGATGCTGTGCCGATGCACGATGAATCCGCACTTGGACGGGCCATTCCCCTTACCGTGAACACTCAATGACCACAGCTGACATGTGCTGCTGGAGCCTGTGGACTCTGATCAACACCGTCTTGCCGGCGTGACGTAACACCCTGCGCGTTGATGCACGAAATTGATCCATATTCGCCGCAGTGAAGATTTGTGCGTCCCGGCTTTCGCCGTCGGGCCCTGCGGGCTGCGCCCCGCGCCCCGTGCCGGGTCGCGGCCATGCGGCTTCGATCCCTGACGCCTCCGGTCGAGGGCATGCCCTCGGCCTGCGCGCTGCGCTTGCCTTCCTCACGCCTGCAGGTGTGGTGGGGCTGGCTTGCTGATCCCTTCATCCTTGCACACCGTTCTCGCCGTCAAGGTCTGCGCGCCCTTTGGGCGCTGGCGGCCGTTCGGCCGTCTTCGAACCTGTGACCGCTGCGCTGCGGCGTGCCGGTTCCGGTCTCGGGCAATCCCGCCCGATCACCGGAGTTCGTCATGCAGCACGATCTGTTCTCTTCCCTCGATTCATTCCAGGCGCTCTCGGTTGCCGCTTCCGCTTTGCTGGTGCGCGATGTCGCTGGCCAGTACCGTCCGGCGGAGGCCGACGAGGTGCTGCTGGTCGCACAGCAACTGCTGGCGGCGCAGGTGCGAGGCAACGACGTGATGTCCTCGCCCGCCGTGGTCAAGGACTTCCTGCGCGCCCGGCTAGGCAACTTGCCGCACGAGGTGTTTGCGGTGGTGCACTTGGATGCGCAGAACCGGGTGCTCGACTACGTGGAAATGTTCCGGGGCACGGTGAGCCAGACATCGGTCTACCCGCGCGAGGTGGTCCGTGATGCACTCCTGCGCAACAGCTCAGCGCTGCTGCTGGTGCACAACCATCCCTCGGGGGTGGCCGACCCGTCGCGGGCCGACGAGTATTTGACGCAGACGCTCAAGCAGGCGGCAGCGCTGGTCGACGTGCGGGTGCTGGATCACTTCATCGTGGCGGGCAGCTCGGTTCAGTCGATGGCTGAACTGGGCCTAGTGTGAACCATGGGCCTTCGGGCCCATTTTTCTTTTGAGCTCAAGTGATCGCAGCGGCTCGAACGTCGCGCCAGTCGCTGCGCTTGGTGTCACGCCGCCCGCAGAGCCGCCGCTGCTTATGTGATGCGGTCGCCTGCGCGTTCCTGCGGCGCCCGAAGAGGTAAGGGCAGCGCGTGCGCCAAGGAGCCCACCGCATTCCCCCCACAGCGCCCCCGTCCCCCTGTGAGGGGGACTTGTGGGGGGATCTTTCAGCGGTGGGCCAGGCAACGGGCTCACTGCTTCGGCTGCGATGGTTGCCCCATCCCCCACCCCTTCCCGAGGGAAGGGGCTATGCCCACCCCCCGCCCGCCCGTGGGCGGGAGCGAGGAGTCCGAGCGAGAGGATCGGTTTTCAGGGCACCCGGACCGGGACCCGGCTGATCGCTCATGCAAGGAGTTCGTCATGAACAATGTTTTGGTTATCCAGCGCCACGCGCACCTAGCGGGGGCCGTCAAGCTGGAGTTCGTCAAGGGGCGCGAGAGCCAGCTCGCCAAAGCACAGCTGACCGCGATCAGCAACCAGTACCGGGGGAGTGGTGAAGACCGCGAGGAGCGCTCGATCGCCCTTCGGTGGACGCTTTGGGGCCAGCAGGCAGAACACGCCGCCGAGTACCTGAGCAAGGGCTCCCACGTGAACCTGGTGGGGCGCCTGCACAACACCCAGTACCAGGACAGCGAGGGCCGCGAGGTCCACGGATTTGAGTTCACGGTCGAGGACATCGACTACCTTGACAGTCGGGTAGAAGGCGAAGCCCGTCGGGCACGTGATGGCGGGGCAGAGTCGCCCGTACCAACTCCCAACCCACCCATCAGCAATCGCAAGGCACGCAGCGGCCAGCCCACGCACGCCTGAACACCCCCCACCGGGCGGAGTCTGTTCGCCCTGTGTGTCTGTTCATCCTTTTTTTTATTCTCCCTTTCTTTGGAGCATTCATCATGAACACCGTCCAAGCATCCCGCCCCCAGCTGGCCGCCCGTTTCGGCCACAACACCTTCGTGATCCGCAGCGAAACCCCGCTAGCCGAAGATCAAATGCGCCGGGCCGCACCATCGATCTTCGCCGAAGGCAAACACGGCAGCCGTTCCGAGCGGTACACCTATATCCCGACCATTGAGGTGTTGCGCGGTCTGCGCCAGGAAGGCTTCGAGCCTTTCATGGCGGCCCAGAGCAAGAGCCGCATCGAAGGCAAGACCGAATTCACCAAGCACATGATCCGCATGCGCCACGTGGGCCAGGTGAACACCCGACCCGAAGCCAACGAGATCATCCTGATCAACAGCCACGACGGCGCCAGCAGTTATCAGATGCTTGCGGGCATGTTCCGCTTCGTCTGCTGCAACGGGCTGGTGGTCGGTGACGTTTCAAACGACATCCGCATCCCGCACAAGGGCAATATCCGCGACGACGTGATCGAAGGTGCCTTCAAGGTGCTGGAAAACTTCGAGATGATGGAGGCGTCCACCGACAGCATGAAGGCGCTGACGCTGCACGCCGAGGAACAGCGGGCATTTGCCATCGCAGCCTTGGCGCTGCGCTACGGTGAACGAGGGGAGGGCGAGCCGCCAGCCCCAGTGACTGCCGACCAACTGATCGAAGCGCGCCGGCCCGAAGACTTCGGCGCCAGCTTGTGGACAACCTTCCAGCGCGTGCAGGAGAACGCATTGAAAGGCGGCCAGCCGGGCAGGGGGGCCAAAGGCCGCCGCCTGCACACACGCCCGGTGGCCAGCATCGACCGCAGCGTGAGCCTGAACCGTGCGCTGTGGGTGCTGGCCGAGGAGATGGGCAAGCTCAAGGCCTGAACGAAGACGGCGCTGGATTCACCCTCGAATCCAGCGCTAGCGCAGTGCCGCAACCCTCCCATCATCGGGCGGTGCGTGCGCGTGAAACTCTGAAGCGCGCTCGCCGGCTGGCGCCGGCTCGCGCGATCCCGGCCGCTGGCGCATCGAGCGCGGCGCCCAGGAAACGTTCTCCGCCTCGGTGATCCCCTTGTCGGTCGCGCTGGAGAACTCCCCCATGAAGACCCTTGTGCTCGCCAACCAGAAGGGTGGCGTCGGCAAATCCGCCGTCGCCACCTTGCTGGCTCACCACTATCGAAGACTCGGCCTGCGCGTGCTGGCCATCGACCTGGACCACCAGGGCAACTTCTCTGACCCCGTGAGAAAGAGCCAGCGCGCCACCGTGGCCGAGGCTCCGGCAAGCGGCTTGCTGACGCAAAGCAACCCCGCCATCCCGCTCGCGGAATTCGTGCTGGTGGCTGCAGACCCGGAACTCTCTGGACTGGAGCGACAGCCCAGCCTGCACAACGTCTTCGCCAACCACTTCCGCGCGCTCCTGGCGGCGATGGATACCCGCTTCGACGTCTGCATCGTGGACACCAATCCCAACCCCGACATCCGCATCATTGCGGCGCTGGTCTCGGCCGACTTCGTGCTCTCGCCGATCCAGCTCAATCAGGAAGCCATCAGCGGTGTGTCCGCGCTGCTCAACCACCCCCGGGTCGGTGTTCGCAAGATTAAGGCAGTGCTCAATCCAAAGTTGCACCTGATCGGCCTGTATCCGACGATGGTGGAAGCCACGCCGCTGCAGAAAGAGAACTTCATGCAGCTGATCCAGCGATTCAACCCGCTACTGATTCCCTTCGGCCTGAAGCCGGGCGACATCGCCTCGATGCCGCGCCGCTCGGCCGTGGCCGAAGCGCAGGCCGAAGGGCTCGTCCTGTGGGAGATGAAGAAAACCGCAGCCCGCGACGCCTGGCGCGAGATCGAGCCTGGACTGACCTTCATCGCCAATACGGTGCTGTCGCTGCGTCCGGCGGAGGCGACAGCCATTGCCACAACCATCATCGGAGCGGACCATGGCCCTGTCGCTGGATGACCTGGATCTGCTGCCAGCGGCACGGGAGAGCGGCACTCCGATGCAGATCCCGCTCGGTGCCATTGATGAAGATCCGGAGCAACCCCGGCAGGAGTTCAACGACGAGTCCCTTGCCGAACTCGCCGAGACCATCAAGGCGCGCGGCGTGCGCCAGCCAGTGTCCGTGCGCACGCACCCCACACAGCCCGGCCGATGGATGCTCAACTTCGGGGCGCGGCGCCTTCGGGCGTCCAAGCTCGCAGGGATACCTGAGATCCCGGCCTTCTTGGACAACACGGCCAACAGCGTCGACCAGTTCATCGAGAACGAACAACGCAAAGGGCTGACTCCGCTTGAGATCGCGCTGTTCGTGCAGCGGGCGCTCAGCCGGGGCGAGTCGCAGGCCGACATTGCGAGGACAATTGGTAAGAGCCGACAGTACGTGACCCTGGCGACCGCATTGATCGATCCACCCGACTGGTTGATGTCGGCGTACCGGGAGGGACGCTGCCGGGGACTGAATGAACTCTACGAGCTGCGCAAACTGGCCAACGAACACCCTCAATACGTCGAGGCCTGGGCGTCTGATCGCAGCGTCATCACCCGAGATCGCGTGATGACGCTCCGAGCCGATCTGGCGGAGGGGTCTGGCAGTGTGCGGCGCGGCACCTCGACACTGATCGAATCCATGGAAGTCAGCCTGGGTGAGGGCGTAGCCCAGGATCAGACCGAGAAGATTCTGGAAGTCTTTGCTCCACCTGCGGAACCTGTCACTCGCGCTCCCCGTCAAGCACCGCTGAGGCTACTGGCCAGCATGGGTGGTGTCGAAGTGGTCGTGAACACCTTGCTGGCTCCGCCGCAAGCCGGACAGCTCTATGTGACCCCGTTGAATGGCGGTCAGAAGGAAACGGTGGAAACCAGTCGCCTTACTCTCGTTGGTCTGGTGCGGGACATGAGTTGTCAATCTGATTGACAGAGGGCAAGGCCTTCGCAACCGATTTCGGCTCGCTTGCGACATCCTGGCCAAGGTGCAGCGTGTACCGATCGTTGATCCTGAAAACCGTTCGAATGCCCCCATTGGGTAGTGCCTCCTCCAGCACGTCGAAGTACTCGGCCGCCAACAGAATACCCTTGAGGTTCTGGTGCCCGTACCGTTTCTGCAGGTCGATGAGTTCGTCGGGTGCCTCGCGACGGATCAGGTTCAGCGCTGTGGTGAGATATGCCCAGCCGTCTGGCCGTGCGGTTTTCAGGGCAATTTCACCGAGCATCGTCACAAGGTGACTGCTCTGCAGAAAACCCAGTTCCATCTGCCGCACGCTCTCGGGGGAGGCCCAGAAGGTAGCTATCTGTCGCCGGCCTTCGTCAAGCGCCTTCACCCAGCCCTTGAGCCTGTCCATCATGCGAAAGGTCTCGTCCCGCTGGGCATCCAAGTACGCCAGCGCCGTTTCCGCGTCACCGTCTACCGCAGAGTGCCAGCGTGGCAGAAAGTGATGGATCAGATCGTTGCGAGCATCGACCAAGGCGCGCATCTCTTGGTCGTGCTGGTCTATGAACTGCGTATCGGTCTCAACTGTGAAGTGAAAGCCAATCCAGGGCTCCGTGATCTCATCGGGCGTCTGGTGTTCCGGTGGCGCTTGCAGTACGTGGGTCACCATCTTTCCGGCCAGTTCACCCATGGTTTTCCGGTGTACCGCAGTTCTCTGCGCTTCCATGCGCTCTTCCAGCTGGCTTGCTGGCCCGTGCACCGAAGCATTGGCATTCAAGTGCTTGAGCATGGCTTCAACCATCTGGAAATTCACGACATTTCGACCGATTCGGCGCAGTACCTCGTCTCTCTCTGGAGTCCGGTCCAATCCGCGAGGCCGTGATTCGTTGTTCAACTGGGTTCCTTCCGTGTGGATCAAGTTGCATGCAGACGCTCTTCGCCTGGTCGGATGTCAATCTGATTGACAACCTGGCCGCCATCAGCGCCGCATGCGTTTTGCTGGATTTTCGACCGAATCCAGCGACTCGTATCTACCGATCCTCAACGACCATAGGTTCATAGATGAGTGCAGGATAGGCGGCCGGCCGCCAGTTTCACAAACGCCTCGCTTCGCTCACGTTTGCAACTTTCGGTAGGCACATGAACACACACAACCCTGACTTCGTCACGGTCGATATGCGCGGTTTGAAAGCCGCGCTGGTCGCTCGTGCGACGGCCCAGCGGGTGAGTGTGTCGGTGCTGGTCCGGCGTGCCGTGGCCCGCGACCTCGGGCTGGATGAGTTGTCCCCACCTCAGGTCTCTGCCTCTGGAAAAGGCTCAACACCTGGAGGATCCGTCGTCAAGTTGTCAATCAGATTGACAACTACTGAAGCTGAGCAACTGGCTGCTGGCGCTCGTTCATCGGGTCTTTCACGCGGCGCCTACCTGGCCGGTCTCGTCGCTGGCATTCCCGCGCTGACATCCGGTACCTGCCGAAACGATCAGCTCGCAGCGCTCACGGCGTCCAATGCCCAGTTGTCTGGCCTCAGCCGCAACATTCACGCTCTGACGCGGTTCTTGACTTTGGGCAACGTGCCGCAGGCGATGGTGTACCGCGACACGCTCGACAGGCTCGATGGCGATGTCCGTCGACATCTTGCCCAGGCCGCGGGTTTGCTGGCCGATCTGCGTCCCCGTAGGCACACCGCCGAAACCCAGCACCGTTCCACTCGCTGACTTCGACGAAGGAGACAACCATGGCCCAAACACCCAACATCGATGGCGTGCTCGTTCAGTGGGGCGACCGCCTGTTCTATCCGGGCAACCGGATCGTCAAGGTCCAACCCCAGCCTCGTCTGGACAGTGGGTCCATGAGACAGCGGGCCGCAGTCCTCCGCCAGCGTATCGAATCCACAGTGGTGCGCCGGGCCCCGCAGGTCATGGTCAAGGTCACGGGGGGAGGGCGGGGCATGCAGGCCATTGCGGCCCACTTCCGCTACATCAGCAAGAACGGTCGGCTCGACATCGAGAACGAACAGGGCGAGACCGTCCGTGGCAAAAGCGCGGTGCACGAACTGGCTGACGACTGGCAGTTCGGGGGCAGCCTGATCGACGACGTCGGGTACCGACGCGAAGCCTTCAACATCATGCTGTCCATGCCAAGCGGCACCTACCCGCTGATCGTGCAGAAAGCGGCGCGCGAATTCGCGCAGACTGAGCTGACCGACCACAAGTACGTGATGGTGCTGCACGACCACCAGGCCAACCCGCATGTGCACATCAGCGTGCGGGCCGAATCCAAGAGTGGTCGGAGGCTCAACCCCCGCAAGGCAGACTTGCACCGTTGGCGCGAGACCTTTGCCGAGAAGCTGAGGGGCTACGGAATAGACGCCGAGGCCACCCGGCAAGCAACACGCGGGCGAAATCAAAACTACGATGCACTGTGGCGCGTCAAGGCGCGCGAGGACGGTCGTCTGCGCAGCAGTCGTCCTGAATCAAAGAATGGAATAAGCCCTCAGGCTTCCCGTGCCAAAGCCGTTGAGGCTTGGAGTCACCTGGGCCGAGCGCTGGCAATGTCTGGCGACCATGCAGATCTCGATCTGGCCCGATCCATCATGAAGCTGTTGATGGATTTTGAGTTGGGGCCAACACGCTCTTCAAGAATGCCAGAGCGCAATCAGGTTCCATCCTTTGTGAAGCAAGAACCCGGCGTTCGCCGCTAGGTGGCCTGCAGGCATTCGGGGATGTCTTGTCGCACTCAGCGCAACATGTCATCCACAAACTCGGAAGCGGGCGCGACGCTGCTCACCATCAGTCTGTCCCGTGCCCTCGTGCAAGCCACGTAGAGCAGGTGCCGTTCGGTGTTGTAGACTTCTTCCAGGTCTGCGTCGTCCATCACACTTTCTATACGGGCTTGCAGAGGCAGCACCTCGTCGTCGCAGGCCATCACCGCCACCGCCCGAAACTCCAGCCCTTTCGCCAGGTGCATGGTGCACAAAGAGGCTTCGCCCGGGGCCGTTTCTACATGCTCGTCCAGCAAACGGTAGGGCAGGCCCGTCGCGTCCAGTGCGGCGCTAGCGCGTTCCAGTTGCATCTCGGATCGCACGATCACACCAATTTCGTGGGCTGCGAAGCCATGGTCCAGAAGGTCCCGAATCCACGCGGCGACCCCGTTCCTCTCGGCTTCCTTGTCGTTGAACGACTGGATGAACGGCGCAGGCCCGTTGAAGACCGACACTGTGCCCTTGCGCGTCTCGGTGTTGCCGTCCATGTCAGACACTTCCGGCCCCAGCAAGCGGTCAGCCTGCTGGCGGATCTGGTGCGAAGTCCGGTAGTTGATGTTGAGCGTGCGCGAACGTCCGCGCACATCCACCCCGAGCGACTTCCATGAGAACGGCTGCTGAAAAATGCGCTGCCCCAGGTCGCCCGCAAAGAACAGGCTGTTGGGCCGCACGGCGCCGCTACCTTCAGGCCCCACACCCGCCATGGCCGCTAACATGCTCAGCTGGCTCACGCTCACGTCCTGGGCCTCGTCCACCACCACGTACTCAAACGGCGGGTGCTTGAGCTGCGCGAGCTTGCTTGCCAGCTCGGTAAACAGCCGCGCCTGGGTCATCACTCCCGCCGCGTTCAGGCGGCTTTGCACTCCTTCGAACACCTGCCACAGCGCCTGGCGCTGCGCTTCGCTCAGCCGCGTCTTTCGGCCCAGTCGCTTCACGTCGCGGTAGGCATCCCAGCTGACCAGTTGCCAGGCGTCCACCACATCTGCCCACTCGCCCAGCACAAAGTTCAGAGTGAAGCGGCTCAGCAAGGCGCCGGGTTGCTCCGTCTTCACCTGGTCTAGAGCCTCACTCACTGCGGAACGCACATCGCTAGCTGTGGCCAGGCGCCGTTTGGGTTGGCTCTTGTCGCGCAGGCGATCCATCAGCCGTCGGCCCATGCCGCTCATGTCCACCACCTCCAGCCGCTCGGCCAGCCGCGGCTGGTGGCTGATCAGGCAGTTCATCTTGTTGCGCAGGGCGTTGGCCAAGGGCTCAGAAAATGTGGTGAGCCACACCCTTGCATCCGGATTCAAGCGGGCCAGTGTCACAGCGCGGTGCAGTGCCACAATGGTCTTGCCCGTGCCGGCCGAGCCTGAAACGCGTGCCGCGCCATTGAAGTCGCGCGCAACAAACTGCTGTTGCGACGGGTGCAGAAAGATCGACCACTTTTCCCACGGGTAGTTGAGCGCCTGCTCCAGTTCCTCGACGCCGTTCATTGTTCGGAAGCGGCGCTGCGCATCCGGGTGCTCGAACGGATCTGTTGTCTCGGCATATGCGAACGACATTGCCAGTCGTTTGCCGCCCGTAGCCAAGTCCAGCAAGGCCTCAGCCGCTTCGGCAGGCAGGTGTTCGGCCAGGGAAAGCAGGCTGTCTTCATCGGCCTGTTTCACATCGGCCAGCCAGTCTGACGGCACGCCATATCGCAGCAAATCCTCGTCAGACAAGCCTTTGAACAGTAAGCGCTTGGGTGGTGCTGCAGGCGCCACCATAGTGGTTAACTGCTCCACCACCCGTTCCCGAATCTCCACCCACTGCGCCGCACCGGTGCTGGGATGAGTTTCCAGCCGGCGCCGCTCAGCCCACTGGTAGGCCTTGTCGTGGTGATCCGCATAGCAGAGCAGGAAACTGCTCTCGGCCTTGTGGACGATCAAGCGCAGGTCGCTGCCCACCCGCACCGACCAGAAATGCTTGTCCTTGGACTTCTCGATGCGGTGGAACTTCAGCCCCGGGCTGGCCGGGTTCTGCTGCAGGTCAAAGGCCGTGATCTTGATCGCCTTCTGTTCGTCGGCGGTCAGGCGTGAGAGGCTGTCGGTGAAGGTGTCGGAGATGCGAAACTGCATATCTACTGTGACAGAATTTGTTCAATACAGTGTTTCAAATCAAGAGCAACGACACCGCTTAGAGATGCAAGGTTGATCTTTTCTTCGGAGAATGCTTTTGATGGCACCTTGTTCTTTAATTGACCAAATAGGTATTTTCCCTTGGCGCCTTTAAGTGGTCGCTGTTGGAAATCAATCCATACTGATTCACTTGTAGGGCTTCCGCCGGATTTGTGAATTTCTTCATTATGAGCTGTGCGTTGTTTGTTAAACTGATCTCTAACCGTTGTGGCATGTTGAGTCGTAATTTCAGAAATGTACGTCTCGGCCTGGAATAATGAGCAGCTTAGAAATACTTCCAAGAAGGTTGGCTGGCAAAAATAACCCTCTATGTCGGACTCCTTTGGAAGCCAAAGATGCACGCCTGAATTTGTATAGTTTGTTGAAAGTGATGCAATTTCAGTATCGGTCAAAGAATCCCTGTCTCTGTGCACCAAAATCTTAAATTTTCCACCGAGCGTTTCGGATAGTTCCTTTGCCTGCTGTGGTGTTGGAATATTTTTGTATCCATTCCCAGGATAAAAAGCAACTGCTTGCTCAAGTTCGGGCCATTGCGACACGATCTTTTTTAGCAGAGAGGTGTTGGAGTCTTCAGAAATGATAATCAACCTCTTGCCAAATGCACCCCAGCCTAAAGCTGTCTCAACGAGTGATCTATTTGCAGATTCAATAGACCCGTTTTGGAGCCAGTAGATATTTGTGTCTACCGGTGCGCCCCGAACTATAAATGGCGAGTGCGTGGTAAGGATAATCTTTATGCCTCGAGCACGGGCCACATCCGATAGAACTCCAATAAGCTTCTCTTGAACATGTGGATGAAGATGGATGTCTGGTTCATCGATGAGCAATACGCCGGGGTCAAACAAAAGAATGTAGCAGAATATTTGAATTAATTGTAGGTACCCCGTTCCGATAAGCTCAATTGATTTTGTTGTGCCATTGGTAGTTATGTTGCATTCGATAAAAAGATCGGTTTCATTGTCGTGCCTTACGTCAATTGTTATTGGTCCAATGATCCTTTGAATCCATTGTTGAATCAGGCCGATATTTGCAGGATTTATTTCTTTTAGAAGAAGTAACGCATTTCTCAGGATGACATTCGAATCGCCGAAAGAACATGCCTTCAGAATGATTTTCTTGGATTTTCTTTCTTCTTTGTTGGGTATCCCGGAGATTCCTGGTATGTAGGCCGAGAAGAATTTTCGTTTAGTTCGTAGTAGCGGGGTTAAATCTGACGGTACGCTACCTGTGATGGAGATTCCTGCATTCCGTGCTGATCGCAGTCGGCAGCGGCCTACTACGGTCGAATCATCCGGCTTGGTGAATGTTAGGGTTACAGAAGATGAGGGGCTGCCCTCTTGATTTCCCCAGTTTCCGTTGTGACCTAAAGTTTTGTAATCGTCTGTTGGAAGGTAGTCCAGATCCTCGATCCCTACGGTCGAAGTTCGGCTTCCATCCACGCGATCGACTTGCCGCATCACACAACATGCGAGGTGTACTGCCTGAATAATCGAGGACTTCCCACACCCATTAGTGCCAACTAGGATATTTACATCCGATAATGGTATTTCGATCTCATTGACTCTTTTGAATTTTTCAATTCTTAGTTTTGTCAGTTTCATTGGAGAACCTTGAACACCTTCATTACCTCATCGCCCAAATGGTTGATGACCTTCACCGCGATCCGCCCCGACCCTGGCTTGCCGAACGGCCGTGAGGTGTCGCTGTTGAGCGATTCCCAGGCTTCGGCGTTGATCTCGGCTTTGAGGGTGGTCTTGAGGGATTTGTAGGGGTCGCTGGCGCCGAGGAAATAGGCGTGGCGGACGAAGAAGCTTTCTTCGTTGTAGTCGGTGTCGATGAACCAGCAGGCTATGCCTTCGGCGCCGTCGCTGCGCACTTCCCCGGTGTTGGGGTGGAACACGTCCACGCCGTTGACCTTGACCTGGATATCGCCAGTGGGTGCTTCGCCTTTGGCCAGTTTGCGGCCGGTGGCGGCGTCGAGGATGTCGATGTCTGGCTCACCAAAGATCACGAATAGGTTGCCCTTGCCGGTGTTCTTCAAATCTTCGGCCATGTGCAGGTCGGCATTCATGCGGGCCTTGAGCACTGGCACGCGGCCCAGTTTGTTGAACTCGCTGCTGTGCGCGTCGTAGTTGAAGGCGCAGGCGATGAGCACGTCAAATCCCGCTTCGGCTGCCTCGCGCGCGGCGCTCACCAGGTCGGGCCGGCTCACAGTGCCGAACTCGGGGCCAATGAAGATGCCCGCACGCTTCTCCGTTCCTCCGTTGCCTTCGGCATCAGCGCCTTCCATGTATCGCCCTTCAGCGCACACGTATTCGCCCGGCCAGGGGGCGAGTCCGGTGAAGTCGATCTTGCCGCTCTTGTCTGCCTGCTGCACACCCGCGGTGCGCAAGTTGTCCAGAATGATCTGCACGAAATCGCGGGCCAGGCGGCCATCGCCCACGTCGGTGGCGGTGTCGATGTCGATCAGGTTGTCGTCTTCGTCCACCCCCAGCACGCGGTGGGGCAGCAGGCTTTCCACTGTGAAGGGGCCGGCCACGCGCACCTTCTTCTTGTGTTCATAGGGCCGGTCGTACAGGAACTCGTGGTCGACCTTGGCTGCGATGGACGCGTCAATTTCCTTTTGCCGCCCAATACGTTGCTTCCACCAGTCGGCGTGCAACTTCTTGGCCGCCTCGCTCCACTTGTCGTCTGGCTCTCGCGGGATTTCCCACTCCTGCCAGCTTTTCTTGAGCGCGGCGTTGAGCTGCTCGCGCAGCGGCTCCAGCAACACCTGAAACTTGTCCCAGATGACGTCGATCTCAGTGTTGTTGGCGATGCTTTTGAGAGTTATATGCGGCACCCGCTCGTACACAAAGCCCTGGCGGATGTTGCCGTGGGTGGGGTGGCTTCTGGGAGCGGTGCGCGTGACCTCGCCTTCCTTAACCTGGCCTTCCTTGCTGTCGGCCAAAAGGTAGAAAGAGTAACGGGCTCCCATGATTCGGGCACGTGCAAGGGCCAGGGCAACACGCGATGTGTCGATGGTGATCCAGCGGCGGCCCCATTGCTCGGACACATAGGCGGTTGTGCCGGAGCCGCAGGTGGGGTCGAGCACCAAATCTCCGGGGTCGGTGGTCATCAGGATGCAGCGCTGTATGACCTTTGGGAGTGTCTGCACTACGTAGATTTTGTCCCCTGGCCTACCAGCGATTTGTGTATCTGTCCAAGTGTTCGAGAGGGCCACTGCCGCGTAGTCATCAAAGAACCGTAGGTACCCAAGCGAGTTGGCGCGCGGAACGATCCGATTGGCGCAAATGAGGCGCCTCATGCTCGACTCTTCCGTCTTCCAGTAGCCGGAAGGATAGAAGCTTCGCCCAGCCAGGTGTACGTCGTACTTCGAGCCCGGACTTTGGCTTGTCACCGTGTCGAGTCTGAAAACACGGGAGGTTGGAGGAAGAGAACTTGGGTCCAAGACTTCATCATCGGTTAGTCGCCGAGTAGATCCATCTTCAAATAGGGCCGACCGATATTCGCCACCTCCTGCCCCGTTCAATTCTTTTGGAACTGTCGGAGCTCGATATTTAATTTGGCTCTTATTTTTTGCATACCAAACCAAGTAGTCGGATGTACTGGCAAGTTCATTGGTGGTTGAGCTTGATGTTTTCAGAAACGCGATCAAGCTTATGTAGTTCTCATCCCCAAACACCTCATCCATCACCGCCCGCACCCGGTGCACGTTCTCATCCCCTATCTGCACAAAGATCGACCCTGAATCGGTCAACAGGTCGCGCGCCACAGTCAGACGGTCTCGGATATAGCCCAGGTAGGAATGGATGCCATCTTTCCAAGTATCGCGGAAGGCCTTGACCATTTCTGGCTCGCGCGTGATGTGGTCGGCGTTGCCGTCTTTCACGTCGCGGCTGGTGGTGCTCCACTGGAAGTTGCTGTTGAATTTGATGCCGTAGGGTGGGTCGAAGTAGATGCACTGCACCTTGCCGCGCAGGCCCTCGCGTTCGGCCAGGCTGGCCATGACCTGCAGGCTGTCGCCCAGGATCATGCGGTTGGACCAGTGCTGGTCGTGGGCGTAAAACTCGGTTTTGGCGTCGCCTTCGGGCACGCCGTTGAAGTCTTTGGCCATGTCGGCAAACAGGTCGGCGAAGATGTCCTTCGTATAGCCTTGCTGTTCTGGCGCGGCTGCGGCCTTGGCCTTCTCGCTCTGGCGCTTGAGGTCGTCGATCAAGACCTTGGGGTGCACCTTTTCCTGGATGTAGAGCGGCGGCGCGTTTACGACGAGGTCGCTCCAGTCGGCCTGGTCTTTGCCGCGCCAGACGAGCTGGGGGTCCAGGTCGCGGTTGCGGGCGTTGCGCTCGGCGGCCAGCGGGCCGGGGGCGCCCTCAGGTTGGGTCGCGTCAGCGGGTGCGGACTGGTCGGCTTCGCTACCCGCGCGTGGGTAGCGGATTTGCACCGGCTTCTGATGTTCGCGCTGCACCACCGACTGGAATTCAGCGGTAGGAATGTTCTTGCGCTTGTCGTCAGCGTGCTTCAGGGTTTCAACCTGCAGCGGGGGTTTGGTGCCGGGGGTGGATGTTTTGCGGGTGGCCATGGTCGTGGATCACAGAAAGCCGATGGGGCGCTTGGTTTTGCGCTGCTTGTCGTCGGTGATGAGTTGTTTTATGGCGTCGAACACAGCGGAGAACTGTTCGTCGTAGCGGGATTCCATCGCGTCAATGCGGCGGGCCAGGTCGCGGTTGCTGTCCATGAGGCGGCGCAGCTGCACGAAGGTGCGCATGATGGCGATGTTGACCTCCACCGCACGCTGTGAGTGCAGCACGCTGGAGAGCATGGCCACGCCCTGCTCGGTGAACGCGTAGGGCGTGCCGCGCCGGCCGCCGTGCGCACTTGAAATGCCAATCTGGCATCTCAAGTTGTCCCACTCGGGGGTACTGAGCTGGAACATGAAGTCGGCCGGGAACCGGTCCAGATTGCGCTTGACGGCCCGGTTCAGAGCGCCGGTTTCTACGCCATAGAGCATGGCTAGGTCGGCATCGAGCAGCACCTTTTCGCCGCGAACCAGGTGGACGAGCTGGGCCAGGCTTTGTTGACCGGGCAGGGCGGCGAGCGGGCTGCTGCTTTCGCTGCGTGACGGGGTTGGCCGGACTGGTGGATCGGCTGCGGGTATGCGGGTGGCCATGGTCTGCTCCTCCTGGTCGTTTTTGTTATCGCCCCGCGCGCTCAGGCAGGCTGGGGCTTCAACATGCTGTAGAACGCGGATGCGACCTTGTCGGCAAAGTCGGACTGCATGGCGTACACGTCGGTGAACTCTGCAAAGGTCCAGCGGCCATGGGTCTGCAGGGCGTTGACGCCGGGCAACCAGCGGGTTTCCATGGCAGCCTTCTTGTCTTTAGCGTCTTCGCCCCGGTAGCCTTTGATTTCCACCACGAGGTTGAGCAGGTCGTCCTCGCCGCGCCCGTCGTCGATGCGCAAAATGAAGTCGGGCCGGTAGCGGCGCGTTTCAGCGCCCACGAGGTAGGGCACTTCAAAGCCCAGGTTGTGGTTCTTCACGTAGCTGCGCACCTGAGGATGAGATTCGGCTGCGCGGCAGAACTCGGCTTCCCAGTCGCTGTCCATGATCAGCCAGTTAAGGTGGCAGTGTTCGCTGCCGGCTTCCCAACGGTCGGTCTTGGTGGTGGTGAAGTTCACATTGGCGGTGGTGCCGACCGGGTTGTACGGGTCGAGCACGGCCTGGATCTGGCTGCTGCCTTTTTCGATGCTGGCGCGGTCGATGGCTTGTTTGATGCGCTCGCAGGCGCGGTCGGCCAGTTCCAGGTAGCAGAGCTGGGCGGGGTAGGTGTCGCCCTTGCAGTCGAGGTGGTCGTCCAGCCACTGCTTGACGATGCGCTTGAGCTGGCCGAACAGGTGCAGCTTGGGTTCTTCGCCGGGGTCTCGGAACTTGCTGTACAGCAGGTGCTTGGTCAGGTGCATCAGCAGGGTAGAAGTGCGCATGTCGCGCGTGTGGGCCAGGGTGAGGTTGACGCCCTCGCCGATGATTCCTTCTTGCCGGGTGATGGACGGGCCAACCAGCTCCGGCGTGAGCACGAGCTTTGAGTCGGCGTTGAACTCGGCGCCAACGGCTTCTTCGGGCAAGACGACGCGGTAGCCCTGCACGCGGGGAAAGCGGATCTCGTGTGCATCGCGCTCGGGCTTAACGGCCTTGACGGTGACGGTGACGCGCGGCTTGAGGGGCTTGGCAATGGCGGGTTCGGCGTTGAAGTCGAACGGGATACCCAGGACGTCGGCGTATTCCACGTCAAACAGGCCATCGGCGTTCAGCTCATACGACTGGCGGCGCAGCGCGCGGCCAATGACCTGCTCGCACAGCAACTGGGTGCCGAAGGCGCGCACGCCCAGCACGTGGGTGACGGTGTTGGCATCCCAGCCCTCGGTGAGCATGGAGACGGAGACGACGCAGTGGATGGATTCGCCCAGGCGGCCGGGCTTGCCCACGGTGTTCATGACTTCACGCAGCAACTCGGCGTCGGTGATCTTGTCGGCGGCCTGGCGGTCGCCCGTGCGTTCGATGATCTCGCGGCGAAAGTGCTCAATCTCCGGCCCGGCCATGCTGCGGAAGTTGTCGTCCAGCGCTTCGCCGCTTTCCAGCTGCTCGCTGTCGATCAGCAGAGTGCGCGGGCGGGCCAGGGGCTGGCCGTTTTCATCGAAGTTGCGAAAAAGGGCGAGGCGGCCGTTCTCCAACTGCTCGGTACCGTCTTCGTTGCGGCGCATGAAGCCGGAGATGTAGTCGTACACCAGCTTGGAGGTGGAGGTGTTGTTGCACACAACGATGAAGCAGGGCGGCACGTGAATGCCTGCGTCTTGCCAGACCTGGTAGGTCTTTTCGTAGTGGCCGTACAGCGCCGACAGAGCGGTCTGCAGTTTGGTGGGCAGTTTGAGCGGGTCCAGCCCTTCTGCTTTGCCCCGGCCTTTCTTGGGCATGTCTTTGCTGATGTTCTCCCACAGGTTGCGGAAAATGGGGACCTCGGTGCCGGGTATGTTGTCAGCCACTGGTACACGGGGCAGCTTGACGATGCCGCACTCGATGGCGTCCATGAGCGAAAAGTCGCTCATGGTCCAGGGAAAGAGGGTGCCTTCGGCATAGCCGGAGCCACGCAGGAAGAAAGGCGTGGCCGAAAGGTCGATGACTTGGCTCAAGCCCAATTGGCGTTGCACGGCTTTGATGCCGTTGATCCACAAGCGGGCGGCTTCGTTGTTCTCTTCGGCTTCTTTCTTGTCGTCGCCCTTGAGATCGTCGTCCTGAACCTTGACGGGTTTTTCCTGATAGCAGTGGTGCGCCTCGTCGTTGATGACCATGACCCGCTTTGCACCCATCAGCTCGGGCATGACGCGCTGGATCATTTGGCCTTCGGTTTCCAGCGTATTCAAGGCGTTGTTTCCACGGCCTTGTAGCAGAAGCCGGGTGCCTTTGGCCACTTCCAGCCGCTCGCGCAGCTTGAAGGAGTGGTAGTTGGTGATGACGATCTTGCAGCGCTCTAGGTCGGCCATCATGTCGGCGGGCACGAGTTCGCGGGACTTGTAGTAGCTGTCCGCGTCGTTGGGCAGCAGCACGCGCAACCGGTCTTTGATGGTCAGACCTGGAGCGACCAGCAGAAAGCACTTGGCAAACCGCTTGCTGTTCTCGTGACGCACGGCATTGATGGTCTGCCAGGCGATGAGCATGGCCATGACAGTGGTTTTTCCCGCACCGGTGGCCAGCTTGAGTGCCAGACGCACCAGGCCAGGGTTGGCTTCTTCGTTGGACCTCTGCAGGTGGTCCAGAAAGGTCTTAGCCATGCGCCCCCTCGTTGGCGCTACCTCGGTCAGCCAGATGGCAGTTTCAACCGCTTCGACCTGGCAGAAGAAGGGACGTACCCCACTGAAGTTGTGGTGGCGCCAGTGCTGCAGGAGCCTGGCCGTTTCGGGCGTGACTCCCCAGTCGTTCGGGTTGGGGATGCTGCGCCACTTGTCCACTTCGGCACGCACGCCGTTGATGATGGCGGAGTGGTACTTCTGCTCTTCGTCCGAAACCTCGTCGGCGATGTCGAGTTCAGCCTGTTCGGACTTTCCCTTGCGCTTCTTGGGCTGAGGGATCGGGGTGATGAACTCGGCTGTGCGGCGAGAGTCGGCTATTTGCTGGGTGGGTTGGCCCGATGAGTCCAGCTCCCAGTGCCTGTTGGGGTACAGGTAGGGCGAGTTGAGGATGGGTTTTTCGAAGAAAAGTGAAGACATCCAACAGGCCCATGGCAAATATGTGTGACAAGCAGCATGTTAAGGGCTTTCGACGGCCGGTTTGCTTGCCACTCCGTGATGTTCAACAGTGCTGGTTGGATTGCTCTGTCCAGATTTCCATCCAGGAGGTGCGCTTCGATGTGCTCGCTTCAAGGGCAAACTCGGCATGTCTTGATTGGACGTTTGCCATATCCATGGAGGAGGGCCATCAATGGGGGCGATTTGTTTGAAGTCCTTTTCGAGATCCGCACCATCGGTTGCTGGTCGCGAAATGACCAGCAGCTGAGGCGAAGCGCCACAGTCGGTGAGGCTAGCGCTTGGCATCACCTTGGATGCCGGAAGGTTGTAACGCAGGCATTTGATGAACGAGCGTTCGTCATTCACCAGTTTCTCAATCAGCAGTTGTTCGGCCTTATCTTCTATTGGAAGCCACTGGGTCGTTGCGGCGCAAAGAGACAATTCGATGATGCAGGGGATGCCGGAATCGGCCAATCTGAAGGTGGCAATTGCCAACAGGTGGAGGTCTTCAGATGTGCCCCAAAGCGCCAGCTCGCGGTCAAAGCATCTGGACAGTCTGCGAAACAGCCCTTCATCAACTCCAAAGGCTTGGTCAGGCACATGTTTGATGACCACCTTGTAGCCGAATCGGGTGGGCGAAATTTCCTTGACCTCTCCTATCAACAGCATCAGATGTTGGGGGGCACCTGGCGATTGGGTTGTCTGAGTCCATTGTCGAATGCGGCGTCTGCTGATGCCGTCTCGCTGCTCGACCGAGAACACCTCCGGGATGTAGAGGCTGTCCTGCAGGGGCTGACCATGGGTGGTTTTGTTTTCTGCCGCCTGCAGCAGGTGTCGCCGCACGGTGGCCCAGTTGCGCCGACCGGCGAACCCGGGCTTCCAGTGGGTCAGTTCGGCCTGGTCCCACAGGTAGTGGAGTAGGGCGCGCAAACCGAGTTTCTGGCCCTGTGAGGCCACGCTGCTGCTGGCGCTGCCCGCCGCCGGTTGAACGTGGTGGCCGGGCAGCTTGGTCATGGGGAAGTCCAGCCTGAGCGCCGTGACGCCCGTGAGCGGGTTTTCAACGATGGCGGAGCCCACCAGCGGGCCGAGTCCTGAAAACTCGGCCGGTGGCTCGTAGGACGTGCAATCGGTGGCGTGCTGCCAGCCGGTGTTTGGCATGCGCTTGATGACGAAGCCATCGCTCAGGCGAGCCACATACATCTCAGCGCCTGGAGCACCTGGCTTGCACAGGCAACGTGGCCGCAGGTGGTGGGCGTGGGCTTTTGCTATGGCTTCGGGGAAGTCGGGCATGGTCCGATCCCAAGACTGACCGCCAATTTGATAGGCGGGTGCCGGTACGGGCGGGCTGTCCACAGCGCCCCCTCATCGCGCTGGCGCGGCGCGTTCGCGGGTGCGTTGTTGCTCCTGCACTGGCGCGACGACGGGCCGTTGTGATGGCGCGTTCTTTTCGTAGAGCTTGACCTTGGGAATCTGTCCTTCGCGGATGCGTTGGGCGAGCTTCACGGCCGCCGCCGCCATGATGGCTTCGCGCCGCTTCTCGGGCACACGGTTGGCCACGAGGATGGCTTCGATGGCGGCCAGCACGGTCTTGCGCCCGCCGCTGCCCCGGCTTGCGGGTTTATCAGCAGTGCTGTTCCCGTGGGCTGCACCGGCTTCGCGCGTGGGTTCGATGCGGTTGATCTGTCGCAGTTCGCGCTCCACCTTGAGACGTTCCATGTCTGCCGGGTTGGGCTCGTAGCCCAGGGTTTTCACGCCACGGGCGGCCGCTTCCAGCCAGACCATCCGCCGGAAGTCTTCGTTGCCGGTCACCCGAAGGGACTGCCAGTTGCGGGCTTCGGCCACATCAACCATGGAGCGCGCCACCGATGGGCTGTTGGTGTCGGTGGCCAGCCGGAAGGTGGATTCGGTGAAGGCAATGCGCGAGGTGTCACCCCGGAAGCGGTATTCGGTCATGCCGATACTCAGGTCGCCCACGGTGACCGAGGCGCGCTTGATGATGTAGCGGTCCGTAAGAGCGGCCTCCAGTCGGGCCACGAGCGCTTCGCGCTCGGCTTGGGCTTCCAGTCGGGCAGACACCTGAGGCGGTGCTGCTTCTGGCGCGGTCTTTTCAGGTTGTGCGGTTGGTGAGGGGCGCTGTGGCTCGCGCGGTTCTTCGCGCTGCCATTGCCCATCGACCTTGTGAACGAACGACTTCTGGCCCCTGGCGTCCAGAACCACGAAGCGGTTGGCCCCGAGCTGATCGGCTTTCGCGGTCATGTCCTGGTAGCGGTCGCTTCGGTAGGTGAGGTCGGCAAAGGGGTCGCGCAGTTCGTACCGCTCGCCCGGTTCTGGCCTCGGCGTCTGGAAGGTTCGAATGGCGACTTGGGCGCGGTCGGCAGGTTCCACCGTGCCACCCACAGACGCTGGGGCATCCGATGCAGACCGATCCGCGCGGCGGGAGGGTGCGGTTTTCTCGTCCATGGGGATCTCCTTCGGTGGTGGGTTCAGATGGCCACAGGTCAGGGTTGAGGCTCTGCCGAGGCCTGTGTGGGCGTGGGGAGGACGCGGTACACCTCGATCTCGACCCGGCGGTTGAGGTTGCGGCCCTGTGGGCTGCGGTTGTCGGCCACGTGGTCACCGCTGGGCTGGTGGGTGGCGCGAATGCGCGTGGGGTCCACGCCGGAGGCGATAAGGTAGTCGCGCACGGCATTGGCCCTGGCCTGGGCGATGAGGCTCTCGCTGGATGAGTCGCTGACGCCGTCGGTGCGACCCCGCAGCACCACCAGCGGACCGGCTTTGGCTTCGTCCACCAGGGCAGCAGCCTCGTTCGTTGGAATCGACACGCGGGTGCTGTTGAAGGCGAAGTGGACGGTGTGCACGCGATTGGCCATCGTCTTCTCTTGCATCGACGCCAGCAGCTGTTGCCGCGCGGCCATGTGGGCGAGCGTGGCCGCTGTGGTCTCGGCAAGGCGGTTCGATTCATGGACCAGGATGCGTGTGTTCTGCAGATCGTTCTTGCAGACTTGCAGCTCAACGGCCAGCTGGGCGTTGGCAGGCCGCTTTTGGGACTCGTCCACGTTGGGTGGTTTGGGAGGCGAACTGCAAGCGCTCAACATCACGACCAGCGAGGCAGTCAAGACAACGCGGACGGGGGATGTCTTCATGGGTTTTCTCCCAAGGTTTCAAGGCGTACGGGTTCCACCTCGGGTGCAACGAGTTGGGCGGAGGGGATGGGAACACGCTCTTCTTCGTCGACGGGTTCGATGGCTCCACCATCCACTTCCGGCGCTGAGAACTGACAGAAGAACTCGATGCATGTTTGAGCCGCTTGGGCTGCAGAACCTTCCAGCTTGTCATTGAGGATGGTGGTGTCGTGGGCCAGTTCCTCGACATGCAACTCCTTCTTGTCTGGCGGGAGTTCGTCATCGGCAATGTGCCAGCGCTGCTGAACCTTGGCCAGGTGCAGGTCCATGTTCATCGGCTTCACTTCAGGCGCGGGCAATAGGCGAGTCGTGAACGCTTTGTCCTGGAAGTAGCGAATTTTTTCGCCCAGGATCGGTTTGCAGTTCTCGAAGATCACCACCAGGCGCTCGCGCCCCAACTCTTTGAATTCCTGCGGCAGCAGCAGGGCGCGGCGCTGCTCGCTTTCGTTGCGGCTGACGGTGCTGTGGCCGTGTCCGCTGAAGGAGCGGCTGCGCCCGCGGGAAGTGGCACGCTCGGTGAAGTGGCCCAGCATGGCGCTGTACTCATCGGCGTCACGCTGCTCGCGCGGAGCAAACAGAATCTGCAGGCCATGATTGGTGGCGAAAGTGCGTGCCTCCTTGTCCCCGTAGACCGCGTCCAGCTGCGACATGGCCTGCACCACCGTGAGCAGGCGCAGGTTGTACCCCGCCAGGAAGGCCGCCGATTGGGAAATGATCCCCACGCGGCCCATGGCGGCGAACTCGTCGTTGACCAGCAGGCACTGGTGCTTGAGGGTCTTGTCCTGCGAGGGCAGATGCTGCGTGTTGAGGCTGACCAGTTGCGAGAAGAAGAGGGCGAGCAGTGGCCGGGCGTTGGCCAGCCGGTTGGGCGGGATGCGCACGTACACCGACATGCGCTGCCGGCGGAGTTGGCCCAAGTCAAAGTCGTCTGCGCTGGTAGCCGCATCGACCACCGCGTCCGCGAAGATGGTCAATGGCGCGTGGAAGGTGGCCACGACGCTGGACAGCGTGTTGTCCGAGTTGCTCAGGAGCCGCTGCAGCGCGTCCACGCATTCGTCAGAAAAAGGTTTGTTGGCTTCCTTTCGTTGCTTGATCAACCCATTGAGGTGGTCTTTCAAGGAACGGCCCTGGCCCGAGGACTGTCGCAGCATCTCGCCCACCGTGCGGGGCAACTCAGGCGTTTCAAGCAGCAACAGGCCCAGGCCCAGAAACAGGTTGCGCGCCTGGTCGTTGAAGAAGGCCTCGGACGAGGTGCCGCTGCCGTCGTTGGGGAAGAACACCTGGCCGATACCCAGCAGGTCACCGACCCGGTGCAGCGGGCTGGTGCGCACGGCAGTTAGCGGGTTCCAGCGGTGGCTGCGGGCGAGTTCGTCGAAAGGAGAGAAGGCATAGACCGCCTGGCCGTGGGCGGCGCGGTAGCCTGCCGTGATTGCGTGGTTCTCGCCTTTGATGTCGAGCACCACGACGGAGTCGGGCCAGTTCAGCAGGTTGGGAATCACCACGCCCACACCCTTGCCGCTGCGGGTGGGTGCGGACAACATCACCGACAGCTGGCCGGGCAGGGCGAGGTACCGGCCTTTGAATCGGCCAATGAGGATGCTCGGAGCGTCTGGACGGTAGGCCGAATGAATGAGACCTGCTTGGGCCACTTCGCCGGCCGAGGCGAAACGTGCGTCGCCATGCAAGGCACGGCGCGGTCGGGCTGCAGTGAACAAGGCGCCGGGCAGTAACACCAGCAAGCCAATGCCGGACAGGGCCATGGCGGCCAGCAGACGCTGGCGCAAAACGGCGTCGTCGGCATAGAGCTGCCAGTAGGTGGCGATGCTGCTCCAGCGGGCCTGCCAGGGGTCGGCCTTGCTGAGCACCAAAAACAACACGCCCGAGACGTAAACCGCTGCGCTCAGCAGGGCAGTGGCGACTAGCGCCGCAAAGGCACCAGCGGCAACCCGTCGGCCCAGTGACCAGGAGGCGAAAGGCAAGGCCAATGCCTGGCTCATGATGGAACCCCCTCGCTGGAGGCAGCGCCAGTTTCCGGCAGGGTGCTGGCGCGCATCAGTTGGTGGCTGGGCGCGTAATGCCGGCGGCGGGGTTCGTAGGTCACATCGGCAATGAAGCGGCCTCGTTCGTCCCGGTCGAATTGAACGATCACGTCGATCACGATGCGCAGCAGGCCCTTGATCTCGTCCATGCGCAGGCCGCCACCGGCACCGCTTTCGCGGATCATCAGCGACATCTGTTCCAGCGCCAGATCGCAGCTGCCGGCGTGCACGCTGGTGATGCTGCCCGGGTGGCCCGAGGCGGCCAACCGGATGAAGGAGAAACACTCTTCTCCCCGAAGCTCGGCCAGAAAGATGCGGTCCGGCTTCATGCGCAGGCAGGCTTCCAGCAATGACTTGGCGGTGACCCGGGCGGTGCCCTGGGCGTCCTTGCTGTAGAACAGGTGCACCACATTTGGATGATTAGGCAGGGTGAGTTCGGCCGTGTCCTGAATGGTGATCAGGCGCTCATGTTTCGGCACCTCTTCGACCAGGCCTTTCATGAAGGTGGTCTTGCCCGAGCCGGTTTTACCGCTGACGACGATGGTGCGGTGATGGAGCACGGCCAGGCGCATGAAGTCTGCATAGCGACCTGCGGCTTTCAGGGCCAGCAGTTCCCGCTCGAAGGCTTGCAGGCCGTCGTTGCTCTCACGGCTCGGCGCGGTGGTCTTTTGTCCGACGCGGCCGAACAGACCGTCTTCCTCGAAGTCGCGCAGGCGTAGCACCACGACTGACGGCTTGCGGATGGTGATGGACACGGTGCCGCGCGGCACCGCAGGTGGTATGACGAACTGGATGCGCTCCCCCGTGGGCAGCGTGGCCGACAACAGCGGTCGTTCTTGGTTGATCTGCTGGTCGCAGTAGGTAGCCAACGCCGTGGCCAGGGACAGGCAGCGCTCCTGCGTCATCGACGGTGCATTGACAACCTGCCAGCCGCCCACGGTTTCAACTTGCAGTTCGCCCGGTCGGTTCACGCAGACCTCCAGCACACCCGGAGCGTCCAGCTGTTCGCGTAGCGGGCGCAAGAATTCCACCACCGAGGTGGCGTCGCCGCACCAGCCGCCGAGCGGGTGTTCTTCGATGCCGGTCAAGGTGTTCATCGTTGCACCGGCAGGAGTTCGTACACCTGCGAAAAGTCCACATCGCGGGCGACGTAGATACCGACGATGCCGCCCTGGTTCTGGTACAGCAGGGGTGGGATGTTGATGGTGCTGTCCAGCACCTTCTCCGCCAGCTTGCTGGTGCTGTCGGTGGTGGACGGCAGGACGATGGTGTCGGCCTGCTGGTCTTGTGTCTGGTTCTGAATCACCAGCTTGACCGAGTCGTCGATGAGCGAGAGCAGCATGGCCGCACCGATGCGCTCACCCCAACGGTTGTCCACGTAGCCATCAATCCCTGACTCGCCGAGCTGGCCCGTACCGGGCGAATCGATGTCTACCGTAACCCCATGGGGCGTTCGCACCCGCGTCCACAACACCGGGATGCGGACCATGCCGGGCCGGACCGACGAGATGCGGTACTCACCGTCGAGATGCGAACCGCGTTCGATCAGCAGAACGCGCCCGTTGTCACCGTACACATTGCGCTGTACCTGGCAGCCTACCAGGCCCGACGTGGCGCTGATCACCTTGGTTTTGAGCGCGCAGGTGAAGGCCGCCCCCTTGGGCAGGGTGAGGCTGCGGTCGCCCAGTGTGCCGGCCGCAACCTTGGGGGTGGCGGAGCCTTGCAACTGGCCGCCGAACAGACCCGCAGCGGCTGCAGGCAGGCCCGCGCCCGGTGAGGCGCCCGCCATCGAGCCCATTGCACCGAGGCTGGCTGCGTTGCCGCCTTGGCCGCTGGCCATGGTTGTGCTCTGGGTCAGGTTGTCGAGCAGGCCCTGCAACTGGCGCTGGTAGGCTTGCAGGTTGCGGCTGGTGTTGCCGACCGGATCGTCTGGATCCGGTGAGGCTTCGCCGGGGAGCGAGGCATTCGACGTGCCTGACGATCCGGAAAGCGCGCCGGCGCGTGAAGACACGATCAGCACGGGGGCATCGTCTGCCGAGAGGCCTTTGGGCGATGCTGGTCCGCTGCTGCGCACGCCAATAGGCTCTGCCACCTCGTTGGTCGGCAGCAAAGCGGGCACGCGCGGCGCGGGTGGGGTCGTCATGTCCAGTGCGTGTGTCCCGGCGCTGGCAGCGGAAGGCCTGTCCCGTACCAGCTTGGCGTCTTCATTCGAGATCGGACCGCTGGTGAAGTAGCGGTTGATGGCAAAGCCCGCGAAAAGCACCAGGGTCAGCACCATCATGCTGAGCCCAAGCGCCCCTTTGCGCGACCAGTTGATGCTGCGTGCCGCCGTCACCTGGGGTATGCCTGGCTCGCCCGGTAGCGGGGTGATGGTGTTGCCGTCGGGGGGGTCAGCGTCTGACGAGTTTTGTGCGTTGGCTTGATCGTTCATGGTGTGACTCCGGTGGAACGGTTGTCGAGGGATGCTTGGCCAGTCTTGAGTACCCGTTGCACTCCGGGAACCGTGGTCGCCCCTTTTGCGGCGGCGCCTTCCAAGTCAAAGGCCTCGTTCCAGATGCCGACGACCGCCGAACCCGCCCGCAGCATCAGTCGCCGGCTGACGCGGTCCACCACCAGCAGGTCGTCTTCCATCCGGGCATTGACAATCGTCTCGCTGCCATCACCGAGCACATGGAACACTGCAGGCACATCGCGGTTGCCCGGAAAACGCAGGTAGGTGAATCGACCATCGTCGTAGACCATGGTCGGCACGATGTCATGTGAGCCCGCGCCTTCGGCGAGGGAATACTGTGAGTTCATCACGGTGGGTTTGGCCTGCAGGCGCTCGGAGACCAGCTGTTGGGGTGTCGGTGCTGGCGGAACTGGGGGCAGAGCGGAGAGCGCGGCAAGGTCTTGCAGCGCCAGGCGAGATGCCGGCCTCGCTTGCACAGGTGCCTTGACGCTCACGCGGTAGACCGGTTGCTGCCGATCGTTGTCGGGCAGCACCATGAAACGCAGCGCATGCGTGCGCCGGTCGGTAACCACAGCCAGGTTGTTGGGGGCGTCCGCGCCGGACTTGGCTTTGACGAACAGGGTTCGGCCGCCCGGCTGTGCCGCCACGCACCAGACGGAGTCGGCCTTGCTGCAGTCGCCGCCCTGGCCCACGGCCACTTCGGTGATCACCTCGTCCTGGTCGAACACCACCAGGGTCACCATGCCCCGTTTGACGGGAACGGTCACCACCGCCAGCGGGTTGTAGACCACCTCGCGCAGGCGCGGATCGGCCGGCTTCGCATGCGTCTGCGCGAACAGGCTCGAAGACAGCGAGCAGGCGATCAATACTGCCAAGACGGTGCGCTTCATGGCCGTGCTCCCGGTGCCTGGGTGTTGATCTCTGGATCGGACCGGTAGGCCGTGACCACAAAGCCGAAAGGGTTCTCCAGCCGGTCGGCTTCTTTGACGAGCACCTTGGGCTGGTACTGGTAAACGATGCTGGCCACGTGGCGGGTGGTGACATCCGGCAGGTTGCGGTCGATCTGCCGCACGACTTTGTCGTAGGTGACTGTGGCGTCGCTAAGGTTGCCGCTACGCCCCGAAGCCCGCAGGCGCACCCCGACGATGTTGATGCGCCACTCCTCGGCGGCGCCGATCTTCTTCTGGAGCGCGCCGTCGCCCTCGAACTGCCGGTTGTATTCGGCGAAGACACTCGGCACGGCCATGCGCGCCACTTGGTCAAAGTCGCGCTGCAGGAACATCCAGCTGTAGCTCTCACGCGCCCGCACGAAGACCGCCAGGTTGTGCTTGTCCAGTGCCTCCATGGCAGGGATGGTTTCTTCGCTAAGCCGCTGCTGGACGGTGGTTTCTCCCGTGACTCGGTCCACGACGATGGGAATTTCCACCACGCGGCGCAGCGGCCCCTGCACGAACACGGCAGCAATGCCGATCAGGCCAAGCACCAGCCCGGCCACCGCGACGCGCCAGGCTCGCCGTTCTGAGCGTTCAAGCATCAGGGCGCGGTCGATTTCCCATTCGCGGTTCGAAGTGAAAGTCGGCGATTCGGCGTCTTTCGCAGGGTCGCGGGGCCGATCCGGCCATGCGGCGGCTTTACCTGACATCAGGATGGCACTCATGGGGGGTTCCCGTGGTCTGTGTTTAGGGCAGGTAGTCCGCCACCTTGCCGGTGCGGCCCAGCATTTCGTACTGCCGTTCGCGCTCGCGCGAGCGGGCGATGCGCTCTTCGCTGTCGGCCATGCCTTGCAGCATCTGCACCTGCGACACCTCGTGGGCGAGCAGGGCATTTTCAGCGCCGATGCGGGCCTGAATTTCCAGCACCGACTTCTGGTCGGTGGTCGCGTTGATCTGGGTCATCAGCGACTGGATCTGTGTGAGGCGGCCGGCGGCGGTCTTCATTGCGTCTTGCAGCAAGCCCTTTTGCTGATACGGCTGTGCAAGGGCGGCCTGGCAGCTGGTGCGGGCGTCGCCCGTGAGGTCCATGCAGTTGTAGAGCATGCTCACGTCGCGCAGCGTTTTCGCCGTGGCGTTCAGCCCGCTGTAGCCCGAGGTGTGCACCGCGTTCAGGTGGGTGAAGGCTTCGACCGGGACGTAGTTCTTCAGACGTGGATCATTGAACACATTGCCCAAATTCCGAATGCCGTTGATGCTTTCGATCTGGGTCTGCAGTTGTCGGATTTGCTGTATTTGGTGGTTGATCTGGGTGATGTCGTTCACGACCTGCTGGACAGTCTGAACTAGGTTCGCCACATCGATCACGGGAATTCCTCCGGCGCGGGCATGATTACCGCTCACGGCTATGAGAACGGCAGTGGCTACTTTGAGATATTTGTGCATGTTGAACTCCTTGAGTGTGTGGTGATCAGGACCGGCCGCGCAGCGCGGCGAGTTTGTAGGCTGCGGAACGGGCGGCGCCGTAGCCTCGGCGGGCCACGGTAGTGGCTGCATGCGGAAGAGCATTGCCTGCGCGAATGACGCCGCCTGCACCCGCACCCGCAGCGGCGCTGGCGCCCCGCGCGGACGAGGCAGAGCGCAGACCCGAAACCATCATGGCGTTCTGGATCATCTGGATGCCTTGCTGAATGGCAGCACCGCCGGTGAGGGCCGAGGCGAGGCTGGGCGCTTGGAAGCAGATGATGGCCATGAGGATCATGAGCACGCAGTAGCGCGTGGCCTCTCCCAAGACATTGAAAGTGCTGCCCATGAACCCGCCACCGTCGGCAATGGCTTTGAACATGGCTGCGCCCATGTAGGCGCTCAGGCCCAGCGCGAAGAAGGCGAACCAGGTGAGCACCACCGCGTTCAACACCATCGACAACCAGCTGTCAAAGAAGCGGGCGGTGGGACGCCACGCAAGGCAGAGGATGAATAGAGGCCCGACCGCGATGACGAAGGTCAGGAACAGCTTGGCCAGCGTGACAACGAACAGGCCAATGCACAGGAACAAGACCGATCCGATGGAGAAGATGGCCCCGGCCAGCATCAGGTCCAGTCGGAACATGCTGGCCTCCTTCATGATGTCCGCCACCTGCGCACTGGCGTCGTCGTTGAACTTGTCCAGCAACGCGTATGGCGAACTCACCGTGCTCGGGTCCACTCCCGACGGCAGAAAGGTGGAGGCCACCCCCATGGACAGCGCGTTGGCTGTGTCCGACACGTTGCTGATGTAGAAGCCGGATTGCAGGGCGAAGGCCAGCACCAGTCCGATCTTGAACACCTTCCAGGCAAAGGTGGGCACCGTCTCAGGCACCTCGTTGCGCAGCACAGCCCAGCCGTACAGCGCGACCCAGATCGTCATCGACGTCAAGGCAATGGGTGCGATGGCAGCCATCAGCGACGACACCACCCCCAGCACGTAGCTGCTCAAGATGGCATCGAACTGTGACCCGACCCAGGCAAACATGGCGGTGTACTCCTATTGAACTGCGTCAAACGGCAGGTTGGCCGGTGGGCGCGCGAAGACCTTCACGCACCTGCTGCCCAGGTCGGGGTACTGGCATTGCAGCCATTCGCCACCCGACTTCACCACCCACAGGCGCGCAAGCTTGGTCGTGCCGTAGCTCGATGGCCTGCAAGTGCCCGCGCGGGCATACACCTCGGTGCACTCGCGCAGGCCCTCTGGCGTCTCCACCATGTGCCATGGCCCAGCATGACAGCCAGCTATTGCGGCACAGGGCTTGCTGCTGCGGATGGGGCCTGTCGTTGGCAATGGCGCTGTTTCCACTTGACTGCCGCCACCGGGCAGGGCGCGGACTGCATCGTTGCCCTTAACAAACTGGGCAGATGCGGCGCTGCTGGCCAGCGCCAAAGCGATCAGTGCGAACAATTGAGCGTGGGTCTTCATTGAGCTCTCCTGGAAGTGCGGGATTTGCGATCCTGAACCTCGCGCAGCAGCTCCGGAAGCCACAGCAACGGATCGTTACCGTATCGTTCACGAACGGTGTCGAGCAGGGCTACGTTGTCAGTGGTTGCCGAGAGCACGGTGATGAAGTCGTCCATGCCGCCGAGGTCCAGCTCGCAGATGGCGCTGGTGTGGCCCTGCTTGACAAGGAAGCGGCGCCCACCCTGTGCGCCCAGGCTGCGCACGATGCCGAACTCGGCTTCGCTCAGGCCGAAGCCCTCAACGTACTCCTCGCGCACTGCCTCCGGGTTGGCGAGGAATATCTTCGTCACGCTCTGTTCGACCATGGTCCGCCCGATGGGATGGCGCAGCACATCGGATGGACTCTGGGTGTCGAAGATGCCCAGCCCGTTTTGCTTGCGGATGGTCTTCTGCTTATGTTTGGCGAAGTCGCTGAAAATCTCGTGGTCCAGCGCTTTCCAGAACTCCGAGATCACGTAGATCAGCCGTTCGCCATTCACCAACTCTTCCATCACCTGCAGCAGGTAGAGCATGACGGGCGTGCGTACTTCGGGCAGGTCCAGAAACTCCGTGGTGTCAAAGGCAATGACCGACGCCGCGTCCAGGTCCATCAACTGGTCGTTGGCCTGGTCGAACACCCAGCCAAGGGCACCCCCTTCACACCAGCGACCCAGCCGCTCGTACAGGCTGTTCTCACCCGACTTCGGCAGGTTCTGCCGAATTGTGGAGAAACGACGCAGGGCTGACGGCATCATGGCCACCGTCTTGACGGCATCCGCTATGGCGCGTTCATCAGCCGGCAGCAGCGGCAGAGCCGGGGTGGCAATGCAGGTGCGGATCAGCTGTTCCCAGAACTGGATGCGCGCCGGGGTGGGGTCGCGTTGCAGCGGATTCAAGTGCGTGGGCTTGCCGGCCTCCAAGGTGAAGTAGCGGCCATTCAGGGCGCGGATGGCGATCTCGCATCCCCGGTCCAGATCAAACAGCACCAGGCGCGGCGCCGGGTCCCACTTGCGGGTGAGGGTCAGCAAGAACATCTCCAGCGTGGTCTTGCCGACGCCGGTGGACCCGATGATGATGGTATTGCCAGGCAGCTTCTTGTCGGCCGACTCTTCACCTTCCGGGCTGCTGTGTAGGTTCAGGTAGAAGGGCTGACCGGAAGGAGTGCGGAGTAAAGCCAGCGCTTCACCCCAGGGGTTGCCGTCGCGTTTGCCCCGGGCAAAGTTGTGCCCGCTGGCCAGGGCCGCGAAGGCGCGGGACGAAAGCTTGGCATCGCGCGGGCGCCACTGCCAGTTGCCGGGCATCTGAGCGAACCAGGCGGCGTCGGCCACCAGATCGACCGGCGACATCTGCAGGCTGGACGCTTCGCCCACCGCGCCGATAGCTTGCGCCGCCCGGCGCCCCGCATCGGCCAGGCTGTCTTCCCCAGGCTGACCAAACACCACCAGGCTGTAGTGGTACTCGCCCATGCAGAACTGGCCATCGCCCAGCTCGTTGAGTGCTTCGTCCATGTCCGCGATCTGGCTGGCCACCACGTCGTCGCTGGCGATCAACTGGTCGCGCTGCAGCTCCAGCGCCCGCATGGCTTCGCGCCGTGGCAGCATAGAAAAACTCTGGGTCTCGATGAACTCGCTGTCTTCATAAAGCAGCGCGTTCAGAATGCCAGGCTCCACCGCATCAGCGTATTCCTTGATGTCCACCAAGGCCGCGCAGCGTCGCTGTTCGCCGTGGCGCAGCTCCAGCTTGTCGCCGCCGAAAGACAGCCGGTTGGTCGGCAGGGTCCGGTAGAGCGGCCCGGCTGCCAGCGGCACCGGCTTCCAGCAGCCGTTGATCAGATATCCCAGAAACTCCGCAAGTTCGGAGTACCGACGCCCACCTTGTGCGCGTGCACCCAGCAGCTGCGGGCCGAAGCCGCGAAGTACCCGGTGTACGAAGGCGGTCCGTTCCTCCATCACGCGCAAGGCCTCAACGTGCGCTGCGGCGATGGTCGCTTTCGATCGCTGGGTCGATTGCAGCGCCCGGCTGATCCGAGAGGTGCTGGGCCGGTAGACCAGCGTCAGGTACAGCTCGTTGCTCATCATGGCTCGGCCACCCAGCTTGGCCTGGTAGGACTGCGAGAGGTCGCGCGCGAAGCCGGGTTGAGGCGGGTCCTCCAGCCGGTCCTGGACTTTTCGGTGCAGCCGGTGGGTCCACACGGCCCACTGACCGCCAGCCAAGTTGCGCAGCAGGCTGCACAGGGCCTCATGCCGTTCAGCGATCAGGTGGTCATCGGCGCATTCGAAGGCCACCCCGTCCAGCCGCCAGACGCGCATGAAATCGCCCCCACGCGTGATGACGTCGTGCTCGCTGACCAGCGAAGAGAAGGGCACAAACCGCGCAAGCGGATTGTCCTTCAGTGCCTGTGTCCAGTGGCGCGGTTGTGCCTTGCCTGATGCAGTCCGCGCAGGGCTGCGACGGGTCGCGCCGCCAGTGCGGTCAAAGATGCCAAACATCGGAAGCTCCGCGGTAGAGGGTGGGCGAGTAGCTGCGCGCACGCCAGAACCTCCGGTTGTGGTCGTACAGCGTCAGCTTCAAGGCAACAAAAATCTGCCGGAACCGCTGGTCATCCCGGGCTGTCAACCAGCGCATCCAGAGCAACATCGGTGCAATGGACAGCACCACGCCCAGCGCGATCCACCAGCTCACCAAGATGCCGCCCCACATGATCAGCAACATGCCGGTGCCAAACAAGATCACCAGCGGCACCAGCGGAATGCCCAGCTTCATGGCAGGGCGCGTGGCGCCCTTGTAGATGGCTTCGGTTTGCATGTTCAGCACCTTGGGCTTTCAGCTGACGATGTAGCTGGCGAAGGCTGCGGCTCCACCCACCAGCGTGCCGCCGATCAGCACGTTGGCCACATCGGCCAGGCGCGCACCCTGGAAAATCATCTTGAAACCTGCCCAGATGATCGCGATGGTCACCACCGCAATCGAGATCGTCACCAGGATGGTGTTGACGTTGGTGACCGTGGTGTTGATCTTGTCGAAGCCCTGCGCCCAGCCCTTGGAGGCTGCGGCCGAGAGCAGCAGGGCGCTTGAAATGGGACGCTGAGGTACGAAGAAATGAAAGCGGTTCATGACGGCTCCTTCACAGGGTTGGGTGGACTGATGCGGATCGGGTTTCTGGCAGCCGCAACCACCTTGCCCACGTAGCCATGGCGAAAGCCGGTGGAGAAGTTGCCGCTGTAGTAGCAGGAGAGGGCGGCGCGGAGCGCGGCTTGGTCAGTCGATGCCCGAGGCGGCTTGCGTTGTGCCCGATCGAAACACTCGGTCAAAACGGCCTGCATAGCGGCCAGATTGGTGCAAGGCTCGAAGGCTGTGGACAGCGAAAGGCCCAAGCGCGAGAAGTTGCCCACATTGATCTGCCCAAGGCCAACGCTGAAGTTCCGCCCAGCGGCCTGCAGCGCTTCTGCCGTGGCAATGGCTTCTGTGCGGTGGCGCGGCTGGCGCTGCAACGCTCCACCGACCACACCGATGGCCCAGGGGTTGAAGGCGCTTTCAACGGTGACCAGGGCGTGTGCAGTGTTGGCGTGCACCTGCGGTGCACAGGCCAGTGCGAGCGCCAGGAATGTGGAGGTATCCATGACGGCGCCCGTCAATTCCCAGAGTCGGTAGGAGGCGCAGGGGGCTGAGCTGCCTGCCACGCCGCGTGATCGTGGTCAAATTGGTTGTCCCAACTTCCAAGTTGGGCCTTGGCGGCAGGGCTGAAATCCGTCACGGTGTCACCGCCCATGTTCCACCAAATGCGCGAGAACGGTTTTCCGTCGATGGAGACAGCCACTGCCCCGACGTAATCACAGGTGTAGATGACGCCGCTTTCCGATTCGTGGACCCGGGTGTATTGAGGCGGGCAGTTGCCCGGTGCTCTGGCCCATGCGTGGTTGGCCGAGTTGCCGGCGCCGGCCATGTCGCACGACGGGAACCCCTTCCCACGTGCCAGGTCACGAAGCACTTGCCTGATCGGCGGCACACACTGAGGAATCGACTTCCAGCTCGGTGCTGCGAAGCAAAGCAGCACCAGGCAGCCATCAACAGCTCGTGCGGCTGTAGGGGCGAGGAGCGCCAAGGTGAGCAGCAAGCCGGTTGCAACGTTGGCCAGAATTGTTGCCAAGCTTCTCGGTTGGCCTGCTGCTTCGGTGGAACGCCCAAACAGCGTGTCGGCTTGCGGTGGATGGTTCATGGTCGAGTCCTTCGGTTCGACGCCGTTCAGGAGGAGGCACTTCTTGCCGGCTCTATGAACACCGTGAACTCAATGTAGGACTTGAAACACCTTGCGCCGCTGCTGGATTCGGGCTGTTTTCCAGCGCAAATGGGTGCGAGATCAACCACATCAGCTCTAGCGCGACGTCAGTGCGCCCCTGTGCTGACTTTCAAGTTCCAGGCCCAAGCAGCTCTAGGGGTCCTGATCGTGAACAACCGAAGTGCAGCGAGTACTGCTGCTGGTTGGCCTTGAGCCGCGACCGACAACATGCGAACATCAACAGCCATTCGCCTGCATCATCTGTCCGGCCAGTGCTTAGACTGGTTGCGGACGCTAGTAGAAGCAGTATGGGCCCCAGGCGTCCTGCCCAATGCAGCCGCTCAGGATTCAGAAGGCAATGACCGGGGTTAAGTTCTTACCAATCATTGACGTGGCTTGGTACTGCATGGCAAGCGCAAGCCTCGCCGTGAGCTGCCGACACCAGCTCGTCCAAAATTCCGCAGCGCCCTTCATGTTTGCCAGAGCAACGCGCTCGCAGTTGTAATAACTGCTTCTCCAACGCCCTCATGCTCTTGAGACGCGCCCTCACGCGAGCCAGCTGATCGTCCACGAGCAAGTCCACCTCTCCGAAGTGGGCATCGGGCTCATCCACAAAACCGAGCAATCGATTGACATCGGCCAACGGCATGTCAAGAGCGCGGCAGTGGCGGATGAACGAAAGACGCTCCAAGTGTGCGACTTCGTATTCGCGGTAGCCGTTGTCCCGCCTTGCTGGTGCGGGCAGCAACCCCTGTTTTTCGTAGTAGCGGATCGTCTCCACATCCACACCCGTGGCTCTGGCCAGTTCCTTGATCTGCATCGTGAAAGCCTTCGTTCAACAAGTTATTGACATTGTAGTGGCTCCAAGGTTTCCAATGGAGACATTGAAAGGAAAAACCATGTCTGCCCATTGCGACTATCACGCTCCCCAGACAGAAACCATCGTGGACCTGCCACGCTACCGCAAGATCCTCTGGATTGCGCTCATCGTCAATGCCGCGATGTTCCTGGTGGAGATAGGCGCGGGTGTGCAAGCCGGTTCACTATCGCTGCTGGCCGATGCGGTGGACTTCGCCGGAGATGCCTTGAACTATGCCGTCTCACTTGCGGTGCTGGCCTCGGCGCTGGCCTGGCGTGCCCGCGCGGCCATCCTGAAGGCCGTCAGCATGATCGGCTTTGGCATGTACGTGCTGGGTGCTACCGTGTGGTCGGTGTGGCATGGCGAGGTGCCACAGGCCTTGACCATGGGTGTGGTCGCCCTCATGGCGTTGGTGGCCAACGTCTCTGTAGCATGGATGCTGTATGCATTCCGCGAGGGCGATGCAAACATGCGCAGCGTGTGGCTGTGCTCACGCAATGATGCCATTGGCAACGTGGCTGTCTTCATGGCCGCCCTGGGCGTGTTCGGTACCGGCTCTGCCTGGCCCGACCTGGCGGTCGCAAGCCTGATGGCTGCACTGGCTCTGCACGGTGGCTGGACAGTGCTGCGACAGGCTCGGGGTGAGATTGGAAAGGGCAATACCAAAGGAGGCCATCATGGCTACGTCCACTGACACGCTGACAGGCCGCCAGTTCGACAACGCGACTTTCGCTCGACTCGTCCATGGAGCCGAACTGGCTGGCTCCACAGAACGGGCCTGGCTGTACCTTGAGGCCGCGCATGTGGTGGGGCAGCTCCACTTCAAACCGCATGTGCGGACGCATGCACTCATGTTGAGTTTGGCCTGGCGCACACGCGACTGGCCGGAGGCTGCAGGTCAGGTGCTCAGGCTGGCTTTGGTGCCCTTGGGCCATTTGAGTGGACGCTTGCCCTTGGGCAACCCGGGACGATCGACGGTGAACGCCTTCGAGCCTATCCCGGTGCGCCAGGAGCTGGCCGAGTTGATAGCGCAAGCGGCCGGGCCACTGCGTTGAAGACTGGCAAAAAACAACAAAGCAAGCCAAAACATGCAGCTCCAAATTTCTACGGATCTTGATTGTTCTATTGAACAAGCGATTACCCATGCCAAGACAACGCAAATGCTGAAGTTCGTTGCCCATCCCTTGGTTCACTTCACGCCGATCACGCCGAGCACCTGGCCCGCTGCATGGGCTGAAGGCACGTATTGGGTTGGGGTGCGAATCCTAGGGTTGTTGCCTCTCGGCCGACAGGCCATCGTGATCTCTTTCCCACCGTCCGAGGACGGATTCCTTCTCCGCGACAACGGGTTCAGCGCCCTCGTCAACGTTTGGGATCACACCATCTCGATCTCATCGGAGGCTGGTCAAACCCGATACATGGATACGGTGATCATCAATGCAGGCGTGTTCACGCTCCCCGTTTGGTTGTTTGCACAAGCGTTCTACCGGCACCGACAGCGTCGGTGGCGCCTGCTTGCTCGGCATGTCGCGGTGGTTGAAAGGCCTGCGCCGTGAACTGCCACGCTCCATCTGGTCTATCCCGCGGCCTTAAAATCCAAAGATGCGCCTTTTTCTGGTTCTATTGATGCTCACGCTGCTGCCGCTGCAGTTCTCTGCCGCTGCGGCGGCTGACTGTTGCGGCCACGTTGCACTTGCCCAACAACCCCAAACCCAGCACCACCAGCCGACCCATCTATCGGTGGTTCAGGGTGCGGAAGGCGTTGCTTCGGGCATTCTGGACTTTGATCTTGACTGCGGGACCTGCCATGCCAATTGCACCGCCGCAGTGATGGCTACGGCCGAGACCATGGCAGACCCTGCTGGCGTCGAGCGCGGCGAACACCTCGTTGAACTCATCCTGCCGCCTTGGCACGAGCAACCCTACCGGCCCCAATGGTTCGCCCCGCAAGGTTCGGGGTTGACTGCTTCTGCCTGATGCGCTGACAGGCACCTCTTCCCCGATCCACTGGCTTCAAGTGGTCACCCCCTCTAGCGGTGACCCTTCCCGGATCGTTTTGGAAGGACTCTCTCATGAATGCTCGCTGGACCCAGCGAAACCCTCGATGGACGTGGCTTGCTGCCGTCGCGGTGCTTTTGTTTCTTGATCAAATCAGTAAATCGTATTTCTCAACCACCCTCGAACTCGGTGAAGCCATCAAGGTGACCGAGTGGTTCAATTTTGTGCATGTGCTCAACACCGGCGCGGCTTTCTCGTTGCTGGCCGATGCGGGTGGCTGGCAACGCTGGTTCTTCATCGGCGTGACAGCGCTGGTGGTGGGGGTGGTCTCTGTGGTGTGCCTGGCCCGGCAGGCCGAGCCGCTGGATCGGTGGGTGGGCGCTTTTGTGGTGGGCGGGGGAGGCGGCAACCTCGTGGACCGCGTGCAGATCGGTGCCGTGGTGGACTTCCTTGACTTTCACTGGCGCAGCATCCACTGGCCAGCTTTCAATCTGGCCGATATCTTCATCGTGTGCTCCATGCTTGTGTGGTGCTTCGCATCACTGAAATCGCCGCCGCGCCAATCGCCCCGCAAGACGCCCGAGGAGCTGCCTTCATGAAGCGTGGCTGGTTCTGGATCATGGCCGCCTGGGTCTTTGCCTTGGTGTCCACACTCGGTGCGTTGTTCATTGGCGAAGTCATGGGAATGACGCCTTGCCTGCTGTGCTGGTACCAACGCATCTTCATGTTCCCGTTGGCGATCATCCTGGGCATGGCCGCCTTCGCCGAAGACAGACGGGGTGCCGTCTATGCGCTGCCGCTGGCGTTGGGGGGAGCAGCCATGGCCGGTTACCACTCCGCACTGATCGCCGGGTGGGTGCCGAAGTGGTGGGTGCCCTGCGGCACTGGCCCATCATGCAGCGAACAGAGTTTGGAAATTTTGGGCGGTATCCAGATTCCCTGGATGTCGCTCGCGGCCTTCATTGCCATCGTCATCCTGCTTTTTGTATACCTGAGAAAGACCCGTTCATGAACGCCAAAAGATTCACCGTCATCGGCCTGGTGGCCATCGTTGCCCTGTTCTTCTATCTGGGCATGAACGCTTATCAAAAACGAGTGCAGACCGCGCAGGAAGTACAGGTAAAGGCCGAGCAGACCCGTCTCGTGCGCATGCACTCGCCGGTCTTTGGCCCACAAGGTGCACCTGTCACGATCGTGGAGTTCTTTGACCCCGCTTGCGAGACCTGTCGCGCGTTTTATCCCATCGTCAAGAACCTGATGGCTCAGTACCCGACAGACGTGCGACTGGTGATCCGATATGCACCTTTCCACCAGGGCTCGGACCAGGTGGTCAAGCTGCTGGAGTCCGCCAAATCCCAGGGCAAGTACCAGACGGTGCTGGAGGCCGTGCTTGCCGCTCAACCTTCCTGGGCCGATCATGGTCAGCCCAACATCGAGACGGCATTCAAGGTGGCGGAGCAGGCCGGACTGGACCTCGTCAAGGCGCGCCAGGACATCGAGAAGCCCGGCATGCAGTCTTTGTTGCAACAGGACATTGAAGACCTGACGGCGCTGCAAGTCACCAAGACGCCCACCTTCTTTGTGAATGGTCGAAGCCTGCCGAGTTTTGGACCTGAGCAGTTGGCCGCTCTGGTGGCGGAAGAGGTTGCCAAGGCGAAGAAATGAAGTCCATGACACCGACTCTTCCCTTCAACCGACGCAAGGCTCTGGCGCTGGGTGCCTTGTGGCTCGCCGCGGGCGGCATGCTTGCTGGTTGCTCGCCTGAGACACCCACGTTCAAGAGCACGGACATCACCGGCGCCGCTTTTGCACAAGACCTGAAACTGACCGACCACACTGGCCAGGTGAGGACCATGGCAGATTTCCGCGGCAAGGCGGTGGTGGTGTTTTTCGGCTTCACGCAGTGCCCGGATGTGTGTCCTACGTCCATGACCACCTTGGCCGAGGTCAAGCGTCTCATGGGTGATCGAGGCAACCAGTTGCAGGTCCTCTTCATCACGGTGGACCCTGAGCGAGATACGTTGCCCCTGCTCAAGGAGTACATGACCAACTTCGATCCGACCTTCCTGGCTCTGCGCCCCGACCCAACTGAACTCAAGGCGGTGGCAGACAGTTTCAAGATCTACTACCGCAAAGTCGACGGACCCACACCGACCTCCTACACGATGGATCATTCGGCGGGCAAGTATGTGTTCGACAACGAAGGCCGGGTGCGTCTCTTCTCCGCGTATGGCACCGACGCCGCCACGATTGCAGCGGACATCAACACGCTGCTCTCCAGCCCGTGACTTCCGGATCGCTCACAACTCGGCGAGCGCTGCTCGTCAGAGCCGCGTTGACAGGTGCGCCGCTTGTATTGCGGTCCGGACAGGCCCGCGCCCAGCTCACAAAGGGCGCGGTGACCAATGGTGCTGGGACGGCGGCTGGAGCTGCGCTTGCAGGCTCACCGCGTTCGTCTCCAGAAGCGCGCCTGATCGAAATCTACCGGGCCATCGCATCGGGAGACCGGAATGCCTTGCCTCTGGCTGCATCGCTCGTGCGCGATGTTCCTCGATTTCAGTTGGGGCAGCTTGTTTACGGAGACCTGTTGCTTACGCGCAGTGGATCTTTGACAGGCTTTGCAGCGGTACCCGATGGGTCGCCTGCGGCTCGCGAGGAGCTGCAGAAGTTGCGCGACGAAGCCAACAGGCGTCTCAGGTCACTCAGAGAAATGCCACCACCCGGCACAGTACCTGAACAGGTGTTGGAGCTCTCTCGCAACGTTCGTCATGTCGTGGTCGTTGATGCCAGCCACTCACGGGTCTATGTCTTCGAGCATCAGCCCACCGGACTGCAGCCGATCCGCAGCTTTTATGCATCCATTGGGCGAGCAGGTTTCGACAAACAAGAGGAAGGTGACTTGCGCACGCCACTGGGCGTTTATCACATCACCAGCCGACTGGATGACAAACAGCTCGAAGAGTTGTACGGGATTGGCGCTCTGCCACTGAACTATCCGAACGTACACGATCGCCGATTGGGTCGAACGGGGAGTGGCATCTGGCTGCATGGCGTTCCCCGGGAGTCCTACGCCCGCAGCCCGTATGCCACCGAAGGATGTGTGGCTTTGGCCAATGAAGACATGGCCTATCTGATGCGTTTGCTGGAGCCGCGCCGCACGCCAGTGGTCATTGCCGACGAGGTGAAATGGGTCAAGCCCGACACCCTCTCTGTCTACAAAAGAGAGTTCCGTGCTTTGCTCTCCAAGTGGGCAGAGGCCCGATCCCAGGGCAACCAGACGCTGCTTCAGACCATGTATTCCACGGTCTTCGAGACAGGTGGTGAACCACTGGAGAGAGCAGGAAAAATCCAGGCCTCGGCCCGTCTTGCAGTGCCACAGAGACTGCAGATCGATCTCGAAGATGTGTCGATTTTCCGCTGGACGCGCGGCGCTGAGGTCACGGTAGTCAACTACTCTGAAGTTCCAGCCGGTGAAACGCGTTGGACGTCGAAGCGCCAGTATTGGACCAGAGAGAACGGGCGCTGGTTGTTGTTCTTTGATGGCAAAGTCGGCTGATTGGCCCTTCGGGCAAACGGACCCGCAATAAACCTTAGCTTGGTCCGCACCCGCATCCACCGGCGAACTCAGAAGCATTGTGGAACTGGAGCGCCAGTGCTGCCCCTTCTGACCTTTGACCTGAAGGCGGAGCAAGGCGCCATCGAACGCGCAACCACTGCTGCGACGGATGGACCTATGGTCTCATTGCGATATTACGGCCTGCCGCGCAGGCTCCCACTCGGCAGCGGCACATTGCTTTGCCTGACCCGAGAACCACAGACTATGCAAAACACAAGAGATGCGCTGGAACGGCATCAGATTTCGATCTACTTTGTGGCGGTTGTGATCGCCACGGTTGTGGCCCTAGCCATTCGAGGCACCGCAGTGCTTGAAGGAGCCATCAATCCAGCCCTTGCGCTGATGCTGTACGTCACGTTCCTGCAGGTCCCGGTCGCGGAACTCAGGCACGCGTTTGGTCAGGTGCGGTTTCTTTCTGCACTGCTGGTCGCAAATTTCGTTGTCATTCCGCTGCTGGTCGCAGGTCTGATTCAGTTCCTGCCGGCTGATCCGATGCTCAGGCTGGGCGTGCTGCTGGTCCTGCTCACACCATGCATTGACTATGTGGTCACGTTCGCCCACCTTGGTCGCGCAGACGCGCGCCTGCTGCTGGCGGCGACGCCTGCCTTGCTCATCACTCAGATGATTCTGTTGCCTGGATACCTGGGTCTATTCCTCGGCGAAGATGCGGCCCGGTTGTTCAAGGCGGGACCTTTCATACATGCATTCCTGTGGCTGATCGCGGTGCCATTGGTGCTTGCGGCATTGACCCAACTGTGGGCTGCCAGGAGCGAGCAAGGAGCCCGTACTTCGGCTTTGCTGGGCCTGCTACCCGTCCCAGTAACAGCCATGGTGCTCTTCATCGTGGTCGCAGCGATGGTGCCGCAGCTTGGCCCGGCAGCGGGCTCCGCCTTGCGCGTGGTGCCGATCTACATAGCGTTTGCTGTCCTGGCGCCCCTGCTTGGCTGGTTGATGGGGCGCATGTTTGGACTGAAGGCGACGGCCGGACGTGCCGTCGCCTTCAGTTCCGGCACCCGCAACTCACTGGTCGTCCTGCCACTTGCGCTCTCGGTGCCAGGAGCAATACCCATCCTGCCGGCCGTCATCGTGACGCAGACATTGGTGGAACTCATGAGTGAGCTGGCGTACGTTCGCTTGATTCAAAAATTGAGATGACAAGAAGGGGACGTAACGCGTGCACCTGCGGCTTCTGAAGCGTAGGCTCGTTGCCAGTAGCCGTACCCACGAGGGCCAGTGACAGCCAATCCGGTCTCAAAGCATCGGCACGAAGTCCTGCGGTTCGGGGTGGCAGCCCGACTCCGTGGCGCATCTTTGAGCGCTTCGACGCGCGCGCCTGACCTGCGCCGCTTCAGGGCACGACTCTGTCGATCTTGATCTGCAGTTTCGCGCTGTTGCTCGGCACCGCGCCGCTGCTGCCTTGCAGGTCGCCGCTTTGGGGCATGGCCTGCCCGGTGCGGCTGATGCGCGCCTCCACCACCACCTGCTTGTGCATGGAGATGCGGAGCTCCGGCGCCATCGCCTGGCTGTCGTCCAGCACAAACGGCACGGGTCCGGCGGTCGCCGCCACCCGCATCACGGCCAGCGGCATTCGCGGGCCTTGCACCGGTCTCGCAAACACGAACAAGGTGTCGCCCGGCGCCAGCCTGGCTTGCAGCTCGGGTGCGATGGTGATCTGCCCACGCACGCCGGGGTGGCTGCTGGCGGCCGGTGTAGGGTCGGCCGGTGCAATGGCCACGCGCGCCGCGCTGCCGGGTTGCGACGCGATGCCCGCGCGCGCGGCCTCCAGGCTGCTCTCCAATCCTTGCGCAAACGGGCTGCCCGGCGCGGCGCGCTCGCGGGCGCGCTGCCAGAACGCTTCTGCCGCCACAAAGTCCTTGCGGCCATAGGCCGAGCTGCCAGCCAGCGCCAGTGCCTTGGGGTGACCGGGATCAATTTCCAGCGCCCGGTTGACCAGGCGCATGGCTTCGCCCGCGGCGCTCTGGCCTTGCAAGAGCGACAGCAGATCGGCCCTGTCGGCGAGCAGGTTGGGGTTGTCGGGGGTGAGTTCGAGCGCTCGCTGGTAGGCCTTGTCGGCGTCGGCAAACCGCTGGCGGCTGGCGTGCGCGCGTGCCAGCATTTCCCAGGCGGGCGCGTCCACCGCCTGGCCGGGTGGCTTGCTCTCCAGTTGCTGGGTCATCTGGCGCACCATGGCGTCCAGCTCCTCGTTCGACACCTCGCCTTGTGCCTTGGCCAGCTCGGCCTCATAGCGCACCGCATCGGGCTCGCCCAGGGACACATACAGGCCCATGGCTAGCGCGGGCACTGCCAGCAGCAGGGCGAGCGCGGTGGCACGGCGCGGCGATGTCGGCACGCTGCGTTCGGCCGAGGCCGACTCCTGCAGCACCCGGCGCGCCAGTTCGGTCTGCGCCTGCGTGTGCTCGCCGGGCGAGAGCAGGCCGGCGGCCAGTTCGGCGTCCAGCTGGGTGCGCTGCTCGCGCAGCAGGGACAAGTTGTTGGGTGATGCGCTCTGGCGCTCCGGCGTGGCGGACGGACGCCTCAGCGCCGACATCAGCGGCCACAGCGCCAGAACGGTCAAGGCCAGCGCGAGTGCGATGAACAGGGTCATGTAGGGTCTCCGGCATCGTCGAGCAGGCGCTGGGCGCGCTGCAGTTCTGCCGGGGTCAGCGGCGCGGGCTCGGCCTGCGGATCGCGCCGGCGGATGTGCATCACCAACACGATGGCGCCCAGCAACAGCAGCACAAACGGCCCACCCCACAGTAGCAAGGTGCTGAGTTGCAGCGGTGGGCGGTAGAGCACGAAGTCACCGTAACGCTGCGACATGAATTCGAGGATCTGCGCCTGTGTGCGGCCTTCTCTGAGCTGCTCGCGGATCTGCTGGCGCAGGTCTTTGGCCAGATCGGCCTGCGAGGCGGCGATGGTTTCGTTCTGGCACACCAGG
>ENA-UOXO01000026-UOXO01000026.1-mixed-culture-metagenome-genome-assembly--contig:-NODE-26-length-125417-cov-7.637203_pt1 | contig 125417 bp, 108 predicted proteins | sample MGYA00238162_ERZ761640 | MGnify/ENA primary metagenome ERZ761640 (study PRJEB28914, sample SAMN08778297) | mixed culture metagenome | isolation source: Freshwater growth medium | place: USA...
GGCTCCAGTCCACGCTGTCGCCCATGCGGCGCATCTGCGTGGTGATGGTGTTGCCCGACTTTTCCTTCCACTCCCACACCTTGCTCACGAAGTTCTTGCGTGCCTCGGGCGGGGTGGGGCCCATGTCGTAGCGGCTGATGCCTTGCTCTTGCAGCTGGCGCTCCACCACGATCTGTGTGGCGATGCCGGCGTGGTCGGTGCCCGGCACCCAGACGGTGTTGAAGCCGCGCATGCGGTGGTAGCGCGTGAGGCTGTCCATGATCGTCTGGTTGAACGCATGGCCCATGTGCAGCGTGCCCGTCACGTTGGGCGGCGGCAGCTGGATGGAAAACGCCGGTTCGCCCGCCTGCGCAGCGCCCGTGCCGCGGTGGCCTGCGGTGCCATACCCGCGCTTTTCCCATTCGGGGCCCCAGTGGGCTTCCAGCGCAGCGGGTTCAAACGACTTGGACAGGCTTTCAAGGCCGGGTTGGTGCAGGGGCGTGCTCATGGGGGTAGGGCGGTGAGGCGGGCAGGCCGCTGGGGCGTGCCTCGCTGGTCAGAAGAATGAACCGGCCATTTTAAGGGAGCGGCACGCCGCGCAGCGGGGCGCGCCCGGCAGGCTTGGGGCGGGGCATTATGGGCCGGGGGACGTGCCTGCTGGCGTGGCCCGACCGCTGCCAGCCGAGCGGTGATGGTTCATCAGGGGCTGCCTGAAACCTGCCCATCGCAACGAGGTGCGCTGACTGCGCAGATTGCGTTGGAGCGGACAAGGCAGTTCTTGCAGGGCCTGCAAAGCCTTGTACATTCGATGCTATCAAATAAATAGCAACAAATGCTTATGAAGCATGCCCTGAAGGCCGTTTTTACTTGAAAATCGCCGCTGCACCCGCGGCGGGGCCCTGCTCAGGCCCGCACAAACTCCGGCCGGTCGTTTTGCTGGGGCTTCAGGGGCGCTGCCACCTTGCCTTCGGCGCGCTCCTTGCGCCACTGTTCCTTGCGGGCCGTCCACTCGGCCAGGCGGGCGTGGGCCACGGTGCTGTCCTTGGCCATCTGCTCTTCGTTGGCCAGCTGGGCCGTCAGTTCCAGGCGGATGCCGTTGGGGTCGAAGAAGTAGATGCTCTTGAAGATGTGGTGGTCGGTCACGCCCAGCACCTCGATGCCGTGGGCCTCCAGACGCGCCTTGGTGTTCTGCAGCTCCTGCACCGTGTCCACGCGAAAGGAAATGTGGTTGACCCACAGCGGCGTGTTGGGCGAGGGCTCGGCCTTCACGTCGTCGCCCAGGTCAAAGAAGGCGATGAACGAGCCGTCTTTGAGGCGAAAGAAGAAGTGCGTGTAGGGGCAGTATTCGCCGGTGCTGGGCACATAGTCGCTCTGGATGATGTGGTACAGCGGCAGGCCCAGGATGTCTTCGTAGAACTGCCGTGTCTCTTCTGCATCGCGGGCCTTGTAGGCGTAGTGGTGCAACTGCTGGATGGCGGCAGGTGCGGGCAGGGTGGCGAGGTCTGGCTTGGCAACGGGGGTCATGCAGGTCTCCATCGAATGATGGCGTTATTCTACTATTCGTAATTGATTTACGTTAAGTTAATTTCATGCGCTTTTGCCTGGCTGCGCCACGGGTGGGTGGCATGGTCCGCATGCGTGCGCCATGCAAAAAGCCACCGGGCGTTGCCGCCGCGGTGGCTTCTGCGTAAACACCCGGCATGTGCCGGGCGTGCGCGCCGTGTTTACTGCTTGACGGCTTCGATCTGGATCACCAGGCGAACGTTCTTGGGGAAGCCCCACTCCACGCCGTAGTTCATGCCCCACTGGGTGCGGTCGATGGTGGTCTCAAAGTCGCCACCGCACACTTCGCGCTTGAGCATGGGGCTGTCGTAGCAGGCGAACTGCGTGGACTTGAGCGTGACAGGGCCTGTCTTGCCCAGCAGCGTGAGCTGGCCGGTCACTTCGCTGACCTTGTCGCCGCTGAACGTGAACTTGTCGGACACGAACTTGATGGTGGGGTGCTTGGCGGCGTCGAACAGGTCGGCGCTTTGCAGGTGCTTGTCGAACGCGGGCGTGCCAGTGTTGACCGACGTGGTGTCGATGGTGATGTCCACCTTGCCGGTCTTGGCCGCGCGGTCAAAGTCCACGGTGCCCTGCTTCTTGTCGAAACGGCCACGGTTGGTGGTGGCGCCAAAGTGGCTGATCTCGAACGTCACGAACGTGTGCGTGGGGTCGATGGCATACGGTGCGGCCTGGGCGGCACCAGCGGTCATGGCGGTGGCAGCAGCCACGGCGAGCAGGGAGAACAGGGACTTGCGCATGTGAAAACTCCTGGAAGGGTTGCGGGAAAAAAGGGAGAAGGAAAAAGCAGCGATTCGATTCGGCGCTGCATGGGGAACTGGCGCGGCGCCCGTCAGGGCAGCCAAGCAAGGGCCGCCCCGCAGCGAGGGCTGCGTCCCCCTCCCGCATTGCGCAGCAATGCGAGAGAGGGGGAAGGCGCGAAGCGACTCAGGGGGTGCATCAAATCTTGCCCACGCCCGTCAGCGCCAGCTTGAACTTCACGAGCACGTCGTCGGCCACCATCGAGGTGTCGGCCCACTCGTTCTCGCCAATCTTGAACGCCAGCCGCTTGATGGGCAGCGAGCCGGCGGCCGTGGTCACGGTGCCGCTTTGCGTGAGGGTGACGGGCGCGACGACGTTTTGTGCGTTGCCCTTGATGGTCAGCTTGCCCGCCACTTCAAACTTGCCGCCGCCCAGCGCCTTGATGCTGGTTGATTCGAACGTGGCCTGCGGGAACTTGGGCACGTTGAACCAGGTGGGCTTGGGCAGCTCGGCGTCGGTCTCGCGCGAACCCAGCGTGGCGCTGCCGGTATCCACGGTGAAGGTGATCTTGCTGGTAGCCAGCTTGGCCGGGTCAAACGCCACCTGGGCGCTGAACTTTTTGAAGTGGCCATCGAGCGGCACGCCCATCTGGCGGGCGGTGAATTGCACCTCGCTCTGGGCGGGTACCAGCTGCTGCTGGGCCAGGGCAACGTGGCTGCCCAGCAGGAGGGCGCTGGCCACAGACAGGCGGGTGATAAGGGTCAAGGCTTGCATGGTGCTAACTCCGAAGGCGCAATCAAAAAGGAAGGGCGGATGAGGGGGACGAAGGCCGGGGCTGGATGAGCCGGTGTGCGCAAGGTGCCTGCAGCGTTCAACCGCGTTTGCCCGGCAGCATGCGGTGGAGCAGACCATCGCGGTCCACCCATTGGTGTTTGAGCGCTGCCGCCACATGCAGCAGCACCAGCCCGCCCAACGCAAAGGCGGTGTACTGGTGCCAGGGCTTGATGGCGTCTGCCAGCTCTTTGCTCACCGGTACGAAGTCAGGCAGTTGCCACAGCCCCAGGAACACGATGGGGAAGCCGGCCGCCGAGCTGTAGGCCCAGCCGATCAATGGCACGGCAAAGAACAGCGAATACAGCGCAAAGTGCGTGCCGTGGTGCGCCAGCTTTTGCCAGCCAGGCATGGTGCGGGCAATGGCATCGGGCAGCGCGGGCGGCCGGTGCGTGAGGCGCCACAGCAGGCGCAGCGCCGACAGTGCCAGCAGCGTGACCCCTGCCCACTTGTGCCAGTTGTACAGCTTGAGCCGCTGCGGCGAGAACGGCAGCCCCGTCATGTAGATGCCCACGCCCAGCAGCCCGAGGATGGCCGCGCCCAGCACCCAGTGCAGCAGGATGGCGGTGCCGGTGTAGCGGGGGCTTGGGTTGGCAGGGTTTTTCACGGCAAGGGTCATGGGTCGGGTTGACGGGGGAAGGCAGGGGTGCTGGCAATGCACCCTGGGTGGCCGTTGCGGGTTGCGCCGGGCAGCCCAACAACAGGGATGCAGGCAGTGTAGGAACCGGCTGCCGACCGGCGTTTCAGGCGTATTGATGCTTCAATTCAAAATATCTGAAATGAAGTGGGGTGCGTCATCAAAGTAACGTAATGTTCGCGCGTTGAAAACGCCGCGGGGCGGCGTGGGTCCAGTGCAATGGAAGGCGCAAAAAGACAGGTTCAGCGCAGCGGCTGATCGGGTGCGGGTGCTGCAGCGGTGCTTGCCGGGGCCACGCGGCTGTGCCTGCGACAAATGCGTGGGTCGCGCGAGCCAAGCTCGCCGCTCGGGCCAGTGGGCTACTGGCCCAGGGCCGCCATCTTCCAGGCAGCGGCCGCTGCGGCAGCGTCGCCGCGCTGCTCGGCCAGCTCGGCCAGGTGGCGCCAGGCGCTGGCGCGCAGGCCCGTGTCGGCCAGTTGCTGGGCCGACTGTGTGAGCAGCTGTTGCGCCTTGCCCCACAGCTGGCGCTTGAGGCACGCCATGCCCGCCAGGTACTGCAGGCGCGCGTCGCGGGGATTGGCCTGCTGGGCCGCCTCGATGCGGGCCAGCCAGGGGGCGTCGATGGCACCCAGGCCCGCCTCCAGCGCGCGCACCAGCTTCAGGGCGTGCTGCTCGGCCAGCGCATCGGGCGTGTTCACCAGCCGTTCCCATACGGGGAGCAGCCAAGAACGCACCTGCGCGCTTTCGCCCCCCAGCAGCGCCAGGCGCTGGGCGGCGTGGATGGCGATCTCGGGCATCTGGCGTTCCGATGATTCGAGCGACTGCCAGATCTGTTGTAGCTGGGCCGTGTCGTGCGCGCTGTTGATCAGCTCGGTGGCCAGGCCGCGCACGATGCTTTGCGCCGCGCTGGGCGAAAACGCCCGGTGCTTGCCCAGCAGGCGGGCCGTGTCCAGCGCCTCGCGCGTCTGGTGTGCAAGGCGCGTGGCCTTGAGCTTGATGCGCAGCGCCAGCGTGCGGCGCGCGGCGCCCTGGGGCAGTTCGGTCAGGCGATCCAGGGCAGCGCTGGCGTCGCGGTCGTCCAGCGACCAGCGGGCGGCCCGCATCTGCGCGCCTTCGCGCAACTCCTGCTCCATCACCGTGCCGCGCAGGGGCGACTCCTGCAGGGCATCGCGCAGGTGCGATTCGCGCGTGGCGCGGTCCTGCAGCGCGTGCGAGGCCTCGGCGGCAATCATGTGCGAGAGCGCGCGCAGCTGGCGCGCATGGGGCAAGGGCTCGTTGGCGGCAGCCAGCGCGTGCTCTTGCGCCAGCGCGGCCGCTGCGGCCTTGCGCGAGCGGATGAAGCGCCCGCCCAGCATGTGCGTGAGGGCGTCGAGCAGCGACGCGTGCATGGCGCGCTCTTTTTGCTGCAGGCGCCAGCGCCGGGCCTGCCGGGGCAGTTCCAGCAGCGCAGCCAGGGCGCGCAGTGCGGCGTACAGCGTGACAAAGCTGCCTACCAGCAGCAGCACCACCATGTTGAGCGACAGGTCGATGCGGTAGGGCGGCCAGTAGAGCGTGACCGTGCCCTGGTTGTTACCCGCAAACAGGGCTGCGGCCACCGCCACACCGAACAACGCCAAAAGCCAGAGTGCCGCGCGCATGTCAGTGGTTGCCCATCGCGCAGCGTGCGCCCGCGACCACCGCCACTGGCGCGGCACAGGCCACGAACGCTGGGCACAGGCCGACCCGCACCGAGGACGTCGTCACCCTTGGGGGGAGGGCGCAAAGCGATTCGGGGCGGCGCATCATCGTCCCGCAGCGGCGGTGGCCAGCGCGGCCAGGGTTTCATCGAGGCGCGGAAGCTCGGCCACCTTCATGCTGGCTTGCGCGGCCTGCAGGGTGCTGGCCGCGGCCTGCGTGCGGCGCGAAGCCGGGTCGAAATACTTGTTCAGCGCTGCCGTGGCGGCGGTGAGGTCGGCCCGGGCCGAGTCGTACTGCCGGGCCAGCACGCCCAGCCGCGCGTTCAGCAGCTTGAGCTTGAGGTTCTCGCGCAGGAAAAACGCCTGCTCGGGCGCCAGCAGGATGGCCTCGGGCTGGTCGATGCGGCTCACGCGGACCAGGCCGCGGGCCTCGTCGCGCACCACTTCCCAGCTGCGCTGCAGGGCGGTCTGCCACCAGGCCGCGGTATCTTGTGGCGCTGCCGAAGGCGCGGCGGGCGTCGTGGCCGGCCCGGCGCCCAGGCGGCGGGTGGCAGCGGCCTGGGCCACGGCGTTTTGTACGGGCAACTCGTCCACCTGGCGCACCAGGTCATCGAGCCGGGCCAGCAGGCCGGCGGTGTCGGTCACGGCGGCGCGTGTCAGGCGGTCCAGGTCGCGGCCGATGGCACGCTGTACCGGCGCCAGGCGGGGCTGGGCCGCGCGCTCGATGCGCAGATTGGCCGATTTGAGGGCTGCCACCAGGGGTTCCAGACTGCCGGTGAGCTGGGTTTGCTGCTGCGCGAGCCGAATGCCCGATTCGATATCCACCACCAGGTTTTCGTCGCGCGAGCGCGACAGGCTCTGCATCAGTTCTTCAAGCTGGCTGCGCTGCAGGGCGACTTCGCTCACGCGGGCTTCGGCCACCGACAGGCGGGCCGCCGTCTCGCGCACCAGGTCTTCGGCCTGGCGGGCCATGGTGCGGGCCTCGATGGCCAACGCGCCAGAGTCGGCCGACTGCCGGGCCAGTTGTTCCTGGATGCCGCTGAGCTTTTGCCACAGCAGCCCGGTGCTGACGAGCGCCGCCGCCGCCACGACCGCCAGAACCCACTGCAGCGCATTGCCGCGCGGGGTGGCCGGCAGGGGCCCGGGCAATCCCGCCTGCGTGGCTGCACCAGCCGGTGCCGCCACGGGGGCAGCGGGCGATGGAGGCGGGGCAATGGGCGGCACGGAACTCATGCGGTCGATTCTATCGACGCCACCACGTCCTCCAGTGACGGACGGCATTCGTCAACGCGACCAAAACCGGCGGCCCGCGCCGCCTGCGCAATGCGCGGGTGCGTGACCAGCGCGCGGGCGTCTGCCCAGCTTTGCCCCGGCAGCGCCTCTGCCAGGTGGGCCACGGCTTCGGAACTGCTGAGCAACCACAGCGATCCGTCGTGGGCGGCCTGCTGTGCGAGCGCGGTTTGCTGCGCGTCGAATGTCGGAGCGCCGCGTTGGTATGCCACCACAAAATCGACGTGGGCGCCTGCGCTTTCAATCTGGCGGGCGAGCCAGTCGCGGCCGGTGCCCTGTTGCGTGTCGTGCACACCGCCCGAGTGCCCGCGCACGATCAGTACGCGGTCGCCCGGTTCCAGTTGCGCCCCCACCTGCTGCCAGAGCGCTTCGGAATCGAACTGCGGCGCATCGGGTGCAGGGCCGTCGATGAGCGCGGCGGGCACGCCCGCCTCTGCGAGCGCCCACGCGGTACCCGGGCCTGGTGCCCATGCTCTTGTTTTGATAGCTATAGGGGATGATTCAACCAGCGCTACAGCCTGTTTTGATCCAAAAAAGTACGTCACTGCATTGCCGCTGACGAACATCAGGGCGCGGTAGCTGCCTGACCTGGCGCGCGCGGCTTCCAGCGCATGGATGGCCTCTGGGGCGGTGCAGGGGCCAATGGCAATCAGCGGCAGCGCCACAGCGGCGATGCCGTGGCTGGCAAGCCCATGCACCCACTGCGCAGCTTCGCGGGCGGGCCGCGTGACGATCACGCGCGGTGGCAGGGGCACGGTCAGCTTAAGCCTGTGGCGCTGCGGGCTCTGCGCCGCGTGCGCCGCCTTCGCGCAGGCGCTGTGCAATCGCCAGGCCCAGCGCTTCCGCCTGTGCCAGCGTGGTCACCGGGGCGCTGGCCTGGGCGCGTACCAGCGGTAGGCGGCCTTCGGTGTCGCCCCAGGCAGCGTCGAGCTGCAGCGTGCCGGACGTGAACGTGCCGTGGGCTGCCAGCGGCATCGAGCAGCTGCCGCCCATCGCGCGGCTGACTGCGCGTTCCGCTGCCACGGTGAGCCAAGTGGTCTGGTCGGCCAGCGGCGCCAGCGCGTCGACAAGATCCTGCCGGTCGCTGCGCACTTCAATGCCCAGCGCGCCCTGGCCCGCGGCGGGCAGCATGTCGGCGGGCTCGAACGTGGCGCGGATGCGGGACTCCAGCCCCAGGCGCTTGAGCCCCGCTGCTGCCAGCACGATGGCGTCGTACTGGCCTTCGTCGAGCTTGCGCAGGCGGGTGTCAAGGTTGCCGCGCAGCGGCTCGATGCGCAGGTCGGGCCGCAGCGCCTGCAGCAGCACCTGGCGGCGCAGGCTGGAAGTGCCCACGACGGCGCCCTGGGGCAGTGCCGCCAGGCTGGCATGGGCGGGGGACACAAAGGCATCGCGCGGGTCTTCGCGTTCCATCACGCACGCCAGGGCAAAGCCGGGGGGCAGCTCCATCGGCACATCCTTGAGGGAGTGCACGGCAATGTGGGCGCGGCCTTCTTCCAGCGCGGTTTCCAGTTCTTTCACAAAAAGGCCCTTGCCGCCCACCTTGGAGAGCGAGCGGTCCAGGATCTGGTCGCCCTTGGTCGTCATGCCCAGCAGCTGCACGGTGTGGCCGCGGGCCTGCAGCAGCGCCTGAACGTGCTCGGCCTGCCACATGGCCAGACGGCTTTCGCGCGTGGCGATCACGATGGGGGGGGAATCTTTCGCCGCCGGGCCGCCCCAAGGCGAAAGGCTCCCTCCCTGGGGGGGCAGCGACCCGCGAAGCGGCGGAGCGTGGGGGGCATCGTTTTTAGGGCTCAAGTTCGTAACCTGTTTGTAATTATTCAGCGGCGGGCGATGCTAGCATCCGCCCGCACTGGGGCCGGTGCGCCCGGAAAACGTGGGCTGGCGGCGCCGGGCCCCCATCCATTCCGGAGACAAACCTGATGAAACGATCCGACAAGGACCAGCCCCTGATTGATGATATCCGCCTGCTCGGGCGCATTCTGGGCGACGTGATCCGCGACCAGGAGGGCGTGGCCGCGTACGAACTGGTCGAGCAGGTGCGCAAGCTGTCGGTGGCTTTCCGCCGCGATGCCGACCAGGAAGCCGACCGCGCGCTCAAGAAGCTGCTCAAGTCCCTGTCGGGCGACCAGACGGTGAGCGTGATCCGCGCCTTCACCTATTTCAGTCACCTGGCCAACCTGGCCGAAGACCGCCACCACATCCGCCGCCGCGCTGTGCACGAGCGCGCGGGCGACACGCAAGAGGGCAGCATCGAGGTGGCCCTGTCGCGCCTGCGCTGGGCCGGTATTGCGCCCAAGACGATTTCGCAGACGCTGGCCAGCAGCTACGTGGCCCCGGTGCTGACGGCCCACCCCACCGAAGTGCAGCGCAAGAGCATTCTGGATGCCGAGCGCGACATCGCCCAGCTGCTGGCCGCGCGCGATGACATCCGCGTGCGGGCCCAGCTGTACAACACCGCCAAGGACGCACTCACCCCGCGCGAGCTGGCTGCCAACGAAGCCCAGCTGCGCGCCCGCGTGGCCCAGCTGTGGCAAACGCGCCTGCTGCGCTACAGCAAGCTCACCGTGGCCGACGAGATCGAGAACGCGCTGTCGTACTACGAGGCCACCTTTCTGCGCGAGATCCCCAAGATCTACGCCGACCTGGAGAGCGAACTGGGCCAGTACCCCGTGCACAGCTTTCTGCGCATGGGCCAGTGGATCGGTGGCGACCGTGACGGCAACCCCAACGTCACCGCGCAGACCCTGCAGTACGCGCTGGGCCGCCAGGCCGAAGTGGCCCTGCGCCACTACCTGACCGAAGTGCACTACCTGGGCGGCGAGCTGTCGCTGTCGGCCCGGCTGGTGCAGGTGTCGGCCGAGATGGAAGCGCTGGCCGAGCGCTCGCCCGACCAGAGCGAGCACCGCCTGGATGAGCCCTACCGCCGCGCCCTGACGGGGATCTACGCCCGCTTGGCCGCATCGCTCAAGCAGCTGACCGGTGGCGAAGCCGCTCGCCACGCCGTGGCACCGCAAAACCCCTACGCCAGCGCCGACGAGTTCCTGGCCGACCTGCGCGTGATCGAGGCGTCGCTCAAGTCGCACCACGGCGAATCGCTGGCGGCCGAGCGGCTGCATCCGCTGATCCGTGCGGTGCAGGTCTTCGGCTTTCACCTGGCCACGGTGGACCTGCGCCAGAGCTCCGACAAGCACGAAGAAGTGGTGGCCGAGCTGCTGGCCACGGCGCGCATCGAGCCGCGGTATGCAAGCCTGACGGAAGAGGCCAAGCGCAAGCTGCTGATGGGCCTGCTCAACGACGCGCGGCCGCTGCGCGTGGTGGGCGCCAGCTACAGCGCCCACGCCCAGGGCGAACTGGCGATCTTTGAGACCGCCCGCGTGATGCGCGAGCGCTTCGGGCACGAGGCCATCCGCCACTACATCATCAGCCACACCGAAACCGTGAGCGACCTTCTGGAGGTGCTGCTGCTGCAAAAGGAAGTGGGCCTGATGAGCGGCACGCTGGATGCCGAATCCAAAAACCACCTCATCGTGGTGCCCCTGTTCGAGACCATCGAAGACCTGCGCAACGCCGCACCCATCATGCGCGACTTCTATGCGCTGCCGGGCATTGCAGCCCTGGTGCAGCGCAGCGGCGGCGAGCAGGACATCATGCTGGGCTACAGCGACAGCAACAAGGACGGCGGCATCTTCACCAGCAACTGGGAGCTGTACCGCGCCGAGATCGCCCTCGTCGAACTCTTCGATGAGCTCGCGACCAGCCATGGCATCCAGCTGCGCATGTTCCATGGCCGGGGCGGCACGGTGGGCCGGGGCGGCGGCCCCAGCTACCAGGCCATCCTGGCGCAGCCGCCCGGCACGGTGCGCGGGCAGATCCGCCTGACCGAGCAGGGTGAGGTGATCGCCTCCAAATACGCCAACCCCGAGATCGGTCGCCGCAACCTCGAAACCCTGGTGGCCGCCACGCTGGAGGCCACGCTGCTGCAGCCCACCAAGCCTGCGACCAAAGCGTTTCTGGACGCTGCAGCGCAGCTCTCGCTGGCCAGCATGGCCAGCTACCGCGCGCTGGTGTACGACACCGCAGGCTTTACCGACTACTTCTTCAACTCCACCCCCATCCGTGAAATTGCCGAGCTGAACATCGGCTCGCGCCCTGCCAGCCGCAAGGCCAGCCAGAAGATCGAGGACCTGCGCGCTATTCCCTGGGGCTTCAGTTGGGGCCAGTGTCGCCTCACGCTGCCCGGCTGGTTCGGCTTTGGCTCGGCGGTGGATGCGTTTGTCAACGCCGAAGGCAAGGACCCGAAGGCCCAGATGGCACTGCTGCAGAAGATGTACCGCCAGTGGCCGTTTTTTGGCACGCTGCTGTCCAACATGGACATGGTGCTGGCCAAGAGCGACCTGGCCCTGGCCTCGCGCTACAGCGAGCTGGTGACCGATGCGCGCCTGCGCAAGAAGGTCTTCACCGCCATCGAGGCCGAGTGGCACCGCACAGCCGAGGCCCTGACCCGCATCACCGGCGACAAGCAGCGCCTGGCCCACAACGCGGCGCTGGCCCGGTCCATCAAGCACCGCTTTCCGTACATCGACCCGCTACACCACCTGCAGGTGGAACTGGTGCGCCGCTGGCGCGCGGGGCAGGGGGACGAGCGGGTGCAAACGGGTATCCACATCTCGATCAACGGGATTGCAGCCGGGTTGCGCAATACGGGGTGAGGTGGGGCTGGCCGCCCACTGGCTGTTGTCGGGGTGGTCAGTGGGCCGTCAGGGCGGGTGTGGTGTTCCGCGCTGTTGCGTGAAGACTTGACGCCTTCCTGCTGTCCCATTAGGGCCCGTCAGGGCCCGTCCGTTGCATCCAGCTCCTGCGATGTTGTTGTGCACGCGTGTTCCCGGGGGCGGCGTGCCCCCCCGGTTGTGCGCTTGCATTCAGGTCGGCTTGGTACTGCGCTCTTGGTGCTGGTTCGGGCGGCGTTGCACGGTGTTTTCCTTCTGCCATGACCTGGGATCGCTTCAGGTGTTCGGGGCTCATCTTCAACTCAGCCAGACGGTGGCCGCATCGGCATCCGTGGCCAGCGCCTCGCACCAATGCACGAAGGCCCGCACCCCCTAAATCCCCCTCTCCACCGTCTGGGTGCTGGCCAGCCCACTGGCCGCCCGAACCGCCCCCTGCTCGTTGAACACATGAGGCAACACCTTGGAGAACTCGAGCTTGTGCGGTGGTCGCAATGTGCAACCGCCTCGGCCTTCTCGGGCGCGTTCAAGAGGGATGTGTTTGCTGCGGCTCTCCAGGTGCGGCCTGGTGCGGCAGAAACTCCAGCGGCGCATGCTGTGTGTCCCATCCGTCGGTGAAGGACTGAAAGTGCTCCAGTGGTCGCGGGGCGGACAAAAGGTAGCCCTGGGCCTCGTCGATACCGGCGTCGATCACCATGGCCAGCTGCTCGGGGGTTTCGATGCCTTCGCACACGGTTCGCATGCCCAGTGCGCGCGCCAGGTGGGCCATGCTGTGCACCACCGCCAGGGCCTCGGGGCGAGCCATGGCTTCTTGCACAAAGCTGCGGTCGATCTTGAGCGTGGTGAAGGGAAAGCGGCACAGGTAGCTGAGCGATGAGTACCCGGTACCAAAGTCGTCCAGTGCGATACGCACGCCCAGTGCATGCAGCTCGTGCAGCTGGCGAAGGGCTCCATCGGTGTCTTCGATAAAGACGGATTCGGTAATTTCGAGCTCCAGCCGGTGCGGGGTGAGTCCTGTCGATTGCAGTACCGATTGCACCAGCTGAGCAAACTGCGGGTCGGCGAGCTGGACGGCAGACACGTTGACGGCCGCCACGATGCCCGGCAGCTGCCGGTGCGCGCATTCACAGGCGTGGCGGAGTGCCCACAGGCCTACCAGTTCAATCAGGCCGCCTTGCTCTGCAATGGGAATGAATTCGCCGGGGCTGACCTGACCGAGGTCGGGGTTATCCCAGCGCATGAGCGCCTCAGCCCCGGTGACCTTCCAGTGGGTAAGGTCTACTTTGGGCTGCCAGTGCAGGGACAGCTCGTCACGGCGGACGGCCTGGCGCAGCCCGTCTTCAATCCGGGCGCGGCGCAACGTACGTTCGCGCAAGGCCGGGCTGTAACCACAGGCGCGGCCGCGGCCCAGTGCCTTGGCCTCGTACAGCGCAATGTCGGCCCGTACAAGGAGTTCATCGACGCTGGTGACGTCTTGGTCCAGGTGGGCCAGCCCGATGCTTGCGCCCACGCGCAGCCAGCGTTCGCCAAGCTGGAACGGTCGGGCCAGTGCGGCAACCAGATCCTGCGCGAGCTGCTCGGCGATGACCGGAGGCTGCGCATTTTTTGGATCGTCGGGCTGCAACAGGATGGCGAACTCGTCTCCGCCGAGGCGTGCCACAGCGCTGGCCGCCGGTGCGTGCTCGCGTAGCCGCTGCGCGACACTGGCCAGCAAGGCATCCCCCGCCGAGTGCCCCAGGCTGTCATTGACCGACTTGAAATGGTCGAGGTCCAGCAACAGCAGTGCGCCGGCAGGCAGGCCTGACCTGAGCTGCACAGCCACCGCTTCGTGCAGCGCAAACCGGTTGGACAGCCCGGTCAGGGAGTCGCTGTGGGCCTGGCGATGCAATTGCTCATGGGCTTGCACGACGGCGGTACGGTCAGCCAGCACGCCGCGCCAGCCTCCGGGTGCGCCCAGCTCGTCAAACAGCGGTTTTCCGTTGAACTCCAGGTGCTGGCGCCGCCCCTGGTGTTCGATGGTGACCATCGTGCTGTGGAAAGGCAGGCCCCTTTGCATCGCTGCATTGACCTCGTCGGCGCCCCGCAGGCAGTGGTGCTGCAGCCATTGCTGAAGCGACTGGGTCTGCAATGCCTGCGGTTGCGTGCACAGCAGCTTGGCCAGGCGGGCGGACGGATTGCGCACTTGTCCCTGTGCGTCGGTTTCCCAGAGCGCATCGGTGGCGTTTTGCTCGAAGTCGCGCAGCATCACGGCCAGCATGTGCTCGTGGCGCACGGCTTCCACCTGCGAGACCATGAGTGCCGTGGCCTTGCGCCAGTAAGAAAGCCCGCCGATGTAGGCCATGGTCGCGTACACAAGCACCAACACAGCCACTGCGGCCATGATGGGGTCTCGCATCATCAGCAAGGTGACCAGCGACGACGCCGCAAACAGGGTGACGTAAGCCAGGCTGGCCAGCGGCAGTGCGCCCAGTACAAACGTGCCCGCGCCCATCATTCCTGTGAACAGCGTTGCAATGGCGAGCTGCTGGCCGTGGCTTGCGTCGGCAAACCAGGCCATCGGCATGACCGCCCACGCAGAGGCCAGGAACGCCGCGTGCCATGTCGACCGCCGAATGCCTCGGCAGGACACGATCGGCAGGGGTTTGCGGCGGAAGGTCACCCATCGCCAGCCGGCCATGGATCCCATCCCCGCCATGAGGAGCCACCAGGCAATGAGGCAGGGAGTCCACTCGCCTCGGAACGCCCAGAGCAACAGGCTGGCATTGCCGACGTTGGCAACCATGGCGATCGGTGTGAGGCGCAACACCGAGACCAGATGCTCGTAGCGCAGGCGGCCTGCCGTAGGGCCCTCGTCGCCGTACATGGTGCGCACACCGCCCACGATGGTGCGGAGTTCGGCTGGCAGGTTCGATAGCATCGTATCGACTTGTATCACATTCGTTGTCGGCCGGGACAGTGCCCCAAAGGGCCTGTTACGCGGTACGCCCGGTGCAGGGAGCCCGCTAGGGGCGAACATGGAACCGGTCAGTCGCCCAGCAGTTCCCCAACGGGTCGCAGATCTTCAACGCGGTCGCAGACGGCCTTGACCGCCATCATCACCGGAATCCCGAGCAGCAGCCCCCACAGTCCCCAGAGCCAGCCCCATACAAGGACGCTGACGAACACCGCCACCGGACTCATGCTGCTGGCGCGGCTGGTGAGCCAAGGGGTCAGCAGATTCCCGACGATTGTGTGGATGAGCAGCGAGCTGCCGCCTATCGCGAGTGCCATGTCGATGGTGCCGAACTGCAGGAAAGCGACCAGCGCCGAGGCGCCGGTCACCAGTGCTGACCCGATGTAGGGCGCCAGATTCAACACGGCTGCCACCGCGCCCCACACGGCTGCGTTCTGCAGCCCCAGGGCCCAGTACGCAAGGCCGGTGGCCACACCCACCAGCACGCTGGTAAACACCTGCACAAGCAGGTAGCGCTGGATTTGATGGGTGATGTCCTCCAGCACATGGATGGTGATCTTGCGACGCTCCAGGCTGCTGCCCGCAATGCGCAGCAGCTTGTTGCGAAAGAGGTTGCCGGAGGAAAGCGCAAAGTAGGTGAGGAAAACCACCACGGTGAGCTGGCCGAGTGCGGACACCAGGCCCATGGTGCCGCTCCAGAGGTAGTCGCGGATGTTGAACGGTGGTCGTTCGACGATGACGCGCTGCACGCCGCGCCGCGCCGGGGTGGCCGCCGTGTTCTCGCTGGCTGCCTGCTCGATCTGTGTCGCGGCCTGTTGCACCGTGTTGAGTGCGCTGGTCTGGCTGCTGCCAGCGCGGATGTTGTCACGGACCTTTTTGGCCGCCACAGGCAGCGATTCGACAAGCTGGGCTGCCCCGTCGCTGAGCGACCAGCCCGCCACGGCCAGGCCAGACACCAGCGAGATCAGCAGCACGCCAGCCCCCAGCCATCGCGGTACACGAAGGCGCCATAGCCCTTCGACGGCAGGCCGCAGTGCCGTGGTGAGCAGCAGACTGAGCATGATGGGGATGAACACTGCACTGGCCCAGTGCAACAGGGCGACCCCTGCGAACAATGCCAGCAGGGCAAGCGACAGGTTGCGAACATCGACGGGCATGTGCAGCATCAGCGGGCCTGAGGGCAGGCTGGGCGCACTCGGGGCCGGTTCGCCTGCCGGTGGTGGCAGGTCGGCTTGCGCCGTGCCCGCGTCCCCGCGCGCTGCAGTGCCCACGGAATCAGCGGGAACGGGCTCGGGGTCGGTATCGCGCGGGAGGGGATCGGAGGACGGAGACTCGCTGGTCATGCCGGCATTGTGCGGCCATAAGTCCGGCGTGGGTGTAGGCGCGCAGCGTCAATCCCCAGGCGCAGAATCCGGGCCGCCTTCAGGCGGGTACCTGCGAGTCCAGTGCAACGTCCGTGGCGTTCGCCAGTCGCGGTGCCCGTGCCTCGCGGGCAGGGCTTCGGGCTGGTTTCGTGGCCTGTGGCGCGAGTACAGGTTGCGCAAGATGCTGTACCGCCCACAGCCGGTCGGCACAATTGCAGCGGCCCACAGGTTGACCAGCGGTTGCCGTTCGGCGAACCCGCCGTGTGCCGCTGGATGTCGGCTTCAGCACAACGGGACGGCGCGGTCCTTGTTGAGTGCATCCACGGTGCCCAGCAGCTGCTGCCAGTAGGTTGGCAGGGCAGACCAGGGGGCGCCTATCGCAAGGTTGGTGACATACACCATGCCCGTGTTCAGCCGCGGACGATCTGCTTTTTTCACGGCCGCCTGCATATCCGTGCAGGTACTGGCCGAGTGAACCAGCACGGCCTGCGCACTGTTGCTCTTGGCGTACACCCAGGTGCTTGCGGGCTGGGGGTCCACGCCCTGGTACGCCGCGGCATTGCCAGCGTACGTGACCAGCGTGTCTGCAACCCCTGCGTAGGCTGCAACCGGATAGGTCCCTGGATTGCCCACCAACAGTGGCGCCGCAGGTGGGCTGGCGGTCCGGCTCATGCCCGTCGTGACACCCTTTACGTAGGTGTAGATCTCCTGGAAATACGCCAGCCGGCTGCTGTCTGTGGCCATGCCGTCCAGAAAGAAGCCGTCAAGCTGGGCCGGGTACAGCCGGATGTAGTTGTCGATGGTTGCCTTGATGTCTGCGACCGAGACGGCGCCGCTGCTGGAAGCGGTAGCTACGTATCCGAGGAGCCGGTTGTCAGTACCTGCGACTGCCTTGAAGTTCTTCATGGCGGTGGTCAGGTCCGTGTCTTCCTTGGTGGCTGCAGTCAGTATTCCACCATTGGGATTGATGACTGCATTGATCTTGACGCCGGGGTAGCTCGCGGCGCCGGTGGTCAGGGCAAGCCAGGGGGATGTCGTGCCTGTCGCAGTGAAGTAGGCGGGTACCAGGACCTGCAAGGCGCTGCGCGCAGGCCGGACGTAGTACGTGAGGTTGTCAGCGGCCGTGGTGACGCCGCTGCTGACCGACACCATGACCTGGAAGGTGGCGGCGGGGGGCAGGGCGCTCACGGTCAGTGTGGTGCTCGCTACGCCAGCGACGGTGGTGGGCGCTACGGGCGCCAGCGTGCCCGCTGCAGAGGGGTTGACGAAAAATGTCGCGACGGTGCCGTTGGGTGCGGTCAAGCCGTTCACCACCACGTTGGCTGAAAGCGCCACTGAAGCGTTGGGCTCCAGCACGTTGTTGGAAGGCTGCACAAAGTTCACGCTGAGCGGTGTCGGCGGCGGGCCCGGCGGGACTGGGGGCGGCGCCTTGTCTCCGGCGCCGCCGCCGCAGCCAGCCAGTGCAGTGCTCAGGGCGAGCAGGGTTGCGAAGCGCGAGGTCATCGTGGCGGTGTGCATGGTGTGAGGGAGTAGTTGCGCGTTTCGCTATTGTCACGGCATGCCTTGCCAAGTCCAAGCGCCGAAAGCGCTCCTTTGAGCGGGAAATACCGCTCAGATAAACCGATCACGCTACGCTGGTGGCCATACCATGGCGGTCATGCCATTCCCCATCCTCCGCATTCCGTCGATTGCGACCCTGGCCGCTGCGCTGCTGCTGACAGGCTGCGGCACGCTGGATGTCCCGCGCGCAGACAACTATCCGGCAACCGGCCAGAAGAAGGCGCGCGCCGTGCATCACTGGGATGTGCTTGCTGGTGATGTGGCGGCCCGTGTGGCTGACAAGATCGCGCTGTGGCCGGCGGGCGACTATCCCGTGTACGTAACCGCAGCGGACAAATCCAGCTTCAACGCGGGTTTTCTCAAGCTTTTGAAAGTGCACCTGCTCAATCGGGGGGTTGCCGTCTCGACGGTGCCGGGCACGGTGGAGCTGGACGTGCAGACCCAGGTGGTGGACCACCCATCGGGCGCTCCGCATGGTGCGCCGCCCCTGGCGGGCACGGTGCTGGGAACCGGGGTCGGGGTCTGGCGGGACTGGGCAGTGCACTATTCCGACCGCACCCTGCTGCCCGGCGTGGCCACGGCCTTGGGGGTTGGCGCGGGGGTGGCGCTGGACATGGCGCACCTCTACAAAAACGGGGCTGCCGCGGGCGGTCCGACGCGTACCGAGGTGCTCATCAGCACCACCCTCAAGTCCCAGGACCGTTACCTCGCTGGCACGGCTGACCTTTACTACATCGAGCGTGAAGACGCTGTGCTGTACACACCCGAGGTGGTGGCGCCTGCTCCTGCGCCTACGCCTGTCAAGACCTGGCGGGTGACTGCGCCATGAGACACCGTTGGTTCCGTTCGGGGTGGCGGTCTGCATCGTGCCTTGGCATTGCCCTGTCGGCGGTGGCCCTGCAGGGTTGCGTAACCCAGGGTGTCAATGCCTACTACTACGGTGACCGACTCGGCGGTGCCTCTTCGCGTACCGATCTGATCGCGGTCAATGAACAAGCAGCAGACTCGTTGTTGCTCAACGCCCCTCTGGACGCCCAGCAACCTTTGCTGGTTGCCACCCTGGTCAGCGTGGACCGATTGAACGAATCGTCGCGTCTCGGGCGCCTGTTTTCGGAGCAGATTGCGGGGCGACTGGTGCAGCGCGGCCTGCGGGTGAACGAAGTGAAGTTGCGTGACGCGCTGGTGCTCAACCGCGAACAGGGAGAGCTGCTTTTATCGCGCGAGGTGCGGGAGGTCAGCCACAGCCAGAATGCCCAGGCTGTGGTGGTTGGGACCTACGCTGTGTCTCACGCGATGCTGTACATCAGCCTCAAGCTCGTGGTTCCGTCTGGCAACCAGGTGGTTGCGGCGCACAACTATGCAGTGCCGGTGGATGACAACGTGCGTGCGTTGCTGGCTGGGCGCTGAAACGGCAGCCGGGCTGCAATGTTCAGCGAAAGCGACTGACTTGGCGTGAACGGTGCTGCCCATCAACCTTGAGCGTACGGGGCGGGATGGCCGGATGGGTAGCGCACACCGTAAGCGGGATGGGTATCGTCTGTAACGCCTGCCCGAGCTTGTCCCCTCAGTGCAGCATCAGCGCACCGGCCGACTTGCTCTTGCCTGCGCGGGCAGGCGGGTTGCACAGGCCGCAGGTGAAGTGGCGGTTTTCGTACAGCTCGGTCACGAACTGGCCGCTGCACTGGCTGCATTTGGTGCGGGTGAGCATGCCGGCATCCACAAACTTCACCAGGCGCCATGCGCGGGTGAAAGACAGCAGAGGTTCGATCTCGGCCGTGGCTACCTGTTCGTTGTACAGGCGGTAGGCCTTGGTCAGCAGTTCCACCGAGTCCAGGTCTACGCCCTTGGACAGGTACTCGTAGATGTTCAGGAACAGCGAGCTGTGGATGTTTTCCTGCCAGGTCAGGAACCAGTCGGTCGAAAAGGGCAACTGGCCCTTCGACGGCGACTTGCCCGCGATTTCCTTGTACAGGCGGATCAGCCGCTCGTACGACAGCGTGGTCTCCGATTCCAGCACCTGCATGCGGGCGCCCATCTGGATGAGCAGCGCAGCGCGTTCGATCTGCTTGGACTCGTTGAGGACACTCTTGGCAGGGGCTTTGGCGGCGGTGGTCATGGCGGGCTTTCGTGGGCAGGTGCTGTCAGGGCTCTTGCGGGTGTGCCTTACAGCACTTCCGATACGCGGCTGGCCATCAGGATGTTGGCGTGCAGCGTGTTGGTGGCTTCGTTGCCCACCTTCTTGGCCGAGTGGTTGGTCAGCAGGCTCCACACCAGGTTATCGTCCACCCGGAAGCTGCAAAGAAGGGTGTTGCGGGAGGCCAGTTTCATGACTTGCGCTGCCGACAGCGATGCCAGAATATCGGCAGACTCTTCGTTCATGCCCAGGCGGAAAACCGCTTCGGCCTTGTCCTGGCGAATCAGGGTCTGGGCCAGCATCAGGTAAGTGAGATTGGCTTCGCGGATTTCTGCGAGGATTTGGTCGTTGGTCATGGCGGCTTCCTTTGTTCCAGTTACCGGGGGCTTGCGTGGACTGCAGACTGCAGGCTTTGCGTGATCCGGTGAAATGGATTGTGAAACTGCCCCAATCAAAAATTAAGTCGGCGTCTGGCTGCGCCGCGTGTCTGGTTGTGCGGTGTGGCCTGTAGGAATTTGCCTTACATGCGCCCAAGGCAATGTCCCGCATTGCAGGGGGCTGCCCGTGCTGCCGTGGACTTGCTGTACCGTTCGGTGCCCGGGCCGGGCGTCAGATACGCCGACATGAAAAAAACACGGAATGTGCACAGGGCACCACGGCAGTGATGCGTGCCGCGCTCCGAAACGCAGGCAGCGCGCGCTGCAGGGTCGATCAGCAGACCTGCTTGTTGCCCCGCTGCATCAGGCCGTGCGACAGCGCGGGACCCGGCGCATCCCGCTGATCCTTCAGCCGCGCTCGACCGGCCGTGCCGGGTCGCTGCACCACTCGCTCCAGCTGCCGGCAAACAGGGCAGTGGGCCCCAGCCCCGCGATCTCCATGGCCAGCAGGTTGGGCACAGCGCTCACGCCGCTGCCGCACTGGTGCACCACGGTGCGCGCATCGCGCCCGGCCAGCAGCGCGTCAAACTCTGCGCGCAGCACATGCGCGGGCTTGAAACGGCCGTCTTCGCCGATGTTCTGCACAAAAGGCCGGTTGAGTGCGCCGGGGATGTGCCCGGCCACCGGGTCCAGCGGCTCGACCTCGCCGCGAAAACGGGGTGCAGCCCGCGCGTCGATCACTGTCTGCCCGGCTTGGCCCAGCCCGGCCAGCACCTGGTCGGCCGTGGCCAGCTGTCGCAGCGGCGCGCCCAGCGTGAAATTCGACTGGAAGTGTGCCGGCGCGTCGCCCGCGTGGACCGCGCCGCCCGCCGCCTGCCAGGCCTGCAGCCCGCCGTCGAGCACGGCCACGGCATCGTGGCCAGCCCACTTGAGCATCCACCACAGGCGGCCGCAGTAGTTGGCGCCCTGGCGGTCATACACCACGGCCTGCATGCCGTTGGCAAAGCCCACGCTGCTCAGCCACATGGCGAAGCGTTCGCGGCTGGGCAGCGGGTGGCGCCCGCCGGATGCGGGCATGTCGGCTTCTTGCGCCGTCAGGGTGCCGGTGGCGCCGGGCGCGCCATGTTTTGCGCTGAGGTTCTCGTTCAGGTCTGCAAACACCGCGCCGGGGATGTGCGCGGTGGCGTACTGCTGCCGACCGGCGCTGGGCTGCATCAGGTCGGAACTGCAGTCAAACACCATCAGCGGTGCGCCGCTGGCCATCAGTGCCTGCAGTTCAGTGGCGGAAATGAGGGTGGTGTAGGTAGTCATCTGCGGGTGCTCGCCAGTGATTGATGGGATGCCACACATTGTGGCCAACCCGACCGGGACCGGGGTTTCCTTGGGTAAGCATGCATTCGCGCGTCCATCGCGTGCCTGAATCAGTGCTCTTCGGCGGGTGTGCCCGGCGCAGCCCGCGCGCGCAGCACGGTCGCCGCAATGCCGCTGCCCACGATCAGGGCCATGCCTGCCCAGGCAATGGGCGGAAGCTGGTCGCCGAACAGCACCACGCTGTAGGCGGCGGCAAACACGATGCCCGAATACTGCAGGTTGGCCACCACCAGCGTGCCGCGCTGGGTCTTGGCGCTGGCATAGGCGCGCGTCATGCACAGCTGCCCGCCAGCGGCCAGGATGCCGATGGGCAGCAGCCACAGCGCCTGCCAGCCGGGCCACTGCGATACGCCGGTGAACAGCATCGCCCCACCGCCCGCCACCGCCGAGCCCACCGCAAAGTAGAAAACCGTGCGCGACTCCGGCTCCCCCAGGCGCGACAGCGCCATCACCTGCATGTACGCAAACGCAGCGGTCATGCCCGACATGAGGCCGATCATCCCGGCAAAGCCCTGGTTCTGGTCCAGGCTGGGCCGCAGCATCATCACCACGCCGGCGAAACCCGTCAGCACGGTGACGATGAGGGTGCCTTGCAGGGCAGGGCGCGGCGACGTGGCCGAAGGGCGCCATGCCAGCAGCGTGCCGCCCACGAGGAAGGCGGCGATCCACACACTGCTCATGTAGTTGAGCGTCATGGCGGTGGCCAGCGGCAGGTGGGCAATGGCATAGAACCACGCCCCCAGCGACGCGACACCCACCAGGCTGCGCCAGGCGTGCATGCCAGGGTAGGCGGTGGCCAGCGTGACGCGCTGGCTGCGCGCCAGCAGCCACAGCATGGCAATGCCGATGAGGCCGCGGTAGAACACGAGTTCGGCCGAATTGAAGAAGCCCGAAGCGATCTTCACGCACACGCCCATGCTCGCAAACAGGAACGCGGCCAACACCATCCAGAGGGCTTGCATCAGGGAGCAGACAGTTGGGTGAGCGCACCACAGGGTGCAGATAAGAAAATAGCTGCCAGCGCTTGTTGGTCAAGCAGTGGCAGCTATTGTAATGAGAGCGATTCGGGCCATCGCCATGAATGGGCGGGATTCACGACGCTGTTTGAGATTTCAAAAATCAATGCCTCTGAAGCAGGTCCAGACCTTGAAAGCAGGCGCGACGCCGATACCAGCGCCCCCGCGCAAGGGCCGCCCCGCTGCGGATGCGGCGCCTTGCTTGCGTGCGCTGGGTGCGTCCCCCTCAGGGGGAAGGCGCCAAAGGCGACTCAGGGGGGGGCATTACTTCCCTGTACCACTCATGAAAGTGTTGCATGCCATCTTCCATCGGGCTCTGGTAGGGGCCGACCTCGTTGTCGCCACGCGCCAGCAACGCCTTGCGGCCGGCATCCATGCGCTCGCCGATCTCGTCGTCCTCGATGCAGGTTTCCATGTACGCAGCCTTCTGCGCCTCGACGAATTCGCGCTCGAATGCCGCGATTTCCTCGGGGTAGTAGAACTGCACCATGTTCATGGTCTTCGTCGGGCTGATGGGGTGCAGCGTGGACACCGTGAGCACGTGCGGGTACCACTCGACCATGATGTGCGGGTACAGCGTGAGCCAGATGGCGCCGTATTTGGGCGGCTTACCTTCGCGATAGTCCAGCAGCGCCTTGTGCCAGCGCTCGTACACCGGGCTGCCGGCCTTGCCCAGCCGGTTGGCCACGCCCACCGTCTGCACCGAATAGTTCTGGCCGAATTCCCAGCGCAGGTCGTCACACGTCACAAAGCTGCCCAGCCCCGGGTGGAAGGGGCCTACGTGGTAGTCCTCCAGATAGACCTCGATGAAGGTCTTCCAGTTGTAGTTGCACTCGTGCATTTCCACGTGGTCGAGCACGTAGCCCTCAAAGCTCAGGTCGGCCTGCGGGCCCATGTGGGCCAGGTCGGCCGCAACGTCATAACCGTTGTCCTCAAACAGCAGGCCGTTCCACTCGCGCAGCTTGTAGTTGTTGAGGTTCAGGCACGGGTCGTGGGCGAAATGCGGGGCGCCCAGCAGCTCGCCCTTGGGGCTGTAGGTCCAGCGGTGCAGTGGGCACACGATGTTGCCGCCCGCGCTGCCCTTTTGCTGGGTGTGCAGCGATCCCTTGCCCTTGAGCATGACCGCCTGGCGGTGGCGGCACACGTTGGACACCAGTTCCACCCCGCCCTGGGCATTGCGCACCAGCGCGCGGCCTTCGCCCTCCTGGGGCAGCGCGTAGTAGTCGCCTGCGTTCGGTACGGCCAGCTGGTGCCCCACGTAGCGGGGCCCGCGCTGGAAGATGGTGTCCAGCTCGCGCTGGAACAGCGCATCGTCAAAGTAGCTTGAAACTGGTAGTTGGCTTGCAGCCTGCTGCAGTTGAAGACTTAAATCAGACATGGGTGACCTGACCTAAAGACTCCCCACAGGGAGAAAGTGCGGGAGGTGCGCCTGGGAGAGCGCATCTGGAAAAAGAAAACCGGCTCAGAAGGTAGCCGGCTCGAAAGGGAATGGGATTATAGGCGGTGGGGTTATTCCCGCATCTTGCTTATGTGTATTGAAAAGTGCCGGTTGGCGATTCACTGATCTGGCGCAACGCCGCGCCGTGGCCCTGCCCGGCGACGGGGCAGGGCCCGCCCCGCGCGGTAAAGCCAGCGCCCCCTGGGCCAAGGAGGCGATGGTCGATCATCCCCGGACCATGGCCCTGTGGGGACGCCGGGCAAACCTGCATACGGGGCTGCGCCTAAAATCTTCGGTTTTGCATTCGCGCTCCCCCGTCGCCCCCTATGCCCAAATCGCCAGCCCCTTCCGCGCCTCCCTCCGACCCGGTCAGCTATGAGGCTGCCCTGCAGGAGCTGGAGCAGCTCGTGGGCAGCATCGAGTCGGGCCAGATGCCCCTCGACCAGATGCTGGCGGGCTACCAGCGTGGCGCCACCCTGCTCGCTTTTTGCCGGGACCGGCTCGAAGCCGTGCAGGACCAGATCAAGGTGCTGGACGAAGGCCAGCTCCAGCCATGGACGCAGGAATGAGTGCCTTTGCCGCGCCCGTGGCTGCGCACACCCAAGACATGCAAGCCATCGATTTCACGGCCTGGAGCCAGGCCCATCTGACCGCGGTGGAAGCTGCGCTGGACCGCTGGGTGGGCCATGGTGCGCCCGCCGGGCTGGGGGAAGCCATGCGCTACGCCGTGCTCGACGGCGGCAAACGCCTGCGGCCCCTGCTGGTGCTGGCTGCGCATGAGGCAGCCTGCAGCGGTTCAGGGCAGGGCGCGCGGTTCCACGCCGAGGCTGCCCTGCGCGCGGCTTGCGCAGTGGAGCTGATCCACGCGTACTCACTGGTGCACGACGACATGCCCTGCATGGACAACGATGTCTTGCGCCGCGGCAAGCCCACGGTGCACGTGCAGTTTGGCCAGGCGCAGGCTCTCCTCGCTGGTGATGCCCTGCAGGCCTTTGCCTTTGAATTGCTGGCCCCGGAAGACGCCGATGCCAGCATCCCCCCCGCCATCCAGGCCACGCTGTGCCGCCTGCTGGCACGCGCTGCCGGGTCGGCCGGCATGGCTGGCGGGCAGGCCATCGATCTGGCCAGCGTGGGCCGCGCCCTGACCGAAGACGAGCTGCGCCACATGCACCGCCTCAAGACCGGCGCCTTGCTGCAGGGCAGCGTGCTGATGGGTGCGGTCTGCGGCCAGGCCACGCCCGACGCCTTTGGCGCGCTGTCGGCCTACGGCGCTACGGTGGGGCTGGCGTTCCAGGTCGTGGATGACATCCTGGACGTGGTGGCGGACTCGGCCACGCTGGGCAAGACGGCGGGCAAGGACGCCGCTGCCGACAAGCCCACCTATGTTTCACTGCTGGGGCTGGAGCGGGCGCAGGCCTATGCATACGAGCTGCTGGCCGAAGCCCTGGCGGCGCTGGTTCGCAGCGGCTTGCCCGACACGCGCGCACTGGCAGCCCTGGCGGCCATGGTGGTGCGCCGCTCGCACTGACATGCACCCCTGCCGATACCGCCGCCCGGTCGTCTCCTGCGCCTGCGCTGGGGCGGTTTTGGTGCCTGAATGGCCTGTAGCGCATGCTCAATATGCGTTTTAAGCTACAAAAAATATAGCAATGTCCACGACAATCTTTCCTTTGCTGCAGACGATCAACTACCCTTCGGACCTGCGCAAGCTCTCGCGCGTCGATCTCAAGGTGCTGGCCGCCGAGCTGCGCGGCTTCGTGCTGGAAAGCGTCTCGCGCACCGGCGGGCACCTCAGCTCCAACCTGGGCACGGTCGAACTCACGGTGGCCCTGCACCACGTATTCAACACGCCGGAAGACCGCCTGGTGTGGGACGTGGGCCACCAGACCTATCCGCACAAGATCCTGACCGGCCGGCGCGACCGCATGCACACCCTGCGCCAGCTCGGCGGGATTTCGGGCTTTCCGCAGCGCACCGAGAGCCCCTACGACACCTTCGGCACCGCGCACTCCAGCACCAGCATCTCGGCAGCGCTGGGCATGGCCATGGCCGCCCGGCGCAAGGGTGAGAACCGCCATGCGGTCGCCATCATCGGTGACGGCGCGATGAGCGCCGGCATGGCGTTCGAGGCGCTGAACAACGGTGGTGTGTCGGACGCCAACCTGCTGGTGGTGCTCAACGACAACGACATGAGCATCAGCCCGCCCGTGGGTGCCCTCAACCGCTACCTGGCCCAGCTGATGAGCGGCCAGTTCTACGCCGCGGCCAAGAACGTGGGCAAGACGGTGCTCAAGCCCGTGCCCCCTCTGCTGGAGCTGGCCAAGCGCTTTGAGCAGCAGGCCAAGGGTATGGTGGTGCCGGCTACGCTGTTCGAGAAGTTCGGCTTCAACTACATCGGCCCCATCGACGGGCACGACCTGGATTCGCTGATCCCGACGCTGGAGAACATCAAGAGCCTCAAGGGCCCGCAGTTCCTGCATGTGGTCACCAAGAAGGGCCAGGGCTACAAGCTGGCCGAGGCCGACCCCGTGGCCTACCACGGCCCCGGCAAGTTCGACCCCGCCGTGGGGCTGGTGGCCAGCACCGCTGCGCCGAAGCTCACGTTCACGCAGGTGTTCGGCCAGTGGCTGTGCGACATGGCTGCCCACGATGGGCGGTTGGTGGGCATCACCCCCGCCATGCGCGAAGGCTCGGGCATGGTCGAGTTCGAAAAGCGCTTCCCCGACCGCTACTACGACGTTGGCATTGCCGAGCAGCACGCCGTCACGTTTGCGGCCGGCATGGCCTGTGAAGGTGTGAAGCCCGTGGTGGCCATCTACTCCACCTTCCTGCAGCGCGGGTACGACCAGCTCGTCCACGACGTGGCGCTGCAGAAGCTGCCGGTGGTGTTTGCGCTGGACCGTGCGGGCCTGGTGGGTGCCGATGGCGCCACCCATGCGGGCGCGTACGACATCCCGTTTGTGCGCTGCATTCCCAACATGAGCATGGCCTGCCCGGCCGACGAGCGCGAGTGCCGCCAGTTGCTGACCACGGCCTACGAACAAGACCACCCAGTGGCCGTGCGCTACCCGCGCGGCAGCGGCGCAGGTGCCCTGCCGCTGGCCAGCCTGGAAGGCCTGCCGTTCGGCAAGGGCGAGGTGCGCCGCGTGCGCAAGGGCGCTGCCGATGCCGCGGCCCCCGCGCCGCGCATCGCCATTCTGGCTTTCGGCACGCTGCTGTACCCGGCCCTGGAAGCAGGCGAAAAGCTCGATGCCACCGTGGTCAACATGCGCTGGGCCAAGCCGGTGGACGAGGCGCTGCTGCGCGAGGTGGCGCAAAGCCACGATGCCCTGGTCACTGTTGAAGAGGGCGCCATCATGGGCGGCGCTGGCAGTGCCGTGACCGAGGCACTGAACGCCATGGGCATCGTGCGCCCGGTGCTCCAGCTCGGTTTGCCCGATGTATTCATCGAACACGGCGACCCGGCGCGGCTGCTGGCGTTGCAGGGGCTGGATGCTGCGGGCATCGAGCGGTCCATCCGGGCGCGCTTCGTGCCGTGATCCTCCATTGGTGACGTCCCCAGGGCGGGTGTTGGGGTTATCGACAACGGTTGTGCCTTGGGCGCAGACCTAGAATGCCCCAGGGTTTTCAGCGGCCCCTCACCCGTCAGCGTGGCCTTGCGCCACGTCTTTGATTTCGGAGACACCCCCCATGGATCGTCGTTCCGCCATTCGGCATGCAGGCATTGCCAGCGTGCTTGCGACTGGCATGTCCCCTGCGGTGCATGCGCAGACCGCAGTGCGGTGGCGCCTGGCGTCCAGCTTTCCGAAGTCGCTCGACACGATTTATGGCGGGGCCACGGTGTTTGCCCGGGAGGTCAAGGCGCTGTCCGCCGGCCGGTTCGAGATCGAGGTGCATGCAGCGGGCGAGCTGATGCCGGCCTTTGGCGTGCTCGATGCCGTGCAGGGCGGCACGGTGGAGATTGCCCACACCGCTCCTTACTACTTCTATGCTCGCAATCAGGCATTCGCCCTGGGGTCCGCCATACCGTTCGGCTTCAATGCGCGGCAGATGAATGCGTGGATGCTGCATGGCAACGGCCGGCGCCTCATGGACGAGTTCTATGCGGGTTACAACATGGTCAGCTTTGCCGGCGGAAATACCGGTACGCAAATGGGGGGCTGGTACCTCAAGGAAATCCGGCATGGCACGGATTTCAAGGGAATGCGCATGCGCCTGGGCGGTGGGCTGGTGGGTGAAGTGATGGCCGCGATGGGCGTCATTCCGGTGGACATGCCAGGGGGTGAAATCTACGAGGCCCTGCAAAAGCGAAGCATCGACGCAGCGGAGTGGGTTGGCCCTTACGACGACCAGAAGCTGGGGCTCAACAAGGTGGCGCCCTACTATTACTACCCCGGCTGGTGGGAGGGCGGGCTGGAGCTGGACTTTCTCGTCAACCGCAAGGCCTACGAGGCACTGCCGGCCGAATACCGGGCCATCGTCAGGGCCGCGTCCTCTCTGTCGCATGCCGACATGCTGGCCAAGTACGACGCCTTGAATCCCAACGCCCTCAAGCAGCTGGTGGTGGCCAAGACCAAGGTGTTGCCCTTTTCACTGCCCGTGCTAGACGCATCGTTCCGTGCGGCCATGGAGGTGTTTGCCTTGAATGAATCGCGCAGCGCGCAGTGGAAAAAAATCTACGCAGACATGCGCAACTTTCAGCGTGACCAGATATTCTGGTACCGCTTCGCAGAAGCACGTTACGACAGCTTCATGTCGGCACAGCGGATCTGAAAACGGCTTGCGGCCACAGGCCCTTCAGGCACAGTTCGCGCTGCGCAATACGGCCCGAAGACGAGGCTTGCAGAATCCTGAAGGCTTGGGGCGCTTGGCCCGATTGCGGGGGAAAACCCGCAGGGTCCGCCAGGGTCGTATTTCTACAATCGTGCTGGACAACCCACCCACTGGCTTGGGGTACACAACACTTCCGGTCAGCTTTTGCCAACTACATCTCGGAGAGAACTTATGGATCGTCGCTCAATCATCAAGCACGCTGGTATCGCAGGTGTGCTCGCCGCTGGCGTTGCGCCTGCCGTACACGCGCAGGCTGCAGTGCGCTGGCGCCTGGCCTCCAGTTTCCCCAAGTCCCTGGACACGATTTTCGGCAGCGCCGAAATGCTGTCCCGCACGGTCAAGGCCATGTCGGGCGGCAAGTTTGAAATTTCCGTGCACCCTGCCGGCGAACTGATGCCCGCCTTCGGCGTGGTGGACGCCTTGCAGGCCGACAACATCGACATGGCGCAGTCCGCTGCGTACTACTTCACCGGCAAGGACCCCATCTTCGCCTTCAGCTGCGCAGTGCCCTTTGGCCTGACCGCACGCCAGTCCGCTGCCTGGAAGAAATACGGCAACGGCGCCAAGCTGATGGATGCGTTCTTTGAAAAGTACAACTTCTTCACCGCCAGCGGCGGCAACACCGGTACCCAGATGGGCGGCTGGTACCGCAAGGAAATCAAGACGGTGGAAGACCTCAAGGGTCTGAAGATGCGCATGGGCGGCGGCGTGTTCGGTGAAGCCATGGCCAAGCTGGGCGTGGTGGCGCAAAACATGCCTGCCGGCGATATCTACCAGGCGCTCGAAAAGGGCACGCTGGACGCTGCCGAGTTCGTGGGCCCCTACGACGATGCCAAGCTGGGCTTCAGCAAGGTGGCTCCGTTCTACTACTACCCCGGCTGGTGGGAAGGTGGTGCAGACCTTGAGTTCTTCGTGAACAACAAGAAGTATGCGACCCTGTCGGACGAAAACAAGGCCATCCTGAACGCCGCCATGACCGTGGCCGCTGCAGACATGACGTCCAAGTACGATGCGTACAACCCGATCGCCCTGAAGAAGCTGGTGGCCGAAAAGACCAAGCTCACCGCGTTCCCCAAGGCGATCATCGATGCCGGCTTCAAGGCCTGCATGGAAGTCTACGCAGAACACAGCGCCAAGTCGCCTGAGTTCAAGAAGATCTACGAAGACATGCGTGCGTTCCAGCGTGACCAGATCCTGTGGAACCGCTTCTCCGAGTACCCGTTCAACCAGTACATGAACGGCGCCAAGATCTGACCCTGGTGCTGTAGCGGCCTTCGGGCCGTTTCCCCACGCTCCAAGCCGCGCATGTCGCGGCTTTTTTCATTGCCTCCCGACTTGGATGCTTGCCATACACCGTGTAGCGTGCGCAGGCCCAAGCGCCACTGTGCACTGGCGCCCAGGGCCTGAACGGAACGAGTGCGTGGAACGCTTGTATCGCGGTCCCAGCACGGCGCGCAGGACCGTCCTGTCCTGTCCTGTCCTGTCCTGTCCTGTCGTGTCGTGTCGTGTCGGAGCCCGGTCAAGACTTGCCGGCTGTAGCGCGGCAGGGCCGGCTGAGCGTGCCCCAGGCATCCCGTTTCGCCAGAAGTTCCGCATGCGCCCGCTGGCGCAGCCGTGGTGCGAGTGATGAGCGCCTCGGCGCAGGCGTGAGTTACCGGCGTGTGAAAGCGGCGTTTGGCACGTGGCTGCGATGCGGCAATTCCTGGAGGCGATAGGGAGGACCGCCCCGCCCAGGCCCTGGCCGCCGTGGTCATGCAGATTTGCCCGATCTGACCAGACAGCCTGACGCCGGAAGGCCTCGTACGCGAGGCGACTTTTCAGCGTGGCCTCTTGCCGGTACCCGTCATGGACGTTCTGTGGTGCCCGTGGTGCGGATCTGAGATCCGGCACCGCAGGCTGGTGCCAACGTTGGCCCAGGGCAGCGCGCGGATTTCGCGCCCGGGTGGCTGCAGTAGATCGGGTGTGGAGTCCAGTGCTGCGCTGTTCTCGGGCACAAAAAAAGGCCCCGAAGGGCCTTTTTAGATGGAAGAGAACCTGAGTTCTTGCAACGTTCAGTTGGCTGGCTTTTTCAGCGCATCTTCCATCGCCTTCAGCGGGTCGTCCGTGGCCGCTGCGGGCGCTGCAGCCCCTGGTGCCGTGGCGTCGGACGCTGCGGGCTCTGAGCTCGCACCGAAGGGTTCCTCGCCGTAGGCCTCTGCGGCAGCGGGCGCACCCAGCGTTTCGCGCATCTGGTCGCCCAGGCTTTCCAGGTTGTATTCCACCTTGGCGTCCAGTGCTCCGGTCACGATCTGCGGGAATGCAATCAGCACGCCCACCATGGTCAGCTGGATCAGCAGGAACGGAATGGCGCCCCGGTAGATTTGCATGGTCGTCACCGGCTCCATGGTCTTGCGCGTGACGCGGTCCACGTACGGCTTGTCGGGTGCCACCGAGCGCAGGAAGAACAGTGCAAAGCCGAACGGTGGGTGCATGAACGAGGTCTGCATGTTCACGGCCAGCAGCACACCGAACCAGATCAGATCGATCCCCAGCTTGTCGGCCACCGGTGCGAGCAGTGGCACCACGATGAACGACAGCTCGAAGTAGTCCAGGAAGAACGCCAGGAAAAACACCATCACGTTCACGGCGATCAGGAAGCCGACCTGGCCACCGGGCAGGGTGGTGAGCAGGTGCTCCACCCAGATCGGGCCGTCTGCGGCCTGGAACACCAGGCTGAATACCGTGGCGCCGATCAGGATGAACATCACGAAGCTCGACAGCTTGGTGGTGGATGCCAGGGCCTGCTTGAGCAGCTTCATGTCCAGGCGCTTGCGGGCAAACGCCATGATCAATGCGCCCATCGCGCCCATGGCGCCGCCTTCGGTCGGCGTAGCGATACCCAGGAAAATCGTGCCCAGCACCAGGAAGATCAGCAGCAGTGGCGGGATGAGCACGAACGTCACGCGTTCGGCCAGGCGGGACAGCAGACCCAGCTTGAGGCCCTTGTTGAGCAATGCAATGACCAGGGCCACGGCCGTGCCACCGCACATGGCCACCACCACTTTTTCGTCGGTGGGGACCGACGTGACCAGCTGGCCTTCCCACCATGTGTGGACTTCGGCCATGTGGCGTGCCAAAAAGATGGACACGGTGGCAGACAGGCCCGCCAGCACTGCGAGCGACGTATAACCGCCGCTGCCATCGGCTTCGCGGTAGGTGCGCGCTTCTGGGGGCAGTGCAGGCACCTGGTGGGGCTTGAACACGGCCAGGAACATGACGTACAGCACATACAGGCCCATCAGCATGAAGCCGGGCAGGAAGGCGCCCTTGTACATGTCGCCCACGCTCTGGCCCAGCTGGTCGGCCATCAGGATCAGCACGAGCGATGGCGGGATGATCTGCGCCAGGGTGCCCGATGCGGCGATCACCCCGCTGCTCAGGCGGCGGTCGTAGCCGTAGCGCAGCATGATGGGCAGCGAGATCAGGCCCATGGAGATCACCGATGCAGCTACGACGCCGGTGGTGGCGGCCAGCAGCGCGCCCACGAAGATCACGGCGAGCGCCAGGCCGCCGCGCATGGGGCCGAACACCTGGCCGACCGTGTCGAGCAGATCCTCGGCCATGCCGCTTCGCTCAAGGATGAGCCCCATCAGCGTGAAAAACGGTACGGCCAGCAGCGTGTCGTTGGCCATGATGCCGATGAGGCGCTGCGGGAGCCACGCCATGACCGAGCTGGGGAAGATGCCCATCTCGATCCCAAGGAAGCCGAAGAACAGGCCACAGGCACCCAGGCTGAATGCCACCGGGAAACCCAGCAGCAGGAACATGATCAGCCCCGCAAACATGAAGGGGGCGAAATTGGTCGCGAAGAATTCCATGATGAAGTTGCTCCGTGCTCAGCGCGCTGGCGTGGCGGGTGATGTGGTTCCCGCAGCACTCTCGGCGGCAGCGGCTTCCTGCTGTTTGCGCAGCAGTTCCACGAGTTCTTCTTCAGCGGTTTTTTCCACCAGGCGGCCCATGGGGTCTGGCCCCTGGCCGCGCAGGAAGGCAATGCGCTTGATCAGTTCGGACCAGCCTTGCAGCATCAGCAAGGTAAAACCGAAGGGGATCGCCACCCACACGGGCCAGCGGATCAGTCCGCCAGGATTGCCCGAAACTTCGCCCGTCTGGTACATCTGGATGACCAGAGGCAAGCTGAGATACAGCACCAGGACACACAGGGGCGTGAGGAACAACGCAAAGCCCACGATGTCGATCCAGACCTGCACGCGCTTGGGCAGGCGGCTGTTGACCACGTCGATGCGCACGTGCTCGCGGTTGAGCAGTGTGAACCCGGCTGCTGCCAGGAAGGACCAGGCAAACAGATACCACTGTGCTTCAAGATAGGCGTTGGAGCTGACTCCGAAAATCTTGCGCACCAGCGCGTTGATCGCGCTGATGGCCGTTGCGGCAAAGATCAGCCAGATGACGTATTTGCCGACGAAGGCATTGAGCCCGTCAATGGCTCTCGATAGTTTCAGTAAAGCCTGCATGGTGTCTCCAATAGAAAGGCTGTGTACGCGATGTGCCGGCTGCCTTGCAGATGGGCGCAACAGTCGACAAATTCTTACAACGCCACGAATTCTACGGAGCGGCGCAGAGCGATTCTGACATCAGTGTGACGGCGGATTGCGCTCAGCAGTAAAGGATTTTTAGCTATCGAAATGAGAGCAATTAGGGTTTCTTCCTAGTGGCTGTGGCAGTCTTGCGGCGAGCGAACTGCCACCACGGCAGCACCCGGCTCATGGCCAGCACCTCCCCGCAGTGCAGCGGTGCATAGCCTTGCAGCGAGGACATCTGGTCCAGCCACTCGGGCGTTTGCAGCAATGTGCGCAGCGCGCGCGTGGCGGGTTGCTCCAGGCTGTCCTTCAGGCAGGCCAGGTGGTAGCGCTCCTGTGCCAGGGGCACAAAACCCAGCCCCCGCGCGTGCGCTGCCAGGCCGATGCCCAGCCCCACATCGGCGGCGCCGGCTGCCACTGCCTGGGCCACGGCAGTGTGCGATGGCTCGTCGCGGTCGTAGCCCGCCAGCGCGCCGGACGCGAGGCCCGCCTGCGCCAGTAGCTCATCGAGCAGCACGCGTGTGCCCGAGCCCAGGGGGCGGTTGACAAAGCGCGCGCCCGTGCGCGCCACGTCGGCCAGGCTGTGCAGGCCCAGCGGGTTGCCGGGCGCCACCACCAGGCCCTGCGTGCGGTGTGCAAACCCGATGATCTTGTGGCGCCCCGGCTGCAACAGCGGGCGATAGGTGCGTGCCGCCACCGAGCCGGCAGCCGGCTGCTCCAGCGTGTGGAATCCGGCGATGGTGCAACGCCCTTCGTTCAGCGCGCGGATGGCATCCACGCTGCCAGTAAAGCGGATGTCCAGGTGCAGCGCCCCGGCTTCGCCCGATGCGGCCGCGTACGAGCGCAACACGCCCAGCGCGTCGTCGTGGCTGGCGTACAGCGTGAGCACATGGGCATCCGGGTCAAACGCAACGGCAAAGGCGCGCTCCAGGTCGGCATGCAACGCGGCAATCTGTGGCGCAAGCCGGGCCTGGGCCTGGCGTTCGGCCCACAGCAGCTTGCTGCCAAATTCGCTGAGCTGCGCCGACTGCCCTTTGCCCCAGATGATCAGCTCGCCGCCCAGCTGGTCTTCCCAGCGCTTGAGGGCGCCCCACACATGCCGGTACGATAAGCCCAGGCTGCGCGCAGCCCCGGAGATTGAGCCCTGCTCGGCCACGGCCTGCAGCATTTCGGGCAGGGGGTTGCGGATCAGCGCAGTGCCTGCGTCACGGCTCAGCGTGTAGTGGAGTTGGACCCTATGCACAGGTGTTCATATCGCAGGACATTGGTGGGGTGCCTACGATAGCCGAACCGATGTCCAGTCTGACCGAAAGCGCGAGCACGGCGCTGCAACTCATTGCCGAATCCGATCCCGCGCTGTGGGCCATCGTGGGCCGCTCACTGGCGGTCAGCGGCACGGCATGCCTGGTGGCGTGTGGCCTGGGCCTGGTGCTGGGCGCGTGGCTGGGGGTGGCGCGCTTTGCCGGCCGGGGCGTGGTACTGGCGTTGCTCAACACCTCGCTGGCTGTGCCGTCGGTGGTGGTGGGGCTGCTGGTGTACCTGCTGCTGTCACGCAGCGGGCCGCTGGGCGCGCTGGGCTGGCTCTTCAGCTTCAAGGCCATGGTGCTGGCGCAGGCACTGCTGGTGCTGCCCGTGGTGACAGCGCTCACGCGCCAGGCCGTGGAGGACGCCGAGCGCGCCCACGGCGAGCAGCTGCGGTCCATGGGCGCATCGCCCCTGCTGCGCAGCCTGCTGCTGGCGTGGGACGAGCGGTATGCGCTGCTCACCGTGCTCATCGCATCGTTCGGCCGGGCCATCTCGGAGGTGGGGGCAGTGATGATCGTGGGCGGCAACATCGACGGCTTCACACGCGTGATGACCACTGCGATCGCGCTCGAAACCAGCAAGGGTGACCTGCCGCTGGCACTGGCGCTGGGCATCATCCTGCTGGCCGTGGTGCTGGCGCTCAACGTGCTGATCGCCCTGGTGCGCCGCTGGCGCGAGCGTGTGGACGGAGCTGCGTCCAGCACGCCCGTAGGAGTGGCGGCATGAAGCCGGGGCAAGTGGCGGCGGCAGGGTTGGCTGCAGCGCCTGCAACCGATGCATGGGCAGACCTGCGGCAGGTCAACGTGTGTTATGGCCGCGTACAGGCGCTGGCGAATGTCAGCTTGCGCATCGCGCCCGGCGAGCGCGTGGCACTGGTGGGCGCCAACGGCAGCGGCAAAAGCACCTTGCTGCGTGTACTGCATGGTCTGGCAGATACGCACGGCGGCGGCTTGCGGTGCGACCCGGCACTGCGCCAGGCGATGCTGTTCCAGCGGCCGCACATGCTGCGCACCAGCGCACGCAACAACGTGGCGCTCGCGCTGTGGCTGCGCGGCACGCGCTGGAGCGAGGCCTGCGCACAGGCGGTGCTGGCGCTCAGGCGCGTGGGTCTGACCGATGTGGCGGGGCAAAACGCCCGCACGCTGTCGGGCGGGCAGCAACAGCGCGTAGCGCTGGCACGCGCCTGGGCACTGCGCCCCGATGTGCTGCTGCTGGACGAACCCACCGCCAGCCTTGACCCGCACGCCAAGCGCGAGGTTGAGGCGCTGATGGCCGACTTTGCCGTGTGCGAGGGGAGCGATGGAAGCGCTGCCAGGGCCCATCGCGCCATACCCATGACCATGGTGTTCAGCAGCCACAACCTGGGCCAGGTCAAGCGGCTGGCAAGCCGCGTGGTGTACCTGGAGCATGGCCGCGTGGTGGCCGACCTGCCGGTGCATGACTTTTTCAACGGACCGCTGCCTGAGGCGGCCCGCCTGTTCGTCAAAGGAGAGCTCGTTTCATGAAATTCAAATCAAATCGGCCTGTAGCGCATGCAGTAAAAGCTTTTGCTGCTATTTTTGTTATAGCGTTTGGCAGTGCCCATGCGCAGAGCATCACGATGGCGTCCACCACGTCCACCGAACAGTCGGGGCTGTTTGGCCACCTGTTGCCCGAGTTCAAGAAGGCGAGCGGGCTGGATGTGAAAGTGGTGGCGCTCGGCACTGGTCAGGCGCTGGACATGGCCCGCCGCGGCGATGCCGATGTTCTCTTCGTCCATGACCAGGCGGCCGAAGAGAAGTTTGTGGCCGATGGCTGGGGCGTGAAACGTTTCGCGGTGATGTACAACGATTTCATCCTGGTCGGCCCCCGGAACGATCCGGCAGGCACCAAAGGCAAGGACATCGTGCAGGCGCTGCAAAAGCTGGCCGCAGCCAATGCCAATTTTGTCTCCCGCGGCGACAAGAGCGGTACGCATGCCGCTGAGCTGCGCTACTGGAAGCTGGCCAACGCCGACACTGCCAAAGGCAGCGGCTACAAGGAATGCGGCTGCGGCATGGGCCCCGCCCTGAACATTGCGGCATCCAGCGGTGCCTATGTGCTGGCCGACCGGGCGACATGGCTGAACTTCAAAAACCGTGCAGACATGGCCATCCTGGTCGAGGGCGACACGCGGCTTTTCAACCAGTACGGCGTGATGGCAGTGAACCCGGCAAAGCACCCGCATGTGAAAGCCCAGGATGCGCAGAAATTCGTGGACTGGGTGGTGTCTCCTGCCGGCCAGCAAACCATTGCGGGCTACAAGATCGGCGGCGAGCAGTTGTTCTTTCCGAACGCAGCGCCTTGATGGGCGGCCATGCCAAAGCTCCCACAGACATGGAGCGCGGTGGCGGCCGCTGCTCTGACCCTCTCTCTGGCTGGTTGCTCCATGACCGGAACCCAGGCCCCGGTGGTTGAGAGTAGCCCTGTGCAGGTGTATGCCGCTGGCAGCCTGCGTGAGGCGTTCACCGAGATCGCGCGCGACCACGAGGTCCGCACTGGCCAGAGGGTGGCGCTCACGTTTGGCGCATCGGGCTTGCTGCGCGAGCGCATCGAGAAGGGCGAGCCTGCGCAGGTCTTTGCGTCTGCCGATACCAGCCACCCCCAGCGCCTTGCGGAGCGCGGCCGCTGGCGGCCCCCAGTGGTGTTCACGCGCAATGCACTGTGCGCCCTGACCAGCGACAAGATCAGCGCGACCCCGGACACCTTGCTCGCCACCTTGCTGCGCAGCGATGTACGCGTGGGCACATCCACCCCCCAGGCTGACCCGTCGGGCGACTACGCCTGGGCGTTGTTCCGCCAGGCGGACACGTTGCAGCCGGGCGCCTACGCACAGCTCGATCGCAAGGCACTCCAGCTCACGGGCGGCGCGGATTCGCCCAAGCCCCCCGCTGGCCGCGGTACCTATGCATGGGTGATGGACCAGCGCCAGGCCGATGTGTTTCTGACGTACTGCACCAACGCCGTGGCCGCACAGACCGAAGTGCCGCGCTTGCGCGTGGTGCAGCTCCCGCCTGTGCTACAGGTGGGTGCTGCCTACGGTCTCACCGTGCGTGCCGATGCGTCTCCTGCTGCGCTGGCGTTCGCAGCAGCGCTGCGGGATCCGGCAGCTCGCGCGGTCTTGCAGAGGCTGGGTTTCGGGCAGCCCTGACGCAGGGTAATCTTCAGCGGCCCGAACCTGCCTTCGGTGGCACTGCGGCGCTTGTGGCGAAAGCCTGGGGCGCCGCCGGGTCTGACAGCGGCTGCGCCAGCAGCGCCTGCAATGCCGAACGCCGAGGCTCCAGCTGTACGGCGCACCACACAGGCACGTCGTCGGCCGGCATCGGCTTGCTCAGCAGGTGGCCCTGGATGATGTGCAGCCCTGCTGCCGACACCGCGCGCAGTTCGGCGGCGGATTCCACACCTTCCACCACCACCGTGAGTCCGAACTCGCCGGCCAGCGTGCCGATGTGGCCCAGCAGCAGCTGCCGGCGTTTGTCGCTGGCCAGATCCCGCACAAAGAGCCGGTCGCACTTGATGCCGGCAATCGGCAGGTCGGCCAGCATGCCCAGCGACGAATAGCCCGCACCGAAATCGTCCATCACCACGGCTACGCCCATGGCGCCCAGGTCGCGGATGGCCAGCAGCATCTGCGGGCCCAGGGCGATGAAGGCGTGCTCGGTGATTTCGAGCTTGAGCGCGGTCTGGTACAGCCTGCGGGCAGCCATCTCCTCGCGCAGCCAGGGAACGAAGCCCACATCGAGCAGCGTGGCTGGAGCCACATTCACGCTGACCGACGCGTCATGAAGCCCCCGCGCCTGCCACTGCACGATACAGTCCAGGGCGTTGCGCAGGATCAGCTTGTCCACCACGACGGTCTTGCCCTGCAGCTCGCACACCAGCAGGAATGCCTCGGGGTTGATGGCGCCAAGGCGCCTGTCCTCGATGCGCAACAACGCCTCGAACTGTGCAGGCCCGCGCTGGCTGGCATCGACCATGGGCTGGAAGTGCAGGGCTAGCGAACTGCGTTGCAACAACCGGTCCAGGTTGTCGGCAATCAGCGGCAGCTGGCTGTCCGGGCGCTCGGATTGCAGCACGCTGGAGGCCCGCATCATCGACATGCCCTTGCGCAACATGGCCTGTCGGCTGGCATCGGAGCGCATGTTGCTCAGTTGCTCCACTGCCAGTGCCGCGCCAAACAGCAGGACGATGAGCATCAGCGCATTGCCCCCGCTTGGCTGGCTAGGCCCGTCTGCATGCAGCGGGAAAGCGTTGACCACCAGCCAGTGCAGCACCACCACCCCCAGCCCCGCCAGTGCGTGCTGGTGCCAGGCCTCGCGCCGGTCCAGGGGGGGCAGCGTGATCGGCGTGTACCGCGCCAGGCGGTGGTGCAGCGATGTGACCACCGCAATGCCGGTCGCCAGCACCAGCGCAACGGCGATGGGCGCCCATTGCACGTTACGAAAGCTCGCGACATGGTCGCGCGTCACCATGAAGTGCGCTGCCAGCATCCCGGCGCCCAGGAAAAGACTGGCCAGCGTGATGCGCAACTTGCTCGTGCTGGTGCTGAGCACCGGCAGCGCCAGCCGTGTGCTTGCCACCATGATGATGAGGCCGCTGAGAGCGGGCAGCAGATCGAGCGCCATCGCATGGGGCTTGAGCTCGGCATACATGAAGAGCCCGACCACATCGAGCGCCCACACGATACAACCGATACACAGCGCAGAGTGCGATGCGCTGATGCGCCGGCTCGACGGATCGACCGAATGCGCGGTGTGTTCCACAAGCCTCTGGCACACCACCACGACCAGTGTCGCAAAAACCCAGAACAGCATGGCATGGCCCAGCGGCGGAAACTCCACTGCCATCGCGACGTACCCCTGCGATCCTGAAAGCATCACCCACCCCTGTTGTGAGCCGAATCATACGATTGAAGGCGCCCTTGGTGGGCCGTACCAGTGTGGGGCATACCGGGCTGATGGGTCGGCTGCAAATGCCGTTGCGCCTGGCTGATGGCCATTCAGTTCACGACCGCAATTCCCTTGATCTGCGCCAGCACAGGCTTGCCCTGCGCGATGCCCAGCGCGGCAGCAGAGCGCTGGGTGATGCGGGCCAGCACCCGTGCGCTACCCATGTCCAGCGCCACCATCCACTGGCCGGGGCTGTCCTCCGCCACCGCCGCCACTGTGGCTGGCAGCACGTTGAGGATGCTGGTGCCAGACGGGGCTTCGAGAGCCAGACTGATATCGCGCGCCTGCAGCCGCAGTCGGATGGTATCGCCCGGGGTGCGGGGTGTTGGACTGACCAGCAGCAGCTCGCCCCCCTGGAAGGCAACGGTGGTGACGTGGTCGTGCCGATCATGGCGGATAACCGTGCCCTCGATGACGGTGGCGGCAGTGTCGCCCCGCGCCAGCGGCAGGTCCAGTCGGGTGATGAGGTCTTCTGTGCGGCCGTCCGCGCGCACGCGCCCGGCATCGATGAGCACCATGTGGTGTGCCAGCCTGGCCACTTCGTCAATGGCGTGGCTGACGTACAGCACAGGTATGTCGAGGCTGCGGTGCAGGTTGTCCAGGTAGGGCAGCACCTCGGTCTTGCGCCCCGGGTCCAGTGCAGACAGGGGCTCGTCCATCAGCAGCAAACGCGGGCTGGTGGCCAGCGCGCGGGCGATGGCCACGCGCTGGCGCTCGCCACCCGAGAGTGCCTCAGGCCGGCGGTCCATCAGGGCCCCGATGCCCAGCAGGGCCACCGCCTGGTCCAGCGCCACCTTGCGCTGTACCGCAGGCGTGCGCTGCAGCCCATAAGCGATGTTTCCGGCCACCGTGAGGTGGTCGAAAAGGCTGGGCTCCTGGAACACATAGCCCAGGGAGCGCTGGTGGGTGGGGCGCCACACCTGCGCGTCGTCGTCCTGCCACACTTCCCCGTTGACGACCACCTTGCCGGGCTGCGCGCGTTCCAGCCCTGCCATCGCGCGCAGGCAGGTGGTCTTGCCGCAGCCCGACGGGCCGAACAGTGCGGTCACCCCGCGCCCGGGCAGGCGCAGATCCACATCGAGCGTGAAGCCCGGGCGCACCAGGTGCAGGCGCGCGGCGATGTGGCGGTCGTCGTGCAGCGGGTCCATCAGCGCACCACCGAAGCGGCTGCATGGCGGCGCGTGAGGTTCAGTCCCAGCAGCACCACAAACGAGAACACCACCATGCCCCCGGCCAGCCAGTGCGCCTGCGTGTATTCGAGGGCCTCGACATGGTCGTAGATCTGCACCGACACCACGCGCGTGACGCCGGGGATGTTGCCGCCCAGCATCAGCACCACGCCGAACTCGCCCACGGTGTGCGCAAAGCTCAGGATGGCGGCGGTGATGAACCCCGGCCGCGCCAGCGGCACGGCCACGGTGAAGAAGCGGTCCAGAGGCCCGGCGCCCAGCGTGGCCGCGGCTTCCAGCGGCCGCTGCCCGATGGCCTCGAAGGCGTGCTGCAGCGGCTGCACGGCAAACGGGAGCGAGTAGATCAGCGATCCCACCACCAGTCCCCAGAACGTGAAGGGCAGGGTGCCCAGCCCCAGCCACTGCGTGAACTGGCCCAGCGGCCCGCTCGGCCCCATGGTGATGAGCAGGTAGAAACCGATCACCGTGGGTGGCAGCACCAGCGGCAGCGCCACCACGGCAGACACCGGCCCGCGCCAGCGCGAGCGTGTGTGCGCCAGCCACCAGGCCAGCGGCGTGCACAGCACCAGCAGCAACACCATGGTGGTGGCTGCCAGGCGCAGGGTGAGGCCGATGGCGGCGAGGTCAGCGCTGGTGAACGGCATGGATGTCAGAGGTGGACGCCCGGGCGGTATCAGGCGCCATAGCCATGTGCCCGCATGATGCTGCGGGCCTTGTCGCCACGCAGGTATTGCAGCAGTGCAACGGCCGCGGCGTTACCGCGCCCGGGCAGCAGCAGGGCCGCGTCCTGCCGGATGGGGGCGTGCAGGCTGGCGGGCACGCGCCAGGCAGAGCCCTGTGCCATGCGCCCGTCTGCCATCACCTGTGACAGCGCCACAAAGCCAAGCTGTGCGTTGCCTGAGGCGACAAACTGGAACGTCTGGGCAATGTTCTCGCCCAGCACCCACCGCGGCTGCAGCGTGGCGGCCAGCCCCATTTTCTCCATCACCTGCAAGGCGGCTGCGCCGTAGGGCGCCACCTTGGGGTTGGCCAGGGCGATGTGCCGGAAGCCGCCGGAGCGCAGCACGGCACCCTGGTCATCCACCAGCCCGGGCTGGGCGCTCCACAGCACCAGTGCGCCCGTAGCGTACGTAAAGCGCGTGTCTGCCACCGCCTTGCCCTCGCGCTCCAGCCGCGCGGGCGTGGCTTCATCGGCCGACAGCAGCACATGAAAGGGCGCCCCGTGCGTGATCTGGGCATAGAACTTTCCGCTGGCGCCGAACGACAGCGTGGCCTGGTGGCCCGTGTCGGCCTCGAACGCTGCGGCGATCTTCTGCATGGGCGCGGTGAAGTTGGCCGCCACGGCCACCGACACCATGCCCCCGCTGGCTGCCGGGGCGCAGGCAACAACCAGCACCAGGCAGGCGACAACGTGAAGAGAGCGAAGAAGGCGGAGCATTGCAGCGTGCAGGGGGGCGTGAATGAGCGCTATTCATCCATAGAATAGCGCAAGTGCGGGCGGCCGCTGCGGCGCAATCGGGCGGCAGGCTGTGCGGGTTCTGCATCCGCCCTGCACGTGCCGATGGCTTCGCGATGTACCACGCTGGGCTGCGGCGCTCGCATCTTCCAGCTCCCAAGGATCGCCGTGACTGCTCCGCTGTCCCTTGCTACTGCCCTTGGCAACGCGCTTGCCGACAAGCGCATCGACATCCTGCGCCAGATCGGCGCGGGCGGCTCCATCTCGCAGGCGGCCCGGGCGGCAGGGGTGAGCTACAAGGCCGCCTGGCAGGCCGTGGACACGCTGACCAATCTGGCAGGCACGCCGCTGGTGGTGCGCGCCGTGGGCGGTGCGGGCGGTGGCGGAGCACAGCTGACCGACGCGGGCCACCAGTTGCTGGCGGCGGCCGATGCCATGGCGCAGGCGCGTGGTGCGGTGCTGTCGCGTTGGCAGGCCACGGCCCATGCTGGCCCGGCCCTTGCGCGTCTGGCGGTACGTACCAGCATGCGCAACCAATGGCCCTGTGTGGTGCAGCGGCTCGAAGCCCAGGGGCAGATCGTGCGCGTGTACCTGGCGCTGGAGGCCCAGGTGCTGGCGTGCGGCGGCGGCCTGTGCAACGCGCCGACGGCGCTGGCATCGCGCATCACGCACGAGAGCGCGCAGCTTCTGGGGCTGCAGCCCGGCGTGGCGGTGCAGGCGCTGTTCAAGGCCACAGCGGTGCGCGTGGCGCGCGCCATACTGTCGCCCAGTGTTACGCCGGATACGTTCAACTTTGCAGCCCGGGCGGTACGCGTGGCGCGTGGCATGTCTGGAGACGAGGTGTCGGCCGCGCTCGATGCCGGCGTGCAGGTGGTCGGCTTTGCCGCGCCGGGCAGCGGGCTGCGTGCCGGCAGCCGTGTGGTGGCCACCGTGGAAGACAGTGCGGTGGTGCTGGCACTGGCGGAGCTGTAAAACTACGGCGTTTCAGCGCGAAGGCGGACACAGCGAATGTGAAGTCAGCTGCGCCCCGGCCCTTTCGGGGTGCCCAGCTTGCGATACACCGTGGCGCGGCTGATGCCCAGCGCGCGTGCGGCCTCCGCGACGTTGCCGCGCGCGTCCTGCACCGCCTGGCGGATCAGAGCGGTCTCTGCCTGGCGCAGTGGCGCAGTGGCAGGGAATGCACTGCCGCCTGCCTCCTGCACTTTGCCGGGGCGTTGCGGGGCTGGGTGCGATGCGGTCGGCGCGGGGTCGTGCAGATCGGCCAGCCGCTGCGCTGCGGACGCGGGCCGCTGGGCCAGGCCCTGAAGGCGCAGACCTGACCACAGGGGCAGATCCAGCGGTGCCTGGGCACTGCGGCTGCGGGCTGCATCAAACAGCTGCGTCCACGGCAAGGCGATGAGGTCGCTGCAATGCGTGGGTGCAGCGGGCGACGATGCCCACAGGGGCAGCAGCTGGCGTGCTGCGGTGTTGCCGGCCAGCACGGCGCCGTCCGCGTCCAGCGCCAGCAGGCCGTCGCCTTCGCCGCCCAGTGCGCAGCCGGGCCAGTTCAGCCGCAGCAGCAGGGCGTGCGGCTGCTGAAGCAGCAGTGCGTCTTCCATGGCACGGGCGGAGCGCGCCACCAGATGCCGCAACTCGGGGCGCTCGGGCACATCGATACCGGTCAGGTCGAGCATGCCGATGCACTCGCCCTGCGGGCCGAACAGCGGTGCGCCCGCGCAGCTGTAGCTGCTGTTGTCGTCCAGAAAATGCTCGCCGCGGTGCAGCCACACGGGCTGCAGCTCGGCCAGCGCTGCGCCGATGGCGGTGGTGCCCACCGCCGCTTCGGACAGGTCGATGCCGATGCGGCCAATCGCGCTGGCACGGCGATCCTGCCGGTCCAGCGCGCCCTGCACATCCACCACGATGCCACGCGCGTCGGTCAGGATCGCAAAGTAACGCATGGCCGCGATGGCGTGCGTGAGCTGGGCCAGCACAGGCCGTGCGGCGTTGAGCAACGGGCGGTTTGCATCCTGGGTGCGGCGCAGCGCGGGCGCACTCACCATATCGAAGCTGGCGCGCTGGTTGGGAGCCAGCCCATTGGCCAGGCAGCGCTGCCAGGAGCGGGTGATCCAGGGCTGAACATCGGTGTGCGCTGCAGCGGATATTCCCTGCGCCAGCAATGCGCGGCGCGCCTGCGCGATGAGCGCATGGCGGTCGACAGGCGACGGCGGCGCAGCAAACTGCATCAGACCCCCTGGAATTGCTTGGATTGGGAACGGGCGGGAACCGGGATGCATGATGCGCCGGTGTGCAGCGCAACATGTTTCAATTTGAGAATATCCGGCGCAGGTCGGGGTGAATTCAGGGTTGTCCCTAGGGATGGCGAAAACGACGGGGCACAAGATTCGATGTGCAAGTCCAGCCAAAACCATTCCAGGAGACAGCCAGATGCAAGTCCAGTTCACGGTCAACGGGCGCGCTGCCAGTGTTGACGTACCTCCCAACACCCTGCTCGTACATGCCCTGCGGGAACACCTGCAGCTGACGGGCACCCACGTGGGTTGCGACACCAGCCAGTGCGGCGCGTGCACGGTGCATGTCAACGGCCGCGCGGTCAAATCGTGCGCAATGCTGGCGGTGCAGGCGCAGGGCGCAGACGTGCAGACCATCGAAGGCCTGGCCGCGCCCGACGGCACCATGCACCCCATGCAGGCAGCGTTCAAGGAATGCCACGGCCTGCAGTGCGGCTTCTGCACCCCCGGCATGGTGATGAGCGCGGTGGACCTGTGCAAGAACCACCCGTCTGCCTCCGAAGGCGAGATTCGCGAGCTGCTGGAAGGCAACATCTGCCGCTGCACCGGCTACCAGAACATCGTCCGCGCCGTGCAGCAGGGCCAGAAAGCCATGGCCGCCTCGGCCTGAGCGTACGCCACCAACAACGCCAAGGAGACACGACCATGGGTGCATCCGATTTCTCGAACCTTCCGCACATCGGCGAGTCCGTTCGCCGCAAGGAAGACTACCGCTTTCTGACCGGCGCCGGCCAGTACACCGACGACGTGGTGCTGGCAGCGCAAAGCCACGCCGTGTTCGTGCGCTCGCCGCACGCGCACGCCAGGATCAACAGCATCAACATCGATGCGGCCAAGGCTGCGCCCGGCGTGCTGGGCGTGTTTGTGGGCGCTGATGTGGCGGCCGACAGCATCAACGGCCTGCCCTGCGGCTGGCTCATCACCAGCACCAACGGCGAGCCCATGAAGGAGCCGCCGCACCCCATCCTGGCGCAGGGCAAGGTGCGCTATGTGGGCGACCATGTGGCCATGGTGGTGGCCCACACGCAGCAGCAGGCGCGCGATGCGGCCGAGCTGGTGGAGGTGGACTACGACGTACTGCCCGCGGTGGTCAACGTGGCTGACGCGGCTGCAGGCGCAGTGGCCGGTGCCGGCCTGCACGACATTGCCCCCGACAATCACTGCTTCAAGTGGGCCATTGGTGACAAGGGTGCCGTGGATGCAGCGTTTGCCAACGCCGCCCACGTCACCAAGCTCGACCTGGTCAACAACCGCCTGATCCCGAACGCCATGGAGCCGCGCGCGGCCATCGGCAGCTACAACCGGGCCAGCGACGAATACACGCTGTACGTGAGCAACCAGAACCCGCACGTCGAGCGCCTGCTGATGACGGCTTTCGTGATGGGCCTGCCCGAGCACAAGGTGCGCGTGATTGCGCCCGACGTGGGCGGCGGCTTCGGCTCCAAGATCTACCTGTACGCCGAAGACGTGTGCCTGACCTGGGCCTCCAAGAAGCTCAACCGCAACATCAAGTGGGTGGCCGACCGCAGCGAGGCCTTTCTCTCTGACGCGCACGGCCGTGACCACGTGAGCCACGCCGAGATGGCGATGGACAAGGACGGCAAGTTCCTGGCGCTGCGTGTGCACACCGATGCCAACCTGGGCGCCTACCTGAGCACCTTTGCCAGCGCCGTGCCCACCATCCTGTACGCCACGCTGCTGGCGGGCCAGTACAGCACGCCGCAGGTGTATGTGGAGGTGGACTCGTGGTTCACCAACACGGCGCCGGTCGATGCCTACCGTGGTGCCGGGCGCCCCGAGGCCACGTACCTGCTGGAACGCCTGGTCACCCGCTGTGCGTGGGAGATGGGCTTGCCCCAGGACGAAATCCGCCGCCGCAATTTCATCAACAGCTTTCCGTACCAGACACCGGTGGCGCTGCAGTACGACACGGGCGACTTCTTTGCGTGCATGGACGGTGCCAACAAGCTGGCCGATGTGGCCGGCTTCGAGCAGCGCAAGGCAGCCAGCGCGGCCAAGGGCATGCTGCGTGGCATTGGCTACTCGTCGTACATCGAGGCTTGCGGCATTGCGCCATCGAACATTGCCGGTGCGCTGGGCGCGCGGGCGGGTCTCTTTGAATGCGGCGAGGTGCGCGTTCATCCCACGGGCAGCGTGACGGTGTTCACCGGCTCGCACAGCCACGGGCAAGGGCATGAGACGACGTTTGCGCAGGTGGTGGCGGCACGCCTGGGCATTCCGGTGGACAACGTGGACATCGTGCACGGCGATACCGGCCGCGTGCCGTTTGGGATGGGCACCTACGGCTCGCGCTCCATCAGCGTGGGCGGCGCGGCCATCATGAAGGCCCTGGACAAGATCGAAGCCAAGGCCAAGAAGATCGCGGCCCACCTGATGGAAGCCAGCGACGCGGACATCGACTTTGCCGGCGGCGAATTCAGCGTGCGCGGCACCGACAAGAAGATCCCGTTTGCCCAGGTGTCGCTGGCGGCTTATGTGCCGCACAACTACCCGCTGGATGTGCTGGAGCCGGGCCTGAACGAAACCGCGTTCTACGACCCGACCAACTTCACCTTCCCGGCAGGCACCTACATCTGCGAAGTGGAAATCGACCCTGCCACCGGCAGCACGCGGGTGGACAAGTTCACGGCGGTGGACGACTTCGGCACCATCATCAACCCGATGATCGTGGAAGGGCAGGTGCACGGCGGGCTGGTGCAGGGCATTGGCCAAGCCATGATGGAAAACTGCGTGTACGACCGCGAGACGGGCCAGCTGCTCACCGGCAGCTTCATGGACTACGCCATGCCGCGCGCGGATGATTTCCCCGAGTTCAAGCTCGGCCATGTGTGCACCCCGTGCACGCACAACCCGCTGGGCACCAAGGGCTGCGGCGAGGCCGGGGCCATCGGCTCGCCCCCCGCGGTCATCAACGCCGTGCTGGACGCCCTGCGCCCGCTGGGCGTGAAGGACTTCGACATGCCCGCATCGCCACACCGCGTGTGGGAAGCCATCCAGTCCGCCAAGGCATAAGGAGACCGACCATGTACGCATTCACCTTTGAAGCGCCATCCTCCACAAGCGCTGCCGCGCAGCTCATCGCCCAGGGCGGCAAGCTGCTGGCGGGCGGGCAGAGCCTGCTGCCGTCCATGCGCCTGCGCCTGGCCAACCCCGAAAAGATCGTGGACCTGAACGGCGTGACCGAACTGGCGGGCATTCGCCGCGAGGGCAGTGCGCTGGTCATCGGCGCCATGACGCGCCACATGGACGTGGCTGCCAGTGCCGAGGTCCAGGGCACCATCCCCGGGTTGGCCGACCTGGCCGCCCACATTGGCGACCGGCAGGTGCGCGCCCGTGGCACGCTGGGCGGCTCGGTGGCCAACAACGACCCCGCAGCCTGCTACCCCAGTGCGGTGCTGGGCCTCGGTGCCACCGTGATCACCAACCGGCGCGAGATTGCTGCAGACGACTTCTTTGTGGGCATGTACACCACCGCCCTCGACGAGGGCGAGATCATCACCGCCATCCGCTTCCCCATTCCGAAGCGCGCGGCGTACATGAAGTTCAAGCAGGCGGCGTCGCGGTTCTCGCTGGTGGGCGTGTTTGTGGCGCAGATGGACAGCGGCGTGCGCGTGGCCGTCACGGGTGCTGCCAGCAGTGTGTTCCGCCATGCGGGGCTGGAGGCGGCGCTCAACCAGAGCTTCACGCCTGCGGCCGCTGCAGGCGTGAAGATCGACGCTAGCGACCTCAACGGTGACATCCACGCCAGTGCTGCCTACCGGGCCAACCTGATCAGCGTGCAGACGCAGCGGGCGGTGGAAAGGATGATGACAACCCCCTGAGTCGCTGCGCGCCTTCCCCCTTCTCTCGAATGGCGGTGCCATTCGGGAAGGGGGACACCGCCAGCGCGGCGGGGCGGCCCTTGCGCGGCGGTCGCTGGCTTGGGTCACGCCAGTATCGACAGCCTGTCTATCGTGTTGAATTTTGATCTAAATAGGCATCTAGCGCTTATCCAGTAAGCGCAGATAGCTATCAAAAAAGAAGCAATGAGTCTGCCTATCTCTGTCGACGCCTTGGTGCACGCCCTGCAAGACGTGGGCTACTTTGCAGACCGTCGCCTGGCCACTGCGGTGTATCTGGCCCTGCAGCTGCAGCGTCCGCTGCTGCTGGAGGGCGAGCCAGGCGTAGGCAAGACCGCGCTGGCCCGGGCCATGGGCCAGGTGCTGGGGCGCAGCCTGATCCGCCTGCAGTGCTACGACGGGCTGGAGCAGCGCGAGGCCTTGTACGAATGGAACTATGCCGCCCAGCTGCTGCACATGCGTGCGGCGGAGGCCAGGGGCACGGCCGATGTTGCGCAGATCGAGGCGGAGGTGTACCAGGAGCGTTACCTCATCCGCCGCCCACTGCTGCAGGCGCTGCAGGCCCCCGAGCCCGGCGCCGTGCTGCTGATCGACGAGGTCGACCGAGCGGACGAACCGTTCGAGGCCTTCCTGCTGGAGTATCTGGGCGAGTACCAGGTCAGCATTCCGGAGCTGGGCACGGTGCGTGCTGCGGCGGTGCCCGTCACCATCCTCACCAGCAACCGCACGCGCGACCTGCACGATGCCGTCAAGCGCCGCTGCCTGTACCACTGGCTCGACTACCCCGAGCGCGAGCGCGAACTGGCCATTGTCCGGGCGCAGGTGCCCGGTGCCAGCGAGGCGCTGGCCCGCCAGGTGGCCGAGTTCGTCGGCCGGTTGCGCAGCCAGCCCTTTGCCAATGCGTTCAGCCGCGCACCGGGCATCGCCGAAAGCGTGGAATGGGCCAAGGCGCTGGTCGCGCTCGACACGTTGGTGGTGGACCCGGAGGTGGTGTCTGACACGGCCGGCATCCTGTTCAAGCAGCGCGAAGACGTGGCGGCGCTCACTCGCGACCTGTCGGCCCAACTGCTGGCACCCGACCCTGCCGCGTGACCACGGCAGGCGCCCGCATGGACCAGGCCGCAACCACCTATTCGCAGCTGGGCGATGTGCGCCGCGGCAAGCTCGCGGACAACGTGAGCGGCTTCGGCCGCGCGTTGCGCCGCGCCGGTGTGCCGGTGGATGCCGCACGCATGGCGCTGGCCCAGCAGGCGCTGATGCTGACCGGGCTCGGCCGCGAGGACTTTTGTGCGGCGCTGGAGGCCGTGCTGGTCAGCCGCGAGCAGGACCGTGCCGTGTTCCAGGAGCTGTTCAACGCCTACTTTCGCAACCCCGAGGTGGCGCAGAAACTTCTGGCGCAGATGCTGCCCAGCGCGCCCGCCAAAGCCGAGCCTGCCCGGCGGCGCCCGCGCGTGAACGAAGCGCTGGTACCCGTGCGCGCGGCGCGCACTGCACCGCCTGCCCGCGAGGACGACAAGATCGAGTTCGACGCCGCCATGACGGCCAGCGACATGCAGCGCTTGCGCCACGCCGACTTCAACCAGCTCTCGGCCAGCGAATACCTGCTGGTGGAGCGGCTGGCCCGCGACATCACGCTGCCCCTGCCGCACTACGCGGCACGCCGCACGCGGCCGGGTGTGCGCGGCCAGCGCCCGCACTGGGCCGATGCCATGCAGCTGGCGGCCAGCACGGGCGGCGAGCTGCTGCGCGTGCCGCTGTTGCAGCGCCGCCAGCAGCCGCTGCCGCTGGTGGTGCTGGTGGATGTGTCGGGCTCGATGGAGCGCTATACCCGGCTCCTGCTGGCGTTTCTGCACGCGGCCACCGCAGCACGCCATGCCGGTGGCGGCCTGCGGCGCGACGTGTTTGCCTTTGGCACCACGCTCACCGACCTGGGCGCGGCGTTCCGCCTGGGCGATACCGACGCCATGCTGGAGGCGGCCAGCGCCGCCATCACCGACTTTGCGGGGGGCACCCGGCTGGGTGCATGCCTGGCCCAGTTGCGCAGTACCCATGCCCGGCGCCTGGTGGGCCGCCGCACGCTGGTGCTGCTGGTGAGCGACGGGCTGGACACGGGTGCGCCCGAAGAACTGGAGCGCGAGCTGGGCTGGCTGCGCCGGCACTCCGGCCGCCTGCTGTGGCTCAACCCGCTGCTGCGCTTTGACGGGTATGCACCGACGGCGCGCGGCGCGGCCGCCCTGCACGGGCAGGCCCATGGCATGGTGGCGGTGCACAACCTGGCCCGCCTGCAGGACTTGGCTGGCAGCCTGGCGGCACTGCTGCGATCGCCCGGGGCACGGTAAGGCTCAGTCCGCTCTCCCCGCCGCTTTTTCGACACACGAAGACAACCACAGACAGCCCGAGAGGAACCCATCATGGAAATGCAAGCCAGCCGTACCCTTGCCGTCAGCCAGCAGCAGGCGTGGGACGCGCTCAACGACCCCGAGGTGCTCAAGCTGTGCATACCCGGCTGCGACAAGGTCGAGCCCACGGCCGACAACCAGTACACCGTGGCGATGGCGCTGAAAATCGGTCCGGTGTCGGCCAAGTTTGCGGGCAAGATCACCCTGTCCGAGATCGTTCCGCCCCAGAGCTACACCATTGCCTTCGATGGGTCGGGCGGGGTCGCCGGCTTTGGCAAGGGTAACGCCAAGGTATCGCTGGTGCCGCTGGCCGCAGATGCTGCTGGCCAGGAAGGCTGCGAACTGCATTACACCGTGCACGCCACGGTGGGCGGCAAGATCGCGCAACTGGGCCAGCGCCTGATCGATGGCGCCGCCAAGTCGATGGCCGAGGATTTTTTCAAGCGCTTTGATGACGAGATGCAGCGCCGCCACCCCCGTGCGGCGGTGGCAGAGCCCGCGCCGTCGGATGTGCCCACCCAGCCCGGGGCCGTGGCCATGCCCGCGTCGGCGGGCGCGCAGGACAATGGGGGCGGCATACCGGTGTGGGTATGGGCGGTGGGGGCAGCCGCCCTGGTTGCACTGGGCTGGTGGCTCAACCGCTGAGACGCACGGCCTTGCGATCGGTACGAGGAAACACCGCAGCAGCAGTATCTGGGCTGCTGCAACACAGAGAAGACGCATGGAAAACCTGGATGTGATGGTGCTGCGCACGCTGCACGGGTGGCGTGCTGCAGGCCGGCGGGCGCTGCTGGCCACGGTGGTGCGCACCTGGGGCTCGTCGCCCCGGCCGGTGGGGTCGATCATGGCGCTGTGTGAAGACGGCTCGGTGGTGGGGTCGGTGTCTGGCGGGTGCATCGAGGACGACCTGATTGACCGCCATACCCGTGCGTACGCGGCGAGTGCGGTGAATGCCGCGGCAGACGCGCAGGCTGGGTCGCCGGGCGACCACCGCATACCCAGCGGCCCGCCTTCGTTCGTCAAATACGGCATCACGGCGGACGAAGCCCACCGCTTCGGGCTGCCCTGTGGCGGCACGCTGGAACTGCTGCTCGAATACGACCCCGACGCAGCTTCCCTGGCAGCCCTCATTGCGGCGCTGGAGGCCGGCCGCCTCATGCAGCGCACTGTGCGCCTGGCCGACGGCGTGGCAAGCCTGCAGCTAGCTGCCGCGCCGGCCGATCTGGTGGTGGACGCGCAGCAGATCACCAACACGTTCGGGCCCGAGTACCGCATGCTGCTCATCGGCGCGGGGCAGCTGGCCGAATACCTGGCGACCATGGCGCTGTTCAATGGATTTGCCGTGACCGTGTGCGACCCGCGCGAGGAGTACCGCGGCGCCTGGAGCGTGCCCGCAGCCACGGTGGTGAGCGACATGCCCGACGATGTGGTGGTGGCGTTCAAGCCCGACCGCCGCACCTGCGTGGTGGCCCTCACACACGACCCCAAGCTCGATGACCTGGCGTTGCTCGAAGCCCTCAACACCGAGGCCTTTTACGTGGGCGGTATCGGTTCGCGACGCAACAACGAAGCGCGCCGCGCGCGGATGATCGAACACTTCGAGCAGACCGAAGCCAGCCTGGCGCGCCTGCGCGGGCCCATTGGCATCTACATCGGCAGCAAGACGCCCCCCGAGATCGCCGTGAGCGTGATGGCCGAGATACTGGCCGTGAAAAACGGCGTGACCCTGCCGCGCGACATGGAAGTGGCCCAGGCCAAGAACGAGCGGGAGCTGGCCCACAACGACCCGGGGGCGCTGGTCTGCGGCGTGCGCTGAGGCGGTTTGACGCTCTGGCTCAGTGCCGTGGCGTGCCAGCAGGAGCCCGCGCCAGTTGCCGCTGCACATGCTGCAGCAGGCCTTCGCATGCGTCTTCCACCAGGTCCAGGACTTCGCTGAAGCCTTGCGCACCACCGTAGTACGGATCGGGCACGACGGGGCTGCTCAGCCGCACGCAGAACTCCGTCAGGCGCCTCACCTTGGCCAGATGGGCTGGCGGGCACAGGTCCTGTGCCAGCGCAAGGTTGTCCCAGTCCATGGCCAGCACCAGGTCAAACTGCGCAAAGTCTGCTTCGGTGATTTGCCGTGCCCGCAGGTCAGCCAGCGCATAGCCGCGTTGCAACGCATGCCGCTGGCTGCGCTCGTCGGGCGGCTCGCCCGGGTGGTAGTTGTGGGTGCCGGCCGAATCAACGCGTACATGGTCAGCAAGGCCGGCCGCCGCAACCCTTTGGCGAAACACCCCGTGCGCCGTCGGGCTGCGGCAAATGTTGCCCATACAGACGAACAGCACGCCGTAGCCGCCGGGCACGGCACGGGGCGGGTGGGTGGTCATGCCCCCATCACCACGGGGCCGCCCTTGGCGATGGCGCGCTGGTAGGCCGGGCGCGCCACCATCCGGTCGCGGTACGCAGCCAGGTGGCCCACGCTCGCCGCGTTCCCGGTGCGCGAAAGCGCTGCTTCCACCGCAAAGCTCATCTGGAAGTCCGCCATGGTGATGTGGTCGCCCGCAAACCAGGCGTGGCTGGAAAGGTGGGTTTCCATGAAGGCCAGCGCAGTGGCCAGGTTCGGGTCGATCAGCTTTTCCTGCACCTTGGCGCACAGGGTGCGGGCGATGGGCTTGACGAAGAACGGCATGGGCTGGGTGGGAATGCTCATGAACACGAGCTTCATCACCAGCCAGTTCATCAGCGAGCCCTCGGCGTAGTGCATCCAGAAGCGGCACTGCCGGTAGGCGGGCGTGCCGCCAGCGGGTTGCAGGTGGGCCAGCTCGCCAGTGGCCTGCCCGCCATAGGTTTCCACCAGGTATTCGATGATGGCGCCGGATTCGGCGATCACCTCATCGCCATCGGTAATGACCGGTGACTTGCCCAGCGGGTGGATTTTCTTGAGCTCAGCGGGTGCAAGCCGGGTGGCCTTGTCGCGCTGGTAGACCTTGAGCTCGTAGGGCAGGCCCAGCTCTTCCAGCAGCCACAGGATGCGCTGTGAGCGCGATGTTTCAAGGTGGTGGACGGTGATCATGCAGGCGATGTTAGAGCACCGCGCCCATGGCTGCCCGCAGGCTGGCCCTACAGGGTTGTCAGAAAGCCGCGCAGGCGTGCCCAGCCTTGCTGGCAGGCTGGGATGTCGGGCTGGCTGGCTGCGTCTTCCAGTGTCCGGGCCACGGCGCTGTGCGCGGGGTGTCCCAGCGTCAGCAGCACGGTACCCAGGCTGTGGGCCAGGCGCCGCAAGGCCTGCCAGTCACCGGCCGCGTGGGCAGCATCGCCTTGTTTCACATCGGCTGCAAACTGCGCGTGGCAGCTGGCGCGGTACGCGCGAAACAGGCGCTCGTCTCCGCCGAAGTGGGTGGCCACCGCTTCGCTTTCGGCGGGCGTGAGGGGCAGGCCCGGCACGCCTTGGCCGGCATTGCCCGCGGGGGAGGGGGCCACTGTCGGAGCAGCTGTCAGCGCCAGCGCTTCGCGCACACAGCCTTCAAGCTCCATCACCGGGATGGGTTTGGACAGCATGCGCCACACGCCCAGCGCGGTCAGCTCGTCGCGCACGGGCGGCGTCAGGCCCGCGCTGAATACGGCCACAGGTACCGCCGGTACGCGCCCTGCATGGTTGCGCAGCCGGTGCATCAGGTCGATGCCTGACTCGCCCGGCAGCATCAGGTCGGTCAACACCAGGCGGATTCCACCCGCTTCCAGCACTGCCCATGCGTCGGGCACGTTGGTGCGCGCCAGAAGCTCGATCTCCAGCTCTTCCAGCGCCATCTGGACAAACTGGGTGATGGACGCGTCGTCCTCGATGAGCAGGACCTTGGGCAGGGTCACTGCACGCTCCGCTGTGCAGGCAGGCAGGCTGCCAGTGCAGTGGGCAGCTCGGCCACCAGGCTGGGCTTGTGGATCACGCGCACGCCCTGCAGTGCAAAGGCGTAGGGTTCGCGCTGCTGCTCATCCAGCGAGGTCACCACAATCAGCTGGCTGCGGGTGAACTGCGGGTGCGAGCGCAGCGTGGTGATCAGCGTCGCGCCGTCGATGCCGGGCAGCAGGATGTCCACGATCAGCACGTCGGGCTGGGTCTGGCCATACAGCGCCAGGCCCGCAATGCCATCGTTGGCCACGTGCAGGGCCACACCCGGAAAATGCTGCTGGACGATCAGCGACACCAGATTCTGGAAGTGGATGGAGTCTTCAATGAGCAGCACCTGTGCAGGTGCTGCGCCGCCAGGGCGCCGCGCAGCCACGGGTGGGGCGGCCGCAGCGGCACTGGATCCAGCCTGTGTGGCGGCCGGGCCACGGGCGTTGATCCAGCGCTCGACCGAGGCACGCGAGATGCGGCGGTGCCCGCCGGGGGTCTTCCAGGCGTCGAGTTCGTTGCGGTCAACCATCAACTGTACGGACCGAACCGCCATTCCCAGCAGTTTGGCGACTTCCAGCGTGGTGTAGTGGTCCGGCACTGCAGGAATGGGGGAGGATGTTTCAGTTTGCATAGCGCTTGCATTTTCTCGCGAAATTCTCGTTCTGTGGGCTTGAGTTTGATAAAATGATTGATATGATCCCAATCACAAGAAAAAAGTTGTTTTAACTTCTTCTTTCTGCCCTGTTCCTGTCCTCATGAAAGCTGCACATGAAAAAAATCCTGATTGTCGAAGACCATTTGGACATCCGCAAACTGCTCAAAATGACCCTTGAGTTCGATGACTTCGAGATCCATGAGGCGTCCACCGGTGATGCCGGATGGGTGCTCGCACAGGAGCTCCAGCCGGACATCGTGCTGCTTGACGTGATGATGCCGGGCACGCTGACGGGCCTGGATGTCTGTCGCCGTATCAAGGACGACCCCCGGATGCGTCACACCAAGGTGATCATGCTGACGGCGCGGGTCCAGGCCAGCGACCGCGAAATGGGTATGGCGGCTGGCGCGGACGACTACCTCATGAAGCCGTTCAGCACGCTGCAGGTGCTCGAAAAAATCTACCGCATGGAAGCGACCTTGTAATGATCGGGGGGGCGCCATCGGTCCAGCCCATGCCCGTGCAGGGTGAGGCCCGCTGCTTTGACGAAGCGGCGGCCAGGCAGATGGAATTGTTCGTCCAGGATTTCGGGCGGATGTACCGCGAGCGCAACGATGCGCTGCGTGAAGTCACCCGCGCCCACCATGGCGCCTTGCTGCAGTTGTCTGCAGCTGCCGAGCTCAAGGATGACGACACGGGCGTACATATCGTGCGCATCGGCTACCTGGCCGAGGCGCTGGCGCTGGCCCTGGACCAGAGCGCGGGCTATGCGCGCATGCTGCGCAAGGCCGCGCCCATGCATGACATTGGCAAGATCGGCATTCCCGACCACGTGCTCAAGAAACCGGGCCCGCTGACGCCCGACGAGCGACAGCTCATGAACCGCCACGCGGCCATGGGCGCCGAGATCCTTGGGCGTTCGCACATCCCCGTATTCCGCATGGCTGCCGAAGTGGCAGTGACGCACCACGAGCGTTGGGACGGCTCCGGCTATCCGGCCGGGCTGTCCGGCGACGCCATTCCCCTGTCCGGGCGTATCACAGCGGTGGTGGATTTCTTCGATGCGCTGACCATGGACCGCGTCTACCGCCGAGCGTTTTCGGTGGAGACGGCACTGGAAATGCTGGCGGCCGAGAAAGGGCGCGCGTTCGATCCCGCCGTGGTGGATGCATTCCTCGCCAATGCGGCCGACATCGATGCGCTGCGTTGTCGAGTGACGCTGGAGCGGCCTTCGTTCGATGACCTGATAGATTCACCCTGACCTCACCGGAACCCGATGGACCTGCCAATGACGCGTTCGACCCCTGACCCCCGTGTGCGCTGCACATCGCCGTGCAGCATGGCTGCGGGCCTGCTGCGGGGCCTTGCCACTGCGTGGGTGCTGTGGGCGGGTTGCCATGCGCCTGCGCTTGCAGGCCCGGTGGCAGACCGCGTGCAGGCAGCGGCCACCGTCAGGGTCTGCATCTGGCCTGACTACTACGGCGTAACGTACCGCCATCCGCGAACGCAGGCGCTGGCGGGCATCGACATCGAGCTTTCCGCTGCGCTCGGGCAGGATCTCAAGGCACGCGTGGAATACGTGGAGTCCAGTTTTCCCACGCTCATCGAGGATCTGAACCAGGACCGGTGCGACGTCGCCATGTTCGCCATTGGCATGCTGGCCCAGCGGATGGAAAAACTGGCGTTCACCGAACCCTACATGAAGAGCGACATCTACGGCATCACCACCAAGAGCAACACGGTGGTGCGCCAATGGGCGGACATCGATCAGCCCGGTGTGCTGGTGGGTGTTCAGGCTGGCACCTTCATGGAGCCTGTGATGGGCGAGCGCCTGAAGAAAGCCACCATGGTCACCGTCAAGCCGCCTGCCACCCGCGAGCGCGAACTGATGGCGGGGCGCGTGGACGTGTTCATGACCGACTACCCCTACAGTCGCCGCTTGCTGGACAACGCAGACTGGGCCCGGCTGGTGGAGCCGCCGCAACCGTTTTCGGTGCTGCCCTACGGCTATGCGGTCAAAAAAGGGGACGAGCGATGGCTGGCCACCATCGACAGCTTTGTGGCGCGGATCAAGCGCGATGGGCGCCTCAGGGATGCCGCGGGGCGCAACGGCCTGGCTGCGATCGTCGTGCGCTGACATGTCTCGGCCAAAGGACACTGCCGCGCGCTCGCTGCTCGCCTGGTTTGCCCAGCCAAGTCATCTTGTACTTCTGGTGGGCGTCCTTGCCTCGCTGGCCGTGTGGGTCGCCATCGTCGCGCTGGTGTTCAATGACTTCCGGGCAGCAATGCGCAACAACCATGCGCACGCGGCAATGCTCGCCCGTATTCTGGAAGACCAGGCCACCCGCACGTTTGAGACCGCCGAACTGGCGCTGGATGCGCTGGCCAGCTCCCCGGCCGTGGTGTCTGCAAGCGCCGACCCGCGGCGCATGGAAGATGCGCTCAAGCAGGCGCTGGCGGGATTGACCTTTCTGCGGGGCTTGGCAGTGGTCGAGGCGGGTGGTCGTGTCGTCGCCAGCACCTTCCCCGGAGATGCCGAGGTGTTCATCGACATGGCCCGCATCGGGCCCCAGGCCGTTCCCGGGCAGTCGGTACTGGGCGGGTGGGTCGCCGGGCGCAGCCTGCAAAGCATCCGCATGAATGGATCACCGCAGCCTGCTCCACCGGGCGTGGGCTTCATTCCCGTGCAACACGCGTTCAGGAGCGAGGCCGGGAATACGCTGCACCTCGTGGCGCTGGTCAATCCTGATGCCTTGTCCAATTTTCAGCGGCTCACGCTGGAAGCAGAGACCTTCGAGTCGGTCGTTGCATCGTATGGGGGCAGGTCCTGGCAAGTTCCGGGGTCGCGTCTGCCATGGCGGGGCAGGCTGTGGGACGCATCCCCGTGTTCGCGACGTACCTGCCGGGGCGCGAGCACGGCACCTACGTGGGCAAGGGGGTGACCGGCGAACGGCAGATCCTGGGGTTTCGCGTGTCGGGCACCAAGCCGCTGGTCGTGATGGTCGAGGAGTCCTACCAGAGCGCCGTCCAGCGGTGGCTGTCCGAGTCCCGCTCCCTGCTGGGCATCGGTGCGGCGCTCACCCTCCTCACGATCGGGCTGACCGTAGCCATATGGCGCGGCGTGCGGACGAGAGAGTCGGCGCGCGCAGAGGTCGAATCTGCGCAGCGCCGCATTTCGCAAAGCGAGCGCGACCTGTCGGTACTGATGCGCAGTGTGCAGGAGCTGATCTTCCGCACCGATGCCCGCGGGTTCATCACCTACGTCAATGCGCATTGGACAGTCTTTACGGGCGAAGACGTCTCGCAAGCGGTAGGTCGGCAGATCCAGGACTTCGTTGCTCCGCAAAGCCGGGGGGACGTTTCCCGGCTTCTGGATCGCCAGTCGCATGAAACCGTACGACATTGCCAGGCGCTGGCGCGGTTTGCGGGTGGACGCGAGCTGATGGTGCAGCTGGCGGTGGTCCCTCTACGGCTTGAAGGCCGGCTCACGGGGTTTGCGGGAAGTGCGGTGGATGTGACCGAGCGGTGGACCGCCCAGCATCAGCTGCAGTCGCAGATTGCATTTCAGGAACTGCTGCTGGAGACCAATCCGCTACCGATATCGGTCACGGACACACAGGACCGGGTGGTTCGCGTCAACCGTGCATGGGAAGAGTACAAGGGGCACGGACGCGATGGCGTGCTCGGCCAGACCATCCAGTCGTTTTTGCCGCTTGAAGAAGCCAGGGCCCATGCATCAGCCAACTCGCAGCTGGTGCGCTGGGGCGGGCGCACGTTCTTTGAGGTGCAGGTCCTGCGGGGCGACGGTTCACGCCGCGATACACGCGTCGAGAAGGCGGCCATTGCCGACGAGCACGGCCGTGTGAACGGTGTGTTGACCATCCTGATGGATATCAGCGAGTTCCGCCAAGCGGAGCGCGCCACCCAGGAGGCGCGCGACGTGGCCGAAGAGGCCTCGCGTGCCAAGTCGGAGTTTGTGGCCAACATGAGCCACGAACTGCGTACCCCACTGCAATCCATCCTGGGCTTTGCCGAACTGGGGTTGCTTCGGGGCGCTTCCCAGCCCAAGCTGGCCTCCATGTTTGAGTCCATCCACCTCGCAGGCCAGCGCATGCTCAACCTGGTCAATGATCTGCTGGAAGTGTCGCGGCTTGAAAGCACCGTGGGCACGTTTCACCTGGAGCGCATCGACCTTCGCGGCGTCATCCGGCCCGTGCTGCGCGAACTGGAGCCGCTGCTGACCCGCAGTCGGCTGCTGCTGGATGTGCAACTGTCCGACTTTCCCCTCATGGCCAAGGCCGATCCGTTGCGCTTCGAGCAGGTGATCCGCAACGTGGTGGCCAATGCGATCAAGTTCTCACCCACGGGCGGAAAAATCACCTTGTCGGGCCGGCTTGACTCCCGGGGGCAGGCGCACATCGTCATCCGGGATCAGGGGCCCGGAATCCCGGAGGCGGAGCTGGAGCACATCTTCGAGGCGTTTGTGCAGTCCACGCAGACCAAGGACGGTTCCGGGGGCAGCGGGCTGGGCCTGGCGATCTGCCGCAAGATCGTGGAAGCCATGAGCGGTCAGATCTATGCCCGGAATGTGCAGGGCGGCGGCACTGCTTTCCATATCGTCTTTCCCGCCCGGGGCCAGACCGAAACCGAACCCGTACCGCTGGGGCCGGAATAAGCGCGACGCTGAACAAATCTCCCAACGCGGCGGGCCTTGCTTTTGCCAGCGCCCGCGAGGCCTCAAGCTCCGCCAACAGAAACGCCCTCAGCAGAGGGCGTTTTCAATCGCAGTCCGTGCCCGGGGGGGGCACGGCACGGGCCCGATCAGCCGCCCTTGCGCGAACGCTTGCCGGGGTTCTTCTTGCTGCGCGTGGCCACGCCGCGTTCCAGGCTCACGCGCTGGCCACGGCCCTGCGTGCGCAGCGAGAAACCGGGCAGGGGAGTTGGTTGGGGGGTGCGCTTGCGGTCTGCTTCGGTGACGATCTTGTTGCCCATGGTGGTCTCTGCGTAGGTTGGAAAAAACCGATATTAGGCCATACCTCGTGGCGACCCGGTCCGGCAAGGCCTTGTTGCGGTTTCAGGGCTGCTCTGCACTGCGTCGGTGCGGGATCGCGCCGCCCATCACGTAGGCCCCGGATCGGTGGAAAGCGCGGTGCTGCAATGGTGCGGCAGCACCAGGCCTTTGGCGGCGTCTTCCACGGCCACGGTGCGGATGAAAGGGGGGTCTCCGCGCACGCCGCCGAACATGGTGGCAAATGCCACGTCGGCAGCATCGCGCCCGCTGCCAAAGCGCAGCAGCCCCATGGGTACGGCCGTGCCGGACGGATCAAACATGTACCAGCGGTTGCCCAGGTAAACCTCCACATACGCATGGAAATCGGGCGGGCCCAGCGCGGGGTCGGCACCGTAGTCGGTGCCGGTGGTAAAGCGCGCGGGGATGTTCACTGCCCGGCACAGGGCGATCATCAGGTGCGCGAAGTCGCGGCACACGCCCACCTGCTCCACCAGCGTGTCCACGGCCGACGTGTTGAAGTTGGAGGTGTTGGACGCGAACGCCACATGCGCCTGCACCCAGTCGCAGATGGCACGCACGCGCGAATAGCCCTGGGGCAAGCCGCCAAACTTGTTGAAGGCCAGGCGCAGCAAGAGGTCGGACTGGCAGTACCGACTGGGGTAGATGTAGCCCAGCGCCTCATGCGGCAAAAGCCGCACCGGCACTTCAGCCAGCAGCGACGGGTCGGCGTGGTAGTGCGCGATGTCCACGGTGGCTGCATACGACACCTCCAGCACCCCGGGTTCGCCGCGCAGGCGCAGGTGGCGGTTGCCCGTGGCCGGATCGGTGTGCACGTGGTATGGCACATCCTGGTTGATGCGCAGCCGCTCGTCGTGCAGGGTCTGGCTGGCTGTTTGCGCCGGGTGGATGTTGAAGACGAAATCGGCGCCGTATGGGTCGATCTCGTAGCGCAGACTGATCTCCAGTTCGATGCGCACGCGGCTGTGCAGGGCACGCTGGAGAGGGGGCATCGCACACACCGCGGCGGCGGCGTTGCCCTGCGACGCAATCGGCGAGCTGGGCTCGGCAGCGTCCTGGGCGGGCTGCAAAACAGGGCACTCGCTCACACGCCGCCCTCCGTGAAGCGACGGCGGTAGAGCCGCGGGTCGGACGGCGCGAGCCGTCGGTGGGCGGGAGAGAAACGGCAGACCATGGGAATCCTGTTGAAGCAAGGGGCTGCGCTGAGGCCGGAGCGAATGCTCCGGTGGCTCAACTGCCAGCGTGCCTTGAGGATAGGTTTGCGCTGCGTGCCGGCCTGTAGGCCGACGGCGCGCCCTCAGGCAGGTATAGCCAGACGCGCCAGTGTTTCCACGTTGCCTTGGCTGCCCATGCGCAACACCAGGCCTTCGCCCGAGGCCGCATTCGCTCCTGCCAGGTCTGCCAGCACGAACATGTGCGTGACCCAGACCTCGAACCGGGCCGGGCGAGCCGATGCCGCGGTCAGCGACTTTCGCAGTACCTCCAGGTGTGCTGCCCCGGTGGTTTCGGTGTAGCCGCGCGGCGAGCCCAGGGCGGCCCAGTTCTCGGGTGCCTGTCCAAAGGCCAGGCGGGCGGTGTCCAGGCACCGGCACCATGGGCTGGATGCCACGCGCGCCGGGGCCAGCCCCTGCTGCCTGAACCATTCCCCAATGCGGCGGGCCTGTGCGCGACCCTCTTCGCTCAGGTTGCGCTGGGTGCTGCAGTCACCCAGGCGAAAGCCGGGTGGATCAAAGGTCCCCGGTGCCAGCGCGTGGCGGAACGCGATCACCACACCACCCTGGCGCAGCAATGCGGCCACCTCGGGTGCTTCGATGGCAGCGCGCGCCTGCCGCGGCAGCAGTGCCAGACCGGCGCCGGCAGCGGCTCCCGCCAGCAGGGCACGCCTGGGCAGGGCTGGGGTGGCACAGGCCGCGCAGCGGCCCGTGGCGCAACCGTCAGGCCAGGGGTTCGAAGGCATAGCCGTTGCCCGCTGCCGCCATGCGGCCAAATGCCGGGAACGGGAAGTGGAACCCGCCCACCATGGCCTTGCTGGCGGTCACGCGCTGGAACACGTCGCGACGCACCTTGCGTGCGGCTTCCGCGTCCATGTCGAACGTCACCGCCCAGTCGGGGTTGCGCGCAAACAGCGCGGGCACGTTGGTCAGGTCGGCCACGTAGAAGAACTTTTGACCTGCCGAGGTCAGTTCGAACAGCGAATGGCCCGGCGTGTGGCCGTAGGCCGCCACGGACTGGATGCCGGGGCCCACTTCGGCGCCCGCGGCAAACTGCACCAGGGTGTCTGCCGTCATGGTGCTGAAAGTGCGGCGCACGTTGTCGAACGCGCCCTTCATGCCGGCCGGTGCGGCGGCCATGCGCGCGTCGTCCATCCAGAACGCGTACTCGGCGGCGGGCACCATGACCTTGGCCTTGGGGAAGGTAAGTTCGCCGGCCTTGTTGCGGATGCCGTTGATGTGGTCGCCGTGGAAGTGGCTGATCAGCACGGTGTCGATGTCCGAAGCCTGCAGGCCTGCGGCACGCAGGTTCTCCAGCAGCTTGCCGGTGGTAGGGCCACCGAATTCGCCCAGGCCCGTGTCAATCAGCATCTTGCGTGCACCGGCGATCACCAGAAATGGCGTGAAGGGCACATCGATGTAGTCGGTGGCCAGACCCTGCGAAGACAGCAGCGCACGCACTTCGGCGATGGGCGCGTTTTTAACGAACTCTTCACCCAAGGGGCGGCGCGAGATGCCGTCGTTCAACGCTATGACTTCAACATCGCCGACCTTTGTGCGGCGAAACCCCGGGTTGGGCAGCGTGGGCGTGCCGAAGTTGGGAGCGTTTTGGGCCCAGACGGGCGCAAAGGAACCGGCCGCGTAAGCGGCCAAGCCCAGGCCGGCGCCCAGGAAACTACGGCGATGCATCATGAAAACTCTCCAGGGTGAATAAAAACTGATAAGTTTTAACTTTAGCTGAGGCAGTCACCCTGCACGCATGCCCGCCGCTAACCTGTGCGTGGCGTGGGGTTTTACGGGCGGGTGGTTTCAGTCCAGGCCAAACGCTTCGCGAAAGCCTGCGCAGAAGTCGGCGCTCCCGCTCAAGGTGAGGCATACCGTGGTGCGCGGTGCTCCGGCAAAGCCGGGCGTGGCGGACAGCCGCGAGGTTTCGGCGTCAAACTCCAGCGCCAGCGGGGCACTGGTTTCCTGGCTGCCGCGCAGGTCGTAGTGCCAGGTGCCACCGTCTTCCAGCGGCTGGCATTCGCCAGGGAACCCGGCGTGCGCCCAGGCAAGCACGCGCGCCACCTCGGCCTGCAGGTGCACGAGCTGCGCGGGCTGCACGCTGGCCATGGCATCGAACGTGCCGGTGCCGTCGGCGTCTTCGCTGTAGTCAAAGTCAAGGTAGTCGAGGGTCATGGGGCGATTGTCGGGGCCTGCGTGCCGGCTCCTAGAATGCCTCGGCCCTACGTGGCACACGCAGCAAGAGCGATACGCGGCTTGAACAACAGACAGGAGACAGCATGGTGGACAACGCAGTGGTGCTGCAGGTGCGGGATCTGGCTTTTGCCTACCCCGGCTGCCAGGTGCTGGATGGCTTTGGCATGGCGCTGCCCGGCGGGCTGGCCCTGGTGCAGGGGGGCGAGAGCCGGGGCAAGTCCACGCTGCTGCGGCTGCTGGCCGGTGAACTGGCAGCGCAACGCGGCAGCATCGTGTTGCACGGGGTGGACCAGGCGGCAGACCCGCAGACCTATGCACGGCACGTGTTCTGGGCCGATGCGCGCTCGAACAGCCTGGACGCGCTGAGCGCGCGCGCCTGGTGGCAGGAGCTGCCCGCCCGCTACCCCGCCTGGGACGCGGCAGCGCTCGACACCCACATCCAGGGGTTCAGCCTGCAGGAACATGTGGGCAAGCCGCTGTACGCGCTGTCTACCGGCAGCAAGCGCAAGGTGCTGATGGCTGCTGCGCTGGCCTCGGGCGCAGCGCTCACGCTGATCGACGAGCCGGTGAGCGGGCTTGACAAGCCGTCGGCCGCCTACCTGGCCAGGGCGCTTTCATCGGCGGCTGCGCAACCGGGGCGCGTGGTGCTGGTGGCGCATTACGAGCCGCTGCCCGGCGCGCTGTGGGGCACGGTGATCGATCTGGGTGACTGAGGCTGTGCAGCGCGGCAAGGCTGCGCCCGGCGGTTACATGGCCTTGAACAGGTGGGCGTAGAGCCGGCTGACGGGCAGGCGCTCGGGCCTGCCTGCCAGCGCAAGGTGCAGCTTGCCCGACTCGTCCCGGGTCACGGTGGTGATGCTGCCCGCACGCACCAGGAGGCTGCGGTGCACCTGCCAGAACACGCTGGCGTCGAGCTGGCCCGTGAGCTCCTTGAGCGGCGTGCGGATCAGGTATTCGCGCTCGGCGGTCAGCACCCGCACGTACTTGTCGGCGGCCTCGAAATACAGCACATCGGCCACCGGCACCATATGGATCTGCGTGCCGTGGCTGGCCTGGATCAGCGTCAGTGGCGATGGTGCCGCGGCCGATGCCTGGGCAGGCGGCTGCAGCCCCTGCAACGGCTGCACCGCGCCCAAGGCCTGGGATTCCAGCAGGTGGCGCAACTGCATCACGGTTGCTTCTATATTGATAGCGGAAGAGGCTTTTGCAGCAAGCGCTAGCTGCAGTTTTTGCACGGTTTTCTGCAGCCGGGCCGCCTGCACGGGCTTGAGCAGGTAGTCCACCGCCTGCGCCTCGAACGCCTGCACCGCGTACTGGTCGTAAGCCGTGACAAAGACCAGCGCCGGAAACGCCCGCCCGGCCGGCCAGCCGTCGGCCAGCTCCACCGCCGCATCGAGTCCGCTGAGGCCGGGCATGCGGATGTCGAAAAACAGCACATCCGGCAGCAGCTCCAGCGCCCGGCGCACGGCCGACAGGCCGTCTGCCACCGTGGCCACCACCGCGAGACCGGGCCAGGCACGGGCCAGCTCGTGTTGCAGCTCGGCGGCCAGCAGGGGCTCGTCTTCGGCGATCAGGGCACGGGGGGCGGGGGCATTCATGGTCAAGACGGATTTTTCAAGGGAAATACGGCCCTGGCGCTTGTTCCACCTGTGCTGGTAGCTATCAAATCAATAGTGCCTTCGGCGCCGTACAGGGTGGACAGCCTCTCGCGCACCTGGGCCAGGCCGAAGCTCTGCCCCGGCCCCGGCGGCGGCAGCACGGGCGGCAGGCCCACGCCGGTGTCGGTGACCTCGATCACCAGGCGCTGCGTGCCAGCCGTGTGGCCATCGGCCCCGGCGCATTGGGCTCGCACCAGGATGTGCCCCCCCTCCACCTTGGGTTCCAGCCCGTGGCGTATGGCGTTTTCCACCAGCGGCTGCAGCAGCAGGGGCGGTACCGGCGCATCGCGCAGCGCGTCGGGCAGGTCCAGTGTGTAGGCCAGACGCGGGCCCATGCGCACGGCCATCAGCTCCAGGTAGTCGCGCAGGCGATCGAACTCAAGGGCCAGCGGGTGCTCGGTGCTGCGCGATGCCGTGAGCGTGGCGCGCAGGTAGGCAATCATGCGGTCCAGCATGTCCTGCGCGCGGGCCGGGTCGGTGCCGATCAGCACGCGCAGGTTGGCTAGCGTGTTGAACAGCATGTGGGGTTCGAGCTGGGTTTCCAGCAGCTTCAGGCGGGCGTCGCTGGCGTGCTGGCGCGCCTCGGCCATCTTGCCTTCGAGGTACGCCGACTTGTTGATGGCATAGAAGTAGTAGGTGCCCACCAGGCCCGCAATGACGGTGATGAGGATGGACGTGCGCTGGTCGGCACCCGACACCTCGCCCCCCGGCGGGTAGAAGTGAAAGTAGTGCACGCACAGGGCCTCGGCCAGTGTGGTGCCGGCCAGGTAGCCCACCACGATGCCCACCACCACCAGCACAGGCGCCTGCCAGCCCTGCGGCCACCCGGTTTCGTGGGCCGAAGGCAGCAGTTCTCGCCCCAGGTCGATGATGGCCCAGGTAAACGTGCCGATCAGCACCGAATACACCACAGGCGGCCCGTAGGGCTTGTCGGGCATGAAGGCGTACTGGATGGTGGCCACCGCCAGCGTGAATGCCAGCACCTGCAAAAAGTGCCGCAGCTTGCTGATCCAGTGGATGCCGTACCGTCCTGTCATGGCCGTTTCTGGCGGCGCTGCAGGGCTTCGCGCTCCCGCTGCACCATGCGTTCGCGCAGGCCGCTGCCGTTGCCCAGCAGAAATACCGACACCCCGTGCAGCACCAGCCCCAGCCCCCAGCCCAGCAGCGGATACACCGACCAGGGCCGGTTGCCGAACGCATAGCGTGACATCGCAAAAATCACGGCATTCACCAGCACGAAGGCCAGTGCATGCATGTACCAGCCCAGCTTGGCATTGGCGCGTCTGCGGGCAAGCTGTTCGATGTCGTCGGGGGTCATGAAAAGGAGTGCGTGGGTGGGGGCTGGGTCATTCTAGGTGCGCCCCTGCGTCAGCTGCCTTGTCCGCTGCGCGAAATCCGGTCGCGCTCGGCCTGCACCAGGCGCTCATGCAGGCCGGTGCCGCCTGCCAGCACGAAGACCACAACGCCATGAATCGCCAGCCCCAGGCCCCACCCGAGCGCAGGGAAGATCGCCCAGTTGCGCCCGCTGGCTGCGGACATGGCCACCAGCACAAGGTTGACCAGCACGTACACGCAGGCATGGGTGTACCAGCCCAGCTTGGCATGGGCACGTCGGCGCGCCAGGCGCTCCAGCGGGTCGTGGGTGGGGTTGGCTAAGAGGTGGTTCATGGTGCGATCCATTTCGGTATCCAAAGTGCAAGCAGGTCGTCTCAGGGAGGGTTGTTGCGCCCGGAGGCCGGGCATTGCATTCAGGCGGTCACGCCGCTGGAGGGCAGGGCGGCAGAGCGCCAGACCAGCCGCAGCAGCCGTGCCGAGCGGGCGACAAACAGGCCGTTGAACACGCCATAGAGCGTTGCAATCTGCAGCGCAAAGGTGGTGTCACGCGCCAGGGCGGGCTGCATGACCAGTTCCACGCCCACCAGGTACTTGGTCATGAAAATGCCCAGGATCAGCGCCAGTGGCATGGCGCTGCCCGGCAGGTCAAAGCTGCGCGTGCTGGCTGCGTACGTCGTACCCGGCGCCGCGTGGGGCTGCAGCCACAGGGCGAGGCCTGCCGTCACCAGCGCGGCCGCCAGCCAGACCCCTGCGGTGCGGCCGCCCTGGCCGGTGGGGCCAAATGCCGAAATCACCCCGTAGGCAGAGAAGGCGGCCATGGCCAGTGGCGTTGCCAGCACGCGCAGCAGGCCGGCGCTGCGCGCAAACATCTGGCTTGCGCCCAGCCCGAGCAGGCCGGCCAGCAGCCCCCAGACCCAGTAGGGCGTCTGCTGCACGATCTGGACCATGGCGCCCGGCTGGCGTATCAGGAGTTCAATCAGCATGGAAACAGCTCCGTTCATTGTTTTTTGAAGGGGTGGATGACAGGTGGCGTACCGGTCAGAGGAGGCCGAGCCCCGACCACAGGGCATTGCCCAGGAACCGGTCGGGCAGCAGCGTGAAGCCACCTGCCACGACGCAGGCGCCGATGTAGATGCTCTGCATCGTGATGCGGTGGCCCTTGATGTTGCGGCGGGCCAGGTACACGAACGCCACGACCAGCATCCCCAGCGTGACGGGGATCAGCAGATGGATGGGTCCGAAACTGCCCCAGCGGGGCCCCACCTCGCTGCTGATAAAGAGGGCCGACACGGCGGTGGCCACCATGGTGGTCACCCAGGCATAACCGGCGGCACGGTGCAGGCGGGGGCGCTGCTGCGTGCCCTTGCGCGCCCACAGGGCCACGGGGCCGAGGGCGACAGCCGCCAGTGCGGCGGCAAGGTGGATGGCGATGGCGGGGGTGATCTGCATGGCGGGGCTCCTTTCGTCGGCGTTCGATGCAGCGGACTGTGCCCGCCCCCGCAGTACGCCACCATGCTCGTGCGACGAAATGCCGGGCGGGCGGTGTGAAATGCCGTCGTCCGGCGCGAACCGCGGGGCCGCAACCGGTGTGTGGCGCCTGGTGCTGATCGGTTTGGGCGCTGTCACCCTGCCGCCTCCGGAGCCAGCGGGCACCGCGTGTTAACCCCGAGGTTTACTTTTCTTCGCACAGCGTTCAGGACGGCGCCCCGGTTCACCCTCTACGATTCGGCACGCGCCGCCTTGCTGCAGCGCGGGCCCGCCGGCCCCGATCCGTACAGAGTTCCCCAGAGATACCGCCATGAATCCGCAAGAAGTCCCCGCACCCGTGCCCGCATCCCCACCCCCGGCCCCCGGCGCAAAGCCCCGGCGTTCCCGCTGGGTGGGCACGCTGGTGGCGCTGGTGCTGGTGGCCCTGGCTGGCGGCGGGGCCTGGTATCTGGTGCAACGGGCCAACGGCGGCGCCAGCGATGCCCCGGCGCGGCCCGGCGGCGGCCGGCCCATGGTGACCGTGGGCGACGCCGTGGCGCGCCGCGCCGAACTGCCGGTCATCATCGATGCACTGGGTACCGTGATCCCGGCCACGTCGGTCACTGTGCGCCCGCAGGTGTCTGGCCTGCTGACCGAAGTGCTGTTCACCGAAGGCCAGATGGTGAAGAAGGGGCAGCTTTTGGCGCAGATCGACCCGCGGCCGTTTGAGCAGGCGCTGCTGCAGGCCCAGGGCACCCGCCAGCGGGATGAAGCGCAGCTGGAGAACGCGCGCCTGACGCTGGAGCGCTACCGCACCCTGCTGGCGCAGGACTCGATTGCGCGGCAGGACGTGGACACCCAGGCCGCCCTGGTGCGCCAGCTGGAGGGCACGGTGATGACCGACCGCGCACAGGAAGGCACCGCCCGGCTGAACCTTGGCTACACCCGCATCGTGGCGCCTGCGTCGGGCCGCATCGGCCTGCGCAGCGTGGACGCGGGCAACTACGTCACCTCGGGCGACGCTACGGGCCTGGCCACCATCACGCAGGTCAATCCGATTGATGTGCAGTTTTCGGTGCCGCAGGACCGCGTGGGCGACATCCGCGCTGCCCAGGCGGCGTCGCCCGCCCTCGTGGTCACGGCGCTGGACCGCACCCGCAAGACCGAGCTGGACAAGGGCCGCTTTTCCACGCTGGACAACCAGGTCGACACCACGACCGGCACCGTGAAGGCCAAGGCCCGCTTCGACAATGCCCAGGGCACGCTGTTTCCCAACCAGTTTGTCAACGTGCAGCTGCTGCTGCGCACGGTGTCGGCCGTGGTGGTGCCCGTGACGGCCGTGCGCACGGGCGCCAACGGCGACTATGTGTACGTGATCAACGAAGACCGCAAGGTATCGCTGCGCAAGGTGGTGCGCGGGCAGGCCACGGTGGGGCAGATGGCCATCACCGAAGGCCTGAAAGAAGGCGAGCGCGTGGTGACCGAGGGCGGCGACCGCCTGCAGGACGGCATGGCCGTGCAACTGCCGGGTGCGGCTGGAGCACCCGGAGCGCGCGGCCCCCGCGGCGGTGCCAGCGGCCCGCGCGGTGCGGCCAGCGGCCCCCGGGGCGCCGCCTCGGCCCCGCAGGCTGGGGCCGAGGGCGAAGCCGGCCAGCGGCGCCAGCGCCCGGTGCAGACGCCGTGATCGCGGGCCGCCAAGCATGAGTCCTTCGCGTCCGTTCATTGAAAGGCCGGTGGCCACGGCCCTGCTGATGCTGGCCATCGTGCTGGCAGGGCTGCTGGGGTTCCGGTTTCTGCCGCTGTCGGCATTGCCCGAGGTGGACTACCCCACCATCCAGGTCCAGACCCTGTACCCCGGCGCCAGCCCCGAGGTGATGAGCCGCACGGTGAGTGCGCCGCTGGAGCGCCAGTTCGGCCAGATGTCGGGCCTGGAGCGCATGGCGTCTTCCAGTGCGGCAGGCGTTTCGATCATCACGCTGCAGTTCGGTCTGGGGCTGGCGATTGATGTAGCCGAGCAGGAGGTGCAGGCGGCCATCAACGCAGGCACATCGCTGTTGCCAGCCGATCTGCCCGCCCCACCCGTGTACGCCAAGGTCAACCCGGCCGATGCGCCGGTGCTGACCCTGGCCATCAGCTCTGACACCCTGCCCCTGACCGAGGTGCAGAACCTGGTCAACACGCGCCTGGCGCAGAAGATCAGCCAGGTGACGGGCGTGGGGCTGGTCACGCTGGCGGGCGGCAACCGGCCCGCAGTGCGCATACAGGCCGACACCAAGGCGCTGGCGTCGTACGGCATCGGGCTTGACACGCTGCGCACCGCCATCACCACCTCCAACGCCAACAGCGCCAAGGGCAGCTTTGACGGGCCCCAGCGCTCCTACACCATCAACGCCAACGACCAGCTGGTGACAGTGGACGACTACCGTAACCTCATCGTGGCGTGGCGCAACGGCGCGCCGGTGCGCATGATGGAAGTGGCCCGCGTGGTGGATGCGCCCGAGAACAACCGGGTGGGCGCGTGGGCCAACGAGACGCCGGCGATCATCCTGAATGTGCAGCGCCAGCCGGGCGCCAACGTGATCGCCACGGTGGACAGCATCAAGAAGCAGCTGCCCGAGCTCAAGGCCGGCCTGCCTGCATCGCTCAAGGTCGAGGTGCTGTCAGACCGCACCACGGGCATCCGCGCATCGCTGCTGCATGTGGAGATGGAGCTGGCGCTGGCCGTGCTCATGGTCGTGCTGGTCATCTTTTTCTTCCTGCACAGTCTGCGGGCCACGGTGATTGCCAGCCTGGCCGTTCCGATCTCGCTCATCGGAACCTGCGGGGTGATGTACCTGCTGGGCTACAGCCTCAACAACCTGACCCTGATGGCGCTGACCATCGCCACCGGCTTCGTGGTGGACGATGCGATCGTGATGATCGAGAACATCGCCCGCTACCTTGAAAAGGGCGAGCCGCCTTTCAGCGCGGCCCTCAAGGGTGCCACGCAGATCGGCTTCACCATCATCTCGCTCACGGTGTCGCTGATTGCGGTGCTCATTCCGCTGCTGTTCATGAGCGATGTGGTGGGGCGGCTGTTTCGCGAGTTTGCCGTCACGCTGGCCATCACCATCCTGATCTCGGGGGTGGTGTCGCTCACGCTGGTGCCCATGATGGCCGCGCGCTGGCTGCGTGCCGAGCCCGAGGGCGGCAGCAGCGGCCTTGCGCGGCGCATCAACCACGGGTTCGAACGCGTGATTGCCGGGTATGACCGCTGGCTGCGCTGGGTGCTGCGCCACCAGGGCGCCACGCTGGTGGTAGCGGTGCTCACGCTGGCGTTGACGGCGCTGCTGTACGTGCTGATCCCCAAGGGGCTGTTTCCCACGCAGGACACCGGCCAGCTGCAGGCGCGGCTGGAGGCATCGCAGGATGTCTCGTACGCCCGCATGACCGAGCTGCAGCAGGCGGCTGCGCGCGCCATCCTGGCGGACCCCGACGTGGCGTCGCTCAGCTCGTTTGTGGGCGTGGACGCGGCCAACAACACCATGCTCAACACGGGCCGCATGCTGGTCAACCTGAAGCCCGAGCGGGGCAGCCAGGCAGAAATCATGGAACGCCTGCGCGAGCGGGTGCGCTCCGTGGCCGGCATCACGCTGTACCTGCAGCCCACGCAGGACCTCACCATCGACGCCGAGACGGGCCCCACCGAATACCGCGTGTCGATTGGCGGAGTCGATTCAGCCCAGGTCAACAGCTGGACGAACAAGCTGGTGGAACGCCTCAAGGACGAGCCGCGGGTGCGCAATGCCACTACCGATGCAGGGGCGCAGGGACTGTCGGCCTTTGTCGACATCGACCGCAACACCGCGTCGCGCCTGTCGATTACCGCGAGCGCGGTCGACGACACGCTCTACAGCGCCTTCGGCCAGCGCATCGTCTCGACCATCTTCACCGAAACCAACCAGTACCGCGTCATCCTGGAGGCGCAGCCCGAAGGCCTGGCCAGCCCCGAAGCGCTGGGCACCCTGCAGCTGCGCACGGGCGCAGGCAAGCCCACGCCGCTGTCGGCCGTGGCGACCATCCGCGAACAGCTGGCCCCGCTGCAAATCACGCGGGTGGCGCAGTACCCTGCCGCCACGCTTGGTTTTGACAAGGCGCCGGGCGTATCGCTGGGCAGCGCGGTGGACGCGGTGCGCCAGGCCGCCCGCGACATCGGCATGCCCGCGGGACTTTCGATGGAGTTCCTGGGCGCGGCGGGCGCGTACGAGAAGTCGCTGTCCAGCCAGCTCTGGCTCATCCTGGCCGCGATGGTGTGCGTGTACATCGTGCTCGGGGTGCTGTACGAGAGCTACATCCACCCCGTCACCATCCTCTCGACCCTGCCCTCGGCCGGGGTGGGGGCGCTGCTGGCGCTGATGGTGACCGGCAACGACCTGGGCGTGATCGGCATCATCGGGATCATCCTGCTGATCGGCATCGTCAAGAAGAACGCGATCATGATGATCGACTTTGCCATCGACGCAGAGCGCCACCAGGGCATGGCGCCCGAGCAGGCCATCCACCAGGCGGCGCTGCTGCGCTTTCGGCCCATCCTGATGACGACGCTGGCGGCCCTGTTTGCCGCGCTGCCGCTGATGCTGGGCTGGGGCGAGGGCGCCGAGCTGCGGCGCCCGCTGGGGCTGGCCATCTTTGGCGGGCTGATCGTGAGCCAGATGCTCACGCTCTTCACCACGCCCGTGATCTACCTGGCGTTTGATCGCCTGGGCCGACGCTGGACGGGGCGCGGCACTGCTGCGGCGCCCACAGCGCCTATGGCGCCGGTATCACGGGTATCGCCCGGGGAGGGCGTGTGAACCTGTCGCGTCCGTTTGTGGAAAGGCCGGTGGCCACGGTGCTGCTGACGATTGGCGTGGCGCTGGCGGGCATTGCAGCGTTTTTCGCGCTGCCCGTGTCGCCGCTGCCGCAGGTGGACTACCCCGCCATCACCGTATCGGCCACGCTGCCGGGTGCCAGCCCCGACACCATGGCATCGAGCGTGGCCACGCCGCTGGAGCGGCGTCTGGGCGTGATCGCCGGCGTGAACGAGATGACCTCGACGAGCTCGAACGGGTCGGCCCGGGTGAGCCTGCAGTTCGAGCTGAGCCGCGACATCAATGCGGCTGCCCGTGAAGTGCAGGCAGCCATCAACGGCGCCCGTATCGACCTGCCGGCCACGCTGCGCAGCAACCCCACCTACCGCAAGCGCAACTCTGCGGCGTCGCCCGTCATCATCCTGGCGCTCACGTCCGAGACGCGCACACCCGGCGAAATTTACGATGCCGTGTCCAACGTGGTGACCCAGCGGCTGTCGCAGGTGGAGGGCGTGGGCGATGTCGAGATTGGCGGCGGTTCGCTGCCCGCAGTGCGCGTGGAGCTGCTGCCGTTTGCCCTGAACCGCTACGGCATCAGCACCGAGGATGTGCGTGCGGCCATCCAGGCATCAAACGCCAACCGGCCCAAGGGCGCCATCGAGGGCGATGGGCGCCGCCTGCAGATCTACACGCCTTCCCCCGCGCGCAAGGCGGCCGAATACGAATCGCTGGTGATCGCCTGGCGCAACAACGCGGCTGTGCGGCTGGGCGACGTGGCGCGGGTGGTGGATGGCGTGGAAAACCGGCGCACGGTGGGCCTGTTCAACGGCAGCCCCGCCATCATCGTGCTGGTCACGCGCCAGCCCGATGCCAACATCATCGAGACGGTGGATTCGGTGCGGGCGCTGCTCCCCGACCTGCAGGCGCAGCTGCCGCAGGACATCAAGATCGCGGTGGCGTCCGACCGCACCAACACCATCCGCTCGTCACTGCACGAGGTCGAGCTCACGCTGATGGTGTCCATCGTGCTGGTGGTGCTGGTGGTGGGCGTGTTCCTGCGCAAGGCGCGTGCCACGGTGATTCCGGCCGTGGCCACGGTGGTGTCGCTGCTGGGCACCTTCGGGGTGATGTACTTCCTGGGCTTCAGCCTCAACAACCTGAGCCTGATGGCCCTGACGGTGGCGACCGGCTTTGTGGTGGACGACGCCATCGTGGTGCTGGAGAACACCGCGCGGCATATCGAGGCCGGCATGGACCGGGTGCAGGCTGCGCTGCTGGGCGCCCGCGAGGTGGGCTTTACCGTGCTGTCCATCAGCCTGTCGCTGGTGGCGGTGTTCATACCGCTCCTGTTCATGGACGGCCAGGTGGGCCGGCTGTTCCGCGAATTTGCGGTCACGCTGTCGGCCGCGGTGATGATCTCGCTGGTCATCTCGCTCACCACCACGCCCATGATGTGCGCGCTGCTGCTGCGCGCCCACGACCCGGCCCGTGACAAGCCACCGGGGCGCATTGCGCGCTGGGCAGACCGCGGCTACCAGGCGGTGCTGCGCGGCTATGCGAACAGCCTGGACTGGGCGCTGGCCAGCCAGTGGATCGTGGTGGCCATCCTGCTGGCGGTGGTCGGCATGAACGTGTACCTGTTTGCCAAGATCCCCAAGGGCTACTTCCCCGAGCAGGACAACGGCCAGCTCAACGCCGGGCTGCGGGCCGACCAGAGCATTTCGTCTGAGGCGCTGGCGCGCAAGCTGCGCCAGGCAGTGGACATCATCCGCAAGGACCCGGCGGTGGACACGGTGGTGGGCTTCTCAGGCGGCAGCCGTGCAGGGGGTGGCTTCATGTTCGTCAACCTCAAGCCCCTCAAGCAACGACCGGACAAGGCGGACAGCACCCAGGCCGTGATTGCGCGCCTGCGCCCGCAGCTCAACCAGATCACCGGCTTGCGCGTGTTTTTGAACCCGGTGCAGGACCTGCGCATGGGCGGGCGGTCCAGCAACTCCACCTACCAGTACACGCTCAAGAGCGACAACCTGGCCGACCTCAAGCTCTGGGCCACCCGGCTGACCGACCGGCTCAAGACCGAGTCGCTGCTGCAGGACGTGGATACCGACCAGGCCGAGAACGGCGTGGAGACCTATGTGGAGGTGGACCGTGCCAGCGCCTCGCGCCTGGGCGTGAGTTCGCAGGCCATCGACAACGCGCTGTACAACGCGTTCGGGCAGCGGTCGGTGGCCACCATCTACAGCGAGCTCAACCAGTACGCGGTCATCATGGAATGGGGCCCCGAGTTCACGCGCGGGCCGCCGGCCCTCAAGGATGTGTATGTGGCGGCCAACCCCGCGGGCACGGTGGGCAGCGCCGCCAACCCTGCGCAGCGCGGGGCCTCCACGGGCAACGTGCTGAGCACCGCGCCATCGATCATGGTGCCCCTGAGCGACATCGCCCGCGTGGTGGAGCGCGCGTCGCCCACGTCCATCAGCCACCAGGACGGCGAGCTGGCCACCACCATCTCGTTCAACATCGACCCCGGCACATCGCTTGCGCAGGCGCGTGCCGTGATCGAACAGGCCGAGGCCGACATCGCCATGCCCATCAACGTGCGCGGCAGTTTTCAGGGCACGGCGCTGAGCGCGCAGGAGTCGCAAAACCAGCAGACCTTCCTGATCATTGCCGCCATCGTGGTGATCTACATCGTGCTCGGCGTGCTGTACGAGAGCCTGATCCATCCCATCACCGTGCTGACCACGCTGCCATCGGCCGGCGTGGGCGCCGTGCTGGCGCTGATGCTGTTTGACATGCAGTTCACCATCATTGCCCTCATCGGGGTATTCCTGCTCATCGGCATCGTCAAGAAGAACGCCATCATGATCATCGACTTTGCGCTGGAGGCCGAGCGTGCCCGCGGGCTGACGGCGCTGGAGGCCGTGCGCGAGGCCTGCATGCTGCGCTTTCGCCCCATCCTGATGACCACGCTGGCGGCTGCCCTGGGCGCGCTGCCGCTGGCCATTGGCTTCGGCCAGGGCTCCGAGCTGCGCCAGCCGCTGGGCATTGCCATCATCGGCGGGCTGGTGGCCAGCCAGCTGCTCACGCTGCTGACCACCCCGGTGGTCTATGTGCTGCTGGACCGCCTGCGCACCCGCACACCGGATGAGCGCAGGCTGAGCCGCGCGGCTGGGCAAGACTCTGCGTGACCCACCTGATCACCGATTCCATGACTGCACCCATCCCTGAGCCATCACCGGCGCTTGCTGAACCGCTTCACCTGGTGCGCACCGTCGCTGCCGCTGCGCTATGCGGCTTGCTGGCTGCGTGCACCACCGCACCGCCGTACACCCCGCCCGCAGCCCCGGTACCGGCCGCATTCAAGGAGGCCTCGGCCACCTGGATGCCCGCCGCGCCGGCCGATGCGATGGACCGCGGCCCCTGGTGGGAGATGTTTGGCGATGCCGAACTCAACCGCCTGGCCGCGCAGGTGCAGCTGTCCAACCAGAACATTGCGGCGGCCGTGGCCGCGTACAGCCAGGCCCAGGCGGTGGTGCGCCAGGAACGCGCCGGGCTGCTGCCGGGGGTCCGCCTGAGCGGCGGGGCATCCCGCGCGGGCGGTGAGGGCGCCAGCCGCTCGGGCACCAGCACGCAGGCCACCCTGGCGGCCGACTGGGCGCCAGACCTGTGGGGCCGCCTTGCCGGCAGCATCAGCAGCGCCCAGGCCAGCGCACAGGCGAGCGAGGCCGACCTGGCTTCGGCCCGCCTGTCGGCCGCGGGCACGCTGGTGTCGGCTTACTTCCAGCTGCGCGAAGCCGACGCCGAGCTGGCCCTGCTGGATGCCACCGTGCAGGGGTACGAGCGCAATCTGCAGATTGCGCGCAACCGCTATGCCGCAGGCGTGGTCGCCGAAACCGACGTGCTGCAGGCGCGCACCCAGCTGGTCAACGCTCAGGCCGACATGGCGAGCGTGCGCCAGAACCGGTCGCGGCTGGAGCACGCCATGGCGGTGCTTACCGGCCAGCCGCCGGCAGGGTTTGCGGTGGCGCCTGCGACGGCATGGTCGGCGCAGGTTCCACCCGTGCCGGTAGCAGTTCCGTCGGCACTGCTGCAGCGCCGGCCCGACATCGCCGCCGCCGAGCGCGCCGTGGCTGCCGCCAATGCCCAGATCGGCGTGCAGCGGGCGGCCTACTTCCCCAGCATCAGTCTGGGCGCATCGCTGGGCACAGGCGGCGGTAACCTGGCCGACCTGTTTCGTGCATCCACCAACGTGTGGTCGCTGGGACTGTCGGTGGCACAGACGCTGTTTGACGCCGGTGCCACGGCCGCGCGCGTGCAGGAGGCCGAGTCGTCCCGTGACGCCCGCGTGGCGCGGTACCGCCAGGCGGTGCTGGAGGCCTTTCAGGGCGTGGAAGACCAGCTGGCTACCCTGCGCGCGCTGCACGAGCAGGAGCCGCTGCGCCGCGACGCCGTGGCGGCTGCAGAGCGTGCGGCGCAGCAGCAGCTCAACCGCTACCGGGCCGGGCAGGTGAGCTATTCCGAGGTGGTGGCCGCGCAGGCGTCGGCCCTGTCGGCACAGCGGGCCTTGCTGCAGTTGCAGGTCAACCGCCAGCTGGCCGCCGTGGCACTGGTGCAGGCCCTGGGCGGCGGGTGGCAGACGCCCTGGCAGCCACAGCCCTGAACGATAATCCCGCACCTTCGGGCTGTGCTCTGCGCGGTGCAAGCGTGGGGGGCCGGCCGAATGCGGCGCACGCCTGTTGCCGGACCCGTGCCGAGGCACCGTAGATCTGAGATGCTCCTGATTTTGTAGCTAAAAGCCATTATGGAATAAGCGCTACAGTCCTTTTTGACCCAATTTTTCCAAGGAACGCGCGTGGACGTCGTATTGCTGGCCAAGGCCGCTGTCATGGGCATCGTCGAAGGGTTGACGGAATTTTTGCCCATCTCATCCACCGGGCACCTCATCCTGGCCGGGGCACTGCTGGGGTTTGACGATGCCAAGGCCAAGGTGTTTGACATTGCCATCCAGACGGGCGCGATCTTTGCCGTCATCCTGGTGTACTGGCAGAAGATTCGCGAAACCCTGGTGGCGCTGCCCACCGAGCGCCAGGCCCAGCGGTTTGCCCTCAATGTGTTCATCGGTTTCGTGCCCGCGGTCATCCTCGGGCTGCTGCTGGGCAAGGCCATCAAGGCGCACCTCTTCACCCCCGTGGTGGTGGCCAGCACGTTCATCATTGGCGGGTTCATCATCCTGTGGGCCGAGCGCCGCTCGCCTGCCCACACCCGCGTGCAGACGGTGGACGAGATGACGCCGCTCGATGCACTGAAGGTCGGGCTGGTGCAGTGCCTGGCCATGGTGCCGGGCACCAGCCGCAGCGGGGCGACCATCATCGGCGGCATGCTGCTCGGACTGTCGCGCAAGGCGGCCACCGACTATTCGTTTTTCCTGGCCATGCCCACGCTGATCGGCGCCGGGGTGTACAGCCTGTACAAGGAGCGCGCACTGCTCTCGGTGGCCGACATCCCCATGTTTGCCACCGGGCTTGTGTTTTCGTTCCTGAGTGCCTGGCTGTGCGTGCGCTGGCTGCTGCGCTACATCAGCTCGCACAGCTTTGTGCCGTTTGCCTACTACCGCATCGTGTTCGGCATCGTGGTGCTGGTCACGGCGTGGACGGGCTGGGTGCAGTGGGCAGAGTGACATGACCGTGGTGAACCGCAAGCGGATTTTTGACGTGCCCGCCGGCACGGGCGTAACGCTGGGCTTGGCGCTGCTGCTGGGCACCGTGCCCTTGGCGGCCCGCGCCCAGGCAGCCGATGCCGCGCTGGCGCCTGCCGACCACGCCGCCCCCGGCCTGGCCCGCGAAGACGTGGCGCCTGCCCCTGCTGCAGCCTCGCCCGCGGCCATCCACTACGCGCTCGGGTTGTTGGTGACCAATGGCCCTGACTATGCCGGTGGCGGCAGCCGCACGACGGGCCTCAGGCCGGCGTGGGCCATCGAGTACGGGCGATTTCGCGTGAGCAGTTCGCGCGGAAGCGCCTTTCTGGGGCACGGGCTCAGCCCGCGCGAGTCGGGTGCCAGCGCCACCCTGGCCCGCAGCGACCAGTTCAACCTCAGTGCGTCGCTGCGCATCGACCGGGGCCGCGATGAGTCCGACGCGCCCATCCTTGCCGGGCTGCCGACGGTGCGCGCCACACTGCGCGGACGGCTCAGTGCAGGCTATGCGCTGACGCCCCGCTGGTCGATCGGGGCCGGGCTGTCGCAGGACATTCTGGGGCGTGACGGTGGCGCGCAATGGACCACCAGCGTGGGCTACACATGGCCCCTGACCGAGCAGACGCGCATGTCCTTCAGCGCCGGGGCCAGCTTTGCCGACCGTACCTACCTGCGCTCGCATTTCGGTGTGCCGGCCGGTGGCGTGGGTGCGCTGCCTGCGTTCGAACCGGGCGCTGGCCTCTACAGCATCGATGGTGGCGTCGAAGTCATGTCTGCCCTCAACCGCCACTGGGTGGCGCTGGCAGCGGTGCGGGCATCCCAGCTGCGCGGGGATGCACGCCGCAGTCCGCTGACGATCGAACCCACGGGGTACTCGGTATCGCTGGGGCTTGCGTACCGCTGCTGTCGCTGAGTTGAGCGCTGCTGCCAGGCCGCACTAAACGGAAGCCGGCGGCAGGTCTCCCGTGTTGCGGCGCAGGCAGAACTTGCCACCCTGCTTGCCGCTGTACATCGCCGCATCCGCCAGTTTGAGCAGCCCTACGGCGTCGTGGCTGTCGGCGGGCGCCAGCGCGTAGCCGATGGTCAGCCCCACCTCGACCTGCACCGAACCCAGCGAGAACGGCAGGCGAAAAGCCTCGAGCAGCTTTTGCCCGAGTTCATGCGCCTGGTGTTCGTTGCCCAGTTCGCCCGTCATCACCACAAACTCGTCGCCTCCGAGACGAGCCACCACGTCGCTCTGGCGTACATGGCGCTGCAGCCGCCGTGTGACGGCGACCAGCAGCTCGTCGCCCACGTCATGGCCATGCTGGTCATTCACGGGCTTGAAGCCGTCCAGGTCCATCACGTAGAGCGCCAGCATGCGCTGGGGTGTGCACTGTGACAGGGCGGTGTTCAGGGCCATGTTCAGGCCGCGGCGGTTGGGCAGGCCTGTGAGCGGGTCGGTGTGCGCCAGCGAGCGCATGGCATCCCGCTCGCGGTTGGCACTGACCGCCTGGATGCGCAGCGCCTTGGTGCGCAGCCCCAGCACGCGCATGAACAGCAGCATGTCCAGCGTGGCGCCGAACTGGAACGAGTGCAGCGTCCAGAAGTTGACAGGCAGCCAGCCGCGAATCACGCCGATGACGATGGCGGTGGCCACGAAGTACACCAGCCAGGCCAGCAGCAGGCTGCTGCCCACGGCATCGCCGCGAAGGGTGCGCTGCACTGCCCCCGGAATGCCCATCAGCGCCGGTACCAGCCCCATGATGCTGATGATGGCGGCAATGGCCGGGGTGCTGAGCACATCCAGCGCATACACCAGCGCCAGCAAGGCGCACAGCATGGCCCCACCGCGCATGCTCTTGAGCAGCAGGCTGCGGGGCTGGTCGCCTGCCAGCGTCTGGCTGATGAACAGGAACGACCCGCACGTGGCCATCAGGGCCGAGAGGCCCGCCGCATGCGCCTCGACCCACGGCAGATCGCGCCACAGGTACTGCGTGCCCAGCCCGAACAGGTGCACCGAAAACAGCAGGCTGCCCGTGGTGAGCAGCGCGTACTGCACGAACAGCACCTCGCGCAGGTTCACCCACTGTGCCAGGCTGTAGATCAGCAGGCACAGCGCCAGACCCGTCAGGATGCCCTGCAGCAGCTGCTCGTTGAGGGCGGTACTGTTCCATTCGGCCGGCTTCATCAGCCGGATGGGCAGCACCATGGCGCCGCGGGTCTCCACGCGCAACAGCACCTCGTAGTGGCCGCCCGGTTTCACGGCCAGCGTGGCCGCGTGCGAGCGGCTGCGCATGGGGCGCTCGGCAAACGGTTGCAGGCTGCCCAGCCGCACCTGCTGCACCACCTCGCCCCCGGCCACCAGGTAAACGTCTACCCGGTTGAGCACGGGGTAGTCGATGTCCAGCACCCAGTCGCCGTCTGAAGCAGGCGACACCGCCACAGGCAGCCTGAGCCACACCGGTTCGGTACGCACGCCCAGGGTGCCGCTGTTGCCCGACGGCGGCTCGAACGCCGCCAGGCGCCCGAGCACATCGTGCACCGTGAGCTCGCGCGAGGGATCGGGCATCACGGTGAGCGACGGCCACACGGCTGCCACCGGCGCCTCGTCGGTCAGCAGCGTAGCGCTTTGGGCCCACACCTGGGGTGCAGCCATGCCAAGTACGAGCAGGGCGGTCATGCACCAGCCCTGCCACAGCGCCGCCCGACAGCGCCGTGCAGCAGCAAGAGCGGCACAGACCGCATGTGCAACGTGTGCAGCAAGCGCAGCCAGTGCACGCGGGTGCGCCGGCTGGCGTTTTGCCCGCGAATGACAGCCCTGCACAGCACGGGCCAGCGTGCGCAGCCAGCCTGGGGTCATGCTGAAGCCTCCTCGTTCGTATGTACCTTTACCGCCCGGTTGCGCCGCAGGGTGCGTTTTCCGCCCTGCTTGCCCGCATACATGGCAGCGTCGGCCAGGCGCACCAGCGCCTGCGCGTCCTGTGCGTCCAGCGGCGCCAGGGCGTAGCCGATGGTCAGCCCCACATGGATCTGCAGCGGCCCCAGTGCAAACGCGCTGTCAAAGGCATTCAGCAGGGCCAGGCCGATGTCCTCGGCCTGCTGCGGGGTCTCGAGGTCGTGCGCCATGATGATGAACTCGTCGCCGCCGAGGCGGGCCACCACGTCCATGTGCTGGCGCACATTGGCCTGCAGGCGGTGGCCCACGGCCACCAGCAGGTCGTCGCCCACGTCGTGGCCGTAGCTGTCGTTGATGGGCTTGAAGCCATCCAGGTCGATCAGGTAGACCGCTACCAGCCGGGTGGGGGTGCACCACTCCAGCGCCGCGTTCAGCTCGCGCTGCAGCCCGCGCCGGTTGCTCAGGCCCGTCAGCGGGTCGCTGTGGGCCAGGCGCCGCATGATCTCGCCGTCGCGTCGTGCTTCCTTTGCCTCGACCCGGATGGCGCGCGCGCGCAAGCCCATCACGCGCAGGAACAGCACCATGTCGATGGTGGCTCCGAGCTGGAACGAGTGCATCGTCCAGAAGTTGGCAGGCACCCAGCCCTGAACCAGGCACACCATCACGCCTGCCGCGATGCCGTAGGCCACCCAGGCCACCAGCAGCGTGGTGCCGATGGCGTCCTTTTTCCGAACGAGGGCAAGTGCCGCGGGCACGCTCAGGATGGACGGCAGGGGCCCGACCAGGCTCATGAGGGCTATCGCGATCGGTACGCTGACCCAGCCGAGCATCATGGCAACGCACAGGGTGCCCGTGATGGCGGCGCCCCAGCGCATGGTGCGCGCGTACCGGGTGGGGCGCCGGCTGTCGGAAAGCGCGTGGCCCAGGAAGAGGAACGAGCCCGCCAGCGCCGTGAGGCCCGCGGCCACACCGCCGTGACGCGCCATCCACGGGTTGTCGGGCCACAGAAACTGCGCACCGATCCCGAAGAACTGCAGCGAAAAGCCCGCGCTGCCGATCACCACCAGCGCGTAAAAGGCGAACAGGCGCTCGCGCTGCGTGATCCACTGGATCAGGCTGTACGCCAGCAGGAAGAAAGCCAGCCCGTTGAGCAGGCCCTGCAGCATCTGGTCGCGCAAGGCCTGGTGCAGCTGGCTGGGCATGGTGCCGATGGTGATCGGCAGGATCAACGGCCCGGTGGCCTGTATGCGTATGAGCAGGTCGTACGGCTGGCCGGGCTGCAGCTCGAACGCCATGGCGGGCGTACGGCTGGACAGCTGCGCTGTCGCAGCGTCGTCGATGAGCTGCTGCACCAGCTGGCCGCCGCTGGCAAGGTAGATGTCTGCCCGGAGCGATGCGTAGCCGATGTCGACGACCCAGGGTGTATCAGATGCCTGCGGCGCAATGACCGGAATGCGCAGCCACATGGCCGCCTTGTGGATGCCCAGCGATCCGCCGCGCCGGTCCGGCTGCTCGAATTCGTTCAGGCGGCCCAGCATGTCCTGCACGGTGAGCTGGTAGGTCGGATCGGCCTTGAGCGTGATGGCGTCCCAGGGATTGAGGCGGGTGGTCTCGGCGGTCAGCACCACAGGCGCCAGGGGCTGTGCGTAAGCGGGCAGGCCCCAGGCAGCGGTCAGCAGCAGCACTGCAGCAGCCTGCGCCATGCAACGGCATACGTGGCCCGTGCGGACCATTCGGGCCATGACCAGGAGGTGGCGGAGCAAAAACATGAGGCGTGGTGGGACAGGGCGGTGCGTGACTGCTGCTAGCGGGACCGCTGCCCGGGGGTACGTTGCGCTGCCGTCGCGGTGCCCGCCAGGTTGGCGCTCCAGCTGCCGCGGGTGGTGAGCCGGTCTTCCAGGTGGTTGAGCCAGCGCGGCGCGCGGGTATCGTCGCTCCAGCCGTGCACCAGTGCATCCACCTGCGACAGCAGGCCCGCGGGCAGCTGCAGGGGGCGGGTCTGGCTCATGAGCACCCGGCTCATGAAGTGGTAGCCCACCACCCGCGTGAGCGCCCGCACCAGTGAAAACTGCGGCACGGCGAGCCGCGCCAGTGTGTCCACCGCCCTGGCCACCAGCAGCACGGCCCAGAACAGCGCGAGCGACAGCCAGGGGACGGGCTGCGTCAGCAGGCCCAGGTCGTGCGCGGTGGCGCGGCCGCACAGGTAGCGCGTCATGAGCGGCGGGAAGGGCTTGATGATCTTCCAGGGCAGTGCCCCCGCCATTGTTTGCATCAGGGCCTGGCCCAGCGCTGGCCGGGGGTCGGGGGCCACCGGTTGCGCGCGGCCGCGGGCCTGCATGCTGGCCATTAGCGCCTGGCCTTCGTCCATGGTGCGTACCATCAGCGCGCGCTCGATGCCCAGCACATGGCCGACCACGTTCCATGCGTGCAGGTAGGCCTCTTCGTCTTCCGGTGGCAGGCCGATGCCCAGCCTGCGCAGGCTGCGCAGGAATACATAGCCAAAGGTCAGCAAGGTGTAGGCCAGCTCTTCCTGGTTGCAGGGGAGGCCGTCGCGTGACGTGTTCCAGCCGTGGGCGAAGAGCGTCTGGTACATCACCCCGCGTCCACCGGCAGCCGCCGGCCGGGGTTGTGCTTCGATGATGCCGTCCTGGCCCGCCTGCACGCTGCGCACCAGGTCTTGCGGGGAGCCGTGCAGGATCAGGTTGCGCACCATGGCGTGGATGAGCCGCACCTTGAGCACCTGGGCAATGCCTGCGCCGCGCGCTGCAAGGCCGCCGTGCATCATCACCGGGAAGATCATGGCTGCGGTAGACCGGATGCGGTATTCGGTGTTCTGCTCCAGCTGGCCGGTGGCGTGCAGCACGCTCGACAGGTCGGGCACCACATAACACTCGGGCAGGCTCGAGCAAAAAAGCAGGATGCACGACAGCGCACCATGCTCCATGAACAGCTCTTCAGCGCGCTCGATGTGCGCAGCATCCGCCCAGGGCGGAAGGGTCTGCGCGGTTTGGATGTAGTGGTTCAGGGCGTCGGCCATGGCGTCGTCGACATGGCCCTCGACTTCCCGGTTGCCGACGATGCCGCGGACCGCGCCGCGCGGTGCAGTCCACCAGGCCAGGCTTGCGTTGTCGACCCACTGGTCCAGCAGGATGTTGACCGTCTGGATGCGCTCCCACTGCGGTGCGGATGCATGGGCCGCGCCCATCGGCCATGCGCCGAGGATGGTGGCGACCGTCTGGTCGGCCAACGGGTCGGCCTGCAGCTGGAACCCGGCCAGCTGTGCGGCGGGCAGACCGCCGTGGGCACGCGCGCTGCGGCTCATGCCACCACCCCGCCCGTGGCGCGCCAGCGCTGCAGCCCCGCCCATGCGCAGACCAGCGGAATGCCCATGGCGAACGGAGCGATCGAACGGATTTCAAGCGGGTGGCCGTAGATCATCTGAAACACCATGCCGCACGCGTACATGCCAAGGGGTACCAGCGCATGGCGCGCCGTGAAAGCGCCCGCCACGCGCCCGGCGGGCCCCCGCGACGACAGCCGGAACACCGCGATGATCACGAAGGCCACGAACATCCACCCCAGGAAACCCTGTACGGTTTCCCCAAACCAGGCGCCGTCGGTCTTGACCATGACCCACGCCTTCAGGACGAAGACAAAGTAGGGGTCGGATCCAAGATCGAACGCGGTCACGATCATGGCCGCCAGAAATGACAGCAAGACGGCAGGGCCCAGGCCCTGCGCGCGGTCCAGTGGCGCGTGCCAGACGACGAGGTTGGCCATCACGAAGCCGATGTAGGTGAGCGCAAACCACATCAGCGGGATCACGAACGGCACGTTGCCCACGCGGGGCCCCAGCACATCGGTGTAGTGGTAGTCGCCAAAGAACCAGCCATGGGTGGAGCCCATCTGCTCGGCGAACCAGCCCGCACCCACGGCAATCACCACAAAACGCAGGGCGCGTGCGCTGCCCAGCAACCGGGCGGCATTGGCCCAGCAGGCTGCAAACATCAGCACCGACGCCGCGGCGATGGTCAGGGTGGTCGCACTGGCCCCCTGTGCGGTCATTACAAGAAGAAGTCCGATCCCCAGAGCGAGGCTCACCATGGGCAGTCTTGCAGCCGGCAGCAGAGGGACGGACATGTCGTGTATCGGAGTGTAACTCCCGACAGTGTAGGGGATGGCCCGACGGGGCCATGCCCTTGTTTCCCCTGAGGCGAAAACCGCCACGGTCGGCGTACGCAGCCGTGCTGCCATGGCCACCAGGCGGCCCACCTGCAGATATGGGTATTGGGCCCGCTCAGGCGCGCAGCGACTCCAGGTTGAGCAGCGATGCCTCGATGGCCGCTGCGGTGGCCACGGGCTTTTCCATCGGGAACAGGTGGCTGCCGTCGAGCATCATGGTGCGCCCTTCGGTGATGCGCAGCGTCATGGTCATGCCCACCTGCTTCATCTCGTCGGAATCGCGGCCGCCGATGAACGCCGCCGGGCATTGCAGGGGGTGGGCCGACAGCAAACGCCCCAGGTTGTGCGGCAGGGTGTTGTAGATGGCGGTTTCCACCGCGCGGTCGAACGCCAGCACGCGCTTGCCATCGTGGTCCTGCAGGCCATGCGCGATGTAGTCGGCCAGCACCTCGGGTTGCCAGCGTGCAAAGCTCTTCTTGCGGCGAAAGTGCTCCAGCGCCTCTTCGTTGCTGGCCCAGCTGAAGCGGCGCTGGCGGCTGACCTTGCCCGGCGAGATCGAGCCGACCACCTGCGTGCGCTTGGCCATGCCCAGGGCGTTGGCCTTCCAGCCGCCGATCAGGGGTGAGTCAATCAGCAGCACGCCGCGCACCAGGTGCGGGTGGCGGGCGGCCGCCATCACGCTCAGAAACCCGCCCAGCGAATGGCCCACCAGGAACACCGGTTCGCCCAGGCGCTCGACCTGCTCGGTGGCAAAGTCGGCCAGGTGCTGCACCAGGTGTGGCCAGTTGTTGGAGACGGGGTAGCGCGGGTCATGCCCATAGCGTTCGACCGCCGACACGCTGAACCCGCGGGCATTCAGGTGCCTGAAAAGCACGCGGTAGGTACTGGCCGGAAAGCTGTTGGCGTGAGAGAAGACGATGGGGAGCATGGAAAAGGGCGAACTGGCAGGCGCCCGCAGGGCCTGGAAAAGACTCAGATGAGCTTGTCCAGGTGGTTGGTGATCTTCTTGAGCGGCTTGCTGCGCGAGGGCGTCACCATGATCGGGACATTGGTGGTGCCGCCGCCCCAGGCCGGGTCCTCGATGCTGTCAAACACCTGGCGCAGCTTGTGGCCCCAGCTGTCGTGCAGCATGCGGAAGTACGGGTTGTGCTCGTCGATGCAGATCACCTTCTCGGTCGAGAAGCGGTCTACCTCGTACACCACCAGGTCCAGCGGCAGGCCCACCGACAGATTGGACTTGAGCGTGCTGTCCATCGACACCAGCGCGCACTTGGCGGCTTCGTCCAGCGGGGTTTCGGGCGTGAGCACGCGGTCGAGCACGGGCTTGCCGTACTTGGATTCGCCCACCTGGAAGTACGGCGTCTCCGACGTGGCCTCGATGAAATTGCCCGCCGAGTAGACCTGGAACAGGCGCATGCCTTCGCCCTTGATCTGGCCGCCGAACACCATCGACACATTGAAATCCACGCCCGAACGCTTGAGCGCTGCGCCGTCACGCTCGTGCACATGGCGCACGGCAGCGCCCAGCACGCGGGCGGCGTCGAACATGCTCTTGGCGTTCCAGATGGTCAGGCTCTCGCCGGTGTCGCTGTCCTTGAGCTGCTCGGTCTGCAGGATCTCGCGCACCGACTGCGAGATCGACAGGTTGCCCGCCGACAGCAGCACCATGAAGCGGTCGCCCGTCTTCTCGTAGACCATCATTTTGCGAAACGAGCTGATCTGGTCCAGGCCGGCGTTGGTGCGCGAATCGGACAGGAAGACCAGCCCGGCATTGAGTTTGATAGCGACGCAGTACGTCATGTACAGGGGTGGGGAGATGTTGAAAAAGGAGCCGCGAGTTTAGTCCCCCGGGTGCGGGGGCCGTGTCAGCCAGCGCGCGGTACTGCGGCATGCTGCCGGAAGCTATCAAAAATGATAGCTAGAAAGCGTTATTGATCAAGCGATGGGGCCTTATTTGACCCTTTTTTTGCCTGCGCGGCCGGGCGGAAGGGCCCCGCAGCGATGGCGCGGCGCGGCCTGCGTCATCGCGCCGCCAGCTTCTTGAGCTGGTACAGCGCATCCAGCGCCTCGCGGGGGCTCATGGCGTCGGGGTTCAGGGCGGCCAGGGCGGCTTCTGCCGCGCTCGCGCCCATGTCGGGTGGGGCTGCGGGGGCGGCGAACAGGTCGACCTGCAGGTCGTCCTCGCCCGCACGCTCCTCCAGCGCGGCCAGGGTGTGGCGGGCATGGTGCAGCACGGGCGATGGCATGCCCGCCAGCTTGGCCACCTGGATGCCGTAGCTGCGGCTGGCCGGGCCAGGCTGGATCTCGTGCAAAAAGACGATGTCTGCGCCGGCTTCGGCTGCACTCACGTGCATGTTCACGGCGTGGCGCGCCCGGGCGGGCAGCTCGGTCAGCTCGAAGTAGTGCGTGGCAAACAGCGTGAACGCGCGCGTCTTGTCGTGCAGGTGCGTGGCAATGCCGCTGGCCAGCGCCAGCCCGTCAAACGTGCTGGTGCCGCGGCCAATCTCGTCCATCAGCACCAGGCTGTGCGGGGTGGCGGCGTGCAGTATCTGCGCGGCCTCGGTCATCTCCAGCATGAAGGTGGACTGCGCGTTGGCCAGGTCGTCGGCCGCGCCGATGCGGGTGTGGATGGCGTCGATGGGCCCCAGCCGGCAACTGGCGGCGGGCACATGGCTGCCGATACTGGCCAGCAGCACGATCAGCGCCACCTGCCGCATGTAGGTGGACTTGCCGCCCATGTTGGGGCCGGTGATGACCTGCATGCGCGTGTTGGCGTTCAGCCGCGTGTGGTTGGCGATGAAGGCGGCGCTTGATGTCTCGGCCAGCCGGGCCTCCACCACAGGGTGGCGGCCGCCTTCGATGTCGATGCACGGCTCGGGCACGAACTGCGGCGCGCACCACTGGAGCGTGAGCGAGCGCTCGGCCAGCGTGCACAGCACATCCAGCGCGGCCAGGGCCTGCGCCAGGCGCGTCAGCGCGGCAATGTGGGGCTGCAGCTGGTCCAGGATCTGCTCGTACAGCCACTTTTCGCGGGCCAGGGCGCGCTCGTTGGCCGAGAGGGCCTTGTCTTCAAACGTCTTGAGCTCGGGCGTGATGAAGCGCTCGGCGTTCTTTAGCGTCTGGCGGCGGCGGTAGTCGTCGGGCACGCGGTCGAGGTGGCTGCCGGTCACCTCGATATAAAAGCCATGCACCTTGTTGAACTGCACCCGCAGGTTGGGGATGCCGGTGCGGGCCTTCTCGCGGGTTTCCAGGTCCAGCAGGAAGGCGTCGCAGTTGGTCTGGATCGCGCGCAGCTCGTCCAGCTCGGTGTCAAAGCCGCTCGCGATCACACCGCCGTCGCGCACCAGCGCGGCAGGTTCTTCGGCAATGGCAGCACGCAGCAGTGTGGTGCAACCCTCGGGGGGGTGCAGGTGGCTGAATATCTCTATCAGATACGGCTCTGGGGCTTGTCCTGAAAGCGCCAATAGCTCTGATTTTTGTAGCGTCTTGCACAGCGCCACCAGTTCGCGCGGGCGCACCTGGCGCAGTGCAATGCGGGCGGTGATGCGTTCCACGTCGCTCACACCCTTGAGCTGTGTCCGCAGCGTGGCCCACGGGCCGGAGCCACCGCCCGCGCCGCCTGTGCCGCGCAGGGCGGCCGTGGCCGATAGCCGCTGGCGCGCTTCGGTGCGGTCGCGCCGGGGCTCCAGCAGCCAGGTCTTGAGCAGGCGGCTGCCCATGCCGGTCATGCAGGTGTCCAGCAGCGAAAACAGCGTGGGCGCATCCTCGCCGCGCAAGGTCTTCACCAGCTCCAGGTTGCGCCGCGTGGTGGCGGGCAGGTCGATCAGGTCGTCGCCGCGCTGCACCTGCACGCTGTGCACGTGCGTGAGGCTGCGGCCCTGCGTGTGTTCGGCATAGGCCAGCAGGCCGGCGGCGGCGGCGTGCGCCTCGCCCAGGCCATGCGCGCCCCAGGCCTGCAGGCTGGCGGCGCCCAGGTGTTCCAGCAGCTTGCGCTCGCCCAGGGCGCTGTCAAACTGCCAGTCGGGCCGCAGGCTCATGGGGCAGGTGAATGCGCCCGCCTGGCGCAGCACTGCAAGCTGCTGTTCAAAGCGCTCGGTCACGCCTGCGCTGTAAATCAACTCGCTGGGCGCCACGCGGCCCAGCCAGTGGGCCAGTTCGTCCTGCGTGCATTCGGCCAGGTGAATGCGCCCCTGCGTCACGCTCAGCCAGGCCAGGCCGCAGCGGGCGCGTGGGCCCTGGTGCACGGCCAGCAGCATCGATTCGGATTTGTCGGACAGCAGTTCCGTATCGGTCAGCGTGCCGGGGGTGACCACGCGCACCACCTTGCGCTCCACCGGCCCCTTGGTTGCGCCGACTTCGCCCACCTGCTCGGCAATCGCGACCGATTCCCCCATCTTGATCAGCCGCGCCAGGTAGTTCTCGAGTGCATGGAACGGCACCCCGGCCATCACCACCGGCTGCCCGCCCGAGTGGCCGCGCTGCGTGAGCGTGATGTCCAGCAACCGCGCGGCCTTTTCTGCATCGGCATAGAAGAGCTCGTAGAAATCTCCCATGCGGTACAGGACGAGCGTCTCTGGGTACCCGGCCTTCAGGGCCAGGTACTGCTGCATCATGGGGGTGTGGTGGTCAAGCGTGTCCGGCATGCGCGGCTGGGGGAACGAGGGGGCACAAAGGAGCGGTGGACTTTAGCAGTTCGATTCCCGCCGCCAGGCCACCACCCGCGCCACCCTGCGCATTCCCGTGGTTCAGGGTTTACCCGAGAGTTCGGCGAGTGTTCCGATTCTGTTACGTTTTGACATATTGTTGGCTGTATGCTGCCAGCTCACCCACGGATTGCCGGGCCGCGCGCCGCCGTGCCGACACCCTGCGGTTCCACAGGCTTCGAAGAGACCGTGATTTCGTCTGAACTGCTGACCGACCTGCTGACTCCCTTTGGCGAGGGTGCGATCGAGCCCATGGCCCGGGCCCGCCTGCAGGCGCTGATGGATGCAGTGCCCCTGGCGCTGGTCGAGTTCAGGTTGCAGCAGGGCCGGCTGATGCTGCTGGCGGCCAACGCAGCGGCCCGCCGAACCCCGGGACTGGGCGGCGTGCGCAACGCCGGTGCCGACGCTGCCGAGGTGTTCGACCTGCTGGCGCACACGCCGCTGCTGGACCAGCTGATGGGCGTGGTGCGCGTGGGAGCGCCGCTCGACTGCCGCCAGGTGGCCCGGGAGCCTGGCCGTCTGCTGCTGGCCTGGGACCTCTCGGCGCGACGCGTGACCAGCGACTCCATCGTGGTGGCTGTGCGCGACGTCACCGAAGCCGAGACCCTTCGCACCTCGCTGGCTGCTGCCGAGCGCGCGCTGGAGGAGGCGCGGCGCGAACTGCGCGAGCAGACCGAGGTCTTTCACACCATGGAGAGCATGGCCCGCACCGGGCACTGGCGCCGCATCGAGGACCCGGGCGAGACCGTGCTGCTGTGGTCGCCTGGCCTGTGCGAGATCGCAGGCTTTGAGCGCCAGGAATGGGTGGATCCCGCCCATGCGGTCAGCGGCATCCTGCCGGAGGACCGCCATCTCTTTGATGCGGCCTCTGGCGCGGCAACCGGAACCGGTACCGACCTCGAATACCGCTGGCGCCGCCCCGACGGCCAGATCCGGTGGATGCGCTCGCGGGTCAGCCGTGCGCTGGCGCGCGAAGGCGTGCGTTCGGTGATGGGCGTGGTGCAGGACGTGACCGAAGAGCACCGCGCTGCCGAGCAGCTGCGGGAGCAGCTGCTGTTCATTCGGCGCATTGCCAGCCGCATACCGGGCTTTATCTACGAGTACCGCTCCCGTCCCGGCCAGCCCGTCAGCGTGCAGTACATCAGCGATGCGGTGCGCGACTTCATGGGCGTGGAGCCGCATGAGGTCACGGCCGACCATGGTGTGTTGATCCGCCGCGTGCTGGCGGAGGACCTGCCGCAGCTGCAGCGATCTGCCCTGGCCTCGGTGCGCAGGCTGGTGCCCTGGCAGTGCGAGTACCGTGTGCGCATGCCCGACGGCAGCGTGCGATGGCACATGACCAACGCCATTCCGCACCGCGAGCTCGATGGCTCGGTGGTGTCGCACGGTTTCACCATGGACATCACCGACCGCAAGCGGGCCGAGCATGAGATCGAGCGGCTGGCGTTCTACGATGCACTCACCGGGCTCCCGAACCGGCGGCTGCTGCTGGATCGCCTGCAGCGGGCCACGGCGGCATGCCAGCGCACCCGCAGCCATGGAGCGCTGCTCTTCATCGATCTCGACAACTTCAAGGACCTCAACGACACGCTGGGCCACGACATGGGCGACCAGCTGCTGGCGCAGGTGGCCTCCCGCCTGGTAGGCAGCGTTCGGGAGGTCGATACGGTGGCGCGTTTTGGCGGGGACGAGTTCGTCGTCATGCTCGATTCACTCGCTCACGAACCCGCCAGTGCGGCAGGCCAGGCCGAGGTGGTCGCCGAAAAGCTGCTGGCCGCGCTCAACCAGCCCTTTGAGCTCGACGGCGGGCAGCACTACAGCACGCCCAGCATCGGCATCACGCTTTTTGGTGACGAGCGCCTTTCGGTTGACGAGCTGCTCAAGCGCGCCGACCTGGCGATGTACCAGGCCAAGGCGGCGGGGCGCAACACCCAGCGGTTCTTTGACCCCGACATGCAGGCTGCGGTCAACGCCCGCTCCAACCTCGAAGCCGATCTGCGCCAGGGGCTGGCACGTGGCGAACTCATGGTGCACTACCAGCCGGTGGTCAACCACCACGCGTTGCTGCTGGGGGCCGAAGCGCTGGTGCGCTGGTCGCATCCGCAGCGCGGGATGATCAGCCCGGCAGATTTCATACCGCTGGCAGAACAGACCGGGCTGATCCTTCCGCTCGGAAAGTTTGTGCTGCAGACTGCATGTGCTCAGCTGCGGCAGTGGGGCGAGCATGCTGAGACGGCGCACCTGTCGGTCTCGGTCAACGTGAGCGCGCGGCAGTTTCGCCAACCGGGTTTTGTCGCCGAGGTGCTGCAGACCCTCAGAGACCATCAGGTGCCCCCCGAAAAGCTCAAGCTGGAGCTCACCGAAAGCCTGCTGCTGGGCGACATCGAAGACACCATTTCGCGCATGGTGCAGCTCAAGAGCGAAGGGGTGGGCTTCTCGCTGGACGATTTCGGCACGGGCTACTCGTCGCTGAGCTACCTCAAGCGCCTGCCACTGGACCAGGTCAAGATCGACCAGGGCTTTGTGCGTGATGTGCTGACCGATCCCAATGATGCGGCCATTGTGCGCACCATCCTGGCGCTGGCCCGCAGCATGGACCTGGATGTGGTGGCTGAAGGGGTGGAGACCACCGGGCAGCTGGCATTTTTGCGGCTGCACGGGTGCGAAGGCTTCCAGGGCTACCTGTTCGGGCGGCCCGGCCCGGCACAAGAGATCGACGCATTTTTGCGCCCCCCGCTTTAGGGACCCTCTGCACGAATCAGCGCGCCGTGTGCATCTGCGGCCTCGGGCCGTCTGCTGCGTTTTGCGCCTTGCAGTCCATCCCGATCCGCAGCGCGCACTCGCTGCTTGATTCGTGCAGAGGCTCCCTGGGCAACGCTGAACCAGTGCCAGCGCGCGGCGCCGCGCCGTCCAGCGCGATCGAGCCGCCCGCGCAGGCTCAGAACGGGGCGCTGTCGCCCTTCGGTGCTTCTTCGCTCACCGGGGTGTCCGCTGGTGTGCTGGCTGTAGACGCAGCAGCAGCGTCGTCGGCGGCAGGCATGTCTGCGGCATCCGCCCCACTGGCCTGCGCCGCCTGGCGCACGGCAGCCTTGTCGCCTGCGCTCGCAAACTTGCTGTACTTGCCCAGGATGGGCACCAGCTGGCCGTAGATGCGCGGGCTGCCGGCCAGGCACTCGCGCTGCTCCAGGAAGTCGGCTTCGCCCGTGAAGTTGCCCACCAGGCCACCGGCCTCGGTCACCAGCAGCGAACCGGCGGCCACATCCCAGATGGACAGGCCGGTCTCAAAGAAACCGTCGGTGTAACCCGCAGCCACGTAGGCCAGGTCCAGCGCCGCGGCACCGGGGCGGCGCAGGCCAGCGGTGCGCTGCATCACGTCGGCCATCATGTTCAGGTAGCTCTTGAAGTTGTCGCCCGGGCGGAAGGGGAAGCCGGTGGAGATCAGGCAGTCCTTGAGCTGGGTGCGCTTGCTCACGCGGATGCGGCGCTCGTTCAGGTAAGCGCCCCGGCCCTTGGTGGCGGTGAACAGGTCGTTGCGGGTGGGGTCGTACACCACGGCCTGCTCGACCTTGCCCTTCACAGCCAGCGCGATGCTGACGCAGTACACGGGAAAGCCGTGGATGAAATTGGTGGTGCCGTCCAGCGGGTCGATGATCCAGACAAATTCCGAATCCTTGGCCCCGTATTCCTTGCCCGACTCTTCGGCCAGGATGCCGTGGCCGGGGTAGGCCGTCAGCAGCGTTTCGATGATGATCTTTTCGGACGCGTGGTCCACTTCGGTCACGAAGTCGTTGATCTGCTTTTGCGAGATCCGCACCGATTCCACGTCCAGGGCCGCGCGGTTGATGATGGCGCCGGCGGCGCGTGCGGCCTTGATGGCCACGTTAAGCATGGGGTGCAGGTTGGACGACATTCGATTGTGGTGTTACGCAGCGCGCCGCAAAGCCGGGCAGGCTGCAAATCAGGAGCGGATCGGCACGCCTGGCGATGCGGGCGGCGACAATGAGGGCGAAATTTTACCTGCAGTGCTGGTTTTTACCTAGCCATCGCGCGTTCCCCGTCCAATTTGCACGTCCATGAAGACCCGATTCATCCTGATCAACACCAGCCACGCCGGCAACGTAGGCGCTGCCGCGCGTGCGATGAAAACCATGGGGTTTGATGACCTGGTGCTGGTGGCTCCCCGCTGGCCCAACGTGCTGCGGCGCGAAGAAACCATCCAGCGCGCCAGTGGCGCCCTGGACGTGCTGGAGAACGCCCGTATCGTCGCCACCCTGGACGAAGCGCTGGACGGCATGAGCCACCTGTGCGCCACCGCCATGACCCCGCGCGACTTCGGTCCGCCCACGGCTGCACCGCGTGCCCATTTCGAGATGCTATTGAAAAGTGAGCGTACCGCCCTTTCAGAGCAAGCCCTGGAGGCCAAAAATGCCCAAAACCAAGCGGAGGTGCAGGCCGCACCGGTCACCCAGGCCGGCGTGGCCTTCCTGTTCGGATCCGAACGCTTTGGAATGGCCAACGACGACGTGTACCGCTGCCACGTCGCCCTGTCGATTCCCACGAACCCCGGCTTCGGTTCGCTCAACCTGGGCGCGGCGATCCAGGTCATTGCGTATGAGTGGCGGCAGGCGCTGGGCGGCTTTGCCGTGCAGGATGCAGCCCCCGCCCGTACGCAGGCCGACGCGGCCCAGGTGGCCGGGATGCTGGAGCACTGGGAGCAGGCGCTCGCACAGATCGGGTTTCTGGACCCTGCCGCGCCCAAGAAGCTCATGCCCCGCCTTAACCAGCTTTTCAACCGCGCGCAGCTGGCCCCGGAAGAAATCCACATCCTGCGCGGTGTCGCCAAAGCGATGATCGAGACCGCGCAGGCAAGGCGCTAGACTGCCAGCCCAGCTTTCAGTAGAACCACCGCCATGCTCGCCCGTCTGCGTTCCGACATCCAGTGCATCCTCGACCGCGATCCTGCTGCCCGCAGTACGTGGGAGGTGATCACCTGCTACCCGGGCCTGCATGCGATCTGGCTGCACCGCCCGGCGCACTGGTTCTGGAACAACGGCTTCAAGTGGCTGGGCCGCTTCACGTCGCACTTTGCGCGCTGGTTCACCGGCATCGAGATCCACCCCGGTGCCAAGATCGGTGAGCGCGTGTTCTTCGACCATGCCATGGGCGTGGTGGTGGGCGAGACCGCCGAGATCGGCGACGGCTGCACCATCTACCAGGGCGTCACCTTGGGCGGTACATCGCTGTACAAGGGCGCCAAGCGCCACCCCACGCTGGGCAAGGACGTGGTGGTGAGCGCGGGCGCCAAGGTGCTCGGTGGCTTTGAGGTGGGCGACGGCGCCAAGATCGGCAGCAACGCGGTGGTCATCAAGCCCGTGCCTCCGGGTGCCACGGCCGTGGGCATCCCGGCGCGCATCATCCCTTCGAAGGCGGGCGAAAGCGCCGACGTGACCGAGCCGCAGCAGGCCCGCAAGTTCACGGCCTACGGCATCACCCAGGAAGACGACCCGCTGTCGCAGGCCATGCGTGGCCTGATCGACAACGCGTCCTCGCAAGAGCACCAGATTGCGCTGCTGTGGCAGGCCATCGAAAAGCTCTCGGCCAATCCCCAGAGCAAGGATTGCGTGCCGTGCGATGCGGCGGTCACGGCGCAGTTCGAGGCGGGCAAGCTCAACGAACTGGTGGGCAAGTAGCCGCCGGTCTGGCGCATTCAGGTGCAGCGCCTTGCCGTGGGGCAAGGCCATCCCCACCGTCGTCCCGTGCGGGAGTCCATCAGTTCTTGATGTAAAGCCGGATGGCCTCGCGTGCGGCCTCTTCCATCTGGACCGTGGTCATCCCGAGCTGAAATCCGCCACCGCTGCTGCTCAGGATTCCATACTGGACCACCGCGCGCATTTGCAGCAGTTTGCGCCCGTTGGGGGGTAGTGGCAGCGGTACATGGACCGTGCATTCGGTGCGTACCGGCAGGTTCACGGTGCACAGCACGCTGATGCCGCCTTCACTCACATCCATGGTGCGAACCGCCATCGGCGGGCGGCCCGCAATGTGCAGCTCCGCCTGGACGCGCAGGATACGGCGGGATTGGTTTCGGCGTTCGCTGGCGGCACCTGTGGGGGGCGTAGGGCTCATCGGTGGTCAACCGGTTGTCGCCCGCAGGTTTCGCGGGCCGCGGTGTTGGGTTCAGGGCGTGCGTGGGCGGACGGCATTCTTGGGTCGAAACGCCTTGCAGACCTCGTCGCGGGTCTCCAGGTACGGTCCGCCGATCAGGTCAATGCAATATGGTACCGCTGCAAAAATGCCTGCGACGGCTGTGGCTTTCCCGTCGGCGGTCCGCAGCCCTTCGAGGGTTTCGGCGATTGCCTTGGGCTGGCCGGGCAGGTTGATGATGAGGCTCTGGCCACGCACCACGGCCACCTGGCGCGAGAGGATGGCGGTGGGCACGAACTGCAGGCTGATCTGGCGCATCTGCTCGCCAAAGCCGGGCATTTCCTTGTGTGCCACGGCCAGGGTGGCCTCGGGTGTCACGTCACGCAGGGCGGGGCCGGTGCCGCCGGTGGTCAGCACCAGGCTGCAGCCGGCGTCCACCAGTTCGATCAGCGTGGCGCTGATGCGGTCCTGCTCGTCGGGGATCAGGCGCGGCTCGAACGTGATGGGGTTGAGCAGGGCGCGGGTGAGCCAGTCCTGCAGGGCGGGCAGGCCCTTGTCTTCGTACACGCCGGTGCTGGCGCGGTCACTGACCGAGACGATGCCGATGCGGACGGGGTCGAAGACGGGTGTGGCCTGCGGGTCAGTCATTGAATTCGTCCTCGGCATCGGCGCTTTCGCCATCGGTCGCTGCAGGGCCGCCCAGGTGCTCGCGCACCAGCTGGAAGAGTTCGCGGTAGGCGCGGCCCTTGCGCGGGGCCAGGCCTTGCGAGACCTGCACGTTCGCCTCTTTGCCGGCAGGCTGCGCGTCCTTGCGGGCCTGGCGGATCAGGGCGCGCAGCTGCTGGGTATCGGTGTCGGGGTGCTCAGCCATCCAGGGGGCGAGCGCGTCGTCGCTGGCAATCAGGCGGTCGCGCCAGTGTTCGACCAGGTGCAGCTGCATCTTTTCGGTGGCGGAGCCCTTGTGCTGCTCCTCCAGTGCCTGGCGGGCGGCCTGCACCACCTCGGGGTCGAGCTTGCGCATGAGCTTGCCCACGTACTGCATCTGGCGGCGCTTGCCCTCAAAGTTGGTGATGCGCTTGGCTTCGGCCAGCGCGTCCACCAGCTTGTCGGGCAGCCCCACGGCGTTGAACAGGTCGGTGCGCAGCGTCAGCAGTTCCTTGCCCAGGTCCTGCAGCTCGTCGCTCTCGCGCTTGAGATCGGTGCGGCTGGCATCGGGCGTGCCTTTGAGTTCGGCCTTGAGCTGGAGGTCCAGTTCGCTGCCTTCGGCAACGAACTGGCCGCGCACAAAGTAGCCTTTTTTGGGTTTGCGTGACATGGGGTGGGGGCAAAGAGAGGCGGGCGCAGGGTGCGCCGCAGTGGCAAGTATCATAGCTGCCGATATGAACAAACCCACACTTGGCGCCGTGCGCGCCGCCGGCGCCCGCGCTGCCGGGACCGCCCGCACCACCCCGTCCGACGCGCCTGAACAGGGCTTCAGCTACAGCCGCCCTTTCTTTGAAGAACTGGTGGACCGCGCCCTGGCACATGCCAAAAAGCTGGGCGCCACCGACGCCGGGGCCGAGGCCTCCGAAGGCTGCGGCCTGTCGGTCAGCGTGCGCAAGGGCGAGCTTGAAAACGTGGAACGCAACCGCGACAAGTCGCTGGGCGTCACGGTCTACATCGGCCAGCGCCGGGGCAACGCCAGCACGTCTGATTTTTCAACCCGCGCCATCGAGCAGACGGTGCAGGCCGCTTACGACATTGCCCGCTTCACCGCCGAAGACCCGATGGCGGGCTTGCCGGATGCCGACGACATCGCCCCGCCCGAGTCGCACCGCGACCTGGACCTGTTCCACCCCTGGGCCATCGACAGCGAGGCCGCCGCCCGCATCGCGATGGAGTGCGAGGCCGCAGCACTCAAGACGCACCGGCGCATCACCAACAGCGAAGGCGCGGGCGTGTCGGCCCAGCAGAGCCACTTCTTCAGCGCCCACACGCGCGGTTTTCGCGGCGGCTACGCCAGCTCGCGCCACAGCTTTTCGGTGGCGCCCATTGCCTCGCTGCCCGGCAAGAATGCCGAGATGCAGCGCGACGCCTGGTACAGCTCGATGCGCAATGCCGACGAGCTGGCCTCGCCCGAGGCCGTGGGCCGCTACGCTGCGCAGCGTGCATTGAGCCGCCTGGGCAGCCGCAAGATCCCTACCACGCAGTGCCCGGTGCTGTTCGAATCCACGCTGGCCGCAGGCCTGCTGGGCGGGTTTGTGCAGGCTGTCAGTGGCGGCTCGCTCTACCGCAAGAGCAGCTTCCTGCTCGACTCGCTGGGCAAGATGGTGTTCCCCAAGCACATCGACGTGCTGGAAGACCCGTTTGTCCTGCGCGGCAAGGGCAGTTCGCCGTTTGACGAAGAGGGCGTGCGCGTGGCGCCGCGCAAGGTGGTCAAGGGCGGGCGGGTGGAGGGCTATTTCCTCTCCAGCTACTCGGCGCGCAAGCTGGGCATGAAGACCACGGGCAATGCCGGTGGCTCGCACAACCTGGTGATGACCTCGCGCCTCACACAGCCCGGCGACGACCTCGATGCCATGCTGCAGAAGCTGGGCACGGGCCTGTTTGTGGTGGAGCTGATGGGGCAGGGCGTGAACTACGTGACGGGCGACTATTCGCGCGGCGCCAGCGGCTTCTGGGTCGAAAACGGCCGCATTGCCTACCCGGTGCACGAGATCACGATTGCCGGCAACCTCAAGGACATGCTCAAGGGCATCGAGGCCGTGGGTGCAGACGCCTACAACTACGGCGCCAAGACGGTGGGCTCCATCCTCGTCAACCGCATGAAGGTGGCGGGCAGCTAAAGCCGCACGCGCAGCCCGCGCCCAGCAAGGCGCGGGCTGCGCCAGCCGTTACAGATCGTCCAGCCGGCCCAGTAGCGCCTGCGCCTGGGCCTGGATGGCGGCAGTCTCGGCCTCCGGCATCTTCTGCAGCTGTCGGTACACCAGGGCAATGCGCACGTTCTTGCCCAGCGTGTCCTGGTGGCGCAAAAAGAAATCCCAGTACAGCGCGTTGAACGGGCAAGCCTTATCGCCCGTGCGCTGCTTGCGGTCGTACGCGCAGCCCTTGCAGTAGTCGCTCATGCGGTCGATGTAGGCCGCACTGCTCACGTACGGTTTGGTCGCCAGCAGGCCGCCGTCGGCAAACTGGCTCATGCCCAGGGTGTTGGGCAGCTCCACCCATTCAAACGCGTCGATGTACACGCCCAGGTACCAGCGGTGCACTGCGGCAGGGTCGAGCCCGGCCAGCAGCGCAAAGTTGCCAATCACCATCAGCCGCTGGATGTGGTGGGCATAGGCACCATCGAGTGACTGGCCCACGGCGTGCGACATGCAGCGCATGCGCGTTTGCCCGGTCCAGAACCACTGTGGTAGCGGCGTGGTGTGGCCCAGTGCGTTGCGCTCGCCATAGCCAGGCATCTGCGCCCAGTAGATGCCGCGCACGTATTCGCGCCAGCCCAGGATCTGGCGGATGAAGCCTTCCACCGCTGCCAGCGGTGCATGGCCCGCCTGGTACGCGGCCTCGGCGCGCTGCACCACCTCTTGGGGCCCTAGCATCTTGGTGTTGAGCGCGAACGAGAGCAGCGAATGGAACAGCCGCTCGCTGCGCGTGCTCATGGCGTCTTCGTAGGCGCCAAAGTCGGGCAGTGTGGTGGCGATGAAATGGTCGAGCCACGCCAGCGCCTCGGCGCGGTTCAGCGGCCAGCGCAGCTGCGCTGCGTGCGGGTTGCCAAAGCTCTTGACGCCCGCGGCCTCGATGGTGGCCCACAGCACGCTGTGGTCGTGCACCGGCCGCGCATCGGGCGGCAGGGCGGGGTAGCCCGGCCAGGGCTTGCGGTTGTCGTGGTCGAAGTTCCATTGCCCGCCCTCGGGCTCGCCCGCTTCGTCCATCAGCACCGCGTGGCGCGCGCGCATGCGGCGGTAAAAACTCTCCATCAGCCACTGCTTGCGGCCCTTGAACTGCTCGGCCACCTCGGTGCGCGTGGTGTAGAAATGCTCGCTGCCGACGCAGTCCACCGCAAACGGCTGCATGGCACCCCAGTCGCGCAGTTGTGCATCGAGCCGCCATTCGTCGGGCTGCTGGTACTGCAGCCTGCTGGCGCCGTAGTGCGCCACCAGTGCCTCCAGATTGGCGGGGATGGACTGGCGGTTGCTTGCGTCGTCAATTGCCACGTAGCGCACGCGGTGCCCCGCTTCGCGCAGCTGGCGCGCCAGGTCGCGCATGGCAGCGAAGATGGCCAGGATTTTCTGGGCGTGGTGCAGCACATAATCTGTCTCTTGGCCCACCTCCATCAGCACGTACACCACGCCATCGTCGTGCGTGGCAAACCAGCTGTGCCCGGGGTTGAGCTGGTCGCCGAGAACCAGACGCAGCGTGTCGGCGGGCGCCGCGACCGTGGCGGCCGTCATGCGGTGCCCCACATGCGGCGGTAGCTGCCGTTGGCATCGTGGTCCTGCGCCTGCTTTTGCGGGTTGAACCGCCGCCCGCCCCGAGGGTCGGTGCCGCGCCCGGCGATGTAAAGCCAGTTGCCCTGGTTGCTGTAGGGGTCGTAGTCCACCAGCTGCGATTCAAACCACGCCGCACCGGCACGCCAGTCGCCGTGCAGGTCGTGGATGAGGTAGCTGGCCACCACCTGCCGCAGGCGGTTGCTGAGGTAGCCGGTCGTGGCCAGCTCGCGCATGGCAGCGTCGACCAGTGGCTCGCCGGTGCGGCCTTCGCACCAGCGTGCAAAGCCCTGCGCGTTGTAGGTGGGAGTGGGCAAGTCAGACAGCCCTTGGCCTGCATAAAGGGCACGCCCGTACTGCAGATGCAGAAAGCGGAAGTAGTCGCGCCACAGCAGCTCGAACCACAGCCAGTAGCTGCCGTCGTTGGCGCCGTGCGCCTGCTCGAAGGCGCGCAGTTCGGCCATCACCTGCCGGGCCGAGAGTGCGCCTGTGGCGAGCCACGGCGAGAACTTGCTGGAGTAGTCGACACCCGTGAGCCCATTGCGGGTGGCCTTGTAGCTGTGCGGCAGCTTGCGTGCCAGGTACTGAGTCAGGTGGGCCCGGGCTGCGGCCTCGCTGCCGTGGAACGCGGGCTGGCTGTACGGGAATGACGAGCGTTCGTCCGTGCCGCCCGGGCTGTGCGTGGCTGCGGTGGGGGCTTCACTCCCTGGTCCATGGAAATCGGGTGGCGGCAACAGCGTGGCGGGCTCCGGCAGCGGCGCGGGCGGCTGCACGCCCTTGCGCTCTACAGCCTGCCGAAAGGCCGTGAACACACTGGGCAGGTCCTGCGGCGCCCAGGGCAGGGCGCCGGGGGCCAGCAGGCTGCTTTGCCATACGGTGCGCACCTGCAGGCCCGCCGCCCGCAAGGCTGCGACTTCGTCCTGTTCGTAGGGGGCGGCAATGTCTTCACAGAAGACCTGCGTGGCCCCTGCGGCCTGCGCCAGTGCGGGGATGGTGGAAGCGGGACTTCCCTGCAATTGCACCAGCGGATTGCCCAGCGCGGCCAGGCGCATGTCCAGTGCCTGCACTGCGTGGTGCACAAATGCGCGGCGGTGCGGGCCGACGCGCGCAAACCCCCAGCGCGTGGTCTCGTCTGGTGCCGGGTGGCAGAACACGGGCAACAGGCGCGTGGCGCCGCTGCGCAGGGCTGCTGCCAGCGCAGGCTGGTCGTGCAGGCGCAGGTCACTGCGAAACCAGAAAATGACGGTGCTCATGGCGCCCCCCCGGTGCCGCGCTTGCGCTCGGTGCGGCAGCGTTCCGAGCAGTACTTCACCTCGTCCCAGACCTTGCTCCACTTTTTGCGCCAGGTGAAGGGCAGGCCGCAATGCAGGCAGGTTTTTTGGGGAAGGTCTTGTTTCTTGCGCATGTGCGGGTCGTCCGGTGCGGCGGTTTCAGAATGGGCGTCGGGCCGGTGGCCCCCTGGTGTGCCCGTCGGGGCCGATGGAGGCTCGCCGAAGCGCTTCCGCCTGCCCGTTGCACTGGCTCAGTCCTGCCCGATGATTCGGCCTGCGACGGCCTGGCCACTGAGCCAGGCGCCTTCGACCTTGCCGCCGTGCAGCCAGTCGCCCGCCAGGCCCAGGTGCAGCGTGTCGTCCCACCAGCAACCCATGGTCAGTGGCGGTTCGGTGTCGGCATAGCGCCAGCGGTGGGCAGTGGCGGCCAGTGGTGCCGGGCCGCCCAGCGCGGTAAACGACTGCACCAGCTCGGCAGTCACCGAATCGGCGGTGTCTTCGATGTGGGCCTCGCTCCACTCGGGGCTGGCGTGCAGCAGCCAGGTCTCCTGCCCCTGGCGGCCCGGTTTGCTGCTGTCGCGCGCCACCCAGCGCAGGGGGCCTGTGTTGATGAAGGCGCCGTCCCAATCCATCCGCACGGGCGCTGCAAACCGCAGCATCACCGCCCAGCTGCCGCGCATGCGTGCGCTCTGGGCCAGCGCTGTGGCTGCACTTGATACGGGTGCGAGAAGCTGGGCCGCCTGTGGCGCTGGCACGGCCAGCACCACGGTACCGTAGGTGGGTGCGTGCTCGCCATGTTCTGCGGACACGATGCGCCAGCCCGCAGCACTGCGTTCGATCCGCTGCACGGTGGTCTGCAGTTGCAACGCGCCTGCGTTGCCCAGGCCGGATGCAAGCCACCCTGCCGGTGCGGTCATGCGCGGCGTGCCCACAAAGCGCTCCAGCGGGGTCTGCGGGGTGGACCAGGCGCTCCCATCAAAGCTGCTCAGGCGTGCATCCCAGCGGGCCGCCGCACCAGCGGCCTCCCAGCGGGCCACCTCGGCGCGAAAGGCGGGGTCGCGCGCGGTGAAGTACTGTGCGCCGTGGTCGCACTGCCACGGGCCTGCGTCGTCCTCGGCGCGGCGCGTGCTCATGCGGCCTGCGGGGCCGCGGCTTTTCTCGAACACGTGGACGCTGTAGCCCGCGGCCAGCAGGCGGTGCGCGCACGACAGCCCTGCGAGGCCGGCGCCGATGACTGCAACGGGGTGGTGGTTTGCGGGGGGCGTCATGGCTTCGGGTCCGTGCGTTGCTGGCTCACCCAGATCAGGGACTGCGTGTCGATGCCCAGGGCGGCCACCCGGGCGATGAGCTGCTCACGCAGTGCGGGGGCGATTTGCCGGTCGCGCGAGAGGATCCAGCAGTAGCTGCGGTCTGGCCCGACGACGATGGCCCACCGGTAGCCTGGGTCCAGCGCTGCCACGTGGTAGCCGCCATAAAACGGCCCGAAGAAAGACACCTTGAGCGAGGCGGTTTGCGCATCGCTGGTGAACAGCGCCTTGCCCACAGCCTCGCGCCATTCCTTCTTGCCTTCGTCGTAGCCGCGGTTGATGACCCGCACGCTACCGTCGGGCTGGCGCTGGTAGGTGGCGCTCACGTCGTTCATGCCGCGCTCAAAACGGTGGTCCAGCCGGGCCAGTTCGTACCACCGGCCTTCGTAGCGCGCCACATCGAAAGGCGCCACAGCCTCAATGCCCTCGGGAGGCCGGGTGGACGAGCAGCCTGCCAGCAGCGCGGCGGCGGCGCCTGCCAGCAAAAGCCCGCCGAGCCGGGAGGTAGAAAACAATCTGTGCATATTTATACCAATCAGTCGCAAAACATACCGAATGGTATACCAAGAGTCCTGTGGCTGACGGGCCTTCGGTAGCGGTGGGCGCAGGCCCATCCGTCGTCAGGGTGGAGCCGCATCGTCAGTGCCAAGGCTCTACCCCTAAAGCCCGCCAAAGGCTTTCAGGCCAAGGGGGCCAATCCTTGCATGAAATTGGGCTTCAGCGCTTATTCAGTAAGCGAAGATAGCTATATTTTCAGGAGCATGCGGCAGCTGAACCGTCAGATCGCTACCACCCGCTCAGCAATGGCCTGGCCCACCTGCGTGGTGCTGGCCGTGCCACCCAGGTCGGGCGTGCGCGGGCCGGTCTTGAGGGTTTCTTCGATGGCGCCCACGATGGCATCGTGTGCCGCGCGCCCCGCGCCCTGGCCCTGGGTGAGGAAGTCCAGCATCAGCGCGCCCGACCAGATCATGGCAATCGGGTTGGCGATGTTCTTGCCATAGATGTCGGGCGCCGAGCCGTGCACGGGCTCGAACAGGCTGGGGAAGGTGCGTTCAGGATTGAGGTTGGCCGAGGGAGCCAGGCCAATGGTGCCGGTGGTAGCCGGGCCCAGGTCGGAGAGGATGTCGCCAAACAGGTTGGTGGCGGCCACCACGTCAAAACGGCCGGGCTGCAGCACAAAGCGGGCGGTGAGGATGTCGATGTGCTGCTTGTCCAGCGCGACCTCGGGGTAGCCCTTGGCGACGTCGTCGGCGCGCTGGTCCCACCACGGCATGCTGATGGCGATGCCGTTGCTCTTGGTGGCCAGGGTCACGTGCTTTTTGGGGCGGCTCTGCGCCAGGTCGAAGGCGAACTTGAGCAGGCGGTTGGCGCCGTGGCGGGAGTAGACGGATTCCTGGATCACGATCTCGCGGTCGGTGCCCTCGTACATGATGCCGCCGAGCGAGGTGTATTCGCCCTCGGTGTTCTCGCGCACCACGACGTAGTCGATGTCGCCGGGTTGGCGGCCGGCCAGGGGGCAGGGCACGCCTTCAAACAGGCGCACGGGGCGCAGGTTGATGTACTGGTCGAACTCGCGGCGGAACTTGAGGAGGGACCCCCACAGCGAGATGTGGTCGGGTACGGCGCTCGGCCAGCCGACGGCGCCAAAGAAGATCGCGTCCATGCCTGCAAGCTGCGCCTTCCAGTCGTCGGGCATCATTTTTCCGTGCTGGGCGTAGTAGTCGCAGCTGGCCCAGTCAATGGAGGTGGTTTCAAGCGCAATGCCAAAGCGCGCTGCGGCGGCGTGTACCACGCGCAGGCCTTCGGGCAGCACTTCCTTGCCGATGCCGTCTCCGGCGATGAGGGCAATGCGGTAGGTTTTTGGGGAAGTGGAGGTGGCCATGAAGCAGTCCTTGGAGCGGGTGGAAAAAGGCTGCTGCGTGGTGCAGCCTGCGTTGTGGAGTGCATTGTTCCCAACGCTTCCGATAACTACAATCCGCTAACTGTGGCCTTATCCTTCACAAATCGTGCATAAAAATCCTGCAGCGGAAGACCTGTGCGTGTTCACCGCCGTGGTGCGCAAGGCGAGCTTTGGCGGCGCGGCCACCGAGCTGGGCACGTCCCCTGCTTACGTGAGCAAACGCATCCGCCTGCTGGAGCAGGACCTGCAGGTCAAGCTGCTGCACCGCACCACCCGCCGCGTGGCGGTGACGGAGGAGGGTGAGCGCGTTTTTCACTGGGCGCAGCGCATCCTGGACGACATGGAGCAGCTGATGCAGGAGGTAGCGGTGACGCGCAGCGAGCCGCGCGGGCTGCTGCGGGTAAGCAGCAGCTTTGGGTTTGGCCGCCAGATCGTGGCGCCTGCGCTGTCGCGGCTGGTAGAGCAGCACCCGGGGCTGCAGGTGCGGCTGGAAGTGTTCGACCGGCTGGTGGATGTGGCGGGCGAAGGGTTTGACTTGGACGTGCGCGTGGGCGACGAGATTGCGCCGCACCTGATCGCCCGCCGCCTGGCCGACAACCACCGCGTGCTGTGTGCAGCGCCTGCCTACCTGCAGCGCAAGGGCACGCCGCGCACAGTGGCCGACCTGGCCGCGCACGACTGCCTGGTGATCAAGGAGCGTGACCACCCGTTTGGCGTGTGGCGCCTGCGCAGCGGCGCGCAGGAAGAAACGGTCAAGGTGCGTGGCCCGCTGTCGGCCAACAACGGCGAGATGGCGGTGCAGTGGGCCGTCCATGGCCGCGGCATTGTGCTGCGTTCGCTGTGGGATGTGGGCGCGCACCTGCAGGCGGGGCATCTGGTGCAGGTGCTTCCGCAGTGGCAGCAGGAGGCCAATGTGTGGGCCGTGTATCCCACGCGGCTGGAGCGGTCAGCCAAGGTGCGGGTGTGCGTGGAGTTTCTGCAGGCGCATTTCCGCGAGGCTTGGAACACCCCCTGAGTCGCTTCGCGCCTTCCCCCTCAAGGGGGACGCCGGCAGCGCACGGATGCGCAGCGACGCCACGGCGTCTTGGCGGCCCTTGCGCGGCGGCTGCTGGCGAGGGGCGCGCCAGTTTGATCGGCTGAAGGTCGTCAACCGCGCCGATGCGAGAAAAGAAGGAGCGGTCGTTTCAGCCGCCCGAGAGTGCAGCCTTCACCGCAGCCGACACCTGGCCCATGTCGGCCTTGCCCGCCAGGCGGGTCTTGACCACGCCCATCACCTTGCCCATGTCGCCCGGGCCTGCGGCGCCCAGCTCGGCCACGATGGCTTTCACGGCCGCCAGCGTTTCGTCGGCCGACATGCGCTCGGGCAGATAGCCCTGCAGCACGGCCATCTCGGCCTTTTCCTTGTCGGCCAGGTCCTGGCGGCCCGCGCCTTCAAACGCGGTGATCGAGTCCTTGCGCTGCTTGATCAGCTTGTCCACGATGGCCACGATCGCCACGTCGTCCAGCACGATGCGCTCGTCCACTTCCTTTTGCTTCATCGCGGCCTGCAGCAGGCGGATGGTGCCCAGGCGCTCGCTGTCCTTGGCGCGCATGGCGGTCTTCATGTCTTCGGTGATCTGGTCCTTGAGGCTCATGGCGGCTTCCTTGGTTGGTATTTCAGACAGGGACGGAGGGTTTGCACAAAGCCCCTCTGGCTAGGCGCAGCGCCGCAGGCAGTAGTCTTGCTACGGCAAGGCGCCGCAACGACGCCAGAAGGGCTTTGTGCAAACCCGAAAAAACAAAAACCCGCGCTTGGCGTCCCTAGCGCGGGTTTGGCGGCTGTCGTCCGTATCCGGGACTGACGGGGCCGAAGCAGTACTTAGTACAGCTTCTTGGGCAGCTGCATGCTGCGCACGCGCTTGTAGTGGCGCTTGACGGCGGCTGCCTTCTTGCGCTTGCGCTCGGACGTGGGCTTTTCGTAGAACTCGCGGGCGCGCAGGTCGGTCAGCAGGCCGAGCTTTTCAATGGTGCGCTTGAAGCGGCGCAGGGCGACGTCAAAGGGTTCGTTTTCTTTTACGCGGATCGTGGTCATTAGCTAATGGTTTCCAAATGGTGCCTGCAGAGGGGCTTGGGGAGATCGGGCCTCAAGTCCGTACAAAGCGGTTTCCCCGTCTGTAACTAGTATTTGGCCGACGGGGCATTGCCAGCAAAGCCGAGCATTATAGCGTGATAGGTACCGGCACGCGCAAGTGCGTCCTTGGCGTGGCCCGGCAGTTGGCAGTGGCGCAGAACTTGCATCGGTACGGGTCATAACCATCCGGCAGGCGGTGCAGGGCAACCCGCCCGGCGCCGCCTGCCGGTGAATCCTGCTGGACCATGGCATTCATGCATCGCGTATCGGGCTGGCTTGGCCGGCTCAGCGTGGGCCGCAAGCTCATGCTCATCTATCTGCTGGACCTCACGGCGGTGATCTATGTGTCGGGCATCCTGATCCATGAGAAGTACCTGGCGATCGACTTTGCGCGCAAGGAGGTGGTGGGCACCACCTACGCCGCCGTGGTGCGCGACGCCCTCATGGGCCAGTTTGCGCTGGGCGGCTCGCAGCCCCTGGTGCTGCCGGATGTGCAGCAGCGCCTGGCCGAAGTGCGGGCGCGCCACGACGACATGCTCCACACCGGCGATGCCGCCCAGCGCTTTGCCGATACCTTGCAGGCCATGCCCGAAGCCGGCACCGGAGCAGCCACGGAGGCACAGGAACTGCGTGCCCTGGCGCGCCAGCGCAGTTTGCTGCTGCGAGAGGGGCGGGCGCTGCTCACCACCGTCGGCAACCAGTCCAACCTGATCCTGGACCCTGATCTGGACAGCTACTACGTGATGTCGCTGGTGGTGCTGCGCTTTCCCGAAATGCTGCAGGCGGTGCACGATACGGTGAGCTTCCTGGAAGCCGGCCCCGCCCGGCGCGGACCGCAGTGGTCGTCCGAGCTGCTGACGCTGGCAGGGCGGCTTGATGCCGTGATGCTGGGGGTGGAGTCTGATTACGACCAGGCGTTCATCGCTGGCTCGCCCGGCCTGCGCGCATCGCAGACGCGCCCGCGCGAGGCCCTGCGCACGGCGCTGGCCGCGTTCGAGGCGCAGCTGCAGGACGTGGCGGCAGGCGAGTCGCGCCTGGGGGTTGCGCAGGCATCGGCACAGCACGCCCGGGTGCTGGAGGCCCTGCGGGACGCATGGGGCGTGGGCATCCACGACCTGGAGGGCCTGCTGCTGCAGCGCCTGGACAGCCTGTTTGCCCGCATGTGGCTGCACCTGGGCACGGCGCTGGCCCTGCTGGGCTGCATCCTGGGCCTGGTGACGCTGGTGGCGCGCCAGATTGCCAAGCCGCTGCAGCACCTGGCCCGCGTGGCCGACGAGGTGCGGCGCAGCGGTGACCACACCCTGCGCGCCCGCTGGGCCAGCCGCGACGAGATCGGCCGCCTGGTCACCGCGTTCAACGACATGCTGGCCCAGCTCGACCACGAGCGGCTGTTGCAGCAGGAGCTGGCGGCCAGTGCGCGGGCCGCCGAGGCCCAGCGTGAGCTGGTCGAGGCGTTTCCGATCCCGATGGTGGTCACGTCCATTCCGGAACATGAGGTGTTGCACTCCAACGCGCCGGCCGCGCAGTGGCTGGGCGGCCGCCGCGCGGACCCCTGGGCTGTGGGGCTGGAGCCGGGGGTGCGTGCGCGCTTTTTCCAGCGGCTGGCAGACCATGGTTCGGTGGATGAGTTCGAGGTGCGGTGGAAGGCTGGACCCGAGCCTTCGTGGGCGGTGCTGTCGGCGCGGCGCCTGCTGTTCCAGGGGCGCGACGCCATGCTCACGGCCTTCACGCCCATCAACGTGCTCAAGGTGATGGAGCAGCGCCTGGAGCTGTGGGCCAAGGTGTTCGAGGCGTCGTCCGAGGGCATCATCATCATGAATGCCGACCACCGCATCATCAGCGTGAACCACGCACTGTGCCGCAGCACGCACCACGACTTCTACGAAATCATCGGTGAAGACCTGGGCTATCTGCTGCAGCAGGAGCATGGCGATGAGACGCTGGCGGCAGTGGTGCGCCGGGCCATGCAGGACAAGGAGTCCTGGCAGGGCGAGGTGCGCTTTCGCCGCCGCTCCGGTGAAACCTACCCCGCCTGGCTGATGGTGTCTGCGGTGCGCGAGGGCAAGGGTGGCGAGGTCACCAACCACATCGGCATTGCCATCGACATCACCGACCGCAAGCGCAGCGAAGAGCGCATCCAGTTCCTGGCGCACCACGACGTGCTGACCGAGCTGCCCAACCGCTCGCTGTGCGTGCAGCGGTTGCACGCTGCGCTGGGCCAGGCATCGGTCACGGGTGAAAAGGTGGCCGTGCTGTTCATCGATCTGGACCGCTTCAAGGCCATCAATGACACGCTGGGGCACCATGTGGGCGACGGCTTGTTGCGGTCGGTGGCGGCGCGGCTGATGCAGGCGGTGCGCTCGCGCGACACCGTCAGCCGCCTGGGGGGCGACGAGTTCGTGGTGGTGATGCGCGACGTGGCCGGGCCGGACGACGTGCGCCAGCTGGTCGAGCGCCGTCTCATCCCGCTGATCCGGCAAAGCCACCCGGTGCTGGGGCACGAACTGAACGTGTCGTGCAGCGTGGGCATTGCCGTGTACCCCGACGATGGCAACGATATCGACGAGCTGATGCGCCGCGCCGATGCCGCCATGTACGAGGCCAAGACCACCGGGCGCGACATGGCGCTTTTCTACTCGTTGGAGACCGACCAGCGGACACTGGCGCGGCAAAGCCTGGAGCAGCAGCTGCGGCGCGCACTGGAGCGCGGCGAGCTCAGCCTGCACTACCAGCCGCGGGTCAGCGCCCGCGGTGCCCGCCTGCTGGGCATGGAAGCCCTTTTGCGCTGGAACAACGCCGTGCTGGGCAACATACCGCCCAGCGAGTTCATTCCCATTGCCGAAGAAACCGGGATGATCCGCCCCATCGGCAGCTGGGTGCTGCAACAGGCATTTGAGCAGTGGGTGCGCTGGCAGGCTGTGCCGGGTGCCGTGCAGCACGACGGCGCTGCGCCGCCGGTGCTGTCCGAGGTCACCGTGTCGGTCAACCTGTCTGCCGCGCAAATGGCCGACCCCATGCTGGTGCAGGATATCGAGGCGCTGCTTGCGCGCACCGGCATGCCCGCGCACCGGCTGGAGCTGGAGATCACCGAGTCGCATCTCATGGGCAACGCCCATGCGGCCGAGCAGCAGCTCGCAGCGCTCAAGGCGCTGGGTGTGCAGCTGGCCATCGATGATTTCGGCACGGGGTACTCCAGCCTGGCGTACCTCAAGCGTTTTGACATCGACCGGCTGAAGGTCGACAAATCCTTTGTGCACGACATGCTGAACAACCCGGCCGACATGGCCATTACCCGCGCCATCATCGCCCTGGGCCACACCCTCGGGCTGGCCATCGTGGCCGAGGGCGTGGAAGACATGGCCACTGCGCAGGTGCTGGGTGCGCTCGACTGCGAAGAGCTGCAGGGCTACTACTTCAGCCGCCCGCTGCCTGAAGACGAGCTGCTGGCATGGGCCACGCGGCATGTGGCGCAACAGGCCGGGGGGCTGCACAAGGCGTAAGGCCTTCAGCAGGTTCCAGGGGCCGGGTGGCACCGCCCTGACGTTGGGTCAGCCGAGGCGCGTCTGCAGCGCCCAGGCCAGCGCCATCAAGACAATGCCGGGCGACAGGTTCCCCAGCCCCAGTGCCCAGGCCTTGGTGGACCGGCCCGTTAGGCGCGCATCGGCCCTCAGGCAGGCGTCGCCCTCAGGCGTGCGCAGCCACCACAGCATGACGGCGCCGCCGGCCAGCGACCCTGCACCGAGCGCTGCCAGGATGGCGACAAAGATGTTGCCCGCAACGCTGGCCGCCGGGACGATCGCCAGCAGCGTCCCCGCCGCCGTGGCGGCCGCCTGCCACCGTTCGGCGCGCTCAAATCCATCCATGGCAGCACCTGCCCGGCGCGTGGGTGCACCTGCAAATACGGTGGCGACGGGTTGTATGCAGGGGCTGCATCACCAGGCCCGCTTGTCCGAGGTGCCTCATGCCACCGCGGCAGGCAGGGCCCGCGCACAGGCGTAGGCGCTGGACCATGCCCACTGGAAGTTGTAGCCACCCAGCCAGCCGGTCACATCCACCACCTCGCCGATGAAATACAGGCCGGGTTGCGACCGGCACTCCATCGTCTGCTGGGACAGCGCCCGGGTGTCCACGCCGCCCAGCGTGACTTCCGCCTTGCGGTAGCCCTCGGTGCCGGTGGGGGTCAGCTCCCACTGCGCCAGTTGCCCGGCCAGCCGCGCCAGGGCCTTGTCCGATGCTTCGTTCACCGGGCGCTGCCACTCGGCGTCGCGCTGGGCCCAGGTGTCGGCCAGGCGGCTGGGAACCAGCCCCGCGAGTTCATTGGCGATCAGCTTGCGCGAACGGGCCTTGGCCTTGGCCAGCGCGGCGTCCAGGTCCACCTTGGGCGCCAGATTGATGGCCACCGGCGTACCTTCGTGCCAGTAGCTCGATATCTGCAGCACCGCCGGGCCTGACAGGCCCCGGTGCGTGAACAGCAGGTCTTCGTCGAACGCCATGCGCGCCTTTTTCTTGCTGCCGGCCCGCCCATCGGCCGCGCTCGCGGTGCTGATCTGCACCGGCAGCGCCAGGCCCGCCAGCTGGGCATAGGGCAGCCATGCATCACCGTCGAACATGAGCGGCACCAGGCCGGGCCGCCGCTCCACCAGCGGCACCTGGAACTGCTCGGCCAGCCGGTAGCCAAAGTCGGTGGCACCAATCTTGGGGATCGAAAGCCCGCCTGTGGCCACCACCAGCGAGCGGGCCTGTACCGTGCCCCGGTTGGTATCAATTTGATAGCTTCCAGGGCAATCAGAGCCTGCGCTAGTGGCCAAAAAGGCTATTTTTTTGACGCTGCAGGGCTGCCAGCGCTCCACGCCGCCCGCTGCGCACTCGGCCAGCAGCATGGCGATGATGTCTTCGGCCGAGCGGTCGGCAAACAGCTGGCCCTTGTGCTTTTCATGAAACGCAATGCCGTGCCTTTGCAGCAGGGCAATGAAGTCGCCAGGCGTGTAGCGCGACAGCGCCGAGCGGCAGAACTGCGGGTTCTGGCCCACAAAGTATTTGTGCGGCGCGGCCGGGTCGAGGTCGCGGTTGGTGAAGTTGCAGCGCCCGCCGCCCGAGATGCGGATCTTTTCGGCCACCTTGTCGGCATGGTCGATGAGCAGCACCTTCAGGCCGCGCTGCCCGGCCTGCGCCGCGCAAAAGAGCCCGGCGGCACCTGCACCAATGATGACGGCGTCGAAGGAATGATCGGTATGTGGCACGGGTACGAAGGCGCGTTGGCGGTGGACAAAGGCAAAGGCCGCCATTGTCGCCCGTGCCGCCAGGTGCCCGCCGGCCGGGCAGGCCACAGCCGTCCGCGGTGTGCGGCGACGTATTGGGTGTGCGCCGTGGTGTGCCGTGGTGTGAGGCGGGCCGCTACTGGCGGTACACGCCGCCCGCACCCACCACGGCAATGTCCACGTAGTTGGAGCCGTGGTGGTTCTGCGGGCTGAACTGGTAAACAAAGCCGCCCAGGTCCAGGTTGCCCAGGCCTTGCATGGCTTGCACCAGGCTGGCGCGCGTGACGTTCGGTCCCGCGGCGCGCAGGCCTTCAATCAGCACGCGTGCATCCATGTAGCCCGTGTAACGGTCGTAGTCCACCGGCTTGTCGTGGCGCTTCATCGAGGCCTGGAAATCCCGCGTGAGCTGGATGTTGGGCCGCGAAGGCGGGGGCCCCGTGCGCGCCACGGCCAGGCCGCGCGCGTCGTCACCCAAGGCCTTGAGCACGGCCGTGCCTGCGCCCAGCGACAGCGTGTACACCGGCACACCGAGGTGCGCGCGGTTGGCCCGCACATACGCCACCACCGACGGGCCCGCCGCCACCAGCAGCACTGCCTGGGGTTTGTGGGCCGACAGCGCCTTGGCGGCAGCCGCGGCATCTTCGCCACTGGAGGCCAGCGCGTGCGACCCCGCCATCGTGGCGCTCTCGGCGGCAATCGTCTTTTCCACCAGCGGCAGCAGCAGCTTGCCGAAGTCGTTGTTCTCGTACGCCACGGCAATGCGTGATGTCTGCACGGCCACCAGGTTGCGCACGATCTTCACCAGCTCGTCGGCGTAATTGGCCCGCGTGGTGAACAGGTAGGGGTGCTGCTGTGCGCGCACGGCCGGGCTGCCGGTGTACACCGAGATCAGTGGCACGCGCGCCTGCGCAAGGTAGGGCAGCAGCGTCATCACCTGGGTGGTACCCGACACGCCGAACAGCGCCAGTGCGCCATCCTTCTCGGTCATCTGCTTGGCGTTTTCCAGGGTGCGGCGGGCGTCAAATCCGTCGTCCATCGTCACCAGGCGCACCTTGCGGCCGCCCACGCCCCCCTTGGCGTTGAAGTCCTCGATGGCGGCGTCCTGCCCCTCGTGAATCGGCGCCAGAAAAGGCGCCATGCCCCCCGACATGGCCGTGGACCGCCCGATCAGGATGTCGCCCCTGGCGGGTGCCTGCTGTGCCAGCGCGGGCAGGCCGGACAGCATGGCGCTACCGGCCAGCGCCTGCAGCAGGCGGCGGCGGTTTTGCACGCGGGGGCACAGCCCGGCTTGCAGCGTGGTGGGGTGGGTCATCAACAGCGTCTCCTGAGGGGTTGGGTGCAGCCACAAAGTGCGGCGATGGTAGGAGTGCCGTCGGCCTGCACCCATCGGGGTTTTACCGGGGCAACGTCATGTGCGGGACACGTCCGGCTTGGTCCCAAGGTTTGGCGATGGCTGGATGCGGCCGGGTCTGGAGCGGCCCAGGCTTCGCGCTACGATGCGGTTTTGCCTGTGGAGGACTCCCATGAACCCTGTCCGTCTCGCCTGCTGGGTCCTGGTGCTGGGCTGCATGTCCCCGGCCTGGGCCATCCACAAGTGCACTGACGCCAATGGCAAGGTGTCTTTCCAGGATGCGCCCTGCGCGGGCGAAGGCCGGAAGATCGAGGTGCGCCCCAGCACCCGGGGCGCCACCCCCGCGCAGGCGCCCGGCAGCGCGACGACCGAGGGCGCATTTGGCGCCTCGTGGCAGCGCAAGAACTATCTGCAGAACCAGGGCATTCCGCAGGCGCGTGCGGCGGTGGAGCGGAATCAGCGCGAGTGCAAGGCCACGACCGAGGTCATTGCGCAGGCCGGTCCGTTGCGCCGGGGCACGCTTCCTTCGGGCAATCAGTTTGCGCAAGACAGCGCAGACAGGGCTGCCCAGTCCCGGGCCGCTTGCGACGCCCGCACCCAGGTGCTGCGCGAGCAGTTGCAGACGCTTGAGAAAGAACTGGCAGCGCTTTGAGCGGGGAATGGCAGCCGCCCGCACACGGCCGCCAAGTCAGGGCAGTGTCTGACGGGCGTCAGCCCTTCCAGGTGAACGGAAACTTGAACTGGTTCACGAAACCGCTCGGAACATAGTCGCCCAGAACCCCGTAGTGTTCAGGCCAGAGCTTCGTGCTCTTGACGGCCGTGCCGAACAGGTAGTCCAGAAAGGCGAAGTGCGCGGCATAGTTCTTGTCCAGCGCTTCCTGGTCCTGGCTGTGGTGCCAGTGGTGAAAGTTGGGCGTGACCAGCACGTAGCGCAGCGGCCCCAGGCGCACGCTCACGTTGGCATGGTTGAACACCGCCTGGAATCCCACGATCACGATGTAGGCGTCGATCACTTCCTTGGAAAAGCCCAGCACGTAGATGGGCGCCAGCACCAGCGTGCGGGTGATGATGAGTTCCAGGATGTGCTGGCGCGAGCCGGCCATCCAGTCCATGCTTTTGACGCTGTGGTGCACGGCGTGCAGGCGCCACAGCACTGGTACCTCGTGGTAGGCGCGGTGCGTCCAGTACTGCACCAGGTCGGCCACCAGCACAATGAGGAACAGCGCCACCCAGAAGTTCAGCCCCTGCACCCAGCCGCGGATGCCGTCATTGGCGGCCCAGCCAAAGAACTTGTGCACCATGAGGTTGGTGGCCAGCAGGACAAAGCCCACCACCATGTGGTTCACGATGAAATGGTGGAAGTCGGTTTGCCATTCGGCGCGGAACACAGGCTGGTCCTTGCGCAGCGCAAACAGCTTCTCGATGAAGATGAAGATCAGCGAGCTGCCCAGCAGATCGAGGATGAACCAGTCGAGGCCAATGTAGGGTGTGTTGTCGGGGAAGTTCGGGTCCACCTCCACCTTGTGCCCGCCCAGCAGCGCCGTGAGCACCACCATGGCAAACGCAAAGCTGGCCAGCCAGCGCGCACGGTTGAACAAAATGTTGACCAGCGAGATGCCGCCCGCCATGGCCATGGCGCCCAGCATGATGTTGCGGATCACGGCCACGTCGTAACTCTTGCGCAACTGGGGTGTGGTCAGGTATTCGGGGAAGTGGAAGGCCAGCACGCCCAGAAAGCACAGGATGGCCAGCGTGAGCGCAATCACGCCGGACACCAGCCCGCGCCCGCGCCGCAGGGCGCCGTGGCTTTCGGTGAATTCGTTGAGCTTGTCGATTTCGAGCATGGGTTCCCTCCCGGCCTGCGGCGGCCACTGATGTGCTTTTGTGGCGCGAGTGTAGCGACCTGAACGCGCTGCCAAGGCCGCGCAGGCGCCACCTAGAATCGCGCCCATGAACATCCCTTCACACCAGCTCAGCATGACCGTGCTCATGTCCCCTGACATGGCCAACTTTTCCGGCAACGTGCACGGCGGCGCCATCCTCAAGCTGCTGGACCAGGTGGCCTACTCGTGCGCCAGCCGTTACTCGGCGTGCTACGTGGTCACCCTGAGCGTGGACCAGGTGATGTTCCTGCAGCCCATCCATGTGGGCGAACTGGTGACGTTTCTGGCCAGCGTCAACTACACGGGCTCGTCGTCAATGGAGATCGGCATCAAGGTGGTGGCGGAAGACATCCGCTCGCAGGTGGTGCGCCATGTGAACAGCTGCTTTTTCACGATGGTGGCGGTGGACGAGTCGCGCAAGCCCGTGCAGGTGCCCCGCCTGTCGCCCTCCACGCCGGATGAGCGGCGCCGCTGGGACGCCGCCTTGCTGCGTAAGTCCCTGCGCAAGGAGTTGGCCGAGCGGTTCGAGCAGGTGCGCAAGACCAGCGTGGAGTGATCGGTCGGCCTGGCGGCCCGCCTATGCCGCGCCGCGGCTGCGCCCCGCCAGCGACACCGCCTGCAGCGAGAGGCCATCAATCTCGTGCGTGATGCCTGACAGCACGTTGGCCACCACAGCAAATTCGCGCCCGTGCTGGCCGGCGCGGGCTGCCATCACCTGCGCGTTGAAGCTCACCACCTTGGCTTCGCGTGCCACGGTCTGTATGGAAGCGACGATGCTCGCCAGCTCTTTCATCAGCCGCTCGGACTGCGCCTTGCTCACCTGGTCGAAGGCCGTGGTGGCGGTGTTGAGGGCGTCCAAGACGGCGTCGGTGGTCTCTACCAGCTTGCCCAGCGCTTCTTCGGTGCGCGGGCTCTGGCGCTCGGCCAGGTCCAGCACGGTGCCTACCTGCTGCGCAAACGCGTCGATGGTGCTGCCCACGCCCCGCGGGCCGTGGTAGGCAGTGCGAACGATGTCGGCGCCCACGGTGTCCAGGTGGCGGGGCGTGTCCACCAGCCTCGCCTGGCTCTCGATGAAAAGCTTGAGAGAAGTGCGTGCGGCCTTCATGTGCAGGTCGCTGCCGCGTGCGGCAAGTACGGTCTGCAGCACCATGCGCTGCGACAGCATGCGCTGGCGCGCAGCAATGTTGACGAGGGACATGCCGCTGTCACCAGGCGATGCGGAGCGTGTGGGCGATGTGGGTGCGGTGGCAGCAACAGGCAGTGCACGTGGGCGGATGGAGTCGGGCAGGGCGGCCATGGTGTTCCTTGTTCCGATGGCATTCGGGTGACAACCATCAAGCAATAGCCGCGCCAGCGTGGGCCTTCGGGCCCAGCGCGGTCAGACGGCGCGCTGCAGCGCGACGCCGGTGCTGTGGTTGTGGCTGTGTGCAGCGTGGGCGCTTGCATCCGCGCTGGCCAGCGCCACGCCCTGCACCACATCGCCCACCACGATGACGGAAGGGCTTGCCAGGCCTTCGCGCACGATGGTGTCGTGCAGCGTGCCCAGCGTGGTCACGGCATGCCGCTGCCGCGGCAGGCTGGCATGCTGGATGATGGCCACGGGTGTGTCGGCCGGCAGGCCGGTCAGCAGCTCGTCCTGGATCATGGCGGCGCCGCTCACGCCCATGTAGATCACCAGGGTGAGCTTGGCATCGCGGGCCGTGGCGGCCAGCTGGCGCCAGTCGGTACCGGTGTCGCCCGGCTTGGCGTGGCCGGTGACAAACACCACCCCGTGTGCATGCTCGCGGTGCGTGAGCGGAACGCCCAGGGACGTGAGCCCCGCCAGCCCGGCCGTGATGCCGTTGATGACCGTGACCTGCACGCCCGCGGCACGCAGGTGCTCCACCTCTTCGCCTCCGCGGCCGAAGATGAACGGGTCGCCGCCCTTGAGGCGCACCACGTTCTCACCCTCGTTCACAGCCATCAGCATCAGCTTTTCGATGAAGGCCTGCGGGGTGCTCTTGCAGCCGCCGCGCTTGCCCACGTAGACCACACGGGCCGTGGGCGATGCGCAGGCCACAATGGCGTCGCTCACCAGGTCGTCCACCAGCAGCACCGTGGCGGCCTGGATGGCCTTGAGGGCCTTGATCGTCAGCAGCTCCGGGTCGCCGGGGCCTGCGCCCACCAGCGTGCAGCTGCCGCCAGTGCCCAGGTGGGGCCGGTGCGGAGGAAGGGTGTTGTCGGTGGTGGGGCGGCTCATGGCGTTGTCTCCGAAGCGGTGTGTTCCACGGTTCGAACAGCGGTCTGCAAGATATGTTCCACCTGCCGCTCGATGGCGGGTGGAATCGGCAGTTCGCCGGCCAGCACCCGGCGGGTGTATGCCGCCGTGGTGGCGATGTCGATCTCTGCGGGCAGGCCCGGCACCTCGCTGGCGGTGCCCGGCTGCTGAGATTCCAGCACCGTATGCGCGCCGTGCACAAAGCCGTCGTAGCGCGGCGTGCGGCGCGGGTCGGTGGCCACTTCGCCCTCCAGCCCGCGCGAGAGCAGGGCGCTCATGCCCAGCGTGCGGAAGGTGGTCTGCAGCATCTCGAAATATTCGGGGTGTGTGTACGCCGTGACCACCACCGACGGCCCCGCGCACGGGCTCATCAGCTTGACCACGCTGTGCCCCGGGTTGCGCAGGCCCACCACCTCGCGCACCGCCAGCAGGCGTGCCAGGCCGGCATGCAGGTGCTGGGTGTGGATATGGCGGACCGTGCCATTTGCTATCTTTTCAGGAGCTGCAAGAGTAGGTATATCAAGCGCCAGGAGCACATCTGATGCCAAAACCCGCCGTGCCTCGGTCCGCATGCCGTGCAGCAGCACGGGCAACCCCTCGCGCGCCAGCAGCAGCGCCAGCAGCGGCGTCAGCACCGGCAGCTTGCGCGCGCCGTTGTAGCTGGGCAGCACGATGAGGGGGCGGTCGGTGGCGGGCAGCCGTGCCACGCGCTGGTGCGTGGCATCCAGAAAGCCGCACATCTCCTCAGCTGTCTCGCCCTTGATGCGCATGGCCAGGCAGAAGGCGCCGATCTCCAGGTCGGTCACGGCGCCGTCCAGCACCTGGCCGAACAGGTCGGTGGCCTGCTCGCGCGTCAGCGGCTTGGCGCCGCGCGCCCCGCGGCCGATTTCTTTAAGGTACTGGCTAATGCCCATTGGGAATGCGGCTCGTCGGCTTTGATGGTGAAGGCGGTATTTTCCTGCAAGCAAGAAAACTTTTGGTTATATGACGGCCTGCGCGAGCGGTTGGGGCGCCCGTGGCCCCGTGTTGCGCACCATGCGCTTGAGTTCGGGCACGCACGAGCCGCAGTTGGTGCCGCAGCGCAGTTGGCCTTGCAGTTGCGCCAATCGGTCGTCGTCGGTGCCGTGGCAGTGCGCCAGTTGGGCGGTGATGGCGGCGTCCGTCACGTTGAAGCAGGTGCACACCGGTTTGCCGCGCGACTGCACGGCCGCGGGAGCCTTGGCGCCGGGCACCAGCAGCAGGCGGCCGTAGGTCTGTGCAGGCAGCTCTTCCTGCAGCAGGGTCTTGAGCCAGCCTTCGGCGCTGGTGTCGCCAGCGAGCACGATGCCTTCGAGCGTGGTGTTGTCGTCTTGGCGGGCCAGGCGTGCGGCCCGGCGCTGGCCGCGTTTTTTGTCGGCATAACGCAGCGTGTCAGCGCCCGCCATGCCCAGCAAGGCCTCAATCTGGGCGATCAACGCATCGGGCGGTGCCTCGTGTGCGGCGGCGCGCAGCAGCACGCCAGTGCGCTCGCGGCCGGGCTCATCCAGCGGGGTGTTGTTGCTGAAAGGCACGCAACTGGCGAACGCAAACTGAGCCATCAGCGCGGACAAGGCTTCGCGCGCAGCCAGTGCCCCTTCAGCGGGTAGCCAGGCCATGGCCAGCAACGTCCACGGCAGTTCGGCCTTGAGCACCTTGACGGCCGCGTGCTTGAGTTCTGGCTGTTTCGACGTGGGGCAGAACGCCGAGGTGGTGAGCGCATTCACGCCCGCCAGTCGCTCGCCGGTGGACGAAATGCCGCTCAAAAATTCGCTGCCCCAGTGCATGGCCATGAACAGCTGCGACAAGTGCAGCGTGGCGTCGGCCTGCACTGGCACCACGATGGAGCCGCGTTTGCTGGTGAGATGCACCAGATCGCCCGCTTTCAGCCCGCGGCGGTCCATGTCCTGCGGGTGCATCTGTACGCTGGGTTCGGCCACGTGGCCAAACAGGCGGCCCAGGGTGCCGGTGCGGGTCATACCGTGCCACTGGTCGCGCAGGCGGCCGGTGGTCAGGCTGAACGGGTAACGCGATTCGCGCTGTTCGGCCGTTGGCAACCAGGCGTGCGCAGCAAAACGTGCGCGGCCATCAGGCGTCGGGAAAATGCCGTCTTCGTACAGGCGGGCCTTGCCGGTGGTGGCGCCCTCTGGCAGCGGCCATTGCTGGGGGCCAGCTGATTCGAGCATCTCCCATGACAGGCCTGTGATGTCCAGGTCGCGCCCTCGCGTGCTTTCGCGGTGCTCCTTCCACACGGCTTCTGCACCTGCATCCGCAGCGTCTGTGGTGTAGGGAAACAGCGTCGGTGATCCGGGCCGTAGGCGTGCCTCCAACTGGTGCGCAAACTGCACCGCAATGGCCCAGTCGTGGCGTGCCAGGCCCGGTGCGGGCACGGCGGTGCGCACGCGCGAGATGCAGCGCTCGCTGTTGGTCACCGTGCCAGTCTTCTCGCCCCAGGTGGTGGCGGGCAGCAGCAGGTCGGCATAGGCACAGGTGGCGGCGGTGGCAAAGGCTTCTTGCACCACCACAAACTCGGCGCGTTGCAAGGCGCGGCGCACGGTGGCCTGGTCGGGCATGCTTTGCGCGGGGTTGGTGCAGGCAATCCACAGGGCCTTGATTTCGCCGTCGGCGGCGGCCTGGAACATCTCCACCGCCGTCTTACCGGGCTTGGATGGCACATCGGCCACGCCCCACAGCGCGGCGACTTCGGCGCGGTGCTGCGGGTTGGCGAGGTCGCGGTGGGCGCTGAGCAAGTTGGCCAGGCCGCCCACCTCGCGCCCGCCCATGGCGTTGGGCTGGCCCGTCAGGCTGAAGGGGCCCGCGCCGGGCTTGCCGATCTGCGCGGTGGCCAGGTGCAGGTTGATGAGTGTGGCGTTCTTGGCGGTGCCGCTGCTGCTCTGGTTCAGGCCCTGGCAGTAGAGGCTCAGGGTCGCTTTCGAGGTGGCGAACCATTTGGCGGCGGTGGTCAGGTCGGCCACGCTGATGCCGCAGGTCTGCGCCACGCGCTCGGGCGTGGCGTCGCGCACCAGGGCCTTGAGTTCGTCAAAGCCCGTGGTTTGGGCGGCGATGTAGGCGGTGTCGACCCAGCCCTCCCACAGCATGATGTGCAGCATGCCGTTGAACAGCATCACGTCGCTGCCGGGCTGGATGGGCAGGAACAGGTCGGCCATGCCCGCCGTGTCGGTGCGGCGCGGGTCGGCCACGATGACCTTCATGCCCGGGTTGGCGGCGCGTGCGTCTTCGATGCGGCGGAACAGGATAGGGTGGGCCCAGGCCGCATTGCTGCCCACGATGAACAGGCACTGCGCGTGGTTCACGTCGTCGTAGCAGGCGGGCGGCGCGTCGGCGCCCAGCGTTTGCTTGTAGCCGGCCACAGCGCTGCTCATGCACAGGCGCGAGTTGGTATCGATGTTGTTGGTGCCGATCAGGCCCTTGGCGAGCTTGTTGAAGACGTAGTAGTCCTCGGTGAGCAACTGGCCGCTGACGTAGAAGCCCACGGCATCAGGGCCGTGCTGGGCGATGGTGTGGGCGAACCGGTCGGCCGCCAGCGTCAGTGCGGCGTCCCAGGTCACGGGCAGGGCGGCCTCGTTGCGCTGTGTGCGTTGCAGGGGGTGCAGCAGGCGGGTTTGCAGGGTGACCGGGTGGGTGGCTGTGAGGTGCAGCGTCGAGCCCTTGGTGCACAGGCGGCCAAAGTTGGCGGGGTGTGTGGGGTCGCCGCGCACGCCGGTGATCTGTGCGCCTTCGGATTCGATGATCACGCCGCAGCCTACGCCGCAGTAGGGGCAGGTGGATTGGGTTTCTTGCATGGCGTGTTTGGGGTGTTTTTGGGGTGTGGCGCTTGATTCATAAGCGCTTGTTGCTATTTATTCGATAGCTGTCTGGTGTTTGGCATCCGGATGAGCTTTCTTTGGCTTTTTGGTGTGGCTACCGCTTGCGTGTGCTCAGGGCGGGAGCCGGGAGTCGCCCGGCGAGCGACTCACTTTCTTTTGCTTCGCCAAAAGAAAGTAAGCAAAGAAAAGGCGACCCTCAGTCTGCGACCCCTTCGCTTCGCTGCGGGGCAGACCTGCGCCGGGGCGGTTGCGGGGTGCGCCGCGGAACTCACTGCGCTGCTTTGCAGCTCCGTTCGGACAGCCGCGGCGAGTCAGATCACGAAGCACGCGCGCTCCGACGCGCGTACCACCCCGCAACCGCCCCGGCGCAGGCGCAGCCAGAAGGGGGTGGGGCACCGAACAGCCGAACAGCCACACGGGTCGTCGCTGCGCTCGACCCAGGATGGGCCGCGCCGGGCTCTTGGCTACGCGAGGCGCCTGCGCCCGCGAACTGGGGCCGAGCGAAGTAAAGGCCCGAATGGATGTCCGCTCCCCATCCCCTCTGTATGCGCCGAGGAGCGCAGGGCGTGGGGCGGCGTGTGCCGAAGGACACACGCTTCGTGGACTGACTCGCTGCGGCTGTTTGAGCGGAGCGCCGCAGGCGCGCAGCGAGTTCCGCAGCGCGCCCCACGCACGAGCACCGCAGGTTGCCCCGGAGCGAAGCGCAGGGGACGCAGACAGCGGGGTCGCCTTTTCTTTGGTGACTTTCTTTTGGCGAGCCAAAAGAAAGTTACTCGCACGCCGGGCGACTCCCGGCCCCCGCCCTCTACCCACGCACGCGGTAGCCATCGCCAGACCATGCATCGCCATAACCAGCCCGAACGGTTGGAGCGCCGGCATCAAACGCCTCCTCAAGCCACCGACACCCTGCGCGCAGGCCCCGCCACCGGCCGCGTCAGGTCCGTAGCCACGGTCGCCAGCTCTTGCGCATCCAGCAACACCACCCCGTCCTCCACCTTCACGGCAAACTTCGGTGTGCATCCCTCGTCTGGCGCGGCGGCTTGTCCGTCGCACAGGCCGATCGTCCAGTTGTGCATCGGGCAGGCCACGTGCGTGCCAAACACAATGCCCTGCGACAGCGGGCCGCCCTTGTGCGGGCAGCGGTCCAGCAGGGCGAACACGCCGCCGCTGTCGTTGCGAAAGATCGCTACATCCAGCCCCTGCGGGCGTGCCACACGGCGCGAGCCCAGCACGGGGATGTCGTCCACGCGGCATATCGGTTTCCATTCGGTCATGGGATGGTTCCTCGTAGTGGTATGGGGTCGTGGGTGTGTCGCGGGTCGTCAGGCAGCCAGCGCGGCGTACATGCCGGTGATGCGGTCCATGCTGGCCAGCAGGTTTTCGCTGCTCACAAACACTTCCGACACCTGGCGAAAGCTGTTCTGGCTGGTATTGCCCAGGCGCTGCAGGGCCGCGTCAAAAAACACCCATTGCCCGTCGGCCAGCAGCAGCTCCTGCCGGATGCGGGTGGTGGCCTCGGGCGCGTTGCGCAGCACCTCGTTGGCAGCCAGGAATTCGGTGCGGGCCTTGGCGATCTCGGCGGTGGCGGCCGCTGCATCGACTGACAGCATGGCCGCAAGGCAGAACTTGGCCATGCGCTGGCTCAGCATGCGCTGCCGGCCTGCAATGTTCACCAGGCGCCCCACCGGCTTGCCCGACGCGGCTTCGTACTGCACGGTGCCCTGGCGGGCCAGCGCCAGCACCTGCGCGTCGGCCTGCAGCAGCGCTGCCGCGCCGTCGCGCGAGGGCGCCGTGCCCAGCAGGGTGGCCTTTTGCAGCGCCCAGGCACTGCCCAGCTTGTCGTAGGTGTCGCGGATGGCGGGCGTGGGGGCAAACGCCTTGAGTTCGGCCCACTGCCGCTCAAACAGCGTGACCGACTGGTCCATCACGCTGCGCGCTGCGGGGGTGTCGGGCTTGTGGGCCAGCGTGAGCCAGGCCTTGCCCATGCGCTGGCTCAGCATGCGCTGGCGCCCGGCCTTGTTGATGGCATCGTTGAGGTCGGTGACCTGGGCCTGGGCGTTGGCGGCGGGCATGAGCAGGCCCATGGCCCCCCAGGCGGTCGTGCAGCCTGCGGCCGACAAAAGAGCGCGTCGTTGCATCGATGGCCTCCTTTGGGGGGTCAGGCGCCCAGCGGCACAAACTGCCGCGTGTCCACCGCCGCCTTGTCAAATTCAAACCACGGGTCGGGCTCGCCATCGAGCGCAAACTGCAGTTGCTCCCACAGCGCCTTGCGGCCTTCGTGGTCTTCCAGAATGCGCCTTTTCACATAGTCCAGGCCCACGCGGTTCACGTAGTGCACGGTGCGCTCCAGGTACCAGCCTTCCTGGCGGTACAGCTCGCAGAAGGCGCCGGTGTACTCCAGCACTTCCTCGGCGGTTTTGAGCTTGGTGAAGAAGTGCGCCACCTCGGTCTTGATGCCACCGTTGCCGGCGATGTACATCTCCCAGCCGCTGTCCACGCCGATGATGCCCACGTCCTTGATGCCAGCTTCTGCGCAGTTGCGCGGGCAGCCACTCACCGCAAACTTGACCTTGTGCGGGGCGTACATGCGCCACATGGCGCGCTCCAGGTCCTTGCCCATCTGGGTGCTGTCCTGGGTGCCCATGCGGCACCACTCGCTGCCCACGCAGGTCTTCACGGTGCGCAGTGCCTTGGCATAGGCATGGCCGCTGGGCATGCCTATGTCCTTCCAGACGTTGACCAGGTCTTCCTTTTTCACGCCCAGCAAATCGATGCGCTGGCCCCCCGTGACCTTGATGGTGGGGATGTTGTACTTGTCGGCCGCGTCGGCAATGCGGCGCAGCTCGTCGGCCGTGGTTTCGCCGCCCCACATGCGGGGGATGACGCTGTAGGTGCCATCCTTTTGGATGTTGGCGTGGCTGCGCTCGTTGATGGCGCGGCTTTGCGGGTCGTCCTTCGCGTCCTTGGGCCAGGTGCTGATGAGGTAGTAGTTGACGGCGGGGCGGCAGCTGGCACAGCCGTTGGGCGTCTTCCATTCCAGAAAAGAGAACACATCGCCAATGCTTAGCAGCTTGTTGGCGCGGATCGCGTCGCGCACCGCCTGGTGGCCATGGTCGGTGCAGCCGCACATGGCCTTGGTCTTTGGCGTGGCGCTGTAGTCGCCACCGGCCGTGAACATGATGATCTGCTCGACCAGACCCGTGCACGATCCGCACGATGCGCTGGCCTTGGTGTGCTTGCGCACTTCATCCAGCGTGAACAGGCCCTTGTCCTTGATGGCCTTGCAGATGGCGCCCTTGGTCACGCCGTTGCAGCCGCAGACCTCGTCGCTGTCCTGCATGGCGGCGGCCTTGCTCTGGCCCTGGTGGCCAGTGTCGCCCA
>ENA-UOXO01000034-UOXO01000034.1-mixed-culture-metagenome-genome-assembly--contig:-NODE-34-length-110531-cov-8.022810_pt1 | contig 110531 bp, 103 predicted proteins | sample MGYA00238162_ERZ761640 | MGnify/ENA primary metagenome ERZ761640 (study PRJEB28914, sample SAMN08778297) | mixed culture metagenome | isolation source: Freshwater growth medium | place: USA...
CGACAAGCTCAGCCCGAACGGGTTGGAGCAGTGCTCAGGCTTCGTCAACCTCAGCTCGAACGGACACGGGCACTGCGCAGGCTTCGACAGCACAGCCCAAACGGTTAACGGCAAGTGACAGAGCTTCGACAAGTCTCCTCAGGAAGACCTGCACTGCGCTCCCCCCAAAGCCACCCATCCAACCCCTAAAAAGCTATGAAATAAATAGCATAAAGAGTCAATAAAACAAGCCCTGAAGGCTTATTTGACTGAAAAATCAAGCCGCGACGACCACCCCATCCCGCTCATCCGCCGCAAACTCTGCCAACCCCTGCAACTCCTCATAAATCGGCGCAAAGTCCGCCGCCGTCATGTCAAACAGCTGCTCAAAACTGTCGATCACAAAATACGTCTGCTGGTACGTATCAATCTTGTAGCGCGTGCGCATGGTGCGCGCCAGCGCCAGCGGAATCCGCTGCGGCTCGGGGCTTTGCACGGCGTAGGCCAGTTCGCCCGCTGAACTCAAAATACCCGCCCCATACGCCCGCAGCCCGCCCGCCTCGCGGATCAGGCCGAACTCTATGGTGTACCAGTACAGCCGGCTGAGCATCTCGCAGGCGCCCAGGCCCTGGGCCTTCAGGCCGCCCTGGCCGTAGCGCTGCACGTAGTCAGCAAACACCGGGTTGAACAGCAGCGGCACATGGCCGAACAGGTCGTGAAAGATGTCGGGTTCGACGATGTAGTCGAACTCCTCGGGCTTTCGGATCCAGTCCGTCACCGGGAATTGGCGGTTGGCCAGCAGGGTGAAGAACGGCACCTCGGGGATCAGCCCCGGCACGCCCACCAGCTCCCAGCCGGTGGCCTTGTGCAGGCGCTCGTTCACCTCTTCAAAGCGCGGAATCCGGTCGCTCGCGCCCAGCGAGGGCAGGGCGGCGATGAACGCCTCGCTGGCCAGCCCGGGCAGCAGTGCGCGCTGGCGTTCGTACAGGCGGCGGTAGGTGTCGTGGTCGGCCTCGGTGTAGGCGGCAAAGTTCTGGGCACAGGTGTAGTCGGCCTGGGCGCGGCTGTAGTCGCCGCGGGGCGGGCGCTCGCTGGCGCCATACACGACAGGTTTGACAACCGGTTCGGTGACCATGGCGTCTGCTCCGCTTACTTCTTGGTGTCGAGCACGCCGCGGGCGATCTGGTCGCGCTCCAGCGATTCGAACAGCGCCTTGAAGTTGCCTTCGCCAAAGCCGTCGCGGTAGTCGCCCTTGCGCTGGATGAATTCAAAGAACACAGGGCCCAGCATGGGCGTCGAGAAGATCTGCAGCAGCAGGCGGGGCGTGCCGTCGGCCGTGGTGCCATCGAGCAGAATGCCGCGCGACTGCAGTTCGGCCACCGGCTGGCCGTGGCCGGGCAGGCGGGTTTCGAGCATCTGGTAGTAGATGTCGTTGGGCGCCGGGGCGGTGGGCACACCGGCCAGGCCCAGCTTGTCCACGGTGGCCAGGATGTCGTCGCAGATCAGCGCGATGTGCTGGATGCCTTCGCCGTTGAACTGCATCAAAAATTCTTCGATCTGCCCGCCGCCCTGCTTGGACTCTTCGTTCAGCGGGATGCGGATCTTGCCGTCGGGTGCCGTCATGGCCTTCGATGTAAGGCCCGTGTATTCGCCCTGGATGTCGAAGTAGCGGATCTCGCGGAAACCGAAAAGCTTTTCATAAAAGCCAGCCCAGAAGCCCATGCGGCCGCGGTACACGTTGTGCGTGAGGTGGTCGATTTCGTTGAGGCCGTGGCCCGCGGGGCGGCGGTCCACGCCCTCGATGAATTCAAAGTCGATGTCGTAGATCGACTTGCCGTCTTCAAACCGGTCGATCAGGTACAGCGGCGCGCCGCCAATGCCCTTGATGGCGGGCAGGCGCAGTTCCATGGGGCCGGTGGGGATCTCGATGGGCTGGGCGCCCAGCTCCAGCGCGCGCTTGTAGGCCTTGTGCGCATCCTTCACGCGAAACGCCAGGCCGCAGGCCGAGGGGCCGTGCTCGGCGCCAAAGTAGGCCGCCTGGCTGTGGGGCTCGCGGTTGATGATGAAGTTGATGCCGTTCTGGCGGTACAGCACCACGTCCTTGGAGCGGTGGCGGGCCACCAGCGTGAAGCCGAGCTTTTCGAACACGTTTTCCAGCACGCCCGGCGTGGGCGAGGTGAATTCGACGAACTCGAACCCCATCAGGCCCATGGGGTTGTCCCAGGCTTCGATCTGGGCGGCGGCTTGTTGCGGCAGGGCGGCGGTCATGGGGTTGTCTCCGGCATTCGTGATGGATGGATGAATGCCTCGGACTTTAGGCGCGGCATGCCTCATGTTTTGGGCGAAATCAAGAGCCTTTGGCGTGCGATTTGCAGGATTTTTGCGAATCGTCAATCGCCGGCGCAAATCCCGCGCGCTGCGCAGCGGCAGCCACGCAATGGGTGGGCGCTGCAGTCAGGAGCCGGCCTGCGTGCGCCGCAGGGCCAGCGCAGCATCCACGCGCTGCTGCTCTTCGCTGGAAAACAGCTGGTGGCGCAGTTGCTCGAGCGCCGCGCCCTCGCCCTGGGCGGCGCGGGCCTGGCTGTACTGGTCCAGGCGCTGCTGCCAGTGGCGTTCTTCGCGGTCGAGCTGGGCCATGGCTTGCGCGGCTGTTTCGCCGTACTGGGCGGCGCGGGTGGCGTGGCGCGTGGGGTCGTCGGTGTTCTGGGCGTTGAACGCGGCGGTCTGTGCGGCGGCGTCCAGGTGGGCCGTGGCGGCGCTGCGCTCGGCCCGGCGGTCTGCGGGCAACTCGGCTTCGGCATCGCGCAGGGCTTTGGCCCGCTGCTCGGGCGTAAGGGCGGTGTTGCGCGCTATCTCCAGCCGGGCCAGCGTGTAGCGGTCCAGGTCGGCCTCGCGGGCAAACAGTGCGTCGTACTCGTCGCCATCAAAGAATTGCTGGCGCACCTTGTGGCGCGCCTCCAGTGCTTCGCGCAGTGCGCCGGGGTCGGTGGTGGCATCTTTGGGGGCGCGCAGCTGTCCCAGGGCCACGCGGTAGTCCACATAGCGGCCCGCAAGCGCCAATGCGCGCGGCACCAGGTCGGCCGGGAAATGCTTTCCGGCCAGCGCCGCCAGCCGTGCCTTGAGTGTGGCCGGATCGGTCACGTCGCCAGCCTGCGCTTCCATCAAAAGCGCTTCCAGCGTGTGGCGCAGGCCGTGCACCAGCAGGGGGTCGGTGGCCTGGCCGGGGCTGGCACCGCGGCGCGCAGCAAAAAAGCTGTCTTCCATGGGCCGCCTTGGCGCCGCGTTGTCGCCCGCCGCCCCGGACATGGCCGAAGACGCCCCCGCGGGCAGGCTACCCGCACCCGCACCGGCGGGTTCGCGCAGGCCCAGCCACCAGGCCAGGCCGGCTGCGGCCGCCGCCAGCGCCATGCCGGCGGCGAGGGTGCGGGTGCTGGCCATCGCTTACAGGCCCTGCGCCTTCAGGCGGTTGGCGTGCTGGCGGTACAGCGTGACCGGGTCGGTGGAGAACCAGTCGCGCAGGCCCAGCAGCTGGTTGACTTCGTCCAGGTGGTTCTGGCGGTAGTCGCCCAGGTGCCGGCCAAGGCGCGAGGAGCAGGCCGATACCAGGCCGTCATTGGCTTCGCCAAATACCAGGCTCATCACGCTGAGCAGGCCGTCGCTGGCGTCCAGCACGTTGGTCAGGGGCAGGGTGCCCGTCCACGAGTAGTAGCGCACGCCGTTGACCACCTCGGCACCGTTGCCGCAGCCCGATGTGGGAACGCCCTGCGGAAAGCGTGTGTTGAACTTGGCCGAGCCCGCGGTGGTGAGCGAATCCAGTGCTGCGGTGGGCATCTGGGGCAGGCCGCTGCCGCCCGAGGTGAGGTTGATCAGGCCGACCAGCGCCTTGGCAGCGGCATTCGCCACGGCTTCAGACACCGAACCGGCAGGTGCCACACCGCGCAGGATGTCGGCCACGCGCGATCCGCGGTTGACGCCGCCGATCGACGTGACCGATGCCACCAGCTGGGGCGCCACGCCCGCCACGTAGCGGGTGGTGGGGCCGCCATGCGAATGGCCCACCAGGTTGACCTTTTGCGCGCCGGTGATGGCCAGGATGGTCTTGACCTGGGACAGCAGCTGCTCGCCGCGCACCTCGGTGCTGTTGGCGGCCGATACCTGCGCCACGTACACGCGGGCTCCGCCCTGGCGCAACGAATCCGGAATACCGTAGAAGTAGTCGATGCCCAGCGCCGAGTCAAAGCCGAAAAGGCCATGCACCAGCACGATGGGGTAGCGCGTCTGGGTGTAGCCGGTTTGGGCATGGGCGCTGGCCCCCAGCAGCAAAAGCCCGGCGGTGGCGGCCAGGGCAAGGCGCCGCAGGAAGCGGCTCAGAAATCCGGTCATGTCGTTGTCTCCGTTGGTATGGGTTTTATGCTCGCAAAAACGAACGACCGTGCGTTTTTGCGAGCACTATTTTTTCTGCGGAGGCAGCGCTGTCACCATCAGGACATACCCGGGCATGCTGCGCGGCGGGCGTAGCGTTTCCCATAATTCGTAATATCCTGCGCCATGCAACCGATCAACGCACTCGACAAGCTGGACAAGGCCATCCTGCGCCGCCTACAGGACAACGGCCGTGAAACCTATGACGTGATCGGGGAGCAGGTGGGCCTGTCGCCCAGTGCCGTGCTGCGCCGCGTCAAGCGGCTGGAAGAGGCCGGCATCATCAGCCGCTATGTGGCCCTGGTGCCCCCCGAGGCGGTGGGCCTGGGCCTCACGGCCTACCTGAATGTGCGGCTCGAAAAGCACACAGAAAGCCACAAGCGCAACCCCATGGACCTGTTTCGCGCCAGCGTGCAGACCTGGCCGGAGGTGGTGGAATGCGCGTCCCTTACGGGCGAAATGGACTACCTGCTGCGCGTGGTGGTGGCCGACATGGCGCACTACAGCCGCTTCATCATGGACACGCTGCTCAAGCACCCCAGCGTGCAGGACTGCAAGACCAGCTTTGTGCTCGACCGCGTGAAGGCCACCACGGCGGTGCCGGTGTAGTCCGGGCGGCCGCACCCACCGCTGCGCCCGTCGCCTGCTTCCGGGGGCCGTGTGCCGTCGCATCGGCAACAGGGTTGCCGCGGCGCAGGGTTGATCTGCCGGTCTCCGGGCGATACCCTGCGCTTTCACGGCCCGCATATCCCTGCCAACCCGGCCCGTCGGCGCGGCATGCGGTAGGTAGAACTACTTGATGTGCTTCGCTTTTCATAGCGCAAAACCCATGCCCAACCTGCCCAGAGGTCGATTTATGCCCCAATGGAGCCTCCCCACTAAATTGTTGCAGTGCAGCAAGCAGGTCTGGAAATGATCAGGGATAACCCTTATATTTCTAACCATGATCGCAACAAAAGACTGGTTCAAGGCCTCCTGGGAAGCTGGCAGGGGCCTCTTGCACCCCGTGACGGGCCGCTCCTCACATGAGCGCGACCGGTCAAAGGAGGCGCCGGTGATGGTCCCCATCCGTTCCCTGGGCCCCTCGTACCGCGAGCGGATCACCCAGCACCTGCTGCAGCTCGAACCCGCCGACCGCTACCTGCGCTTTGGCTACGCCGCCAACGACGAGCAGATCCGCCGCTACGCCGAGCAGCTGGACTTTGACCGCGACGAGATCTTTGGCATCTACAACCGCCGCCTCGAACTCATCGCGATGGCGCACTTGGCGTTTTCCGAGCACCCCGAGCACAAGCACTGCGCCGAGTTTGGCGTGTCGGTGCTCACGCAGGCACGCGGCCGGGGCTTTGGTGCCCGGCTGTTCGAGCGCGCCGTGATGCACGCCCGCAACGAGGGCGTGAACATGGTGTTCATCCATGCGCTGTCTGAAAACACCGCCATGCTCAAGATCGCCCGCAACGCGGGTGCCACCGTGCGGCGCGATGGGTCCGAATCCGAGGCGTACCTGCAGATTCCCCCCGCCAACCTTGACACGCGCATGACCGAAATGGTCGAGCAGCAGATCGCCGAGGTGGACTACCAGCTCAAGCGGCAGGCCAAGCAGTTCTGGGATTTCCTGGCCAACGTGCAGGAAGTGCGCAGCGGCGTGCAAAACGCCCGCCACCAATCTGCAGAGTAGTCCTGCCTTCGTGTCGCCAGGCCGGCCCCAGTGCAGGCGCTCGCGGTGAACAGGTGACGTGCAGTCTTCGTCTGACGGCGTCCTGTCACGGCGATCCGCTATCCTAGGGGCCTGATTCACTACCGCACGTCGTGCACTCCAGTGTCTGACCCGCACCCCGCGCACCCCGGGCGACCGCCCGAACGGGAAGACAAGCGCACCTTCCTGCAAAAAGTGGCCGAGTTCATTCACCCGGGGCCTGATTCCCGGGAAGAACTCATCGAAACCCTGGCCGATGCCGAAGACAACGACGTCATCGGGGCTGAGTCCCGCGTGATGCTGGAGCGGGTGATCCGCATGGCCGACATGAGCGCGCGCGATGTGATGGTGGCCACCCCGCGCATGGATCTCGTCAACATCGACGCGCCGTTTGAAGACCTGCTCCACCTGGTGATCACCACCGCGCATTCGCGGTTTCCGGTATACCAGGGCGAGCGCGACAACATCATCGGCATCCTGATGGCCAAGGACCTGCTCAAGCTGCAGCGCGCCCCCGAGCTGAACATCCGCGCGCTGCTGCGCCCGGCGGTGTTCGTGCCCGAGAGCAAGGGCCTGAACGACCTGCTGCGCGAGTTTCGTGGCAACCGCAACCACCTGGCGATCGTGATCGACGAGTTCGGCCGCGTGGCGGGCCTCGTCACCATCGAAGACGTGCTCGAACAGATCGTGGGCGAGATTGAAGACGAGTTCGACATCCCCGAAGACAACGGCGACATTTTTGGCCTGGCCGACCGCACCTACCGCGTGAGCGGCGACACGCCGGTGGAGCGCGTGGCCGAGGCGTTTGAAGTGACCTTGCAGGGCACCGACCCCGATGCGCAGTTCGACACCATCGGCGGGCTGATCGCCCACGAGATGGGCCACCTGCCGCGCCGCGGCGAACAGGTGCAGCTCGGTGGACTGCAGTTTGTGGTGCTCCATGCCAAGGGCGGATCGGTGCGCTGGTTCAAGGTATCGCGGGTCGACGACACCAGCGCTGACGGCTGATGGCGCGCAGCCGATCCCGTGCGGGGCTGCCGTTGGCCCTGCAGTGCGTGCTGGCGCTGGGTGCGGGCCTGGCCCAGGCCGCATCCTTGGCGTGGCCGGGCACAGGGCAGCCGCTGTGGTGGCTGCAGATGCTTTCCATGATGGTCTTGGCCGCGCTGCTGCTGCAGGCGCAGCGGCACCCGGCGCCGTTTCGGCGCGGGGCGCTTCTGGGCGGCGTGTTTGCCACCGCCTGGCTGGCGGGCACGTTCTGGTGGCTGTTCATATCCATGCACACCTACGGCGGGCTGGCGGCGCCGCTGGCGGTGGCCGCCGTTTTGGGGCTGGCCGCGTTCTTGGGAAGCTACTACGCAGTCGTTTTGGGGTTTTTTAGCCGCCTTGCGCCCGTCAATCATGCTTTTTCAGCTATCTTTTTCGGAGCATTCTGGTTGCTGGCCGAACTGGCGCGCGCCACGTGGTGGACGGGTTTCCCGTGGGGAGCCGTGGGCTACGCCCATGTGGACGGACCGCTCGGTGTGCTGGCGCGCAGCGTCGGCGTGTACGGCGTGGGCGCGGTGGCCGCAGCGCTGGCCCTGCTGCTGGTGCAGTGCCGCCCCGCGCATCTGCGCAGCGCGCGGGCCTGGGCCCTGGCGGCCGTGCTGTTAGCAGTGTGGGGTGCGGCTGCCGTGCAGCGCCACTGCGCGGTAGAGCTGTGCCAAACACCGGTGGCCCGCGCAGCAGCGCCCATCACCCTGGAACTGCTGCAGGGCAACATCCCGCAGGATGAAAAGTTCCAGCCCGGCAGCGGCGTGCCGCTGGCGCTCAAGTGGTATGCCGACACCCTCAAGGCCGCCACAGCCGACCTGGTGGTGGCGCCTGAAACCGCCATTCCGCTGTTGCCCCAGCAGCTGATGCCGGGCTACCTCGAAGGCATCGCCGGGCACTTTGCACAGACGGGCCGCGCCGTGCTGCTGGGCATCCCCATGGGCGACGAGGCGCAGGGCTACACCAACTCGGTGCTGGGCATGGGCCCGGGGCAGGGTGATGCGGCATCGGCCTACCGGTATGACAAGCACCATCTGGTGCCCTTTGGCGAATTCATCCCACCCTTCTTCCGGTGGTTCACAGCCATGATGAACATCCCCCTGGGCGACTTCAACCGTGGCGAGGTGGGGCAGCCCTCGTTTGAGTGGAAAGGGCAGCGTATTGCGCCCAACATCTGCTATGAGGATCTCTTTGGTGAAGAAATCGGTGCGCGCTTCATCGACCCGGCCCAGGCCCCCACCGTGCTGCTCAACTTCAGCAACATCGGCTGGTTTGGCGATTCGCTGGCCATCGACCAGCACCTGCACATCAGCCGCATGCGGGCGCTGGAGTTCGAGCGGCCCATGGTGCGCGCCACCAACACCGGTGCCACGGCCGTCATCGACCACCGCGGCGTGGTCACCCACGCATTGCAGCGCCACACGCGCGGCGTGCTGCAGGCCGAGGTGCACGGCCGCGGCGTGGATGCCGCAAGCGGCTGGGCGATCACGCCTTATGCGTGGTGGGTGTCGCGGTGGGGGCTGTGGCCGTTGTGGGCCGTGGGGGCGCTGGCGCTGGCAGGGGCCCTGTTCGCCAACAGGGCGGCACGGGGCCGCCGGGGGCTTGGCGATTGATACAGGTCAGGCATTGCGTCCGGCGGTGCGCGTGCTTGCGCCACCCCGTGTTTAGAGGCAGCTCCCTATGCCTTGATAATGGAGCCCCGCAGGCGGGGGCTTGCGGTCGAAAAATGACGAATTCAAGCGGGTACACCGCGGTTCTGGAGCACGATTGAAGATGGCTGATTCCTTTTCCTACGAACAACTGATTGCCTCGGGCGAAGGCCGGCTGTTCGGCGCCGACAGCGGCCGCCTGCCGCTGCCGCCCATGCTGATGTTCGACCGCATCACGCACATCGACGGCGATGGCGGTGCCCACGGGCTGGGAATGATCCGCGCCGAACTCGACGTGAAGCCGGACCTGTGGTTTTTTGCCTGCCACTTCCAGGGCGACCCGGTCATGCCCGGCTGCCTGGGGCTGGATGCCATGTGGCAGCTGATTGGCTTTTACCTGACCTGGCTGCAACTGCCGGGCCGCGGCCGCGCCCTGGGTGCGGGCGAGGTCAAGTTCACTGGCGAGGTGGGGCCCGACGTGAAGCTCGTCACGTATGAAATCGACATCAAGCGCGTCATCAAGCGCAAGCTGGTCATGGCCATTGGCGATGCCCGCCTGCTGGCCGATGGCAAGGAAATCTATGTAGCCAACGACCTGCGTGTGGGCCTGTTCAAGCGCGAGGAAGACGGCAAGGACGCAGCATGACCACCAAGAAGCGCGTAGTCATCACCGGCGCGGGCATCGTCTCGTGCATTGGCAACGATCTGGCAACCGTGGAGGCCTCGCTGCGTGCGGGCACCAGCGGCATCAAGGCGGTGGAAAAGTTCAAGGAACTGGGCTTGCGCAGCCAGGTGGGCGGCGCGCCCGAGATCGACATCGAAGCGCGCATTGACCGCAAGCAGCTGCGCTTCATGGGCGATGCGGCGGCCTACGCTCAGATCGCGCTGGAAGACGCCATCCAGCAAGCAGGTCTTACGCCCAGCCAGGTCAGCCACCCGCGCACCGGCCTCATCATGGGCTCGGGCGGCGGCTCGCCCGCCAACCAGATCGAGGCGGCCGACACCCTGCGCGAAAAAGGCATCCGCCGTGTGGGGCCCTACCAGGTCACGCGCTGCATGAGCAGCACAGTGTCTGCCTGCCTGGCCACCAACTTCAAGGTCAAGGGCATCAACTACTCCATCACTTCGGCCTGCTCCACCTCGGCCCACTGCATTGGCGCAGCTGCGCAGCAGATCGCCTGGGGCGTGCAGGACGTGATGTTTGCGGGCGGTGGCGAAGAGCTGAGCTGGGGCATGTCGCTGCTGTTTGACGGCATGGGCGCCATGTCCAGCAAGTACAACGAAACGCCCGAGAGAGCCTCGCGCGCCTACGACGCCAACCGCGATGGCTTCGTGATTGCCGGCGGCGGCGGTGCCGTGGTGCTGGAAAGCCTGGAGCACGCCCTGGCCCGTGGCGCCAACATCCTGGCCGAGGTGGTGGGCTTTGGCGCCACCAGCGACGGCGAAGACATGGTGGCGCCCTCCGGCGACGGCGCCATTGCCTGCATGCAGCAAGCGATGGAGGGGCTCGATGCCCCCATCGACTACATCAACACCCACGGCACCTCCACCCCCGTGGGCGACATGCAGGAAGTGCGCGCGATGCGTGCGCTGTTTGGCGACAAGGTGCCCCCGTTCTCGTCCACCAAGTCGCTCACCGGCCACTCGCTGGGCGCGACCGGCGTGCAGGAAGCCATCTACTGCATGATCATGCTGGACAAGGGCTTCATTGCGGGGTCGGCCAATGTTGAAACGCCCGACCCGGCGCTGGGCGACATGCCCCTGGTCACGCAAACGCGCGATGCGCAGCTGACCACGGTGCTGTCCAACAGCTTCGGCTTTGGCGGCACCAATGCCAGCCTCGTGCTGCGCCGCTGGACAGACTGAGCGATCCCTGACGCGTCTTGCGCCTCGGTCGTGAGCCCGCCCCGCTAACGCGGAGGCGGGTTTTTCTTTTCTGCAGCAGGAGTTCGCGGCGAGAGCGCGGCGTGCAGCAGCCCCGGAAGCATCGCCAGCATGCGCGTGGCGTGCAGGCCGGGCGGGTGCGCGCGGGCGTGGTAGCTGTACAGCGACATGGGCGGCAGCTCATGCAGCTCCAGCGTGACGAACTGCGCCGGGTCCAGACGGGCGGCCGTGAAAAAGTCCACCACCGTCCAGCCCATTCCCAGCTTCACGAGTTCCAGCGCCAGGCGCGACGTCTGCACCTGCACACCCGGGCCGTCGGGCGCGGCCATGCGCTGGGCCAGGTCGTCAATCGCCTGCCGCATCGGGTCGTCGCCCACGAGGCGGATCACGGGCACGCGGGCCAGGCGCGCGGCCGGCGTGGCGGCGCGCGGTGCACGGCTCCACAGCGTGGGCGCCACGGCCAGGTACATGCGCCCGCTCACCAGCAGTTCGCTGCCCACCTGCGGGTGCGGGTGCTTGAAAAAGCCCAGGCCAAAGTCCACGCTGCGCGTGAGCAGCGCCTGCGTCATCTGGTCCTGGTGCAGTGTGCGCACCTCCACGCCCACCTGCGGGTGCTGCGCCGCGTGCTGCTGCAAAAGCTGCGGCAGAAACTCGTGGCTGACGGAGGGGATGGCTGCCAGCCGCACATCGCCCGAATCGCTGGTGGCCAGGTTGCGCGCCGTGCGCTTCAAGGCATCCAGCTGGCGGTAGATGCCGGTGGATTCCGATGCCAGGACCTGCGCCTCGGGCGTGGGTGTGAGCCCTGCCGGGGTGCGCACAAACAGGCGGTAGCCCAGCTGCAGTTCGGTGTGCGCTACCGCCTTGCTCACCGCCGAAGGCGTGATGCACAGCAGGCGCGCCGCAGCGCTCATGTTGCCGGTCTGGAACACGGCCTGGAAGACTTCGAGCTGGCGCAGGTTCATGGCAACGGGTGCGGAATCACCCCGGCATCGGGCTGTGAATTTGACTCATAGGGATGCGGCAATTATTCCATCGAATTGTGTCTGGATGTCTCATACCATCCGGCACCGCCTCAACAGGGCGGCACCGGGCGCCCAGCCATCCGCGGGCGCCCCGTACAAAAACCGGAGACCTCGTTCATGCACCTGTCTTTTGCTTCCTCTTCCTCGTCCATCACGCGCCGCTGGTTTGCGGGCGTCGTGTTGTCGGCCCTGTCTACGGTGGCGCTGGCCCAGGCGGCCAAGCCCCATGTGGTGGTACTGGCCACCGGCGGCACCATTGCCGGCGCCGGTGCCTCGGCCGCCAACAGCGCCACTTACGCGGCGGCCAAGGTGCCGGTCGACAAACTGCTGGCTGGCCTGCCGGAACTCTCGAACGTGGCCAAGGTCACGGGTGAGCAGGTCTTCCAGATCGCCTCCGAAAGCTTCACCAACGACCACCTGCTCAAGCTGGGCCAGCGCGTCTCGGCCCTGGTCAAGCAGCAGGATGTGGACGGCATCGTCATCACCCACGGCACCGACACGCTGGAAGAAACCGCTTACTTCCTGAACCTGGTGGTGCGCACGTCCAAGCCCATCGTGGTGGTGGGCTCCATGCGCCCCGGCACGGCCCTGTCGGCCGACGGCGCGCTGAACCTGTACAACGCCGTGGGCGTGGCGGCCAGCAAGGATGCCGCGGGCAAGGGCGTGCTCGTCACCATGAACGACGAGATCCAGAGCGGTCGCGACGTGAGCAAGTCCATCAACATCAAGACCGAGGCCTTCAAGAGCCAGTGGGGCCCGCTGGGCATGGTGGTCGAGGGCAAGAACTACTGGTTCCGCGCCCCGGTCAAGCGCCACACCACCAGCTCGGAGTTCAACATCGACGACATCAAGACGCTGCCCGCCGTGGACATCGTGTACGGCTACGCCAACATGAACACGACCGGCATCGAGGCCTATGGCAAGGCTGGCGTGAAAGCGCTGATCCACGCCGGTACCGGCAATGGCTCGGTGGCTGCGCAGGCGGTCGAATCGCTCAAGACCCTGCGCGGCCAGGGCGTGCAGGTCATCCGTTCGGCCCGCGTGCCCGATGGCTTTGTGCTGCGCAATGCCGAGCAGCCCGATGACAAGTACGACTGGGTGGTGGCGCACGACCTGCGCCCGCAAAAGGCCCGCATCCTGGCGATGGTGGCCCTGACCAGGACGAACGACAGCAAGGAACTGCAGCGGATCTTCTGGGAGTATTGAAGGGCACCCCCTGAGGCGCTTCGCGCCTTCCCCCTCTCTCGCATTGCTGCGCAATGCGGGAGGGGGACGCTCCCGGCGCGGCGGGGCGGCCCTTGCGCGGGAGCGCTGGCCTTGGCAGCGACAGTTTTCGCGTGTGTGACGAATGACGCGGGGACATCTGACACGAAACTTGGCGCACTACGCGTGCGCCGACAGGCTGCCTGAAACGGTGGTCACTGGTGCGCAACGGCTTACCGCTTGCGTGGCTGGTTGGGAAGGCTGGGGCTCCAAAAGGGCTCCGGCCTTTTTTCATGGGCGGCCGGCCTTTGTGTGCCAGGGCGGGCGGCCCGCTGGGGCGCCGTAAAATCGACGGTTTGCGCGTGCTCCATCGTGCGCGGCTGCTGCGGGGCCGCCGATGCGGTTCGCTGCAGTTCCTGTTTCCACCCTTCCAAGGCCGGCCTGGCTTGCCAGTGCCCACAATTTCTGACCATGTTGACCTTCCAGCAAATCATCCTGAAGCTGCAGTCCTACTGGGACGCGCAGGGTTGCGCCCTTTTGCAGCCCTATGACATGGAAGTGGGCGCAGGCACCTCGCACACCGCCACCTTCCTGCGTGCCATCGGGCCCGAGCCCTGGAAGGCCGCCTACGTGCAGCCCAGCCGCCGCCCCAAGGACGGCCGCTACGGCGAGAACCCCAACCGCCTGCAGCACTACTACCAGTACCAGGTGGTCCTGAAGCCCGCTCCGACCAACATCCTGGAGCTGTACCTGGGTTCGCTCGAAGCTCTCGGTTTCGACCTCAAGAAGAACGACATCCGCTTCGTGGAAGACGACTGGGAGAACCCCACGCTCGGCGCCTGGGGCCTGGGCTGGGAGGTCTGGCTCAACGGCATGGAAGTCACGCAGTTCACTTACTTCCAGCAAGTGGGCGGCATCGACTGCAAACCCATCACCGGCGAAATCACCTACGGCCTGGAGCGCCTGGCCATGTACCTGCAGGGCGTGGACAACGTCTACAACCTCAAGTGGACCGACACCCTGAGCTACGGCGACGTGTACAAGCAAAACGAGGTGGAGCAGTCCACCTACAACTTCGAGCACTCGGACGCCGACTTTCTGTTCACCGCCTTCAACGCGCACGAAAAGCAGGCCAAGTACCTGATGGAGCAGCAACTGGCCCTGCCCGCGTACGAGCAGGTGCTCAAGGCTGCGCACAGCTTCAACCTGCTGGACGCCCGCGGCGCCATCAGCGTGACCGAGCGCGCTGCGTACATCGGCCGTATCCGCAACCTGGCCCGCAGCGTGGCGCAAAGCTACTACGAAAGCCGCGAGCGCCTGGGCTTCCCCATGGCCCCGCGCGAGTGGGTAGAGCAGATGGTGAAGAAGGCAGCTTGAGCGCGCGGAAAGAACAAGAACATGACCACCCAAAACCTTCTCGTTGAACTGTTTGTGGAAGAGCTGCCCCCGAAGGCGCTCCAGAAACTGGGCGATGCCTTCGCGACCGTGTTGGCCGACCAGCTCAAGGCCCTGGGCCTGGCCACCGCCGCATCGGCCGTGACGCCTTTTGCCTCGCCCCGCCGCCTGGCTGCGCATGTGACGGCCGTGGCCGACAAGGCGGCCGACAAGGCCGTGCAGCAAAAGCTGATGCCCGTGACTGTGGGCCTCGACGCCAGCGGCAACGCCACGCCCGCACTGCTGAAAAAGCTGCAGGCGCTGGGTGCGGATGTGTCTGACCCCTCAGCCGCCGTGGCCGCCTTGAAGCGCGCGCAGGACGGCAAGGCCGAGGCCCTGTTCTATGACAGCGTGGTGCCTGGTGCCACGTTGGCGGCTGGCCTGCAAAAGGCGCTGGATGAAGCCATTGCCAAGCTGCCGATCCCCAAGGTGATGAGCTACCAGCTCGAAACCGACTGCGAGCTGCCCGGCTGGACCAGCGTGAACTTCGTGCGCCCCGCGCACGGCCTGGTGGCGCTGCATGGCAGCACCCTGGTGCCCGTGAAGGCGCTGGGCCTGACGGCTGGCAACAGCACGCAAGGCCACCGCTTTGAAGCCGCCGTGTCGCCCGTGGTGCTGGCCGATGCCGACAGCTACGCCGCCACGCTGCGCAAGGATGGCGCCGTGATCGCATCGTTTGCGGAGCGCAAGGCCGAAATCGCCCGCCAGCTGGCTGCAGCAGCTGCCCAGGTGGGCAATGGCGCCCGCCCCATCGAAGACGAGGCCTTGCTCGACGAAGTGACCGCGCTGGTCGAGCGCCCCAATGTGGTCATCTGCCAGTTTGAAGAGCAGTTCCTGGGCGTGCCGCAGGAGTGCCTCATCCTCACGATGAAGGCCAATCAGAAGTACTTCCCGCTGCTGGACGCCGCAGGCAAGCTCACCAACAAGTTTTTGGTGGTGAGCAACATCAGCCCCGAAGACACCAGCTTTGTGACCGGCGGCAACGAGCGCGTGGTGCGCCCGCGCCTGGCCGATGCCAAGTTCTTCTTTGACCAGGACCGCAAGAAGACGCTGGCCTCGCGCGTCGAGGGTCTGGGCAAGGTCGTGTATCACAACAAGCTGGGCACGCAGGGCGAGCGCGTGGAGCGCGTGCGGGCCATTGCCAAAGCCATTGCAACGCAGCTGGGCGATACGCAACTGGTGGCAGATGCCGACAAGGCTGCGCAACTGGCCAAGACCGACCTCGTGACCGACATGGTGGGCGAGTTCCCCGAGCTGCAAGGCATCATGGGCGGCTACTACGCCCTGAACGACGGCCTCGGCGAAACCGTGGCCCACGCCATTGAAGACCACTACAAGCCCCGCTTTGCGGGCGACGCACTGCCGCGCAACATGGCGGGCGTGGTGGTGGCGCTGGCCGACAAGCTGGAAACGCTGGTGGGCATGTTCGGCATCGGCAACCTGCCCACGGGCGATCGCGACCCGTTTGCGCTGCGCCGCCATGCGCTGGGCGTGATCCGCATGCTGGTCGAAAAAGACGTGCCGCTCGACTTGAGCGCGCTGCTGGCCGGTGCCGTGCCGGCCTTTGGTGACAAGATCACTGATGCATCGGCCGCGCTGGCCGACTTCATCTACGACCGGCTGGCCGGCAGCTTGCGCGAACAGGGTTACAGCGCCCAGGAAGTCGACGCCGTGCTGGCCCTGCGCCCGCAGCGTCTGGCGCTGATTGAAAAGCAGCTCGCCGCCGTGCGCGCCTTCGCCTCGCTGCCCGAAGCCCCGGCCCTGGCCGCCGCCAACAAGCGCGTGGGCAACATCCTGAAAAAGGCTGAAGTCGAAGGCCCTGTGGATGCCCACGTGAACCCCGCGCTGCTGGCTGAGCAGGCCGAGAAAGACCTCTTCGCCGCCCTGCAGCGCTTTGTGCCCGAGGCCGATGCGCAGTACGAAGCCGGCGACTACACCGCCAGCCTGCAGACCCTGGCCGTGCTGCGCGCGCCGGTGGATGCGTTCTTTGACGACGTGATGGTCAACGCCGAGCAGCTGGACTTGCGCCTGAACCGCCAGGGCCTGCTCAAGAGTCTGCACAAGGCCATGAACCGCGTGGCTGACTTGTCGCGCCTGGTGGCCTAGGATGGGACAACCCCCTGAGGCGCTGCGCGCCTTCCCCCTTCTCTCAGCTATCGCTGGGAAGGGGGACGACGCCAGCGCGGCGGGGCGGCCCTTGCGCGGCGTCCGCTCGCTCGGGCCGCGCCCGTATCATCTGCCGAGCGCTTGGCATGCTTCAGCGTTGAACTCCAGACGGCCTCTCATCCCATGAAACTCGCCATCCTCGACCGCGACGGCACGCTCAACCCGCTGGGCGATGAGTACATCACCTCGCCCGAGGAGTGGACGCCCGTGCCCGGCGCGCTGGAGGCCATTGCGCGGCTCAACCATGCGGGCTGGCATGTGGTGGTGGCCACCAACCAGCCGGGGCTGGGGCGGGGGCTGTTTGACGTGGTCGCGCTCAACGCCATCCACGCCAAGATGCACCGGCAACTGGCCGCAATGGGCGGGCGCATTGACGCCGTCTTTTACTGCCCGCACGCGGCGGACGAAGAGTGCAGCTGCCGCAAGCCTGCGCCGGGCCTGCTGGAGCAGATCTGCGATCGCTATGGCGCCGAGCGTTCCGAGGTGCAGGTGGTGGGCAGCTGTGCCGCGCACCTGCAGGCGGGCTCGGCCCTGGGCGCGCAGCTGCACCTGGTGTGCACCGGCCGCTCGGCCGATGTGGATGCTGTGGCCACCGCGCTGCCCGCCGGGGTGCCGCCCGGTACCCGCATGCACGCCAGCCTGGGCGATTTTGCAAGCCACCTTTTGCCAGCCGCGCCTGGCTCCAGGCCCCCGGTGCCGGCCTGATGGGCCTGCAGTCGGTTTGCTATTTATTTCATAGCGTCTGGTGCATGTAATTCAAGCGCTAGAGGCATAAAACACCCAAAATCCATGGCTTTTATCCGCTCTGTCATTCACCTCCTCTGGATGGGCATCACCGTGGTGCCGTATGCGCTGGCCATCATGCTGGGCACGCTGCTGGGGGTGCGGGGTGTGCCGCTGTACCGCATTGCGCGGGCGTGGCTGTCGCTGTGCATCAGCGGCGCGCGGGTGCTGCTGGGCATTCGCCCGCACATCATCGGCATGGAGAACCTGCCGCAGGGCGTGAACGAGGGCGCCATCCTGCTGGTCAAGCACCAGTCCACGTACGAGACGTTTCTGATGCCGGTCATCATGCCGCACCCCCTGGCGTATGTGTTCAAGAAAGAACTGCTGCACGTGCCGTTCTTTGGCTGGGCCATCGGCCGGCTGGACATGATCCACATCGACCGCAATCAGCGCACGCAGGCTTTCAACAAGGTGGTGCAGCAGGGTAAGGACCTGCTGGCCAAGGGCATCTGGATCATCATGTTCCCCGAGGGCACGCGCATCGAGCGCGGGCAAAAGGGCACGTACAAGACTGGCGGCACGCGCCTGGCGATCGACACCGGCGCACCGGTGATTCCCATCGCGGTCACCTCCGCCAAGGCGTGGCCACGCAAGGCGTTCATCAAGCGTGCCGGCGTGGTCGAGGTCTCGATCGGCAAGCCCATCCCCAGCACAGGCCGCCAGCCTGAAGAGCTGATGCGCGAGGTGGAAGACTGGATCGAGGCCGAAATGCGCCGCCTGGACCCGGACGCCTACCCCGCGCCCGTTGCGGCGCGAGCACCGCGCGCCGCGGACGGCGGCTGAACGCCCACAGGTGAGGCCAGCGTGATGCAGCGACTGGTGCAACTGGCGCTGGACCTGTTCGACCCGCCCGCGCCGCCCATGCCCGCTGCGCCGCCGGTGGCGGGGCCTTCAGCGCCGGTTTTGAAGCCAGATGGGCCGGAAGCGCAGGTCAAACCATCCCTGAGTGCTATTGAAAATGGAGCAAACGGGCCTGCTGCAAGCCCGGCACGCCCTGCACGCCCGGCGCTCCCCGCAGCGCCGCTGCCCTCGCTGCTGTCCCCCGCCGAGTTCCGCCACCCCAAAGCCAACCGCGAGGTCTTGCTGGGCGATGCCGTGGTGGCCTACGCGCTGCAGCGCGCACGCCGCCGCACCATCGGCTTTACCGTGGGGGCCGACGGCCTTTCGGTGCGCGCGCCGAGCTGGGTCACGCTGGGTGCGGTCGATGCCGCGTTGCGCGGCAAGGCCGACTGGATTCTTCGCAAGCTGTCGGAGACGCGCGAACGCCATGAGCGACTGCAGGGCGACCGGGTCGTATGGGCCGATGGCGCCGAACTGCCCTACCTGGGCGAGCCGCTGCGCGTGGTGCTGGATCCGGGCCACCGGTTTGCGGGCAAGGGCGGGGCGCTGGTCGAACTGATGGCTTTGCCTGCTGCGGCATCGGCATCGGCATCGTCCGAAGCCGTCACGCCCGCGCCCCCTGCGGGGCAGGGTGCCCGTCGCGCCCTGCACATCGGCCTGCCGCACAGCGCCAGCCCGGCGCAGATCCGCGATGCCGTGCAGGCCTGGCTGATGCGCGACGCCAGGCGCCACTTCACCGAGCGGCTGAACCACTTCGCGCCGCAGCTGGGTGTGCAGTGGGCCAGCCTGCGGCTGTCCAGCGCGCAGACGCGCTGGGGCAGTGCCAAGTCCGACGGCTCCATCCGCCTGAACTGGCGGCTGCTGCACTACCGCCCGGCCATCATCGACTACGTGGTGGTGCACGAACTGGCCCACCTGCGCGTGATGGACCACAGCCCGCGCTTTTGGGACACCGTGGCCACCGTGGTGCCCGACTATGCCGATCTGCGCAGGCATCTGCGCAAGGAACCGGTGCCGCCATGGGAGTAGGGGTCTCGGCCCGTGCTGCACGAGGGCGCAGTGCGTGGACTGGATGCTGCGTGTGGCCGAGCCGTAGCCTTGCAGCGGGCGCACCGCACGGCTGCGACGGGTTTCCATGTCGCACATCGCCAGAGACCAGGGTGCCCGATGACGCCCATGACCATTCGCTGATCACCAAGGAGAGTTTCCGATGTCTTCTACCCCGTTCCGTGTATCCCCTGCCGAAGGCTATGCCGGCGATGTCACCCCCCAGCAGGCCTGGCAGTGGGTGCAGGCGGGCGAGGCCGTCCTGATTGACGTGCGCAGTGACGCCGAGCGCGAGTGGGTGGGTTTTGTGCCCGGCGCTGTGCCGGTGGCGTGGAAGCAGTGGCCGGGCATGGCGATGAATGCCGCGTTCGATGCGCAGATCGCAGCCGCCGTGCCGCAGGGCGGCCGGGCGGTGCTGCTGTGCCGCAGCGGCGTGCGCTCCATTGCCGCGGCCCGGCGCGCCACCGAGCTGGGCATCGAGGCCTTCAACATCCTGGAAGGGTTTGAGGGCGATCCCGACGCCGAGGGCCACCGCGGCCATCGCGGTGGGTGGCGCTTTCGGGGTCTGCCCTGGCGGCAGAATTAAGCCGCTTCAAAAATAATAGCAGTCAAGGTAGTCAAAACGTGCCCTGGCGGCCTTTTTGACCCTCAATGCCTCTGTTTACCTGGCCAGCGGCGGAACGCGCAGCTTCTGGCCGGGGTAGATTTTGTCGGGGTGGCTCAGCATGGGCTTGTTGGCCTCGAAGATGGCGGGGTACTTGTTGGCATCGCCATAGAACTTCTTGGCAATGGCCGAGAGCGTGTCGCCGCGCACCACGTCGTGGTACTGCGCTTCGGGCTCGGGGTGGGTCACATCCATCAGGTTCTCGACGCTGGTCACGCTGGCCACGTTGCCGCAGCACAGGGTGACTTTCTCTTTTGCGCCCTGCGTGGGTGCCGTGCCCTTGACGGTGACCTTGCCCTGCGTGCCGTCAAAAGCCACCTGCACGTTGCTGGCGCCCAGGTTCTGCGAGGCAATGTACGCCTCAATGGCCTTGGCCGCCCTGGCGTTCAGGTCCTCCTGCGAAGGCGCGGCGGCTGCGGGCGTTGCCACCTGCGCATCCTTGCCGCCAAACAGTTTCTCGCCAGCTTCCTTGATGAACGTGAAAAGACCCATGGGATACCTCCTGTGGTGGATGAACAAAAGCGATCAACCACTGTAGAGCCAAACGACGGCGCGGGAGTGTCAGACAGGCCCGCGAAACCTTTCTTGACAGATATCCGGCGTGCAGGCGGTGCCCAGCAGGCCGCGGGGGCGCGCCCCACGCCCGCAGGCGCGCCGCGCAAAACTCGGGATAATCCGCCGCATGACTTTTCTGGCCATCGACGTGGGCAACACGCGTCTTAAATGGGCGCTCTACGACGCCCCCCGTCCCGGCGCATTGCCGCTGGCCCAAGGCGCAGAGTTCCTGGACAACATCGAGAAGCTGGCCGAAGGCAGCTGGGCGCAGGTGGCGCAGCAGCCCGATCGCATGCTGGGCTGCGTGGTGGCCGGCGATGCCATCAAGCGCCGCGTTGAAGAACAGATGGAGATCTGGGACGTCTCGCCCTCCTGGGTGGTGTCGTCTGCTGCCGAAGCGGGCCTGACCAACGGCTACGACCATCCCTCGCGCCTGGGCTCGGACCGCTGGGTGGCCATGATCGGCGCGCGCCACCATGTGCTGGCCCGCGGGCCGGCGCGGCCGCTGGTGGTGGTGATGGTGGGCACGGCCGTCACGGTCGAATGCATCGATGCCGAGGGGCGCTTTCTGGGCGGCCTCATCCTGCCGGGCCACGGCATCATGCTGCGCGCGCTCGAATCCGGCACCGCCGGCCTGCATGTTCCCACCGGCGAGGTGCGCATGTTCCCCACCAACACCAGCGATGCCCTGACCAGCGGCGGCACCTATGCCATTGCCGGCGCGGTGGAGCGCATGGTGCAGCACGTGATCCAGCACTGTGGCGAAGAGCCAGCGTGCCTGATGACCGGCGGCGCCGGCTGGAAGATGGCCCCCAGCATGACGCGCCCGTTCGAGCTGCTGGACAACCTGATTTTTGACGGCCTGCTGGAGATTGCCGCGCGGCGGTTCGGGGGCTGAGGGTTGCGGCTTCGGGGATGAGCACGCGGGCTTTCTGCTTTGACCTTTTGGCTGTGCAAGCCAGGCAAGCGGAGCCCTTTTTTGGGTTGGGATAGACACGACGAAGCGCCCTGAAACGCTTCGACAAGCTCAGCCCGAACGGGTGGGGGTCAGTGTCCGCACAGCCGCTTCCGGGCACGCTGTTTCGTCGCGATCGCCGCAACCGGCGCGGCCCGATGCGAGAGCAGCCAAGCAAGGGCCGCCCCGCAGCGAGGGCTGCGTCCCCCTTCCCGAATCACGCAGTGATTCGAGAGAAGGGGGAAGGCGCGCAGCGCCTCAGGGGGATGACACCTATTCTTCTTCGAGTTCAGCCCGCGCCATGTCCACATCCAGGCGCTCCATGGCGTCGGCTGGCTCGCAGGCCGCGGCCTTTTCGTACAGCGCCGTGGCTTCCTTCATCTTCTTGTCGCCTTCCAGCATGACCAGCGCGTTGGCGTATTCCACCATCGCAATGGCCGAGCCGGGGTTGAGCTTGAGCGCTTCCTGGAACAGCTTGAGCCCGGTGTCTTTCTTGGCGCCATAGGTCATGCCGCCGATCAGCGAGCCTACCTTGTCGATCACCTCGGCATGGAAGGCGCCCAGTGCAATGCGCGCATCGGCATGCTTGGGCGACAGCGCAATGGCTTTCTCCAGCGAATCCTTGACCTTGCCGCCCAGCCCCTGCGCCAGCGCCTTGGCCACGCTGATGCCCTGGCTGTAGCGGCCCAGCGCGTAGGCATGCCAGTACCAGGCGTTGGCGTTGCCGGGCTCGGCGTTGGCCTGGGCTTCGGCGCGTTCGGCCACCTGCATGAACAGGTCCAGCCGCGTCTTTTCCTTGGGTTCCAGGTAGTTGGCATAGATGGCGGTGGCCTTGTTGGCCGCCGTGATGCCCGCGCCACCGGCAGCGAGCCCGGCAGCCGTGGCGCCGGCAAAGTCGCCGCTGTGGAACAGCGCCCACGCGTTCAGCACCGCCGCATCCTTGGGGCAGGGCTCGGCATCGCCGTTGTGCAGGCGCGCCCAGTGTTTTTTGGTGGCGGCGGCGTCAAAGGCGTAGTCGCCTGCGTGCGGGAAAGGGGTCCATTTGGCCATGGAGAGTCTCCTGTCGTTCTTGTGGTGGAAATCGGTGTCTGGTGGTGTGGTGCAGTGCTGGCGATGCGTCAGCCCTCAGCGGGGCGCGGCGCATAGGCACCCGCCAGGTGCAGCAGGTGCATGCGCTGGCCCGCCTCCAGGTACGGCATCAGCAGGTTGAGCACATGGTGCGCGCCGCGCACCAGCGCAGCCTGCGCGCTGTCGGGCTCCAGCGCGCGACGCGGGTCGCGCACATATTCAAAGCTGAGCCAGTAGGTCAGCACGACCACCATGCTGGTGGCGGTGGCTTCGAGCTCGCGGCTGTCGATGTGCAGGCTGCCTGCACGGCCCATGCCATCCAGCACCGCACGCACGGCGCGGGTCTTGTTGATCAGGATGGTCTGGAAATGCGTTTCCAGGCGCCGGTTCTTCGACAGCAGGTCGTTCAGGTCGCGGTACAGGAATCGGTACTGCCAGATCAGCTCGAAGAGGGTGTGCGTGAAGAACCAGGCGTCTTCCACATTGCGCACGCCGTCGCTGGCGGCCAGCAGTTCGTTCAGCGCGGTCTCGTACCGGTCGAACAGGGCGTTGATCAGCTCATCCTTGGCCGGGTAGTGGTAGTACAGGTTGCCAGGGCTGATGCGCAATTCAGCCGAGATCAGGGTGGTGGAGACGTTGGGTTCGCCGAACCGGTTGAACAGGTCCAGCGTCACTTCGAGAATGCGTTCAGCGGTGCGGCGTGGCGCCTTCTTGACCATGGATGCGGTCCCTTCGCGTCGGTTTGCGGCGTTGTTTTGAATATCCCTGACGGCTACTCTAACCCACGCGCAATTGCTGCATTGCGTCATGAAAACACGGGGCGTTGCTGCGCGGCACAACAAAAACGGCCGGCACGCTGGGCGTGTCGGCCGTTGGAGGGGCGGGCCTGATGACAGGCGCCGCCAATTGCCGGGCGATCAGTCTGCCGAAGGCGTGGTGGCTGCGGGTGCTGCGGCAGCGCGTGCAGGGCTCTTGCGTGCGGCAGGCTTCTTGGCAGGCGCAGCCTTGCTTGCGGGCTTGGCAGCGGGCTTCACGGCTGCGGGCTTGGCCGTGGCGGCCTTGCCGGCTGCCTTGCGGGCAGGGGCCTTGGCTGCGGGCTTCTTGGCTGCGGGCTTGCTGGTGCGGACACCCTGGCCCTTGGCCAGTGCATCGACGCGGTCGCTCAGGGCCTGCAGGTCACGCGCAGAGGGCACGCCCATCTTCGACAGGGCCTTGGCCACGCGGTCTTCAAAAATGGTTTCCAGCTTGTCCCACTGGCCCTGGGCCTTGGAACCGATGTCGGTGGCCATGCTGGTCACGCGGCTGGTGGCTTCAGAAATGCGCTCTTCGGCCACGGCCTGCGTCTTGCGCTGGATGGTCAGGCCTTCCTTGACCAGCGATTCGAACACCTTGCCGCCTTCTTCCTGGGCCTTGGAAAAAGCACCCAGGCCCGCCAGCCAGATCTGCTGTGCGGAGTCCTTGATGGTGCTGGACAGCTGGGCGTTGCTCTTCTTGCTGTTGGCGCTGAGTTTCTGCAGTTTCTTGACCATGTGGCCTCCGGTTGGCTGGGGTTGGCATTGTCAGAAGCTCCCTGCCCCTGACGCATGCCGTGACTGTACGCTGCACGGCCGCCGGGGTGTAGGCGCGCGCTCCTAAAAACGTAGAGGGCGGGGTCTAGTCCAAAGCCGGTCTGCCGCGGGTTTCTGCTGAACCCGTCCGGCAACCCGCTGCGCAAGAATGTGCGCTCTCACAGGAGTCTTTACATGCAGTATTTCGTGACGGGGGCAACGGGGTTCATCGGCAAGCGGCTGGTCAAAAAACTGCTCGAGCGCAAGGGAGCGGTCGTGCATTTCCTGATCCGCAAGGAAAGTGCCGACAAGGTGGCCGACCTTCGCAGCTTCTGGGGCGTGGGCGCCACGCGCGCCATCCCCGTGTTTGGTGACCTGACTGCCAAGAAGCTGGGCGTGGCGTCGGAAGACATCAAGAAGCTCAAGGGCCAGATCGACCATTTCCACCACCTCGCTGCGGTGTACGACCTGGGCGCCGACGAAGAGACGCAGGTCGCCGTCAACATCGAAGGCACCCGCAACACCATCGAGCTGGCCAAGGCCATCGACGCCGGGCACTTCCACCACGTATCGTCCATCGCCGCTGCCGGCCTGTACGAAGGGGTGTTCCGCGAAGACATGTTCGAGGAAGCCGAGGGCCTCGATCACCCGTACTTCCAGACCAAGCACGAGAGCGAAAAAATCGTGCGCCAGGACTGCAAGGTGCCATGGACGGTGTACCGCCCGGCCATGGTCGTGGGCGACAGCCAGACCGGCGAGATGGACAAGATCGACGGGCCGTATTACTTCTTCAAGCTGATCCAGCGCCTGCGCGAAATCCTGCCGCCCTGGATGCCCGTCGTGGGCCTGGAGGGCGGGCGGGTCAACATCGTGCCGGTGGACTTTGTGGTCAATTCGATCAACGTCATCAGCCACGGCAAGGACATCGGCAAGAAATGCTACCACCTGGTCGACCCCGTGGGTTACCGCGTCGGCGATGTACTGGACATCTTCAGCCGCGCCGCGCATGCGCCGCGCATGAACCTGTTCGTGAACGCTGCGCTGCTGGGCTTCATCCCCAAGGGCATCAAGAAAAGCCTGATGGCGCTGGCGCCTGTGCGCCGCGTGCGCAACGCCGTGATGAAGGATCTGGGCCTGCCTGAGGACATGCTCACATTTGTGAACTACCCCACGCGCTTTGACTGCCGCGAGACGCTTGCGGCGCTCAAGGGCTCGGGCGTCACTTGCCCCAACCTCAAGGACTACGCCTGGCGCCTGTGGGACTACTGGGAGCGCAACCTCGACCCCGAACTGTTCATCGACCGCACCCTCAAGGGCACGGTGGCAGGCAAGGTGGTGCTGGTCACCGGCGGCTCGTCGGGCATCGGCCTGGCGGCCGCGCACAAGTTTGCCGAGGCCGGTGCCACCACCATCATCTGCGGGCGCGACCAGGACAAGCTCGACGAAGCCTGCGCCGAAGCCAAGGCCAAGGGCTACGCATTCATCGCTTACCCGGCCGATATTGCCGACATGACCGACTGCGACCGGTTCGTGAAGCTGCTCATCGAGAACCACGGTGGGGTCGATTTCCTCATCAACAACGCGGGCCGCTCCATCCGCCGCGCCATCGAGTCGAGCTACGACCGCTTCCACGACTACGAGCGCACCATGCAGCTCAACTACTTTGGCTGCCTGCGCGTAACCATGGGGTTTTTGCCCGGCATGGTGGAAAAGCGCAGGGGCCATGTGGTCAACATCAGCTCCATTGGCGTGCTGACCAATGCGCCGCGCTTTTCGGCCTACGTGGCCAGCAAGGCGGCGCTCGATGCCTGGACGCGCTGCGCCTCCAGCGAGTTTGCAGACCAGGGCATCACCTTCACCACCATCAACATGCCGCTGGTGCGCACCCCCATGATCGCGCCCACCAAGATCTACAACAACGTGCCCACGCTCAGCCCCGAAGAGGCCGCCGACATGATCGCGCAGGCCTGTATCTTCAAGCCCGTGCGCATCGCCACGCGCCTGGGCATCACTGGGCAGATCCTGCATGCGCTGGTGCCGCGGATTGCGCAGATCTCCATGAACACCAGCTTCCGCATGTTCCCGGATTCCACCGCCGCCAAGGGCGACAAGAACGCCAAGCCCCAGCTGTCGGCCGAGGCTGTGGCGCTGCAGCAGATGATGCGGGGCATCCACTTCTGAGGCTGCTGGCGTGCGCCCGGCGCTCTGGTGCCGGGCCTGCCGCAGACCGGTTGGGCGGGATGGGATAATCAAAAGCTCTGCCGAGCAGGCATTTCACACAGCCCAACCTATGATTCTGGTTACTGGCGGCGCGGGTTTCATTGGCGCCAACTTCGTTCTTGACTGGCTAGGGGCCTCGGCCGAGCCGGTGGTCAACCTTGACAAGCTCACTTATGCGGGCAACGTGCACAACCTGGACAGCATCCAGGGGGATGCGCGGCATATTTTTGTGCAGGGCGACATCGGAGATGCAGCGCTGGTTGCGCGGCTGCTGGCCGAGCACAGGCCCCGTGCCGTGGTCAACTTTGCGGCCGAATCGCATGTGGACCGCTCCATCCACGGCCCCGAGGACTTCATCCAGACCAACATCGTCGGCTCGTTCCGGCTGCTTGAAGCCGTGCGGGCCTACTGGAGCGCGCTGCCCGAAGGCGACCGCGCTGCCTTTCGCTTCCTGCACGTATCCACCGACGAGGTGTACGGCTCGCTCGCCCCGACGGACCCGGCCTTCACCGAAACGCGCGGCTTCGAACCCAACAGCCCCTACAGCGCCAGCAAGGCCGCCAGTGACCACCTGGTGCGCGCCTGGCACCACACCTACGGCCTGCCAGTGCTCACCACCAACTGCAGCAACAACTACGGGCCCTACCACTTCCCTGAAAAGCTCATTCCGCTCATGATCGTCAACGCCCTGGCCGGCAAGAACCTGCCGGTGTATGGCGACGGCATGCAGGTGCGCGACTGGCTCTACGTGAAAGACCACTGCAGCGCCATCCGCCGCGTGCTGGAGGCAGGCGTGCCCGGTGAGACCTACAACGTGGGTGGCTGGAACGAGAAGCCCAACATCGACATCGTGAACATGGTCTGCGGCCTGCTTGACGAACTGCGCCCCCGCGCCGACGGCCAGAGCTACCGCACCCAGGTCACCTACGTGAAAGACCGTCCCGGCCACGACCGCCGCTATGCCATCGACGCCCGCAAGATTGAGCGCGAGCTGGGCTGGAAGCCCGCCGAGACCTTCGACACCGGCATCCGCAAGACCGTTCAGTGGTACCTGGACAACGCACAGTGGGTCGCCAACGTGCAGACCGGCGCTTACCGCGACTGGGTGCAAACCCAGTATGCGCAGGAGTCCGCAGTACCAGCCGCCGCTGTGGCAGGCACGCGCGCATGAACATCCTGCTCTTTGGCAAAGGCGGCCAGGTCGGTTGGGAGCTGCAGCGCAGCCTGTCCGTGCTGGGCACCGTCACAGCCCTGGACTTTGACAGCACCGACCACTGCGGCGACTTTGCCAACCCTGCTGGCGTGGCCGACACCGTGCGCGCGCTGCGCCCCGACGTCATCGTCAATGCCGCGGCCCACACCGCTGTGGACAAGGCCGAGAGCGAGCCCGACTTGGCACGCGCACTCAACGCTGCCACGCCCGGCGCCATCGCCCACGAGGCCGCCAAGCTCGGCGCCTGGATGGTCCACTACAGCACCGACTACGTCTTTGACGGCAGCGGCGACCGGCCCTGGATCGAGACCGACACACCCGCACCCTTGAGCGTCTATGGCCGCACCAAGCTCGAAGGGGAGCAACTGGTCGCGCAATCCGGTGCCAAACACCTCATCCTGCGCACCAGCTGGGTCTACGCTGCACGCGGCGGCAACTTCGCCAAGACCATGCTGCGCCTGGCACAGGAGCGTGAACGCCTCACGGTCATCGACGACCAGTGGGGCGCACCCACCGGCGCCGACCTGCTGGCCGACGTGACCGCCCACGCGCTGCGCCACCTGCAACAGCGCCCGCAGGACGCTGGCCTGTACCACTGTGTGGCCAGCGGTGAGACCAACTGGAATCAATACGCAAAATACGTGCTGGCGCAGGCTCAGAAAGCCTCAATTGCTACAAAAATAGTAGCAAAAGAGGTGACACCCGTTCCGACAAGCGCCTTCCCTACCCCGGCGGTGCGCCCCCGCAACTCGCGCCTGGATACCCGCAAGCTGCAGTCCACCTTCGGGCTAAAGCTTCCTCACTGGCAGCAGGGCGTAGCGCGCATGCTCGCTGAAATACTCTGATCGGCTCTCCCCACATGACGCAACGCAAAGGCATCATCCTTGCCGGAGGCTCCGGCACCCGGCTGCATCCGGCCACGCTGGCCATCAGCAAGCAACTGCTGCCGGTGTACGACAAGCCCATGATCTACTACCCGTTGAGCACCCTCATGCTCGCGGGCATCCGGGACATCCTGATCATCAGCACACCGCAGGACACTCCGCGCTTCGAACAACTGCTGGGCGACGGCAGCCAGTGGGGGCTGAACCTGCAGTACGCCGTGCAACCCAGCCCGGACGGCCTGGCGCAGGCCTTCATCATCGGCGAGGAATTCCTGGCCGGTGCGCCCAGTGCCCTGGTGCTGGGAGACAACATCTTCTACGGCCACGACTTCCACGAACTGCTGGGCAATGCACAGCAGCGCGAAGAAGGCGCCAGCGTCTTTGCATACCACGTGCATGATCCGGAGCGCTACGGCGTGGCCGAGTTCGATGCCAACGGCAAGGTCCTGAGCCTGGAGGAAAAGCCCGCCAAGCCCAAAAGCAGCTACGCGGTGACGGGCCTGTACTTCTATGACAGCCAGGTGGCGAGCCTGGCCAAAAGCCTCCAGCCGTCTGCGCGTGGCGAGCTGGAAATCACCGACCTGAACCGCCTGTACCTTGAGCAGGGGCAGCTGAACGTCGAGATCATGGGGCGGGGCTACGCGTGGCTTGACACGGGCACGCACGAAAGCCTGCTGGAGGCCAGCCAGTTCATTGCCACGCTGGAGCACCGTCAGGGCTTGAAGATCGCATGTCCGGAGGAAATCGCATGGCGATCAGGCTGGATCGACAGCGCCCAGCTGGAGCGCCTGGCCCGGCCACTGGCCAAAAATGGCTACGGGCAGTACCTGCAACGCCTGCTCAATGACAGAGTCTATTGATCCACTATGCAAGTAACACGGCAAGCGATTCCAGATGTGGTGTTGATCGAACCGAAGGTGTTTGGTGACAGCCGCGGATTTTTTTACGAAAGTTTCAACGAGCAGGTTTTCCGGGAGAAAACGGGTGTTGCCTGTACTTTTGTTCAGGACAACCACAGCCGAAGCACCCAAGGTGTTCTGCGCGGTCTGCATTACCAGTTGCCACCCCGGGCCCAGGGCAAGCTGGTGCGCGTGGTGCGGGGGGCCGTGTTTGATGTGGCCGTCGACATCCGCAAGGATTCACCCACGTTCGGTCAGTGGGTGGGTGCCTTGTTGTCGGAAGAGAACCACAAACAGCTGTGGGTACCTCCGGGCCTGGCGCATGGTTTCCTGGTGCTTTCCGAGTCTGCAGATTTCCTCTACAAGACCACGGACTACTACAGCCCTGAACATGAGCGCTGCATCCGTTGGGATGACCCACAGCTGGCCATTGACTGGCCAGCCTTGAATGTTGCTGTTCAGCTGTCTGCCAAGGACCAGGCCGGGCGGCTTCTGGCCGAGGCGGAGCTTTGAGCTCTTCGGCTGTGTCGGCAAGGGCCGCACCAGGCGCTGACGATGAGCCGGCTCCACTATTGCGTATCGCGATACTCGGATCCCGTGGCATTCCTGCGAACTATGGGGGGTTTGAAACGTTTGCCGAGCAGCTGGCGACGCGACTGGCTTCAAGGGGTCATCAGGTCACGGTGTATGCGGAGTGTGCGGACGCAGCGTTACAGGACCATGTCTACAAGGGCGTCAGGGTCCGGTCCCGGAGGCGTCCGCGCTGGGGCGCGGCTTCGGTTTTGGCTTACGACTGCGCCTGTCTGTGGGACGCGCGTCGCGGCTATGACATCGTCTACATGCTCGGATACGGTGCCGCCTGGGCCTGTTGGTGGCCTCGGATCTTCGGCATTCCCGTTTGGATCAACGTGGATGGGCTGGAATGGGCGCGGAGCAAATGGGGATGGGGCGCACGCACCTATTTGCGGTGCATGGAGTGGGTGGCGACGAAGGTCGCCACGCGCCTGATCGCAGATGCGCAAGCCATTGCGCAGCGCTTTCGCACCACCTACCCAGGCGGGGCGCCGAGCAGTTTCATTGCTTATGGTGCCGAACTGGCCCATGCCACCGACTCAGCAGACGCGTCGGTGCTGGCCACCTGGGGACTGCAGGACCATGGCTATCTTCTGGTCGTGGCACGGCCTGAGCCTGAAAACCATATCCTGGAAATCATTCAGGGCTACATGCTGCACCAAGGGAAGTGGCCGCTCGTGGTCGTGGGGGATGTGTCCGGTACAACGCCATACCAACAGCAGCTCCGGGCATTTGCCAGTGACCGCGTTCGCTTTGTCGGAGGCATTTATGACGCTGCACAGCTGCAATCCCTGCGTTTGCACGCCGCCTGCTATCTGCATGGGCATTCGGTGGGGGGGACGAACCCATCCCTGCTCGAAGCGCTGGCTTGCGGCAACTGGGTGATCGCGCATGACAACCCCTACAACCGCGAAGTTGCCCGGGACGCGGCAGAGTATTTCAATTCCCCGCAGCAGCTGGCCCACAGTCTGGACCGGTTGGTGCAGGACGGGCGTGTTCAGCAAGTGTCTCGGGCGTCGCGTGCGCGTGCCATCGTCGCAGAGCATTACACATGGGACGGCATAGCCGATGCATATGAAACGCTGATGCGCTTTGAATGCCGGGGTCGCAGGCCAGCGTCAGAGAAAGAACTGTGATCGTGCGGGAGTGTGGGGTCACGCGAACCGCCCTTGAAAGGTGGGCCGGATGAGCCATGGTCTAGTGGATGTGCTGCTGGCGACCTACAACGGCGCCCGGTATCTGGAAGCGCAGATGGATTCGATTCTGGCCCAAACGTACCAGGAGTTCCGGATTCTGGTGAGCGATGACGGATCTTCGGACGCAACGCCGGAAATCCTGCGGGCGTACCAAGCCCGCTTGGGCGAGCGCCTGGTCATCGTCTCGAATCCGCGGCCGGGAGGGGGTGTGGTGCGAAATTTCGAACACCTGATGCTGGCCAGCCTCAATGACGGCGTGGCACGTTGGGTGGCCTTTTCGGACCAGGACGATGTCTGGCTCCCCGAGAAGATTGCATCCACATTGCAAGAGATGATACGAGTTGAAGCCAGCGATGGGGCCCATGTTCCCTGTCTGGTGCACTCGGACCTCATGGTGGTGGATGAAAAATTGTCGGTGCTCTCTCCGTCGTTCGCCCGCTACCAGAAAATGGACCCTGCGCTCTGTTCGCCCTTGTCGCTCCTGAGCATCAATCAGGTCACCGGTTGCACCATGATGGCGAACCGCGCCCTATTGACATTGGCGTTGCCACTGCCTTCGGAAGCCATCATGCATGACTGGTGGTGTGCTTTGGCAAGTGGCTCGGGCCGCCGTGTTTTTGTGGAGGCACCGCTGATGCTGTACCGGCAGCATGGTGCGAACCAGGTAGGCGCGAGGGATCGGTCGCTGGGGACACGACTCGTGCGCATGTTCACCGATGGACCGGGCGTATTCCGGCGGGTGCGTGCCCTTGGAGACGCCACGTATCGCCAGGCCGAAGCCCTGCAACGGCGCCTGCAGGAGCGAAAAGCGGATGGACTGTACGTGTCAGAATACCTCGCCTGGAGACGCCGGCCGTGGTGGCAGCGGCTTGTTGGCTACCGCCACTACTATGTGGGCCCCGACCTGGATCGGCTGAGCCGCTGTTTGCTGTGGTTTAAATGAGTTCTCGCAGGTGGTCTTCGAAGATTCGAGAATATTTGATCCGGAAATGAGCAAAGGCGCGGTTGATGAAGTCCTCGGCTGAAATGATTGAACTGGAAAGCGGGCTTGCTGCTGTCCCCAGGCTGGGAGAAATGCTTCTGGCTGAGCAACGGCTTTCCCGCAATGACCTGGAGCGAGCCCTCGAAGTCCAGCGATCAATGGGGGGGCGGCTGGGGCGTCTGCTCATCAGTCTGGGGCTCGTTTCCGAACTCGACGTGTATGGGGCGCTTTCGCGGCAGGCGGGCATTCCACTCGTACGACAGGACGGTTTTCCCAAAGAAAAGCCCCAGACCTCCCGACTGAACACCAGTTTTCTACTGACCAATAATTTGCTTCCGCTTGGCGATGCGGAAGGCTCACCCGGGGAGGATGCGACACCCGATTTTGTCTCTGTAGATCCGCTGAGCACACAGCTTCATGACGCCTTGCGCCTCGTGTTCGGGCGCGTTCCACGTATTTGCTTCGGGCTTGAGTCGGAAATTTCTAGCCAGCTGAGCGACTGGTTCTTGCAGGATTCTTCCCAAGGTGAAGAGAGCGAGGACGGCCAGCCAGAAGCGTCAGAGTTCATTGAGCATCTGCGCGACATGGCTTCTGAGGCGCCCATCATTCAGCGGGTGAGTCAGATTCTGGCGCAGGCAGTGGCTGCCCAGGCGTCCGACATTCATATCGAGACGTATGAAGAGAAGTCGGTCGTCCGCATCCGGGTGGACGGGGAACTGTTCCCGATCGACGAAATCGACAACAAGGACGCCCCCGCCATCGTCTCGCGCATCAAGATCCTGTCCCAGCTGGACATCGCAGAGCGGCGCATGCCCCAGGATGGTCGAACCAAGTTGCGCGTGCAGGGCAAGGAAATGGATGCGCGGGTTTCGACCATTCCCACGATGTTTGGCGAGTCTGTCGTCATGCGTTTGCTGGAAAAGAATTTCGATCTGCTTTCCCTCGAAAGCCTGCATTTCACGGCGCCCACGCTCAAGGCCATGCGGCAGATGCTCAGCGTGCCCCATGGCATCTTCCTGGTGACGGGCCCTACAGGCTCTGGTAAATCCACCACCCTTTATGCCTCCATGCAGGAGCTGGAGGGGGCGAACCTCAAGATGCTCACGGTGGAAGATCCTGTCGAATACCGTCTGCAGTGGCTTAACCAGGTGCAAGTCCAACCGCAAATTGGTCTGACCTTTGCCAAGGTGCTACGTTCTTTCTTGCGGCAGGACCCGGACGTCATCATGATCGGGGAAATGCGCGACGGTGAAACTGCCGAAATCGCCGTGCAGGCCGCCCTGACGGGTCACCTGGTGCTATCGACGCTGCACACCAACAGTGCTCTAGGGGCAATCGTCCGTCTGATCAATATGGGGGTTGAGCCTTACCTCATTACTGCGTCGGTCGTCGGAGTGCTCGCGCAGCGATTGGTGCGCAAGTTGTGTGAAGAGTGCAAGACGCCATTGCTGCCCGAGCAGGCGCAGCTGGCTGCGGCATCCCTCGGGGTGCCATTGCCGCCGGGTCAGGCCGTGTATCGTTCCCACGGATGTCCTGCCTGTCGTGGCACGGGGTACCGGGGACGGGTGGCCATCCATGAATTGCTGGTGCTGACAGAAGAGGTCAAGAAGGTGGTGCTCGAAAGAGGGTCCTCGCTGAGTGGTGACGACGGAGCCTATGCCGGGGGGAACTTGTTGCAGGATGGCGCCACCAAGGTATTCACGGGGTTGACGACCGCCGAGGAAGTATTGCGCGTCGCGCGTCAAAATGACTGATTTCCAATATGAAGGGGTGACCTCCGATGGCAAGACTTGCCATGGGTCGATCCGCGCGCTGGGTGAGGAAGCGGCCCGGTTGAGGCTGATCGGGCAGGGCATCACGCCCGTGAGAATTGCGGGTGGCGCGGGAACGGTTTCACAAAATGAGCCGGAAAGCCGACGCTCCAGGCTCAAGCGCTCCGAGGTGTTGTTGTTCAGCCGTGAAATGGCACACCTCAAGCAAGCGAACATGCCGCTGGACAAAGCCTTGGCCATGCTCAAGGAAACGGCCGACACCGATCGGCTGAAGTCTTTCATTTCCAAGGTTGAGGAAGGCGTACGCGGTGGCAAGTCGCTCTACCAATCGCTTCTTCCTTTTGAGTCGGATCTGGGACGCCAGTACCTCGTGCTGATTCGGGCCGGAGAAACATCGGGCTCGCTCAGCGTGGTTTTGAAGGAGCTGACGGTACAGCTGGAGGCAGCGGACAAGCTTCGCAACTACGTCGTTTCGTCCATGATGTACCCGGTGATTCTGCTGGTGGTTGCGGTGCTCTCGGTCATTTTGCTTCTCGCGTTCGTGGTCCCACAGTTCCGGGAAATATTCGACTCCATGGGCGACAAGCTTCCCTACTCCACGCGGCTGGTGGTGGATCTCAGCGACTTGATTCGAGACCACTGGATGGCGCTCCTCGCAGGAGTGGTAGGCATTCTCTTTTTGCTTTCCCGCTGGGCGGCCTCGGGCGGTGGGCGGTTGCGGCTTGACAGCGTGTTGCTGGAGCTTCCCTTGTTCGGAAAGGTGCTGCGAAACCTGCAGTTTGCCGTGTACTTTCGCACCTTCGGAATTTTGCTGCAGCGCGGTGTGCCAATGGTGGACGCATTGCGTATAGCGGTGGACACCTTGACCAATACCGCTCTACGCAAGGACATCGAACCCTTGGTCGGACTGGTCAAGGCGGGCAAGAGACTGTCCAGTGGTTTCGTTTCCCCTTACTTGGGCAAGTCCAGCACGCCGCAGCTTATTCGCGTGGCCGAAGAAACCGGACAACTTGACGCGACGCTGCTGGGGCTGGCCGACCGCTACGAAGATGAGGGGCGCCGGACGATGGGGCGTGTGCTTGCCGCCATGGAGCCGTTGATCATCATCGTTCTCGGTGCGTTGGTTGCATTTATTATCATCGCCATCCTGGGTGGCGTGCTGTCGATTAACGACACCATTTGAAATATTGGTTGATTTTCAAATTATATTGCCATGAATATTACAAAAATTTTCTCGAGAAATAATGCTGCCCATCGGCGCCAAAATGGTTTTACGTTGATCGAATTGCTGGTGGTTCTGGTGATTCTGACGCTGCTTGCGGGGTTGGTGGGGCCGAAAGTGCTTGATCAATTGGGTGGAGCAAAGTCCAAGACTGCGCGGATCCAGATTTCTGAAATTGAACAAAGCCTGGATCTGTTCAAGCTGGACGTGGGGCGTTATCCCAACGACGCGGAAGGATTACGCGGGCTGGTTGAGCGTCCTGCCACTGCTCAGGGCTGGACGGGTCCTTATCTCAAGAAGGGCTTGCCCACGGATCCATGGGGCGCTTCGTATCTCTATAAGAACCCAGGCCGCAATGGCGGCCCCGACGTGTTTTCGCTGGGGGCTGACGCAAAGCCGGGTGGAGACGGAGAGAACGCCGATGTCTATAACTGACGCGCGCGCTGCGTGTCAGATTTCTGCCGGGTGAAGAATCTCTAATGAGAAGGTTTGTTCGCGTCCATGGCGCGCACTCCCCGGCGGATGGCTTCACCCTGCTGGAACTCCTGGTTGTGATGGCTGTCGCGGCCGTCGCCATTTCGGTCGCAGGGTTGGGAGGGCAGGCTTATCTGGAGCGATCCCGTTACCACCAGACGGTGCGAGATATCGCTGGACAACTCCGGCAGGCCAGAGCGCTCAGTGTTCAAGAGGGGCGGCCAGTTGCCGTGTCCTACCAGCCCGAAGCCCGTCGGTTGCTTGTCGGTGAACAACGGTTCCTCGAAATACCCGCTTCGCTTGCCGTGAAATGGGATGTTGCGGAGCGCAGCCCATCGACGCGGCCTGGAGCGGCAGATCCCATTTTCGTATTCAATGCGGACGGGGGTGCCCGGGGAGGCCGGCTGATCGTTTTGCGCGGTGCGCAGGGTGCTGAGTTTCGGGTGAACTGGCTGTTGGGAACGGTCGAGCAAATTCCCGTAGCGGCTGCGTCATGACTGCGATCGCATATGTCAGGCATGTGCTGCGCTGGTTTTGCGAAGGGCACGGCAGTGCGTCGCAGAAAAAAAGGCAATGGCAATCCGGATTCAGCCTGCTGGAGGCGCTGGTGGCCATGTCGATCGCATCCATCGCCTTGGCCAGTCTCTACAGGACTGTGGGCCAAAGCTCCAAAGTGACAATGGACGTCGAGTCGCGGATCGAGGCAGCCTTGGTGGCCCGGTCAGCATTGGCGGGTACCACCTTCGCGGAAGACGCCGAGCGCCAGCCCCAGGGCGCCGCGGGCGATTGGCATTGGCGCTTGATCCTGCAGCCTGAGCAGATTCCTCTGAGGATGGCGGACGGTCGATCTGTGCCAGGCAAGCCGCTGCGTGCTGCCATGGTGACTGTGGAAGTCGCGCGGGGTGCGAACGGCCCAGTGGTGATGCGATGGACCACGTGGAAACCTTACCGGGCAGCTTCATGAGCAGCGCAGCCATGAAAAACGCGCGCGGGTTCACCCTGCTCGAACTGCTCATTGCTCTTGCCGTGACGGCAGCTGTCGTTGCCCTGATGTTCGCGGGCTTCGGCACGATTGGTCGCTCTGAGGAGCGCAATCAGCGCGTCATGGAGCGGTCCGAGCGCATGCTTGTGGTCAGCCAGTGGTTGGGTCGCAAGTTTGATGCCTTGCGCTTGCTCAGTCGGCGCGACGGGGCTGTGTTCGTCAGCTTCTTCAGTGGCAACGCCGCTGGTGCCATCTGGGTTGCTCCGCTGCCCGAGCGCGGAGACGGGGGGGGGCTTCACGTCTTTCGTGCGACGCCTTTGCGGCATGAATCCGGCCGTATCGATCTCTCGATAGAGGCCGTTCCCTATCAGGGCGCGCTGATGACCCTGGACTGGGCAGGGGCGCTGCGGGAAACGCTATTGCAAGATGTCCGCACCCTGCAATGGCATTACCAGGACGGGCAGACGGGCCAGTGGGTGCAGCAATGGGACGCATCCAGAGCTGGCTATCCTGCACGGGTTCGTTTGGAGATTGCTGATGAGCGTGGCCAGTGGCCCCCTCTCGTCTTCTCCCTTGCGAGGGCCCGATGATGCAACGGTATGCAAATGGGCCTTGGATCCGGCGCACGGGCAGCGGGGCTGCCCTGATCATGGTGCTGTGGCTTGTGGCTGCGTTATCACTGGTGGTAGCTGCAGGAGCCCGGGGTGTGCGGCAGCAAACGCAACGCACGGCTCTGGATCTCGAGCGCCTGCGTTCCGAGTCGTTGCTGGATGCTGCCGTCCAGCTGGTAGCCCAGCGGCTGAACTCCGAGAAAGGCCAGCCGATTGGCTACAAGATGCAACGTATGAACCTCGGGAAAAGCGAGATCTGGGTGGAGGTGACGCCATCCGGCGGTCTGGTGGATGTCAATGTCGCTAGCGAGGGCCTGCTTCGGACACTATTCCAGAGAGCCGGCGCCATGTCTGCCGGTGAGGCTGCAATCCTTACTTCTCGTGTTCAGGACTACATTGATCCCGACGATACTCCTGGTGGTGTCGGAGGCGCTGAAGCCGCGCAATACCGTGCCGCTGGCTGGCCCTCACTGCCGCGCAATGGCGCGCTTGAAGATCGCTCGGAGCTCAAGTCGGTGTTCGGGATGACGTCTGAGCTCTATGAGATAATCGCTCCCCACCTGGGAATCAACGGGCAGCAGCGTATCGAGGTTGATTCTGCGCCTCCAGCGCTAATTGACGCCTTGACAGGGCAGCAGGGGCTTGGGGCGCGCCTCCAAAACTCTCCACCAGAAATGCGTGCTGGCGTGCTTCTTTCCGGAGCCGCGGCAGAGTTCTTTTCGCCAGTCCAGTCATCAGGCTCGCAGACGATGCGGCTTCGGGCCTTTTTGCAAGCGGACGGTGACCGATGGTGGCTGCGTGAAGTGTGGGTCGATCTTAGCGAACGCCCGGATGCGCTCACGCCTTGGACAACGCTCTCCATCGAGCCAACACGCCGCTTTCAAAAGGCGGAACAGGAACTTATCCCATGACAGTTTGGAGGCAGCTGGCTGTTCGTTTGCAAGCAACGCTTGATCGGCTCCTGTGGGGGCTGTGCGACCTCAGGCGCGTGTTTTCCGAACGCGGATTGTGGCCCGCTAGTTCCTGTGTGGCTACCGGCGTCGATGGACAGCGATGGAGAGTGACCGGCGAACTGCTGCGCAAGGAAGTGGGCAAGCGCGAGGCAGCAGGTGTGCTGGTTCCCGAGGCAGAGTGCCTGTGGGGGACGGTACAGATTCCGTCCATGCCTGCCAAGGCGCTCGACGGTGCTGTGCAGGAAGCCTTATGGCGTGTCTCGCCGCTGCCGCCGGACCAAATACTTGCGGCCTGGCGTGTTGAGCCATCAACGGGCGACGGATGGGTCGTCCACTGGGGAATGTGCCGCCGCAGCGTCTCTGAACAATTACTTGCGCAGCATGGTTTGCGTGAGGGCGCTGCCGTGTTTCTGCCAAGGCAGGGGCGGGCTTTTGCCGTCCGAAGCCAGACGTGGCGGAGTGCGGTCAAACGCCAGCGTTGGATGGATGCAGCAGCCGTCGTGCTGCTTGCGCTGGTGGCGATTGCGTTGTCGCTGCCCGCGCTGATGCCGCTGGTCCTCAAGCGTCAAGCTGTTGTGCTCGCTGTGCAGCATGTCGACATGCTGGCACCTCAGGCCGCGCCTTTACGCCAGAACATGGACGAATTGCGTCGCCAGGCTGGTATCGCGGAAGATCTGCGCAAGAACATCGCAATGGATCTCCCTTTGGCCAGCGTGGTGGAAGCCCTCTCGGAAGCGCTGCCTGTTGATACATGGCTCGATCGCATCGAGATCAGCGGTACTGAAATCCGTATCTCCGGCCTGACATCCAATGCGACGGATCTCATTGCCCATCTCGGTCGCCAGCCCGGATTCGCTGACGTGCGTGCTACCGCTGCCAACGTGCGGGACGGTACCTTGAACAAGGAGCGCTTCGCATTCGAAATGCGGTGGCGGAGCGAGGGAGCCAAACCATGAGGTCTAACATCTGGTTGCGCAACGCCGCTGCGACGCTACTGCTATTATTTTTACTGGCAACCGTGGGCGCTGCTGTCACGTATCGCATGCTTTGGGTCCGTTACGAGAGTGCACTGGGGCAGCTTGAGCCGCGCAGCGAACGCTTGGAAGGCGTGGTCAATGCTGGGACTGAAATCAAAGGTTTGCTGGACGCAGCCAACAGCGCTGTCGCACCTTGGCTGCACCCGTCGGGAGATGCCGCACAGAACGAAGTGCAGCAGCAGCTTCGCAAGATCATCATGGACTCCGGCAGCACTCTGGTGTCGTCGCAGTTTGCGCTGGAGCCTGGCGCTGACGGAAAGCTGGCCCGTATTCGGCTCACTGCAACGGTGACCGGGGAGTGGGCCAAGCTGGTGAAGTTTATGGAAAGTCTCCAGGTTCACCGCCCTCCCTTCTGGGTTCGTACCGTCAACATCACCCGCGAAGGTGGAGTGTCCGGTCCAGGACCACAAACTGCCCGTCTGACTGTGCAGCTTGAAGCGCCGCTGGCACCCGAGAAAGCCACGCAATGATCAAGCCTTGGCACCTTTTCCCTGCATTGGCCGCCTGCGCGCTGGCCGCAAGCGGCTACTGGTGGTTGGCAGAAAAGGACCGATGGACGCCACCATTACCGCGCAAACCTGACCTGCCAAAGGTGGAGCCGCTGCAGCAGCACGCACGTGTGCAGGCCCGACAGGCGCTGGAGCGTCCCGTCTTTTGGTCTTCGCGGCGGCCGATCGCCGTGGAGGAAAAGAAGAACAGCATGTCCAATGAGCTGATGCAAGCTCGACTTACAGCTGTGCTGGAGTCGGGCCGAGAGAGCGTGGCGATACTGCAGCGCGCCGATGGCACTACCCTCAAGATCACCGCGCAAAGCAGTCCTTGGCGCATCGAGACGTTTGACGGCCGCAAGGCAACTTTCGTGTCTGCAGACAATGAACGCGTGGACCGCCCTCTTGAAGCAGGGACTGCCGCCATGAGCAAAAAGCCGCTCCCCGGCGGCCCCGCCCCAGACCTTGCAAGCAACCCTCCGGCACGCCAGTAGCGGCATGCTGCAGCAGCGCACCCCAACATTGTGGAGTTACACCCTATGAATATCCGGCCATCGATTCTCGTGCTAGCTTTGCTGGCGTCGGGTTGCGCCAGCACGCAGGGAGGGCCTGCGCCAGATGCCTCTGCAGGAGCCCCATCAGCCGCCGCAACTGCGCCACCTCCCCCGGCAGCCTTTGCTACGGCGAGCAGGGAAACGGCGGCTACCCCACCTACGCTAACGGCACAACAGAACGCCGGCAACCCGCTGCCAACTGCCAAAGCAGAGGCTCTGAAAACCCCCGAGACCCGCGCTGCCGGAGGCTCAAAGCTTTTCCCCGGGAGCGACAACCTCTTCAAGAGCGACAAAGCACCGCGGTTAGACCCGGTGCTGGCACAGGGTGACAAGGTTGCGCTGAATTTTGAGAACGTGACGGTGGGTAACCTGGCAACGGCATTGCTGGGTGACCTGCTCAAGCTCAACTACACCATTGATGCCGGTGGCGATACGGTGGTGAGTCTTCACACCCGTCAGCCCCTGCTGCGCAGCCAGGTGCTGGATGTGCTGGATGCCGTGCTGCTACCGCATGATCTGGCCATCGTGCGCGACAACGCAGGCGTCTACCACGTGACCAAGCGTACCGTCACTCTCGGGGCCCGCCCTGTGCTGGGGGCGGCCAACTTCAAGGACCTTTCCGGTTCTGGCACCGTCATCGTGCCTCTGAACCACATCGCTGCTGCCGAGATGGCCAAGATTCTTGCGCCCATTGCGCCGCGCGAGTCGATTGTCTACGTAGACAGCACACGCAACCTGCTGGTGCTGCAGGGCAGCAAGGCCCAGCTGGGCGGGTGGCTGGAGATGGTCGAGTCGTTTGACGTGGACTTCCTTTCCGGCATGTCCCTCGGCGTGTTCGTGCTGGAAAACGCCAACGTGAACGTGGTGCGCGATGCAATGCAGGCTCTGCTGGGCTCCGCCGATGCCCCGGGCGCGGGTGGCACTGGTGCGGCGCCCGCTGCAGGGGTCCGCAGTAGCGGGCAGGGGGGGGCGGCAGCCGCCACTGCTGCGTCAGCCGGTGCATCGCAATCTACCGGGCCTCTTGGGGGGCTGATACGCGTGTTCCCGGTCGAGCGCCTTAACGCACTGGTGGTGGTAACACCCCGAGCCCACCTGCTCACCCAGGTCGAAACGTGGGTGCGGCGCCTCGATCGCCCTACCGACTCGCTGGAAGCAAGCCTTTTTGTGTACCCGGTTCAAAACGGGTCTGCGCTGCAGCTGGCGGAAATGCTCAATGGTCTGTTTGGGGGGGCATCTGAACAGGGCAGGGCGGGGGTGGCTGCGGGTTCGGCTCCCACGCAGTTTGGCCAGAACGCCAGCGGCAGCGGGAGCAGTGGTGGTAGTGTCATCGGCTCCAACCCGTTCGGCGGTGCCGGCACAGTCAGCCGCATGGGTACAGGCACCGGGAGTGCAAACACGGGCAGCTTCGGTAGCGGCGGTCTGCAACCGTCCGCGGGTGCCAACCGCACTTCTCCCAACAGTGCGTCGCTGACATCCACCAGTCAACTGGACGGCAACGTGCGGGTGGTGGCCGATGAAAAGCGCAATGCGCTTCTTATCAGAGCGCCGCGTACGGAATACCGCCGCATCGAACAGGCCTTGCGAGAGCTCGACAAGGCGCCATCCCAGGTGCTGATCGAAGCCAGCATTGTTGAGGTCAGCCTGACGGGCAACCTGCAGTACGGCGTGGAATGGTTCGTGCAAAACAACCTCTCGCGGGGGCGCGATGGTCAGGCGCTGTTGAACTTCAACCAAACAGGCGACATTGGCCCCAAGCAGCCAGGTTTCTCGTACAGCATCCTCAACAAGGCGGGCGTTGTGCGCGCTACCTTGAACGCACTGGCAGAAAATTCGCAGGTACGGCTGCTGTCCAGCCCGTCGGTGATGGTGCTGAACAATCACAATGCCACCATCCAGGTAGGCCAGCAACAACCGATCAAGAGCTCAACCTCGGTCACCACCGGCAATCTCGTCACCGAATCCATCATCTACAAGGACACGGGTGTGATGCTTTCGGTCACACCGTCTGTCAACGCCGGGGGGCTGATCACACTGGATATCTCGCAGCAGGTGACCGACGTCGGCGATCTGGACACCGCCACCGGCCAGCGCGCGTTTCTGACCCGCCAGATCCAGACGCGTGTGGCCGTGCGCTCTGGCGAGCCCATTGTGTTGGGCGGCCTGATCCGCGAAAACGACACAACGGGCCGTAGCGGTGTGCCCCTGCTGTCGGCGCTTCCGGTCGTGGGCGCCTTGTTTGGCAACAACACCAGCAACAATAATCGCACCGAGTTGTTGGTGCTGATGACCCCGCGGGCGTTGGAAGACGACGATGCCCTGCGGAGCGCAAGCGCCGAGATGCGCCAGCGCATGCGTGCCATGTCAGCCCAGTCCTTCCCCTTGCTGGAGCGCGACATTGCCGTGCCAGAGTTGCCGCGTTGAATAAACCGCTTATTTATATAGTTGGAGTGCTTGGCCCTCTAGCGTTTTCTAGGAGAGATACATGAAAAAAAATGCGTTTGAACGTCGTCGTGTGCTGGGGTTGATGGCTGCGCCTTTGGCGATTTCGCTGGCTGCCATGTTATCGGGTTGCGCCGGCGGTCCTTCCCCTGCAAGAGACCGTGAGGCTCTGCTGCTGCGGGCTAAGGAGTTCTGGAAATCCGTACAGGACAACGACCCCGTTACGTCGTGGAAGTATGAAGAACTATCGAAAAAGCCAGGCTGGACCCTGCAGGCTTACTTGAAGCGGGAAGGGATTGTTTACGATGCTGTTGAGGTCCAGGACGTTCTTTCGCTGGAGGGCGACAAGGCGCTCGTCAACGTAAAAGTCACATTCTCGGTTCCCCTCTTGCGCATGAACAGCCAGCAGGTAGTCTTGAAGGACGAGTGGGTACGGATCGACGGAGTGTGGTATCACGCGGATCGCAAGAGCCTCCTGTGAGAATGGGGCTTTGGTGCTTCGTTGTGTTGCAGCAACAAAACATCGGTGAAAAAAATGAAAGTCGTGCAAGGATTGAAAACCCTGTGCTCACGGGCTAAGATACCCACAGCCCAAACGGTTTGACGGATGGGTTGCACAGCCCGCAAGGGTGGGAAGCTTCCTTCTTTTTTCTAAGGATATTTAAGATGAAAAAATTTGCTCTGGCAGCCGTTGCGGCAGCTGCGATGACGGCTGGTGTGGCTCAGGCTTATACGGTCGGCACGTTTTCCAATGGTCTCGTGGTTCCTAACGTGATCCACAACGGCGCTGCAAGCACGACCGCTGTCGGTCTGGTGAACCAGTCTGGCCGTACGATCCCCGTTTTCTGGACCTGGTTTGACCAGAACTCCAACCACGGCGTGGACGGCTGCTTCCCCATGACCAACAAGCAGTACACCGGCTTCAACTGGGCTGCGGCTTCCGGCGTTGGCATGGAAGGCAAGCGCGGTTACCTCGTGTTTGCCGTGGGCTCTGGCGGTGCTGGTCTGACGACTGCAAACGCTTGCGCGGTTGGTAACGCTTCGCTGGCTACCCAAGCCGATGCAGGTACCTCTGGTCAGCTGGCTGGCAATGCCTTCTTTGTGGACGTGGCCAGCAAGAGCGTTGCTTTCACGCCTGTGATCGATGGTCCTCTGACGCTGTTGGCTGCTACCAACCTGACGACTATGGACGCTCTGAGCCTGGTGAGCGTTGCTGGTGCTGCTTCGGTGGCTCCTACGCTCCAAATGTCCATGCGTTATTTCATTGACGGCACGGTGAACAGCGGCAACGACACCCGCATCGCTGTGTGGTCGACTGGTAACCACATCGGTACGCACACTGTGAACATCTATGACAACGCTCAAAACCGTCAGTCGGTGAACTTCCCGCTGGCTGAGAGCGAACTGTCGTGGTTCGACCCAGAAACCATCGCTGGCCGTCCTGCTGCCTTCACCGACGGTATCATTGAGTGGAACCCTGGCGTGACGCCTTCTGGCGCTCCTACTGGTCCAGTGGTGGCTCCGTTCACCGCAACGTCGCCTCTGGCTGCCACTACCGGCTCCGTGATGACTTTCTCTACCATCATCGCTCCTAGCTTTGGTGCTGTGCAAACGCTGCTGGGTGCACACCGCCTGTCGGGCGCGTTCTAATCATCTGATGGCGCGGCTTGCCGCGTCATTCAGAGTTAGATCAGGTTGTTTTAGGCAGCCTGCCAAACAAATAGCGCCTCCGGGCGCTATTTGTTTTGATGGATTGGAAATAGGAAACTGGCAATGATAATGGGACGCCCTTTGCGATTCGCTGCAGCCATCGTCGCTGCAGTGATGTTCACTGCATGCCAAACTGCGCCCGTCTCTGGGCAGGCCACGGCAAACCGTTCTGCGCTTGGCCACAAAGAATCACCGTCGAAGCCAATTGCCCGAACGGGTATAGATGTGGAGATGGCTTGGGGCGGCGAAATGCGTTGCATGGCTGCGGGGTGTCGCCTCGTGGCGGTAGAGCACGAAAAGAGCACGCTGGTGCTATACGAAATCAGTGGACGGCACGCCCGACTGTTGGATCGTCAGCCTTTGGCCTACCATCCTGACAGCGCCATTTGGATCGCAGACGATCTAGTCGTGGCTGCCGTGGAAAACAGCTTCAGCCTTGATGTCTTTCGCGTGACTCAAGGGCGGTTGCAACTGCTGCGGCAAATTCCAATCGGCATTTCGCCTCGTGATGTCGTGCTCGTGGATGCGTCGCAAGGGCGCTTCCGATTGCTGGCTACGCCCTACTCAGGCAAGGATGTCGTGTGGGTTGACTTTATGCTGGATGAGCCGGAAAGCGCTACCCGTCTGGAGCGGGTCAAATGGTGCGAGGCACCGTGGCACCCTGTGCGGGTGCAAAGGGCACCCGGCGCTTCCGCCGGCGGAATTGTTGCGGCGTGTCTTGATGAGCAACGTGTCGTGATCGCCCGTTCGGACAAATTGTTGGGGCCCGCGGTCAACCTCCTGACGGTGCCTGTAACTACGCGTGTGATCCCGCGCCACACCCGCCCTTCGCCCTCCGGGCGCTGGCTCTATGTTGCCGTGGAGACGGGTGGGCGCAACCTGCGCATGAACATGGATAGCGGGGAACTCCAGTGGATTGCTGCACCCCAAGAGGTGGGTACGGTGAGTGTCCTGCCCCTGAGTGATGACCTGGTTGTTTGGGGGGTGGACTCCCGCGTATACCTACAGCGCATTGGCGAGCAGGGCGACGTGCTGGAAACACGCTGGCTGCCCGTCGACGGCTTTCCGACCGCATTGCAATTGATTGATGCCGATGCGGACGGTGTACGCGATCTCGTGGTCTACAACTCGGCGGCGCTTCCAAAGAAAATGGGCATTGAAATTCTCTACGGCCCTCTTTGGGAGCAAGCGCGGCCATACACGCAATAAGAGGACGGAAAAAGATGTTGATGAAGAAAATGAAGCGGGTGGCCTGTGCGCTCCTCGTCTCTGCAGTTGGTTGCGTCTGGGCCCAGGCTGCACCAGCCGGCAAGCCGTTGGCGCGCCTAGCCAACGGTGAGGTTATAAGCGAACAGGACCTGTCTGATTACTTGGGTACTCGCGTTGATCTTCGGCCGGTTGCGCGCAACGCATGGGGTGTTGAGGGAGTTGTGCAAGAGATGGCGATGACCCGGGTCCTGGTACTCGATGGCGAGCGTGTAGGGCTGCCTCGAAGAACGGGCGAAGGAGCTCTGAAGCGATTTGACGACGTCTACGCCCTAGCGACATACAAAAAGCTTGCTCCCGCTTGCGAGGCGCCGGCGAATGAGCAAGAAGTGCGTAAGTACTTCGACGCACATCCTCAGGCGTTTGAAGTTCCCGCCCAAGCACGCGTAGAGCGCATCATCTTGCCGATGAACGCGCAGATCGGCGGGGGGTCAGCCATGGCTTGGCTTCAGGATCAAGCGCAAGCCATCATCCAAGGAAAACGTCCGTTTGGATTGGTTGCGTTGCGCGCCAAGAATGACTATTCGCTGGACGCACAGGGAGACCTCGGCTGGATTACCCTGGATGGCGACCACCTAATCATGCGTGCTTTGAAGACTGTCAAAGCAGGGGAATTGCTCGGACCTGTGCAGGACGACGACTTTGTCTATCTTTTTTCAGTGGTGCAAAAGCGCGAAGCTCGCCAGCTGACCTGGGAGGAAGCCAAATCGTTTGCGTCCACCCGAGCCGTCAGCCACTGCCGCGAAGAAGCCAAAAACAATGTACGCAACGATGTGTTTAAACGTTACGGCGTCGAAATCGACCGCGCGGCAATCCGCGAGATGGTAGCCAGGGCTAACAGTGCGGCCCTAAGCAAGTCTGAGGCACAAAACGAAGGGTCGGGGGCCAAGTAGCGACGCCGGCGGGCTCGATGGGTGATGCAGGCGACTTTGTTAGACTCCAAGGCTCGCCTTTTTCCAGGACTTGCTGTTGCATCGCATGGCTGATATTCGAGCGTCTGTATTAATACCAGTCAAAAATGGCGGAGCTTTCCTTGGCGATGTGCTCCAGGCGGTCCTCGCGCAGCAAGCGCCTTGGCCTTTTGAGGTGATTGTGGTGGACTCCGGTTCCTCCGATGGATCTGTGGAGCTCGCCCGAGGTTACGGCGTGCGTGTGGAAGTTATTCCTCCCGCTGAGTTTGGCCATGGCCGTACCCGCAATCTGCTGGCGTCCATGGCGTCGGGGGAGTTTTTGGTATTCATCACACAAGACGCGCGCCCTGCCGGCCCGCACTGGCTCGCGCACATGGTCCAGGGTTGCGATTCCGAGCCTGGGGTGGCTGGCGCGTTTGGTCCGCACCGTGCACATCCTGAAGCGCGGCACGTCACACACTGCGAACTCAACCAGCACTTCGCCGGCTTTGGCGACAAGCTGTCGGTGGTGCGTCTGGAAGACCGCACCCGTTTCGCCGAAGATCCTGGCTACCGGCAGTGGCTGCATTTTTTTTCCAGCAACAATGCATGCATTCGTCGCTCGGTGTGGGAGAAACTTCCCTTGCCCGATGTCGCATTTGCAGAAGATCAGACCTGGGCGCTACGTGCGATTGAGGCAGGGTATGCCAAGGCGTTTGTTCCGGATGCCGTGGTCTATCACTCGCATGACTTCGGCGTATGGGAAACCCTGCAACGAAATTTCGACGAGGCGCGATCGTTCAATCTGTACTTTGGGTACCGGATCCAGGCTAGCTCGATGCGGGCGTTGAGGTCTGCCGTGCACTTGGCTAAGCGCGACCTTGCGTGGTTGCGCGAAGGTGGTTTGAGCGGCTGGCGCTTGTTCAAGAACGCGGGTTACATGGCCTGCATCGAACTCGCCCGGGTGGTAGGCCAATACCTGGGAACCCGCCACGACCGTCTCCCCGCGTGGCTGCTGGGCTCGGTGTCGCGCGACGAAAAACTGCAGCGCGCCGGAACCGCCTGATCATGACGCTCGACATCAAAAAGAAGATCTGGAGAGTGCGCGAGATGGTTCGCAAGGAGGGCGTAGTGCCCGCACTGCGCGCTGTGATCCGCCGTTTGCGTCAGGGGCCTGCGCGATATGTCGACGTATTTCGGCACTACGGTTTTGCGCTGCCCCACACGCTGCCCGCGCTACCGGGTGAAGCGCGCACTAAAACGCTGCTTTGGTTCATCCCCGACTTCAATGTGGGTTCGGGCGGACATCTGAACATCTTTCGCACGATCTGGCATCTGGAGCAAATGGGCTACACATCCACGATCGTGATTGGCAAGCCGGTCATGCATCAAAACCCTGACCAAGCCCGCAACGCCATACGGGAGCATTTCTTCCCTTTGCAGGCTCAGGTTCTGTTGGGGTTTGACGGGCTTCCGCCTTGTGAATTCGCCTTGGCCACAGGTTGGGACACCGCTTACTCGGTGCGTGCGTTCACCGGAGCGCAGCACAAGCTGTATTTCGTGCAGGACTACGAGCCGCATTTTTACCCCGTGGGTTCTGAATCGATGCTGGCGGAAAACACCTACCGTTTTGGCTTTTTTGGAATCACTGCTGGGGGCTGGTTGGCTGACAAGTTGGCGAGTGAATACGGCATGACCACGCATCCGGTAGGTTTTGGCGTGGAGTTGGAGCGTTATCGACGCCTTCCACGCCGCGAGCCAGAAATCCGACGCGTTTTCTTCTACGCGCGGCCTCCAACGCCGCGCCGCGCATTTGAAATCGGGCTGCTGGTGCTCAATTTAGTGTGGGAGCGGCTGCCCGATGTGCAGTTCGTGCTCGCGGGCTGGGATACGGCTGGGTACCACATTCCTTTTCCCCACCTCGGCTGCGGTACGTTGGCGTTGGATGACTTGCCTGACCTCTATAGCCAATGCGATGCAGCCCTGGTGTTGTCGCTCACCAATGCATCCTTGTTGCCTCTGGAGTTGATGGCCAGTGGGTGCGCCGTCGTGTCGAACCGCGGACCCAATGTGGAGTGGTTGCTCAACGACGAAGTCGTTACCCTTGCAGATTCGTCGCCCGAGGCTCTCGCGGATGCACTGTGTTCCTTGCTGCAGGACAACGAACGCCGTCAACGCATCAGCGAAAAGGCAGAAGCATTCGCGCGGGCTCAAACCTGGGAGACAGTCGCCCTGGACTTCGAAACGGGTCTCTTGCGCGCTCGCGCGCAGGCACCGCGGGGCCACGTCTGATGCGCTGCGCGATTCTCGGAGGCGCCGGATTTCTGGGGCGGCATATCGGCCGCGCGATGGCGGCGAACGGCATGGAAGTCTGGTCGATCGATCGGATGCTTCCAGCGCCCGGCGCGGCTCCATGGCTTGCTGGCGAACTCCAGGCCGACTGCTTCGATCTGGCGTCTTGGTGGGACAACATGGGCGAAGCGGATGTCGTCGTGCATCTGGCGTCATCAACAGTTCCTGCCACGGCGAGTGAAGATCCGGTCGGGGATGCTCAAACAAACCTGGTCGGCACGCTTCGGTTGGTTCAAGCATTGCGCCTACGTCAAGCGCGCCCTCGGCTGCTCTTCGCATCATCCGGCGGCGCGGTGTACGGGCGCCCGAGTTATGTTCCGCTCAACGAAGACCATCCGACGATGCCGATGGGCGCCTACGGCGCGACGAAGCTGGCCATTGAACACCACCTTCGCATTGAAGAGGCACAGTTCGGACTGCCTTGCCGAATCCTGCGCTTGAGCAATCCGTATGGCGAGTGGCAGCAGCCCCATGGCGTGCAGGGAGTGATCGCGGTATTTGCGCACCGTGCCCTACAAGGCCTGCCAGTTGATGTCTGGGGTGATGGCTCGGTAGTCCGCGACTTCGTGTACGCCACCGATGTTGGAAGAGCCTTCTTGGCCGCATCGCAGCACCAGGGAGAAGCGCGCATTTTCAACATCGGCGGCGGCACAGGGCACAGCGTCAACGACATCATTCGCACGCTCGAAGGGTTGCTCGGCAAAACTGTGGAAAAGCGCGTGCACCCGGCCCGTCCCTTTGATCCTCCCGTGAATGTGCTTGATATACGACTTGCACAGGAAGAATTGCACTGGAAACCCGAGATGAGTTTTGAAGAGGGTGTAGCCATGACAGTGCACTGGCTACGTACGACACCATGACAAACTCGCCAACACGCTCGGCCTCCGTTTCATCCGCCGCACCACGGACCGCGCGGCAGTTGTGGGTCTTGTGGCGCTACTGGATGGTGCGAGAGTTTAAAACCCGTTATGCCGGATCGGTGCTGGGTTTTGCCTGGGCTTTCGTCCAGCCGCTGGCTTCGCTAGCAATCTTCTATGTGCTGTTCGGGCTGGTGCTGGCAGTTCGCGTGCCTGGACTAGATGTGGATAACGGCTACTTGCTGCATTTGCTGGCGGGCTTGGCAGTATGGCTTCCTTTCACCGATGCGGTGGGACGTGGCGTGGGGTCGCTGGCAGCGTATGAAGACTTCCTGCGCAAGCAGCCGATGCCCGCAGAAATCCTCCCGGCCGTATCGGTCGGCGGAAGCCTACTCGTACTGGCTATCGGCTATGGGCTGCTGCTCGTGTTGTCCGTCAGCAATGGGTTGGGGCTGCATGCTTCTCTCGCTTGGTTGCCATTGCTGGTGATGGCCCAGATTGCCTTGACCTACGGGCTGACGCTGTTGTTGAGCATGGCGCACTTCTTGTGGCGCGATGTGGGTTCCATGGTGGCCTTTGGGCTGCAGTTATGGTTCTATCTCACTCCCATTGTCTATCCGCTGTCGCAGGTGCCTGAAAAGTTTCATGGCTGGTTCCTTTTCAATCCGCTGGCCTGCCTTGTGTTGATGGTTCAGGCAACGGTGCTGCACATGCCTGTACCGCCCGGGACGCCGATGGCATTGGCGGTTTGGGTTGTGCTGCTGGCCGGCGGTGGTTGGTGGTTCTTCCGCTCAATGAAGCCTGCTTTGGGCGAGGCGCTGTAAGCATGGCAATTCGCTTTCAAGGTATCGAAAAAACCTACATGGTCTATTCCCGCCCTCAGGACCGCCTTTGGGAGTGGGTGATGCGCTCGCAGCGGCACCGGGTGCATGTAGCGCTTACAGGCGTGGACTTTGAGGTCCAGGCGGGAGAGACCTTCGGGCTGATTGGCGAAAACGGCGCGGGCAAGAGCACCCTGCTGAAGATCGCAGCTGGCACCATCCGTCCCACACATGGGCAGGTCACGCAGCAGGGGCGCGTTGCTGCGCTGCTTGAGCTGGGAGCCGGATTCCACCCGGAGGAGTCTGGATACGACAACATTCGTTTCATGGCCGCGCTGCATGGTCTTGAGGGCGCTCCAATGGAGGAATTCGTTCACCATGCGGCTGCGTTTTCCGAGCTGACACAGGAAACACTCGAGCGACCGGTCAAGACCTACTCGTCCGGAATGTTCATGCGGCTGGCGTTCGCAGCCGCCACGGCTATTGACCCTGATGTTCTGATCGTCGATGAGGCACTCTCGGTGGGCGACTTGCACTTTCAGAAGAAGAGTTTGAACCGCATCTTGGAACTTCGCGAGCGTGGTGCGACCATTCTGTTCTGCTCACACAATCTGTACCAGGTGCGCAGCCTTTGCCAGCGTGCTGCCTGGATACATGGCGGGCGTATACAGGCGATTGGCGCGACCGAAGACGTCGTGACGGCCTATGAGTCCCACGAGCGACGCCGGTATGCCCATTTGAAGGTCGAGGCCGCTGCGCCCGCCGGCAATGGGTCGGAGACGAAGCCAGCAACGGAGGTCTCAGGCGCGCCTCTGGTGAAAATAGGTGGGCTTACCATCGAAACTGGCGACGGGATCAACCCCGCGCAGGTGGACTCTTTTCAGGACCTCTCCGTGGAGATCGTGGTCGAGTCATACGCCGATGCGCCATTCCACGTGCTGTTTGCCATTGTCCGCCCGGATAAGGACAACGTCTTTGGCACCAGTACGCAGTTTCGTGCCGGCGGCAAACCGTTGCAGGGCATGGGTACGCACCGCATTCGAATGCGTTTCCCAAAATTAGCTCTCCTGTCCGGAGAGTACCTCTGGAGCCTTTACGTCCTCGACGATTCAGGCATTCAGGTACTGGACATGGCCGAGCTCATCCAGCCGTTCACAGTGCTGAATCAGCAACACCGCGAGTTTGGAGTCTCGTGGCTTGACCATGAGTGGGTGCTGGTGGAATGACGCTTGCATGGTCTCGGGACCAGTCATTCCCGCTTATCGCACGGATCCCCACGACACTACCTTGGAGGCTGGCGAAGTACATCGGACGCGAGTCGGCAGCGGCGCGCGAACCAGTGCTGCGCTGGCTGGAGGCTTTGTTCGCCCGGGTCTTTCCTGGCCAATCGGAGCTTCAGCATGCCCAGTGGGCAAAAGCACACCTTGCCATGCTGGCCCAGGAGATGGTGGATGCGATGGCGTTCGATCGTATGGGATCTACTGGGGGGCCGCGTGTTGACGTGCAGGGTGTGGAGCACGCACGCAGACTGCTCAGTGATGGACAGGGGTTTATCCTGGTGCTCAACCACTTCGATCGTTTGCTCACTGCACCGGTGGCGCTGGCGCGCGCCGGAATTCCCACCAACGTTCTGACCATGCCCGTACTGGACAACCAGGAACTAGCAGCGTCGCAACGTCGGTTTCTGCTGCGCAAGATCCAGGGCTACACCAGTGTTACCGGGGGCAAATGGCACACTACCAGCGAAGGTCTTCGGGTGGTGCATGAAAGCCTGAGAGCAGGTCAAGGTTGGGTGATTCTGGCCGATGCGTGGCGGCCAGAGTTCAGCCGATTGCGTTCGCATTCCTTCCTGGGAGGGTGCCTGCATCTCCCGACGGGGATCGAGCGTCTCGCCCAGTCCACTGGTGTACCGATGCTGCAGGCAGTGACCTGCTCGCGTAATCCGACACATCTTGAGGTGGTGGTTGAGCGGTTGCCGCAAAATCCGCACCAGGCCATTGATGCTGTGGTGCAGACCCTCGAAAGAGATGTTGTAAGACGCCCCTGGGCCTGGTGGCAGTGGGGTCTGTGGGATCAGATGTGGACGCGAGAAAAAAAGGCCGAGGGGAATCCATGACCAACAACATCGAACGCTACGACTATGCATTCGAGCCCGATGGCGATGCTTGGGCCGCACGGCTGCTGCGCCGCGTGCCGCTGGACTGCAGCTCCGTACTGGAATTGGGCCCCGGTCCGGGCGCCATGACCCGGGTTCTGTTGGCCCGGGGCCACAAAGTGACCGTGGTGGAGAATGACCCTGAGGCCCTGAAGGTGCTTGAGTCGCTGGGAGCAGAGGTGATCGCCGGTAATCTTGATGGTACGGACTGGCTGGAAGCAATTGCCGGGCGACGTTTCGACGCCATACTGGCGTGCGATCTGCTCGAGCATCTTCGTAACCCTGAGGATTTGTTGCGGCGACTCGATGCGCTCCTCGCACCGATGGGCCGGCTTGTGATCTCGGTGCCCAACATTGCCTATGCCGGTGTCGTGGCCGCAATGCGTCATGGAATCTTCGATTACTCCGAAAAAGGGCAACTGGACAGAACCCATGTCCGGTTCTTTACCAAGCGGAGTATCGAGAAGGTGCTTCTGGAATGTTCCTGGTCGCCCAGGGCTTGGGAAGCCAACCGCGTGCCAGTCGAGCACAGTGAATTTGCTTGGTATTGGAGTGCTTTGTCCGGCGACCTTCGCCAGGCCATGCTGGCAGGCTGGCAGGATTTCGACGTCTACCAATGGATGGTCGTTGTCACTCCCACGGTGGATGCATCTGCCTGGGAGGTGCGAGATTTGCGCAATGCGGCGGAAAAGCTTCAGAGCGAGCTGCAGGCGCTCACTGTCGTACATCAGGGAGAGCGCGCTTCACTGCTGGAGCACCAAAAGGCTTTTTCCGAGGCCAAGGACATCATTGGCAAGATGCAGTCGGAAATCAAGGAATTGCGTGCAGAGATTGACGTGGTGCGCGCTGAAAAGAGCGCGGTAGAGGTCGAAATGGCCACAAGGCTGCGTGAGCAGCAGATCCAGGCGAGTCGACTCTCCCAGCGCCTGCGCAGGCTTTTGGGTCGTGGCTGACGGCAAGCGGTGGTAGCGTCGACATGTTGCTAGGAGTTCCCGACATCACATGTTCGCACCTGGGCGTTGACGTACTAGGCGCTGAGTGCCGTGTTGATCCCACGGTCTCTGTGATGCGCTTTGGACAGCGCGGCGACGTGCTGCGTCTGGCAGATGGCGTCAGCATCTATGCGAATACCCGCCTGGTGCTGGGTGACGTGGTTGCGGATCCCTGTGTCGGAATCTCCATTGGAGCCAGAACCATTGTGAATGTGGGCGCGTATCTGTCGGGCGAGGGCGGGCTTGAGATTGGCGAAGACGTACTCATTGGCCCCCACGCAAAGCTACTTTCAGCCGGTCATGCCATCGATGAGGGGGACGCAGTCATCGCGCGCAATCGCATCACACGTGCCAGAATTTTCGTCGGAGATGGAGCCTGGATCGGTGCAGGTGCCATCGTCTTAGAAGGGGTGAGTATCGGTCGGGGTGCGGTGGTTGCCGCGGGGGCGGTGGTTCGTCAGGACGTTCCTCCTGGCATGGTGGCGGCGGGAATGCCGGCGCGGTTGATCCGTGCGAGGCGCGGCGAGGCTTGGCCTTCCAGTCCTGCGCCGTCCAGTAGGCCGAAATGGCTCCAGTCTGTTTTCAAGTTGGTGCGGCGATGAGTGCGAATTGCAAACTCATGATTTCAGAGATCCTTGGCAGGAGGGCTGTGACCGGGGGATTCGCGTTCGGCGTGGTCTTGCGCTGCCTGATGCTGCTGGTTGCAGGCCTGTGGGCTGGATCGCCACCGACTGCCTCCGCCGAGGAGGTGTGGCAGTTTGTGGATGGCGAGGGTGTAGTGCATATGGGTAACGTGGCGCCGCCTGCGTCACGAGGTGTAACATGGCTGAGCCGCACGACCGCTGTTCCATTGAACAGGTCTAGTAAGAAGGCCCGTGAGATGTCTGATCTGCGCTACCCGGGATATGACGCTGCCAAACCCCATCTTGAGGCAGCGGCGCTCTCCTATTCACTGGATCCGGCACTGGTCATCGCCGTTGCGGCGGCAGAGTCTGCTTTCAATGACAAGGCCGTGTCGCGCAAAGGTGCCTTGGGATTGATGCAGGTAATGCCCGCCACTGCTGAGCGGTATGGCGTCGTGACTCGGCCGTCGTCTGGAGGGGAGCACGCTGTCATGGAGCCCAAGGTCAATGCGCAAGTTGGCAGCCGCTATCTGGCAGACCTGCTGCGCATGTTCGATGGCGATCACGAACTGGCGCTCGCAGCTTACAACGCGGGGGAAGGAGCGGTTATCAAGTACGGCCGACAAATTCCACCCTATCCGGAGACTCAGCAATATGTCGCGAAAGTCATGCGGATCTATCGCAGCTTGGTGAGATGAATGGCGAGCATGCCCATCCAAAATCGTTCCATGGCCTGTGATTGCGCGGCTGAGTTGCTTGTTGCGGCAGGGTTGAACTTGCCGCGTGCAAATTGGCAGGCGAACTGCCGAATGGTTTCGGAGCCAACGGGCCGCCCATGATTTGGTTATCGGTCGTCGCCTTTGTCGCTGCCGCATTGGCAGCGGGTTACATCGTGCGCTGGATGCGAAGTCACGCTTCCATGTACGGCAGCGGCATGCCGCAACGATTCCATCTGGGAGATATCCCGCGCCTGGGCGGCGCGGCGTTGCTCGTGGGGATTGGCTGTAGTTGGGGGCTGGGGGTCCTGCAATCCCTGCAGTGGGGGGACCCCGGGTCGTTGAGACTGGGGGCGTGGGTGGGTGGCTGGATGGTGGTGCTGCTGCCAGCCTCTCTGGGCGGCATCGCGGAGGATATGACGCAGAGACTCTCTGTGCGGTACCGGCTTGCACTGACAGGCGCTTCTGGTGTGCTGGCTGTACTGTTGTTGAACCTAAGCCTTCCGCGAACGGGTTGGCAGTGGCTGGATGGCTGGCTGGAACTTGCGCCTTGGCTTGGGATTGCCATTGTTGTACTGGCCGTCGCCGGTTTGCCCCATGCTTTCAACATCATTGATGGATACAACGGGCTGGCAGGAATGGTCGCCCTGATCGTATGTCTGGCGCTGGCGCATGTGGCCTTGCAAGTCGGAGACCGTGCATTGGCCGCTCTGCTGGTATCAACGGCGGCAGCAACAGCCGGATTTCTGATCTGGAATTATCCACGAGGCATGCTGTTTGCCGGCGATGGCGGAGCGTATGTGTGGGGCGTGGTGATTGCGTTGGCCAGCATCTCGCTTGTGCAGCGCAATGCAGATGTGTCGCCCTGGTTTCCCATGCTGCTGCTGATCTACCCGGTGTGGGAGACCATTTTTTCCATTTACCGCAAGGCTGTGCGAGGCGTGTCGCCTGGGGTCGCCGATGCGCTGCACTTCCACCAGCTCATCTATCGGCGCATCGTGCGCGGTGTGTTTCACGATGACGAGTCCCGGCGCGTGTTGATGCGCAATAACCGCACTTCGCCCTACCTTTGGGGCTTCACGTTGCTCACCGTCGTCCCGGCGGTGCTCTTCTGGAGCAACACCCCTTTGCTGATGGCATTTTGTGCGCTGTTCGTGATCAGCTATGTGATGGCCTATTTCGCGATTGTTCGCTTCAAGGTTCCGAGCTGGCTGCGGCGCTGAGCCGTGCTTGGGCGGTCGCCGCATCACTGCTGCGAATGCGGCACAATTTGCGCATTCAATTCTTCTCCCGTGGCCGCCTCCATGACCGACCTTCTTTCGATTGCCCCGCGCGACAAGGCAGAAATTCTCGCCCAGGCGCTGCCTTACATCCGCAAGTTTCATGGCAAGACCATTGTCATCAAGTACGGTGGTAACGCGATGACTGACCCGGCTTTGCAAGCCGACTTCGCAGAGGACGTGGTGTTGCTCAAGCTGGTGGGTATGAACCCGGTCGTGGTACATGGCGGCGGCCCGCAGATCGAGACGGCGCTCAACCGTCTGGGCAAGAAGGGTCAGTTCATCCAAGGTATGCGGGTAACCGACGCCGAAACCATGGAGGTTGTGGAATGGGTGCTGGCCGGAGAGGTCCAGCAGGACATCGTGGGCCTGATCAACCAGGCTGGTGGCAAGGCCGTGGGCCTCACCGGACGTGACGGCGGAATGATCCGGGCGCGCAAACTCAAGATGCTGGACAACAAGGATCCCAGCCTGGAACACGACGTGGGCCAGGTGGGTGACATTGTTTCCATCGACCCGAGTGTCGTGAAGGCCCTTCAGGATGACGCATTCATTCCGGTGATCAGTCCAATCGGGTTTGGCGAAAATAACGAGAGCTACAACATCAACGCCGATGTGGTGGCGAGCAAGCTGGCCGAAGTGCTCAACGCCGAAAAGCTCATGCTTCTGACCAACACGCCAGGGGTATTGGACAAGGCCGGCAATCTGCTGACCGACCTGACCGCCCGTCGCATTGACGAGCTGTTCGCGGATGGCACCATCTCTGGCGGCATGCTGCCCAAGATCGCCGGAGCGCTCGATGCGGCCAAGGCTGGCGTCAATGCGGTGCACATCATCGACGGCCGGGTGCCCCACGCGATGCTGCTGGAGATCCTGACGGAGCAGGCCTACGGCACCATGATCCGTTCGCACTGACGGAATTAGGCTGAGCCTGCAAGGTCCATGGCCGGCCTACGGACCCCATCTTGGAGCTTTCACACCATGGCTACTGCGTACTGTCTGACTGATGGTTGGCTGCGAGGCCTCGCTTCGCCTGTGCGGGCGAAGACAGGTGTTGGAGAGCCTTGCGGGGGTGATCTCGCGCAGGAGGCAGCATGAGACTTCTGTTGGTCGAAGACGACCTGATGGTGGCCAGCGGTATCAAGCTGGGTTTGACGGATGCCGGTTATGCCGTGGACTGGGTGGGCAATGGGGAGCGCGCCGAAGAGGTGCTGCGCGCAGAGGCGTTTGACGCAGCCATTATCGATATCGGACTGCCTGGCATGGATGGGCTTGAACTCACGCGCCGCCTGCGCCGCCCGCAGATGGCAAGCCCGGCAATGCCTGTACTGATCCTCACAGCCCGCGATGCCCTGCATGACCGCGTTCAGGGGCTCGATCTGGGCGCAGACGACTACATGGTCAAGCCGTTCGAATTGCCCGAACTTCTGGCGCGCCTGCGTGCGCTGCTGCGCCGGTCGCAGGCCGCTACGTCAGCAGTGCTGAGTTTTGGTCCGCTGGAGCTGGACACCGCCGGGCGCCGTGCCAGCATCCGTACGGTCGATGGCGAGCATGTGATTGAGCTCGGTCCGCGTGAGTGGACGGTCCTGGAGTACCTGCTCATCAACGCCCCCAAACCAGCCAGCAAGGACAAGCTGTTGCAGGCACTTACCGGATGGGACAAGGAAATCACGCCCAATGCGGTGGAGGTCTACGTTTCGCGCCTTCGCGGCAAGCTCGAGCCGTACGGTGTTGCCCTCCGGTCAATCCGCGGTTTCGGTTACAGGCTTGAGTTGCAGGGCGCATGACGCCCCTCTTGGCGCCCCTGCTGGAGGGCTTCTGCGATGGCCGCCGGGCCTGACGCTCCCCAGCGTCCGGGTCTGCTGGCGATGACATCAGACCTGCGCAACCGCCTGCTGCTACTGCTGGTGCTCCCGCTGTGTGCGCTGGCGACGGTGGGCGTCTGGCTGGATTATCGCTCGGCTGATGAAGCGGCAAGCCAGCACGACCAGCGATTGGTGCGCTTGCTCCCGGCTCTGGCCGACTCGGTACTTGCGCCACCCATTCGTGAAAATGAGCCTCCGTTGCTGCTGCTCGCTCCTCCCATCGAGGATTTTTTGCGCCAGCACCCGGGGTTCTCTGGTTTCAGCGTGCGCGACCCCAAGGGGCGATTGCTGCTGGGCGACGCCTGGGTGCATGAGGCCGTACCGACCACCAATGCCCCGGAGTTCCACAGCGTGGAGTTCGGCGGCGTGACCTACCGTGTGGCCGTGCAGCGTGGCCGCACCGGCGCGGGCGAGCTGGTGGTTGCGCTGGCGGACGGTTCGGATCCGCGCCAGCAGTGGGCGCAGCAGCTCCTGATGCGCGTGCTGCTTCCCAATCTCGTGCTGGTCATGGCAGCGGGGCTGGCCATTCATTGGGCCGTACGCCGTGCGTTCAAGCCTTTGGTCGACCTGGCGGATGCGGTGGAGCACCGCTCGCCCCGCGATCTGAGCCCCATCGACGAGGCGTCGTCACCCACCGAGGTCAGGCCACTCGTCCACTCTCTCAATCGGCTGTTTGCCCTGGTCAACGCACAGGCAGAGGGCCAGCGGCGATTCGTGGCCGACGCAGCGCACCAGTTGCGCACGCCCTTGGCGGGCTTGCAGGCCCAGGTGGAGGCCTGGGCGATGATGGCCAAAGCCTCCGTCCCCGACCGTAGCGCCGCGACCGGTCAACCAGACGGACGTTTTCCGGTGCCCGATGCGAGGCCCCAAGGGGCAATCATGCTGAGCGCAGACCAGATCGAGAAGCTGCGTAACGCCACCCGGCGAACGTCGCAGCTCGCACACCAGTTGCTGGCTCTGTCGCGTGCAGATGCACGAAGCCTCGATGCGCAGCCCTCCCAGCGCGTGGACCTCAAGGATCTGTGCGAAACCCTGCTCGAGACGTTCCTTGATGCAGCCACAGGCAAGGGTCTGGACCTGGGGTTGGAGGTCGAACCTGTGCACGTCACCGGCCATGGTTGGCTGGTGCGCGAGCTGCTGTCCAATCTGGTTGACAACGCCATCAAGTACACGCCCGCGGGCGGCGTCGTCACGATCCGCTGCGGTACCCGTGCGGGTCGCTCCGGGCCCGCGCGGGTGTTTCTTGAAGTGGAAGACGATGGCCCGGGCGTGCCTCCAGCCGAGCGGTCGCGCGTGATGCAACGGTTTTACCGGGTGCCAGGTACCGTGGGTGAGGGGACAGGGCTCGGCCTTGCCATTGCCGACGAGATTGCGCGTGTCCATCGTGCCACGCTCACCCTGGGCACGGGGCCTGAAGAACGCGGGTTGCGGATCACCGTTATCTTTCCGTTCTGACCCATCTGTATCGCCACCGCTGCGCGATCTGGGGCCGGGGGGGCTGTGCGAGAATCATTTGCACACAGCACTTACGCACGCTTTTGCAGGCGCCCATGCTCATCGCATCCCACGTTCGCACTCCATCGCACTGCCCGCATGTCCGACACACTGCCTGTCACTGACCCTGCCGCTGGCGCAGGCGCTTCTGCGCCCGGCGACACGCTGGCCGCTGTCCGCAAGCGCCCCAAGCCCGGCGAGCGGCGCGAGCAGATATTGCAGGCGCTGGCTGCGATGCTGGAGCAGCCGGGTGCAGAGCGCATCACCACTGCGGCGCTGGCCGCACGGCTGTCGGTGAGCGAGGCCGCGCTGTACCGCCACTTTGCCAGCAAGGCCCAGATGTTCGAAGGCCTCATCGACTTCATCGAGCACACGGTTTTTTCGCTGGTGCAGCAGATCACCGGACGCGAGTTGCCAGACCTGGCCGCACGCCGGTCGGCCGAAGAGGGAGCCCGCGAGGCATCGCGCGTGGTGGCGCTGGTGCTTCAGTTTGGCGAGCGCAACCCCGGCATGGTGCGCGTGATGGTGGGCGATGCACTGGTGTTCGAGCACGAGCGCCTGCAGCAGCGCATGAACCAGTTTTTTGACCGCATCGAGTCCACACTGCGCCAATGCCTGCGGCCGGTGACGGCGCAGTCGGGTACGCCCACGGTGGATGCCCAGGTGGCGGCCAGCGTGCTCACGGCGTTTGCGGTGGGGCGTCTGCAGCGCTACGCGCGCTCGGGCTTTCGCCGCCTGCCGACCGAACACCTCGACGCCAGCCTGGCACGCCTGCTGTAGCGGGCCATCGTGCGCGGCGCCGCGCCCGAGGTGCAGGCCCTCCGGAGGTTGCCGGTTGTGGCACTGCAACGCACAGGCTGGGTGGTGCTCCCTATTTTTTGAATGGGTTTTGGTCGCAGCGCGAATCTGTTGCAGAATAGAACGAACGTTCGTTTTTATTTGTGCACATGCCCGCTTCCTCCGAATCCCCGGTCACCCGCATCCCGCGATCCCGCAGCGGAACCGGCCGCGCCCTGCAAAAGGGCCAGCAGACCAAGGCCGCCATTGTCGAGGCAGCGCTCGGCCTGGCCACCCACATCGGACTTGAGGGTCTGTCCATCGGCGCCTTGGCCGATGTCACCGGCATGAGCAAGTCGGGCGTTTTTGCGCATTTTGGATCGCGTGAAGAGCTCCAGATTTCGGTCATCCGCGAATACCACACACGCTTCGAGCAGGAAGTCTTCTACCCTGCCATGTCCGCCGCACGGGGCCTGCCGCGCCTGCATGCGCTGTTTGACAACTGGATGAAGCGCACATCCATCGAAATCGACTCCGGTTGCATCTACATCAGCGGCGCGGTCGAGTTTGACGACCGTACCGGCCCTGTGCGCGATGCGCTGGCCAGCTCGGTCATGACCTGGCATGGCGCCATGCGCCGCGCCATCGAGCAGTGCAAGGAGATCGGTGAGATCCAGCCGGATGTGGATGCAGAGCAGATGCTGTTCGAGATCCATGGCCTGATCCTGGCGCTGCACTACGAAGCCCGTTTCCTGCGCAACCCGGGGTCGCTGTCGCGCGCCGTGACCGGCTTTCACAACATCCTGTCGCGCTACGGCGCGCCTGCGATGACCGCTCCCGCACCCGTCGCCCGTGCCGCTGCGGCCGGGCGCCGCAAAGTTTCCACCCAAACCACCCCATCCAAGGAGTAAACCCATGCCTACCTACACGCCGCCCCTGCGCGACATGCAATTCGTCATGCACGAAGTGCTCAAGGTCAGTGATGAATTCAAGGCGATGCCATCCCACGCCGAAGTGGATGTGGACACCATCAACGCCGTGATCGAAGAGGCCGGCAAGTTTGCTGCCGAAGTCGCGTTCCCGCTCAACATCAGCGGCGACACCGAAGGCTGCGTGTTGAACAAGACCACGCACGAAGTGAAGACCCCCACTGGCTTCAAGGACGCCTATGCCAAGTACGTCGAGGGTGGCTGGGCTGCACTGAGCTGCGACCCCACCTATGGCGGCCAGGGCCTGCCCTTCGTGCTGAACCAGTGCCTGTACGAGATGCTCAACTCGGCCAACCAGGCCTGGACGATGTACCCCGGCCTGTCGCACGGCGCCTACGAAGCCCTGCACGCCCACGGCACCGACGCCCAGAAGGCCCTGTACCTGCCCAAGCTGACCAGCGGCGAATGGACCGGCACCATGTGCCTGACCGAACCCCACTGCGGGACCGACCTGGGCCTGATGCGCACCAAGGCCGAGCCTCTGCCTGACGGCACCTACAAGATCACCGGCAACAAGATCTTCATCAGCGCCGGTGAGCACGACATGGCCGCCAACATCGTCCACCTGGTGCTGGCCCGCCTGCCCGATGCGCCCAAGGGCAGCAAGGGCATCAGCCTGTTTGTGGTGCCCAAGTTCCATGTGAACGCCGACGGCTCGCTGGGCGAGCGCAACCCGATCTTCTGCACGGGCCTGGAGCACAAGATGGGCATCCACGGCAACGCCACCGCGCAGATCGCGCTGGACGGCGCCATCGGCACCATGGTGGGCCAGCCCAACAAGGGCTTGGCTGCCATGTTTGTGATGATGAATGCCGCCCGTCTGGGCGTGGGCAACCAGTCGCTGGGCCTGACCGAAGTGGCTTACCAGAACGCCCTGGCCTACGCCAAGGACCGCATCCAGTCGCGCAGCCTGTCGGGCACCAAGGCCAAGGACAAGGACGCCGATCCCATCATCGTGCACCCCGATGTGCGCAAGATGCTGCTCACCGCCAAGGCCTATGCCGAAGGTGGCCGCGCGCTGCAGATCTTCTGCACGCTGCTGCTGGACAAGGTGCACAGCCACCCCGATGAAAAGGTGCGCAAGGATTCCGAAGAACTCGTGGCCCTGCTGACTCCCATCGTCAAGGCCTTCATCACCGACAACGGCCACATCAGCACCAACGCGTGCATGCAGGTCTTCGGCGGCCACGGCTTCATCAAGGAATGGGGCATGGAGCAGTACGTGCGGGACAACCGCATCAACATGATCTACGAAGGCACCAACACCATCCAGTCGCTGGACCTGCTGGGCCGCAAGGTGCTGGGTAACAACGGCGCCACCCTGAAAAAGCTGGGCAAGCTGATTGGCCAGCTGGTGGAAGAAGAGGGCGTGAACGAGCGCATGGCCGAGTTCATCAACCCCGTGGCCATGCTGGGCGACCAGATGACCAAGTTCACCACCGAGATCGGCTTCAAGGGCATGCAAAACCCCGACGAAGTGGGCGCTGCCGCCGTGGACTACCTGCGCGTGGCCGGCCACCTGGTGTTCGGCTACCTGTTCGCCCGCATGGCCCAGGTAGCCCTGCGCGAGATCGCTGCCGGCAACACCGATCCGTTCTACGGCGCCAAGCTGCAGACCGCACGCTTCTACTTTGCCAAGCTGTTCCCTGAAACCGCCACGCTGATGCGCACCGCCCGTGCCGGCAGCAAGGTGCTGATGGACACCGATCTGGCCCTGGCCTGATCGGTGCCGGATGCGGATTTCAAGCCTTTTTGCCAGGGAGCGCAGATGTATAAAGCGGTAGCAGCTATTGTTTTGGTAGCGGGCGCGCTGCCGGCCTGGGCGCAGATGACGCCCGAAGGCCTGTGGCGCAACATCGACGACAAGACCGGCGAGGCCAAGGCCGAGATCCGCATCCGCGATACGGGCGGCACCTTGAACGGCGCGCTGGAAAAGCGCCTGGCCAAGGATGCCAAGCCCGATGAGGTGTGCAACGAATGTACGGATGACCGCAAAGGCAAGCCCATCCTGGGCCTGGAGATCATCCGTGGCGCCAAAAAGGCCGAGGGCAAAGAAGTGTGGGAGGGCGGCAAGATTCTCGACCCCGAGAACGGCCGCAACTACACCCTGCGCATGACCCCCGTCGAGGGCGGCAAGAAGCTCGAAGTGCGCGGCTCGATCGGCCCGTTCGGCCGCACGCAAACCTGGATCCGCGTCCAGTAAACCCCATTCCCGTGGCCTTGCGCACCCCCTGCGGTGTTGCGCAACGCCCCAACCAGGAACCCAACCCATGTCCCGATTCCAAGTGAAAAAAGTCGCCGTGCTCGGTGCAGGCGTGATGGGCGCGCAGATTGCCGCCCACCTCGTCAACGTGAAGGTGCCCGTGGTGCTGTTCGACCTGCCTGCCAAGGAAGGCCCCAAGAACGGCATCGTCACCAAGGCCGTCGAAGGCCTGAAAAAGCTCAAGCCCTCTCCCCTGGGTGTGGCCGACGACGCGGCGCTGATCCAGCAGGCCAACTACGAAGAGCACATGCACCTGCTGGGCGAATGCGACCTCGTGATCGAGGCCATTGCCGAGCGCATGGACTGGAAGCTCGATCTGTACACCAAGATCGCTCCCCACGTGGCCAAGCACGCCATCCTGGCGTCCAACACCTCGGGCCTGTCGATCACCAAACTGTCTGAAGTGCTGCCTGAGAGCATCAAGCCGCGTTTCTGCGGCATCCACTTCTTCAACCCCCCGCGCTACATGACGCTGGTGGAGCTGATCAACACTCCCACCACCCAGCCCGAAGTGCTGGACCAGCTCGAAGCCTTCGTCACCAGCGGCCTGGGCAAGGGTGTGGTGCGCGCGCACGACACGCCCAACTTCGTGGCCAACCGCGTGGGCATCGCCGGCATGCTGGCCACGATGAAGGAAGTCGAGAACTTCGGCCTGACCTACGACGTGGTGGACGACCTCACGGGCAAGAAGCTGGGCCGTGCATCCAGCGGCACCTTCCGCACCGCCGACGTGGTGGGCCTGGACACCATGGCCCACGTGATCAAGACGCTGCAGGACAACCTGAGCATCGAGACGGACCCGTTCTACGAAAGCTTTGGCACGCCCGCCGTGCTGAAAAAGCTGCTGGAGCTGGGCAACCTGGGTCAGAAGACCAAGGCCGGTTTCTTCAAGAAAGTCGGCCGTGATGTGATGCGCTTCGAGCTGGAGAGCGAAGAGTACGTGCCCGCCGGTCAGAAGGCCGACGAGGTGTATGCCCGCATGCTCAAGAAGCCCGCTGCCGAGCGCCTGCGCCTGCTGCGCAACGCCGAAGGCGCGCCCGGCCAGTTCCTGTGGGCCATCCTGCGCAACAGCTTCCACTACGCTGCCGTGCACCTGGGCACCATCGCCGACAACGCCCGCGACGTGGACCAGGCGATGCGCTGGGGCTTTGGCATGAAGCAGGGCCCCTTCGAGCTGTGGCAGGAAGCCGGCTGGCTCGAAGTGGCCAAGATGATCCAGGAGGACATCGACGCTGGCAAGGCGCTGTGCAAGGCACCGCTGCCCGAGTGGGTGTTCAAGGGCCCCGTGGCCGAAGCCGGTGGCGTGCACACCGCGCAAGGTTCGTGGAGTGCATCGCAGAACAAGTTTGTGCCCCGCCGCCAGCTGCCCGTGTACGAGCGCCAGATCTTCCCCGAGGCCCTGCTGGGCGAAACCAGCCTGCCCGACTGGCGCACCGCTGGCACCACCATTGCTGAGTCGAAGGCGCTGCGCACGTGGACGCTGGACGGCCAAGTGCTCATCGCCAGCATCAAGAACAAGATGCACGCCATCAGCCCCGAAGTGATGGAAGCGCTGATGGAAGCGCTGGAACTGGCCGAGTCTGAGTACCAAGGGATGGTCATCTGGTCCGGTGACGCGCCTTTCAGCGTGGGTGCGGACCTGGAAGCCACCATGCCCGCCTTCATGGTTGGCGGCGCCCCTGCGGTGGAAAGCATCGAGCAGGAGCTGCAAAACCTGATGCTGCGCATCCGCTATGCGCAGGTGCCTGTCGTCGCAGCCATCCATGGCATGGCGCTGGGCGGTGGTTGCGAGTTGGCCGTGTACTCGGCCAAGCGCGTGGCCCACATGGAAAGCTACATCGGCCTGGTCGAAGTGGGCGTGGGCCTGGTGCCTGGCGCGGGCGGCCTGACCTACATCGCCCGCCGCGCGGCCGAGAACATGGCAGCTTCCACATCCAAGGACATCCTGCCTTTCCTGACCGAAGGCTTCACCGCCGCGGCCATGGCCAAGGTGGGTACCAGCGCTCTGGAGTCGCGCAAGCTGGGCTTCCTGCTGGACAGCGACGTGATCGTGCCCCACAAGGACGAGCTGCTGTTCGTGGCCATCAACGAAGCCAAGTCCATGGCCGCGAGCGGCTGGCGTGCACCGCACAAGCGCCTGTTCCCCGTGGCGGGCCGCAGCGGCCTGGCCACCATCAAGGCCCAGCTGGTGAACATGCGCGACGGCGGCTTCATCAGCGCCTACGACTTCAAGATCGGCGCCATGATCGCCGAGGTGGTCTGTGGTGGCGATGTGGATGCGGGCTCGATGGTGAGCGAGGAATACCTGCTCACGCTGGAGCGCAAGGTGTTCTGTCACCTGATCGCCCAGCCCAAGACGCATGAGCGCATCCTGGGCATGTTGTCCACCGGCAAGCCGGTTCGCAACTGATCCGGACGTCGATGGATAACCGGTAGACCGACATGAGCGAACACGCCCCCAACAAATTGCAGCGCTCGCTGATGCGCCTGGACGAGGCCCCCGCCTTCATGCGCGGGTTCGTGCAGAACATCATCTTGCGCCGGGCTGTGCCCTTTACCGGCACGGCCGGGGTGAAGTTCGTGTCGCTCACGCCTGAGCGGGTCGAAGTGCATCTTGCCAACGAGCACCGTGTGCAAAACCACATTGGTGGTGTGCACGCCTCGGCCATGAACCTGCTGGCTGAAACGGCCACCGGCATGGTTGTGGGCATGAACGTGCGCGACGACTGCCTGCCTCTGGCCAAGGAGCTGAGCATGGCGTTCAAGAAGCGCGCCACGGGCGGCCTCAAGGCGGTTGCCACGCTCACCGCCGAGCAGCGCGCCGCCATGTTGGCTAGCGACAAGGGCGAGGTGCAGGTGAAAGTCACCGTGACCGATGAAGCCGGTGTGGAGCCGGTCGAATGTGTATTTACGTGGGCCTGGGTTCCTTCCAGCCGCCCCCCCAAGAATTGAAGGAGTTTCACCATGGCTCAAAAGCAAGTCCAGGACGCCTACATCGTCGCCGCCACGCGCACGCCCATCGGGCGCTCGGGCCGCGGTTATTTCAAGAACACCCGCCCCGACGACCTGCTGGTCGCTGCCATCAAGAGCGCCATGCTGCAGGTGCCCACGCTGGACCCCAAGGCGATTGAAGACGCCATCATCGGCTGCTCCTTCCCCGAAGGCGAGCAGGGCATGAACATGGCCCGCATTGCCGTGGGCCTGGCGTTCGACCACCCCGTGGGCGGCGTGACCGTGAACCGCTTCTGCGCATCGGGCATCACCGCGCTGCAGATGGCCGCCGACCGCATCCGCGTGGGCGAGGCCGACGTGCTGATCGCCGGTGGCGCCGAGTCCATGAGCCTGGTGCCCATGGGCGGCAACAAGCCCTCGTTCAACGCCGAGATCTTTGCCAAGGACGAGAACGTGGGCATCGCCTACGGCATGGGCCTGACGGCAGAAAAGGTCGCCCAGCAGTGGAAGGTGAGCCGGGAAATGCAGGATGCGTTCGCCCTCGAATCGCACCTGCGTGCGATCAAGGCGCAAAAGGCCGGCGAGTTCACCGACGAAATCACGCCCTTCGAGATCGTGGAGCGTTCGCCCAACCTCGCTACCGGCGAGGTGGTGGAAAAGCGCCGCACCGTGAGCCTGGACGAAGGCCCTCGTCCTGATACGTCCCTGGAAGGCCTGGCCAAGCTCAAGCCCGTGTTTGCGGCGCGCGGCAGCGTCACGGCGGGCAACAGCTCGCAGACCAGCGATGGCGCGGGTGCGCTCATCGTGGCCAGCGAAAAGGCGGTGAAGCAGTTTGGCCTGACGCCCCTGGCGCGTTTTGTGAGCTACGCCGCGCGCGGCGTGCCGCCCGAGATCATGGGCATTGGCCCCATCGAGGCGATTCCTGCGGCCCTGCGTTATGCGGGTCTCAAGAGCGATGACATCGGCTGGTACGAGCTGAACGAGGCGTTTGCGGCCCAGTCGCTGGCGGTGATCAATACGCTGGGCCTGAACCCTGCGAACGTGAACCCGATGGGTGGCGCTATTGCCCTGGGGCACCCGCTGGGCGCCACCGGTGCTATCCGCGCCGCTACCGTGGTGCACGCTCTGCGTCGCCACAAGCTGAAGTACGGCATGGTCACGATGTGTGTAGGGACAGGACAAGGCGCCGCCGGCATCATCGAGGCGCTGTAACTGGCTACTGCGCGGCTTTCAGGCGTCGTTGGGCGGTGCTCGCAATCCTCACGTACCGCAAGTACGTTCCGGTTGCTGCGCTCCGTCCGCCTAGCCTGAAAGCCGCTCGCTACGCCCTTGAGGGCGGGGTGTGAATACACAAGGGCGGTGCAATCACATCCACCCGTTCGGGCTGAGCTTGTCGAAGCCAGGGCACTGCCCGGCAATTCGTTTTCTTTTCAAGCCGACGCAGATCGGTTTCGACACAAGGAGACAGACATGAACAAGCAAACCTTGCAGGTCAACGGGGCGGTGTCTTTGGCGCTGCGTGTCTACGAACCCGAGGGCGCGCCGCGCGCCAGCGTTGTCATCGGCGGCGCGATGGGGGTGCGGCAGTCGTATTACGAGGCCTTTGCGCTGTGGATGGCGCAGCAGGGGTTTCGGGTCACCACGTTCGACTACCGGGGCCATGGCGACTCTCTGCAGGGCGCCATGCGCGATGTGAAGGCGGATCTGTTTGATTGGGCGCAGGACTATGAGGCGGTGATTTCTGCCGCCAAGGCCGCGCTGCCTGCGCAGCCGCTGTACTTGCTGGGCCACAGCCTGGGCGCGCAATTGCCAGGGCTGCTCAAGAAGCCCGAACAGGTGGCGGGCCTGCTCAGCGTGGCCGCAGGCAGCGGCTACTGGCGCGACAACGCGCCGCAGCTCAAGCGCATCGTTCCGTATTTCTGGTGGGTGCTAGTGCCGCTGGCCACGCGGCTGTGCGGGTACTTTCCGGGGCGCACGCTCAAGAAGGTGGGCGACCTGCCTGCTGGGGTAATCCTGCAGTGGCGCCGCTGGTGCCTGCATCCAGCCTACATGGTGGGCGCCGAGGGGCCTGCGGTGGCGCAGAGTTATGGCGCGGTGCGGTTCCCGGTGCTGGCGCTGTCGATGTCCGACGACGAGCTGATGACCTTGCGTGGCACGCACAACCTGGTGAACCTGTACGCCAACACCGAGCGCCGCGTCGAGAGCATCACGCCGGCCGACCTGCAGGTGCGGCGCATCGGGCACTTCGGGTTCTTTCGCGACCAGTTCCGCCAGAGCCTGTGGCCGCGCGCAGCGGCTGCGCTGGTGGGCCTGGGGGGCGGCGTTATGCCCCACGGCGAAGTCTCCGGTACGACCGCCTGAGCGGTCGTTTCGCGGCACACTCGCAGCATGACTTCCTCTTCATCCACTTCTTCGTCTGCGTCTTCGTCTTCGTCCTCCGCTACCCACCCGCTGGACGAGGCGCTGCAACTGACGGCCTCGTCCGCTGCGACGGGCCAGTACGAAGGGCAGACCCACCCCGGCTACTGGAACATGGTGGGCCCGTTTGGCGGCATCACCGCCGCCACGCTGCTGCAGGCCGTTCTGCAACACCCCGACCGGCTGGGCGACCCACTGTCACTCACCGTCAACTATGCGGGCGCTTTGACCGCTGGTGCGTTCACGGTGCAGGCAACTCCTGTTCGCACCAATCGCTCCACCCAGCACTGGACGCTGTCGATTCTGCAGGCCGGTGCCGACGGCGCGCAGGTGGTCACCACCACGGCCACCGCCGTCACGGCCGTGCGCCGCGAGACCTGGAGCGTGGGCGATGTGCCCATGCCGCAGGTGCCCCCACCTGCAGAGCAAAAAGCCATCGTCGCCCCCTTGGGCGCTGTGGAATGGCTCAATCGCTATGAGATGCGCCCCATCGCTGGCTTCATCCCGCGCACCTGGGACGGCAGCGGCGACCACAGCCTGACGCAGCTGTGGATGCGCGACACACCACCGCGGCCGATCGACTTCGTGGCGCTGTCCGCATTGGCTGATGTGTTCTTCCCCCGTGTGTGGCTGCGCCGTGCGCGCCAGGTGCCTGCGGGCACGGTGTCGATCACCGTGTACTTCCACGCCACAGCAGAGCAGCTGCAGGCCACGGGCACGGGCTTCCTACTCGGCCAGGCGCGCGGGCAGGAATTCCGCAACGGTTTCTTTGACCAGACCGTGCAGCTGTGGAACGAGGCTGGCTCCATGCTGGCCACCAGCCATCAGATCGTTTACTACAAAGAGTAGGGCGTTGGTCTGTTGCACTGCGCCGTGCATCATTCCTCTCGTCCACATCCATCAGACCTCCGAACCTTCACTCACCACCATGACCGAAGCCACCCAAGACATCCTCGTCCACTCTGAAGCGGGCGTGACCACCATCACCTTCAACCGCGTGGACAAGAAGAACTCCATCACGCGCGACATGTACGCCGCCATGGCTGATGCGCTCGACGCCGCCAAGGCCGATGCCAGCGTGCGTGTGGTGGTGTTCCAGGGCGACGTGGCGATCTTCAGCGCGGGCAATGACATTGGCGACTTTTTGCAGCAGCCGCCCGCCACGCAGGACTCGCCCGTGTTCCGTTTCCTGCGCGGCATGGCCACCTTCCCCAAGCCCCTGATTGCCTCGGTCTGCGGCCCGGCCGTGGGCATCGGCACGACCATGCTGTTCCATTGCGACCTGGTCTATGCGGGGGACAACGCGGCGTTCTCCATGCCATTCGTCAATCTGGGCCTGTGCCCCGAGGCCGCATCCAGCCTGTTGGTGCCGCAGATGCTGGGGTACCACCGCGCTGCGGAAGCCTTGCTGCTGGGCGAGCCGTTCATGGCCGAGGCTGCATTGGAAGTGGGGCTGGTGAACCGCGTGGTGCCGCCCACCGAGTGCAATGGCGTCGCACAGGCGCAAGCGAAGAAGCTGGCTGCCAAGCCGTTGTCGTCGCTCATCGAAACCAAGCGGTTGATGAAGGGTGGGCAGCAGGCGAAGGTGCTGGAGGTGATGGCGGAAGAGGGCGAGAGCTTTGGGCGCATGCTGCGTGAGCCTGCGGCGCGGGAAGCGTTTTCGGCTTTTATGGAGAAGAGAAAGCCTGATTTCAGCGCGGTTTGATTCGCTAGTTCTGAAGTATTTTGGGCTGCTGGCGCTTGTACATAAAGCGCTGGCAGCTATTGTTTTTATAGTTCGCTCTCGTCCCATCCGTTCGGGTTGAGCCTGTCGAAGTCTTGGCGTGTTGATTTCGAAGGCATGCTTGTGTTCAGGGCGGAGGCCGGGAGTCGCCCGGCGTGCGAGTGACTTTCTTTTGCTTCGCCAAAAGAAAGTCACCAAAGAAAAGGCGACCCCCAGTCTGCGACCCCTTCGCTGGCGCTACGGGGCAAACCTGCGTCGTGTCGGTTGCGGGGTGCGCCGTGGAACTCACTGCGCTGCGGTGCAGCTTCGTTCAGACATCCACGGCGAGTCAGAGCACGAAGCACGCGCGCTGCGACGCGCGTGCCACCCCACAACCGCCCCGCCGCAGGCGCAGCCAGCAGGGGTGGGGCAGCCGAACATCCAAACAACCGAACAGCCGGACATCCATTCGGGCCATTGCTGCGCTCGGCCTGGCCTGCGCAGCGCGTGGCGCTTGCGCCCGCACGAGGGGGCCGAGCGAAGCAAAGGCCCGTGTGGATGTTCTGCTCCCCGTGCCCCTCTGGATGCGCCGAGGAGCACAGGGTTTGGCGGATCAGGGCTCGCGTGTGTTTGAGCGACGCGCAGCGGCGCGAGTTGAGCGAGACCCCGCCAAACCCGAGCACCGCAGGTTGCCCCGTAGCGTCAGCGCAGGGGACGCAGACAGTGGGGTCGCCTTTCTTTTGGGTACTTTTCTTTGGCGAAGCAAAGAAAAGTACCTCGCACGCCGGGCGACTCCCGGCTCCCGCACTCCACACGGGCATGCCATCCGCTTCCAAATAGATAGCAAATCAAGCGATAGATAACAGCGCTTCAAATCAAATAACACCCGATGGCAATCATGATGAGGCAAGCCATCTATTTTTACAAAGCACTTGCTTGCTAAAAATAAACAGTTTTGCTATCGTGCCTGCATGGAATCACCCGTGCCGCGCCCCATCGCCATCGCCCCCGCTCCCAAGAAACCCCCGGCCCGCTCCCGTGGCAAGGCCGTAGCCTCCAGCGCCAACCCTATCGCCAACGAAGCCACTGCAGAGGCAACCCCCACCCGCCGCCCCCGTGGCCGCCCCCGCAAGACCGCCGAGGAACTCGACGACGGCAACCGCCGCCGCAAGCTCATGGACGGCGCGGCCAAGCTCTTCCGCACCCAGGGCTTTGCCGCCACCAGCACGCGCGACATTGCGGCGGCGGCGGGCATGCACAGCGGATCGCCCTTCTACCACTTCGAAAGTAAAAGCGCGCTGCTCTACGCCGTGATGAGCGAGGGCATGACCATGGCCGTGCAAAGCCAGCAGCAGGCACTCGATGCACTGCCTGCCGCGGCCACACCGCGCGAGCAGTTGCACACGCTCATTCGCCACCATTTCGAGATCCTGCTCGGGCCCCGCAGCAGCTTCATCCCGGTGATGCTGTACGAGTGGCGTTCGCTCACGCCTGCGCAGCGCAAGGGAATTGCCCGCATCAAGGACAGCTACGAGGCCACCTGGATGCCTGTGCTGGAAGCGCTGGCACAGCAGGGTGCGCTGCAGGCCGAGCCCGGTGTGGCGCGGCTGTTCATCTTTGGGGCGCTCAACTGGGCGGTGCAATGGTTCTCGCCCAAGAAGGGCAAGTCGCTCGACGCGCTCACCGACGAGGCGTTGGCCTTGTTCATCCGTTCATAACAAACAACCCCATCAAGGCAGACTCAACATGGCCCCCACCGCGCGCAATGCCTACCAGTCTGTGTTTGCTCCGGGCCTGTTCCAGGGCCAGGTGGTGGTGGTCACCGGCGGCGGCTCGGGCATCGGCCGGTGTACGGCACACGAACTGGTACACCTGGGCGCGCATGTGGTGCTGGTGGGGCGCAAGCCAGAAAAGCTGCTGGCCGTGGCCGAAGAGGTCACTGCCGATGGCGGCCGTGTGTCCTGCGAGGTGTGCGACATCCGATCCGAAGAAGGTGTGGTGGCGCTGGTGCAGCAGGTCCTTGCTTCGCAGGGCCGCATCGATGCGCTGGTCAACAACGCGGGCGGGCAGTTCATGTCGCCGCTCGAATCCATCAGCGCCAAGGGCTGGGAGGCCGTGCTGCACACCAACCTCACCGGCGGCTTTTTGATGGCGCGAGAGTGCTACCGGCAGTGGATGGCGCAGCACGGCGGCTCCATCGTCAACATCGTGGCCGACATGTGGGGCTCCATGCCGGGCATGGGGCACAGCGGGGCTGCGCGCGCGGGGATGGTCAGCTTGACGGAAACGGCAGCGCTGGAATGGGCGCACAGCGGTGTGCGCGTGAACGCCGTGGCGCCGGGGTACATCGCCTCCAGCGGCATGGACAACTACCCGCCCGAGGCGGCAGACATGCTGCGTGCCATGCCGCGCACGGTGCCGCTTGGGCGCTTTGGCAACGAGGCCGAGGTGTCGGCGGCCATCACCTTTTTGCTCAGCCCGGCAGCCAGCTTCATCAGCGGCACCACGCTGCGGGTGGACGGCGCACGGCCCCAGGTGCGCATGGGCTGGCCGCAGCGCCCGCCAGGTGCCACCGCCGCTGCACACCCGGCCGTGCGGCCATTTGATGGCTTTCACCGCGCGCAGGTGCCGCAGGTGTTTGCCCCTTCCCATACCCCCAAGACCGAGGCCGCATGACCGCCGTCTTCACTTCCCGATTCAACCCAGGCAGCGCCGAATCCACCCAACGCCGCGCGGCGCTGCAGGCCCGCCTTCATGCCCTGCGCGCGCTGGAAGAGCGTGCAGCCGCCGCCTCGGCCCGGTCGCTGCCCCAGTTTGAAAAACGCGGCCAGCTGCTGCCGCGCCAGCGCGTGGCGCTGCTGCTGGATGCGGGTGCGCCCTGGCTGCCGCTGTGCACGCTGGCGGGCTACCTGCAGGACGTGAAAGACGCCGAGAAGTCCGTGCCCGGTGGCGGCATGGTCGCGGGCATCGGCTTTGTCAGTGGCGTGCGCTGCATGGTGGTGGCCAGCGATTCGGGCATCGAGGCCGGTGCCATCCAGCCCATGGGCCTGGAAAAGATCTTGCGCGTGCAGGAAATCGCGCTGCAAAACCGCTTGCCGTTCATCCACCTGGTGGAGAGCGCGGGTGCCAACCTTATGCGCTATCGCGTCGAAGGCTTTGTGCACGGCGGCACGCTGTTCCGCAACCTCGCGCGGCTGTCGGCAGCCGGCATTCCCGTCATCACCGTGCAGCACGGCTCGGGCACCGCAGGCGGCGCCTACATGCCGGGGCTGTCGGACGTGGTCATCATGGTGCAGGGCCGCTCGCGCGCCTTTCTGGCTGGGCCGCCGCTGCTCAAGGCTGCTACCGGCGAGATTGCGACGGAAGAAGAACTGGGCGGTGCCGAGATGCACACCGCCGTCTCGGGCCTGGGCGAATACCTGGCGCAGGATGACCGCGAGGCCATTGGCCTGGCGCGCGATGTGGTCGCGCAGCTGGGTTGGGGCATGCCCCGGCGACCCAACGCACCCGGGCCCACCTTGCCCGCAGACGACCTGCTGTCCCTGATGTCCGCCGACCTGCGCCAACCCGTGGACATGCGCGAGGTGATGGCGCGGCTGGTGGATGGCTCCGAACTGCTCGAATTCAAGGCCCGCTACGGCGCAGCCACCGTGTGCGCGCAGGGCCACATCCAGGGCCATACGGTGGGCTTCATCAGCAACAACGGCCCCATCGACGTGGCGGGCGCCAACAAGGCCACGCACTTCATCCAGTGGATGTGCCAGCTGGGCCACCCCATCATCTACCTGCAGAACACCACGGGCTATATGGTCGGCAAGGACAGCGAGCAGGGCGGCATGATCAAGCACGGCAGCAAGATGATCCAGGCCGTGACCAACGCCACCGTGCCGCAGATCACCATCCAGTGCGGCGCCAGCTTTGGTGCGGGCAACTACGGCATGTGCGGGCGCGGCTATGCGCCGCGCTTTCTGTTCAGCTGGCCCGGCGCCAAGACGGCGGTGATGGGCGGCGAGCAGGCCGCGCGCACCATGCAGATCGTGACCGAGGCGGCGCTGGCGCGCAAAGGCATCACGCCCGACCCGGCCGAATCGCAGGCCCAGTTCGACAAGATCGTCGCCATGTTCGAGGCCCAGGCCGATGCGTTCTACACCAGCGGCCTGCTGCTGGACGACGGCGTGATCGACCCGCGCGACACGCGTGCCGTGCTGGCGTTTTGCCTGGACACCTGCGCCGAGGCACAGGCTCGCACCCTGCGCCCCCTGAGCTTTGGCGTGGCGCGGATGTAAGCGCTTCGCACGCAACCCCTGCGATGGCCGAGCCTCTCAAATACTTGCTGAATGACACCGTGCCCCCGCGCATCGCGGCCATGGTGCGCCGTGCGTGGCGCAAGTTCGACACCACCGCGTTTCTGCAGCAAGTACAGCCCGGCTACGCATCGCTGGAGCTGATGGCGCGCGGCCAGCGCATTGCGCACGCCCTGCAGGCCCACCTGCCGCAAGACGTGCCGCGTGCGCTGGGCGTGCTGGTCGATTCGATGGACCCGTCGATGGGCATCGATGCCGCCGGTGAGCCCGATGCGGGTGACCGCCCCTACAGCGCCTTCCTGTACCTGCCGCACAGCATCTACATCGGCACACACGGCCTGCCGCACTTCGAGGCGGCCATGGCCGCGCAGCACGCACTCACCCAGCGCTTCACGGCCGAGTTCAGCATCCGCCCCTACCTGCTGCACCACCAGGGCGCCACGCTCGCGCGGCTGCGCGACTGGGCGCAGGACGACAACGCCCACGTACGCCGCCTGGTGAGCGAAGGCACGCGGCCCCGCCTGCCCTGGGCGCCGCGTTTGCCTGCATTCCAGAACAATCCGCAGCTGGCCCTGCCGTTGCTCGATGCGCTCAAGGACGACCCATCGTCTTATGTGCGCCGCTCGGTGGCCAACCACCTGGGTGACATCGCCAAGGACCACCCCGACCTGGCCGTGGGCACCGCGCGCACCTGGCTGCAGGGCGCGCCCGCCCCGCGCGAGGCCCTGGTGCGCCACGGCCTGCGCTTTCTCATCAAACGCGGCGACGCCGCTGCGCTCGATGCGCTGGGCGTGGGCCATGCCGTGGCGCTGGATGTGCGGGCCGCGCGCGTGCTGCCCGCCCGCGCACGCATCGGCGACAAGGTGCGCATCGAGGTCGAACTGCACAACCCCACACCCCAGCCCCAGCGCGTGCTGGCGGACCTGAAGGTGCACTACGTCAAGGCCCACGGCGGCGCGGCGCCCAAGGTGTTCAAGCTGCAGACGCTGGACATACCGCCCGGCGCCACCGTGGCGGTGGGCAAGACGCTGTCGCTGCAGCAGATGACCACGCGCACCCACTACCCCGGCGCGCACCAGGTGGAGCTGGTGCTCAACGGGCGGCCCCAGCCGCTGGGGCAGTTTCAGCTTTCGTGATCGAGGTTTGCAGGCAGACAAACGTACAAACGCAACAGCAGGAGACAAGCACCATGCAGTTCACACACGAGCACCGCGAGATCCAGAAGACCCTCAAGCGCTTCATCGACGAGGAGATCAACCCCCATGTGGACGAGTGGGAGGCGGCCGAGATCTTCCCTGCGCATGAGGTGTTCAAGAAGATGGGCAACCTGGGCCTGCTGGGCCTGTGCAAGCCCGAGGAATACGGCGGCCAGGGCCTGGACTACTCGTACAGCCTGGCCATGGCCGAGGCGCTGGGCCACATCCACTGCGGCGGCGTGCCCATGGCCATTGGTGTGCAGACCGACATGTGCACCCCGGCGCTGGCGCGCTACGGCAGCGAAGAACTCAAGCGCCAGTTTCTGGCCCCTGCGATTGCGGGCGACATGGTGGGCTGCATCGGCGTGAGCGAGCCTGCGGCGGGCAGCGACGTATCCGGCATCAAGAGCGTGGCGCGCAAGGACGGCGACGACTACGTGATCACCGGCCAGAAGATGTGGATCACCAACAGCCTGCAGGCCGACTGGATGTGCATGCTGGTGAACACGGGCGAAGGGCCTGTGCACAAGAACAAGAGCCTGGTGATGGTGCCCATGCGGGATGGCCCGGGCGGCAAGCTCACCAAGGGCATCGAGGTGGCGCAAAAGATCCGCAAGATCGGCATGCACAGCAGCGACACCGGCTTGATCTACTTTGACGAGGTGCGCGTACCGCAGCGCTACCGCATCGGAGCCGAAGGCCAGGGCTTTATCTACCAGATGCAGCAGTTCCAGGAGGAGCGCCTGTGGTGCGCCGCCAGCACGCTCGAATCGCTGAACCATTGCATCCAGTGGACCATCGACTACGCGCAGGAGCGCAAGTTGTTTGGCAGCACGCTGTCCGACCAGCAGTGGGTGCAGTTCAAGCTGGCCGAACTCAAGACCGAGGTGGAAGCCCTGCGCGCACTCACCTACCGCGCCTGCGACCTGTATGTGAACGGGCAGGACGTGCTGGAGCTGGCCAGCATGGCCAAGCTCAAGGCCGGCCGCCTGAACCGTGAGGTGCCCGACACCTGCCTGCAGTTCTGGGGCGGCATGGGCTTCACGCTGGAGAACAAGGTCTCGCGCATGTACCGCGACGGGCGGCTGGCGTCGATTGGCGGCGGTGCGGACGAAGTGATGCTGGGCATCCTCGCCAAGCTCATGGGCATCGCCAAGAGATGAGCAACACCCCCCTGAGCGACTTCGTCGCTTCCCCCCGCTCTCGCATTGCTGCGCAATGCGGGCAGGGGGACGCAGCCCTCGCTGCGGTGCGGCCCTTGCTCGGCTGCCCTGGCACTGGGCTGCGCCAGTTTCGTATGCCGTGCGTAGCGCGCAGCACGGTGGAGACCTGACATGCCTTTACAGATAACCCGCGCGCCGCTGGCCAGCGGCAGCGTGGAAACCTGGACGCTCAACGACCCTGCCAGCCGCAATGCGCTGTCGGAGGCCATGGTGGATGCCCTGCTGACTGCGTGTGAGCGCGCTGCGACCGATGCCGACCTGCGCGGTGTGGTGCTGCGCGGTGCCGGTGGGCACTTCTGCGCGGGGGGCAGCCTGGGCGGCTTTGCCAAGACCATTGGACAGCCCCTGGCCGCCGGCGAGGCTGACCCGCTGGTGCCATTGAACCGCCGCTTTGGTGCGTTGCTGCAGGCCCTGTGTGCACTGCCGCAGTGGTTCATCGTGGCGGTGGAGGGCGCCGCGATGGGCGGTGGTTTTGGCCTGGTGTGCTGTGCTGACCATGTGCTGGCCCACACCGGCGCGCAGTTCGGCACGCCCGAGGTCACGCTGGGCATCGTGCCCGCGCAGATCGCTCCGTTCGTGGTGCGGCGCTTGGGCCCAGCAGCGGCACGGCGTTGTTTGCTGACGGGCGAGCGGTGGGACGCTGCTGCAGCACTGCGCTTGGGCCTGTTCGATGACGTGGTGGAGGGCGACATGGATGGCGCGGTGCAGGCCGCTATCGCCCGCCATGCCGCAGCCGCACCGCAGGCCGTTGCCGCGACCAAGCGCCTGTTGCTGGCCCAGCCCGAAATGCCGCTGCCCGCGCTGCTGCACGATGCGGCCCTCGCTTTTGCACGAGCGCTGCGCGGGCCTGAGGCGCAGCAAGGGCTGGCTGCATTTGCCGCGCGCAAGGCACCGCCGTGGAGTGCACAGCCATGAAAAGAATCCTGATTGCCAACAGATCCGAGATCGCCCGCCGCATCATCCACACCGCCCACCGCATGGGCATCGAAACCGTCGCGCTTTATTCCGACCCCGATGCCAAAGCCCTGCACGTGCGCGAGGCCACCCAGGCCGTGGCCCTGGGCGGCGCATCCAGCGCCGACACCTATCTGCGCACCGACAAGCTGCTCGCCGCCGCCCGTGCCACCGGCGCAGATGCCGTGCACCCCGGCTATGGCTTCCTCAGCGAGAACGCTGACTTCGCCCAGGCCGTGGTCGATGCGGGCCTGACCTGGATCGGCCCGCCGCCCGGCGCCATCCGCGCGCTGGGCAGCAAGGCTGGGGCCAAGGCGTTGGCCCAGTCGCAGGACGTGCCCTGCCTGCCCGGCTATGCGGGCGACGACCAGAGCGACGAGCGCTTTGCCGCCGAGGCAGCGCGCATCGGCACGCCCCTCATGGTCAAGGCCGTGGCAGGTGGGGGAGGGCGTGGCATGCGCCTGGTCACCGACCTGGCGCAGTTGCCCGCCGCATTGGCCAGCGCACGGTCGGAGGCGCTGGTGGGTTTTGGCTGTAGCGACCTGCTCATCGAACGCGCACTGCTGCAGCCGCGCCATGTGGAGGTGCAGATCTTTGCCGACGCTCACGGCGCGTGCATCCACCTGGGCGAGCGCGATTGCTCGGTACAGCGCCGCCACCAGAAGATCATCGAAGAGTCCCCCAGCCCCGCCGTGGACGCAGCGCTGCGCGAGCGCATGGGCGCCTGCGCCGTGGCGCTGGCACAGGCCGCTGGCTATGTGGGCGCGGGCACGGTGGAATTCCTTCTGGACGGGGCTGAATTCTTCTTGATGGAGATGAACACCCGCCTGCAGGTGGAGCACCCGGTGACCGAAGCGCTCACGGGGCTGGACCTGGTGGAGTGGCAGATCCGCGTGGCGCGGGGCGAGCCGCTGCCGCTCACGCAAGATCAGGTGCATCTGCAAGGCCACGCCATCGAGGTGCGCCTGTGCGCCGAAGACGCGCACTTCCGCCCCCATACCGGTCGTGTACTGCAGTTCAGCGCACCACCGGCCACCGCGTTTGAACGGGCTGCGCCGGGCGCGCTGCGCTTTGACCATGCGCTGGAGGAGGGGGCTGAGGTCACGCCTCACTACGACGCCATGCTGGGCAAGCTCATCGTGCACGCGCCCACGCGGGCCGAGGCCGTCGCCGCGCTGGTGCGTGCGCTGCAGGGCACCCGCGTGCTGGGCTTGCCCACCAACCGCGCGTTTCTGGCCGCGTGCCTGCAGCATCCCGTGTTTGCAGGCGGGCAGGCGCTCGTGCCGTTTCTTGCAGAGCACGTAGCAACCTTGCAGGATTCGCTATCAAAACAAGAGCGATTGGCGCTTATCCAGCCTGCCATGGAGGCCATTTTTGCTTCGAATCCGGCACCAAACCTGCCGTGTGCACTGAGCCGCCCGCTGCGCCTGCGCCACCAGGGGCAGGTGCATGCGCTGGCCGTGCGTGAGCTGGGCGGTGGGCGGCTGCAGGTGGAGCAGGCCGAGGCCGAGCCCATGACGCTGCAACTGCCCCAGCAGGGCGTGCACTGCGTTGCCGTGGGGCCGCTGTGCTGGCACTGGCAAGTGGGCGGTGTCGATGGCTGGGTGGAAGACGCATCGTGGGAGCCCGCTGCGCGCGCGGGTGCGGCGGGCGGTGTGACGGAGTTGCGCGCCCCCTTCAACGGCAAGGTGGTTGCGCTGCCTGTGGCCGCAGGCCAGGCGCTGGCGGCGGGCGACACCGTGGTGGTCATCGAATCCATGAAGCTCGAACACAGCCTGGCCAGCCCCGCAGCCGTCACGGTGGCCGAGCTGCTGGTGGCTCCCGGCCAGCAGGTGTCGCCCGGCCAGGTGCTGGCCCGCTTTGCACCCGCCACGCAAGGAGCGCCCGCATGACCGCCATGTCCGATGCAAGTTCTGTGAGCGACGAAGACCGCACCGCGCTCACCGACACCGTCACCCGCTTTGCCCGTACCGAGATCGCGCCGCATGTGGACGCGTGGGATGCCGCCGGTGAATTCCCCCGCAGCCTGTACCGCCGCGCGGCCGACCTGGGCCTGCTGGGCCTGGGCTACCCCGAGCAGTACGGCGGCACACCCGCCAGCTACGCCTTGCGCCTGCCGCTGTGGCGCGCGCTCAGCCGCCACGGCGCCAGTGGTGGTGTGCTGGCCAGCCTGCTGTCGCACAACATTGGGCTGCCGCCCGTGCTGGCACATGGCAGCGACGCTGTGCGCGCCGAGGTCATCCCGCCCGTGCTGACGGGCGAGCAAATCGCTGCGCTGGCGATCACCGAGCCCGGCGGCGGGTCGGACGTGGCCCAGCTCAAGGCCACCGCGCGGCGCGAGGGCGACGACTACATCGTCAACGGCGAAAAGGTGTTCATCACCTCCGGCATGCGTGCGGACTGGATCACCGTGGCTGTGCGCACTGGTGAGCCAGGCAGCAAGGGCAGCGGCGGCATCTCCATGCTGCTCATCCCCGGCCACAGTTCAGGCCTCTCGCGCAGCAGGCTCGACAAGATGGGTTGGCTCTGCTCCGACACCGCCCACCTGCGCTTTGACAACGTGCGCGTGCCCGCCCGCTACCTGCTGGGCGAAGAGGGCGCGGGCTTTCGCATCATCATGGCCAACTTCAACGGCGAGCGCTTCGGCCTGGCTGCATCGGCCCTGGGCTTCGCCGAAGCCTGCTACGACGAGGCCCTGGCCTGGGCGCGCCAGCGCAAGACCTTTGGCGCCGCGCTGGTGGAGCACCAGGTCATCCGCCACAAGCTGGTGGACATGCAGATGCGCATCCAGTCCACCGCCGCGTGGTGCGAGTCCGTGGCGGCGCAGGCCGACGCGAGCCGCACCGGCCCCGAGTGGGTCGCCAATGTCTGCATGCTGAAGAACCACGCTACCCAGACCATGCAGTTCTGCGCCGACCAGGCCGTGCAGATCCTGGGCGGCATGGGCTTCATGCGCGGCCCGGTCAGCGAGCGCATCTACCGCGAGGTCAAGGTCATGATGATCGGCGGCGGTGCGGAAGAAATCATGAAAGACCTGGCTGCAAAGCAGCTCGGTATTTGAAGGAAAAAAGCACCATGCACAGCACCGACCACAGCCACAAAGCCATCATCACCTGCGCCATCACCGGCGTGCTGACGGACCCCGGCCAGCATCACGTCCCCGTCACACCCGAGCAATTGGCAAAAGAAGCCCGCCGCGCCTACGACGCTGGCGCCGCCGTGGTCCACGTGCACTTTCGCAACCAGGAGCCCGGCAAGGGCCACCTGCCCAGCTGGGACCCGCAGGTGGCGCGCGACTGTGTGCAAGCCATGCGCGAGGCCTGCCCGGGTTTGATCATCAACCAGACCACCGGCGTGGTGGGCCCCCACTACCAGGGCCCGCTGGATTGCCTGCGCGCCACCCGCCCCGAGATGGCCGCGTGCAACGCCGGCTCGCTCAACTACCTGAAGGTGCGCAGCAACGGCACCTGGGCCTGGCCGCCCATGCTGTTCGACAACCAGCCCGCCAAGGTCAAGGACTTCATCGACGTGATGCTGGAGACCGGAACGCTGCCCGAGTTCGAATGCTTCGACGTGGGCATCGTGCGCTGCGTGGAGATGTATGTGCAGACCGGCATGTACACCGAGCGCCTGCCCGAATACAACTTTGTGATGGGCGTTGAGTCCGGCATGCCCGCCGACCCGGACCTGCTGCCCATCCTGCTCAAGCTGAAAATCAAGGACGCCCCCTGGCAAGCCACCGTCATCGGCCGCAGCGAGATCTGGCCCGTGCACCAGCGCGTGGCCGAACTGGGCGGGCATTTGCGCACGGGGCTGGAGGACACGTTCTATCTGCCGGATGGGACGAAGGCGGCGTCCAACGGGCCGTTGATTGAGAAACTGGCGGAGTACGCGCGCAACGCGGGCCGGGAGGTGGCTTCGCCGCAGGAGGCGCGGGGGATGTTGGGGTTGAGGTAGGTCAATACGCCAGTAAAAAACCCGCCGACGGCGGGTTAGAGCTGGTTTGCAATTAGGTCAAAAGAGCTTGCCTCAAGCGTTCAGGCATGCCCTGAGGTACTAGTGCCGGAGGAGGCGGTTGAATTGGCCGTTGAGGGATTGACGTCTTGGCTACTTCCGCTGACCTCCGGCTCGCCTGACGTAGAGCCTGTTCCAACGCCGGTGGGGTTCTGGTTTGCGACATGACCATCTCCATCAATAACAAAATCGACCTTAAATCTACGAATCTCAGGGATAGACAACCCGATTTTGGGCATCATCTCCTGCAGAAGGGCCTCACTAAACACAGATAGTAAGCCTTCTGGCTTATGTACAGCGGTGAAAATTGACTTGGCTTCACGTCGGTCAATAACGAATTCATGAGACGGATACGAGGTAACGAGGCGTTGCAACCCTTCCGCTCGCAGGTTGTTTGATTGCTCGTTCAACCGCTGCCCGTATGCATAAGCAATCTCCATTGCTCGTTGCATTTCGGCAAGCTTCATTGGATCGATCTGCTCAAAGATCGGCTCAAAAATTCCGGTCGTCAATTTGGAGGCGATGTCTGAAGCTACTCTGGTAGACAAACGCATTTCTTGAGTCAGCTCGTGAAGATATGTTCTGAACCCCTCCATAGCTTGGGTGCGAAGATACGTAACCGCCTGAAGAATGTCCAAGCCAGAGTTACGCCCAACAACTTCGTCATTTTTCTTCACTTGGATGTCAAGAGGACCAAGTTCTGATTTGTCCCCAAGAAACAAGCGCGATGCTCCGACGAGCATCAAAGTCCCAGCGCTCTTGCAATATCTGGGCACTAGTGCGTCAAACGATCCGTAGTGATGTTGAAGCGCACGCGCGATTCTGAATCCTGCATGGGGGTCTCCGCCTGGAGTTGCCAAGACCAACAGAGCTTTCTCGCACTCCCTCCCGGTCAATGCTGCACAAATTCCGTCATAGCCTGCAGTAGAAACCATGCCAGAGTACATGTACACGTCTGTAGCCATCGCTATCCCCCCTTGTCTTCATGTGATGCTACATCGTTTGTCATGAGGGCCTCTCGGGGATGTCACCCGTACAAGCTGAAGCCTGATCTAAGTTCAATCCTGGATCTATTCAGTGATTGGGTTTGTGTGCTTTTATGGCGATGAGGGTTTGCTCGCTCACCTGAAAAGTAGGTCCAAACTTAGCCGTTAACTCTTTTGCGCGCTCTAAGAACGCCTCCACCCCAGTTCCATAGATGAACTGCATCGCGCCCCCCGTCCACGCCGGAAACCCGATCCCAAAAATCGACCCAATGTTCGCGTCATGCACGCTGGTCAGCACGCCCTCGGCCAGGCAGCGCGCGGTTTCGATGGCCTGGCGGTAGAGCAGGCGGTCCTGGATCTCCTGCACGCTCCATTCCACGCCGGGCTTTTCGAACAGGGGTTTCAGCTCTGGCCACAGGTGCTTTTTGGTGCCTGCGGGGTAGTCATAAAAGCCGCCGCCACCGGCACGGCCGGGGCGCTTCAATTCTTTGACCATGCGCTGCACCAGCAGCTCGCCGGGCGTGGCGGTGTAGGTCTTGCCTTCGGCTGCGTAGTCCGCGCGGGTCTGGTCCAGCACGTGCACGCTTAACGTCAGCGCGGTTTCGTCCAGCACGGCCAGCGGGCCCACGGGCAGGCCGGCCTGCATGGCGGCGTTTTCAATGGCGGCGGCGGGGATGCCTTCGCCCAGCATGGCGGCGCCTTCCATCACAAAGGTGCCAAAGGTGCGGCTGGTGTAGAAGCCGCGTGAGTCGTTGACCACGATGGGCACCTTGCCCAGGGCCTGCACGTAGTCGAACGCGCGGGCCACGGTTTCGTCATCTGTCTGTTTGCCGCGGATGATCTCCACCAGCTTCATCTTGTCCACGGGGCTGAAAAAGTGGATGCCGACAAACTTCTCGGGCCGGCTGCTGGCCGTGGCCAGGCCGCTGATGGGCAGGGTGGAGGTGTTGCTGGCAAAGAAGCCGCCGGGCGCCAGTTGCGGCTCGGCCTCTTGCGTGACTTTAGCTTTCAGGTCGCGGCTTTCAAGCACGGCTTCAATGATGAGGTCACAGCCCGCCAGGTCGGCCGCGCTGGCGGTGGGTGTGATACGGGCCAGCAGTGCCTGCTGCGCCTCGGCGGTCATGCGGCCCTTGTCCACGCGGGCTTGCGTGAGCTTGGCGCTGTAGGCCTTGCCGGCCTCGGCTTTCTCGGTGCTCACGTCTTTCAGCACCGTAGCGATGCCCCGGCTGGCCTGGGCCCAGGCGATGCCCGCGCCCATCATGCCGGCGCCCAGGATGCCGACCTTTTGGGGCTTGTAGCGCGGGGCCGTGCCTGGGCGCGACTTGCCGCTCTTGATCGCGTTCATGTCGAAGAAGAACGTGTTGATCATGTTGCGCGCCACGGGGCCGGTCATCAGGCGGGCGAGGTAGCGGCTTTCGATGCGCAGGGCGGTGTCGTAGTCCACCATCGCGCCTTCGACCATGGCGGCCAGCGCTGCCTCGGGCGCGGGGTAGCGGCCGCGCGTGGTCTTTTTCAGCATGGCGGGCGCGACGGTGAGGGCGCCTGCAATCTTGGGGTTGGCGGGCGTGCCGCCCGGCATCTTGTAGTTCTTGTCGTCCCACGGCTGCACCGCGTGCGGGTGGGTGGCGATGTGGGCCAGGGCGGCGGGCAGCAGTTGCTCGCGCGTGGTCACTAGCTCGTGCACCAGTTGCAGTTCCAGCGCTTCGGCGGGGTTGAAGAGCTTGCCCTCCAGGATGTAGGGCTGCGCGCCCATCAGGCCCAGCAGGCGCGTCATCTTGGTCACGCCGGTGGCGCCAGGCATCAGGCCCAGGGTGACCTCGGGCAGGCCGAACTGGATCTTCGGGTCGGCCACGGCGATGCGGTAGTGGGCGATCAGCGCTACCTCCCAGCCGCCGCCCAGCGCTGCGCCGTTGAGGCACGCCACCACGGGGATGCCCAGCGTTTCGAGCGTGCGGAACTGCTTTTTCATGCGCTCGATTTCGGCGAACGCGGCCGGTGCGTCGGCCGGCGTCAGACGCATGGTGGCTTTGAGGTCGGCGCCGGCAAAGAAGCTTGTTTTGGCCGATGCCAGCACGATGCCCTTGAGCGCCATGCCCGCGTTGCTGTGGTCTGCGACCACCTGGGCTGTGACCTGCGCCAGCTCATCCTGCCAGGTTCGGCACATGGTGTTGACGGGCGAGTTGGTTTCGTCAAAAGTGATGACGGCGACCTGGCCTTCGGTGCCCTGGGCGGGGATGAGTTCGTAGCGGATGGTTTGCATGTTGTTGTCTCCTTCCCAGTCAATCAGATTCGCTCGACGATGGTGGCAATGCCCATGCCGCCACCCACGCACAGCGTGGCCAGGCCATAGCGCTGGCCTCTGCGGTGCAGCTCGTCAATCAGGGTGCCGAGGATCATGGCGCCCGTGGCGCCGAGCGGGTGGCCCATGGCGATGGCGCCGCCGTTCACGTTGACCTTGTCGTGCGGTACGCCCAGCTCGCGCATGAAGCGCATGGGCACAGCGGCGAAGGCCTCGTTCACTTCGAACAGGTCGATCTGGTCGATGGTCATGCCCGCACGGGCCAGCGCCTTTTTGGCAGCGGGCACGGGACCGGTGAGCATGATGGTGGGGTCGGCGCCGCTGAGCGCGGTGGCCACGATGCGCGCGCGCGGCGTGAGGCCGTGGGCCTTGGCAGCGGCCTCATTGCCGATGAGCACGGCAGCCGCGCCGTCCACGATGCCCGACGAGTTGCCCGCGTGGTGCACGTGGTGGATGCGCTCCACCTGTGGGTAGCGCTGCAGCGCCACTGCGTCAAAGCCCATGCCGCCCAGTTGCTCGAACGAGGGCTTGAGGGCACCCAGGCCCTCCAGCGTGGTCTTGGGCTTGATGAACTCGTCTTCGGCCAGGATGGTCTGGCCGATGAAGTCGCGCACGGGCACCACAGAGTTCTTGAAGTAGCCCGCTGCGCGCGCGGCGGTGGCGCGGCGCTGCGATTCGAGCGCGAAGGCGTCCACGTCGGCGCGGGTGTAGCCGTCCAGCGTGGCGATCAGGTCGGCGCCGATGCCCTGGGGCACGAACAGCGTGGCGGAGTTGGTGGCGGGGTCCTGCGCCCAGGCGCCGCCATCAGAGCCAATGGGCACCCGGCTCATGCTCTCCACGCCGCCGGCCACCACCAGGTCTTCCCAGCCGCTGCGCACCTTTTGCGCGGCCATGTTCACGGCCTCCAGGCCCGATGCGCAGAACCGGTTGACCTGCACGCCTGCACACCGAAAGTCCCACCCGGCCTTGAGCGCCGCCACCTTGGGCAACACCGAGCCCTGCTCGCCCACGGGCGAGACGATGCCCATGACCACATCGTCCACTGCGGCGGTGTCAAAGCGGTGGCGTGCCTGCAGCTCGGTGAGCAGGCCGGCCAGCAGGTCAATAGGCTTGACTTCGTGCAGGGTGCCGTCTTTCTTGCCCTTGCCGCGCGGGGTGCGCAGCGCGTCAAATACATAGGCTTCAGTCATGAATGGTCTCCGGTGGTTTCTCTAAACTTCAAGCGGGTTGGTCGACGAAGCGGGTGCCAGGGTGGCTCACACCACAACAGCGTGCCCTCTGACGCGGGTGCGGTCGCTTTTTGCACTATCTTTCGACAGTTGCTCTCTCAATTTCTGGCTATGGAACGAAATACATCCTCTGCATTGCAGCGCGTGGCGCGCAGCGCTATCGAATACGACGACAAGCGCGACGGGTTTGCGCTGGAGCACCATGTGGTGCTGGCCGCCTCCAGTGCGCTGGCGGTGGCGGCCTTCATGGCGCCCAGCCGCGGTTCGGCAGCCATTCGCGGCATTGGCGCGGGTTTGCTGCTGATGCGCGCACTGAGTGGCAGCCAGGGTGTGCGCTCCTGGCTGAAAGTCACCGACCGCCGCCCTGGCGCACCGCTCAGTCCTGAGGAAGCGCGCGCCGCCTGGTATCTGTAGCGGAATTCGGCGCCCACTGCGGCGTCGTTCATGGCGCGGTGCGAGGCGTCGCTCATGGCGCGGTGCATGCTTCTATTTGCCCAGGCCCATGCCACGCGCAATCACTTCTTTCATGATCTCGTTCGTGCCGCCGTAGATGCGCTGCACGCGTGCGTCGGCATAGGCGCGGGTGATGGGGTATTCCCACATGTAGCCGTAGCCGCCAAACAGCTGCACGCATTCGTCCATCACCTTGCACTGCAGGTCGGTGGTCCAGTACTTGGCCATGCTGGCGGTTTCGGTGTCTAGCTGCTCGCGCACGATCAGCTCGCAGCCTTTGTCCACAAACACGCGGGCCACCTGCACTTGCGTTTGTAGCTCGGCCAGGGTGTGGCGGGTGTTCTGGAAGGTGGCCACGCTCTGCCCGAATACCTTGCGCTGCTTGACATAGTCCACCGTCCAGTCGATGGCGGCCTGCGCTGCGGCCACGGCGGTGATCGCGATCTGCAGGCGCTCCCAGGGCAACTGCTCCATCAGGCAGATGAAGCCGCGTCCTTCCATGGCGGGGCCGCCCAGCAGGTTGTCCACCGGCACCTTCACGTCGTTGAAGAACAGCTCGGACGTGTCTTGTGCCTTCATGCCCATCTTTTTGAGGCGCTGGCCTTTTTCAAAGCCGGGCATGTCGCGCTCCACCAGGAACAGGCTGGTGCCTTTGGCCCCGGCGGCCGGGTCGGTCTTGGCGACCACGATCACCAGATCGGCGTGCCAGCCGTTGGTGATGAAGGTCTTGCTGCCGTTCAGCACATAGTGGCTGCCATCCGCACTTTTGATGGCCGTGGTCTTGATGCCCTGCAAGTCGCTGCCGGCAGCAGGCTCGCTCATGGCGATGGCGCCCACCATGGCGCCGGTGGCCATCTGGGGCAGGTACTTTTGTTTTTGCGCTTCGGTACCGTAGTGCAGGATGTACGGCGCCACGATCTCGCTGTGCAGCCCGAAGCCGATGCCGGTGGTGCCGGCGCGCGCCAGCTCTTCCATCTGCGCCACCGAGTACAGCTTGTCGGCCCCGGCGCCGCCGTATTCCTCGGGCAGGCTCATGCACAGAAAGCCGTTGGCACCGGCGGCGTTCCACACCTCGCGGGCCACATAGCCCTGGTCTTCCCACTGGTCGTGGAAGGGCGCCACTTCCTTGTCGATGAAGCGGCGAAAGCTGTCGGCAAAGGCCTGGTGGTCGGGCTGGTACAGGGTGCGTTCGATCATGGGGGTGGCTCGGTCGGCCACCCGTGGCTGGGCGGCTATTTATACAAAGTGACTGCTTGGTTAAATTCTGCCACTTGTTGCGCGCGTGCGCACCCCCGTAAACGACAAAGCCGCCCGAAGGCGGCTTTGGATGGCGCAATGTTCAGGATTGCGGCCTCAGGGCTTCACGTAGTCCGACACGACCTTCCACTTGCCGTCGGTGATCTGCGACAGGCGTGACAGGTCGCTGCCCAGGCGCTTTTGCGGGCCGTAGGTGGCCTGCGCGCTACCGAACATGTCCGGCGGGATGACCATGGTGTCCATTGCCTTGATGAAGCTCTCGGTGTTGAGGTTTGTACCGGCCTTTTGCGCTGCCTTGATGAAGGAGTCGATGGCGCTATAGCCGTACACCGAGAACACCGTCGGGTCGTCGTTGAACTTGGTCTTGTACTTGTTGGCCCAGAAGCGGATCGGCTGGCTGGCCTCGTCCAGGTACGGGTGCTGCACCGTCATGGTGGCGTACAGGCCGTCCATGGGCTTGCCGCCCAGCTTGTGGATCAGGTCAGTGTATGCGGCGCTGGAGCCCAGGAAGGTGGGGTTGAAGCCCGTCTTGCGCGATTCGCCGATGGTGCCGATGGTCTCGCGGATGATGGTGCCCAGGATCACGAAGTCGCATTCAGACGACTTCATCTTGGCCACCTGTGACGAGAAGTCGGTGGCGCCGCGCTTGTACGAAGTCTTCTCGGCAAACTCCATACCCATCGTCTTCAATGCGGCCTCACCGCCGCGCATCACTTCCAGGCCGAACTCGTCGTCCTGGTAAATGGTGCAGACCTTCTTGGCGTTCTTTTCCTTGATCAGCTTGGGCGCGGCCAGGCGGATCTGGTCGTAGTACGTGGCGGCAAACGAGTACTTGAGCTTGTGGAAGGGCTCGTACATTTCGCGCGCTGCCGTCACGGGGAAGAAGTTGATGACGTTCTTGCTGAACTGCACCGGCATGGCGGCCAGGTTCTGCGCCGTGCCCAGGTGGCCGATCATCATGAAGATCTTGTCCTGGTTCACGAGCTTCTGCGCGGCCAGCACGGCCTTCTTGGGGTCGTAGCCAGAATCTTCCACCTTGAGGTCGAGCTTGCGGCCATTGACGCCGCCTTGCTCGTTGGCTTCGTCCACCCGCAGCATCATGCCCAGGCGGATCTGCTTGCCAAAGCCCGCCAGCGGGCCCGACAGATCCTGGATGGAGCCCAGCGTGATGGTGTCCTTGCTGACGCCCTGGCTGGTCTGCGCCTGCGCGGCACTACCGGCCATGGCCACGAGGGCCAGTGCGGCAATGTGATGAAGTTTCATGGCACGTCTCCTTCGGTTGGATCGCAATACGATCACTCGTTATAGAACGATGCCCGGGGTGGGGCACCAGCACTTTCCCTACCGGTACATCGCCTCGATCTGCGGCGCGTACTTCTGCTGCACCAGCTTGCGCTTGAGCTTCATCGTGGGCGTGAGTTCTTCGTCCTCGGCCGTGAGCTGCGTGTCGAGCAGGAAGAACTTCTTGATCTGCTCGACCCGTGCAAATTTGGCGTTCACGCGGTCGATCTCGGCCTGGATCAGCTCCTGCACCTCGCGTGTGCGGGTCAGGCTGGCGTAGTTGGAAAACGGCACGTCGTTGTCCTGCGCAAACTTCTCCACGTTCTCCTGGTCGATCATGATGATGACCGTGAGGTAGGGCAGCTTGTCGCCAATGACCACGGCGTCGGTCACGTACGGGCTGAACTTGAGCTCGTTTTCCAGTTCGCTCGGCGTGATGTTCTTGCCGCCCGCGGTGATGATGATGTCTTTCATGCGGTCGGTGATGCGCAGGTAGCCATCGGCATCGATCACGCCCACATCACCCGTGTGCAGCCAGCCGTCGGCATCGATGGTCTCGGCCGTTTTTTCGGGCAGGTTGAGGTAGCCCTTGAACACGTTGGGGCCCCGCACCAGGATCTCGCCGGTGGCGGCATCCACGCGCACCTCGTTGTAGCTGGCGGCGGGGCCGATGGAGCCCGGTTTCATGCGCGCGGCCGGCACGCCGGTGGATGCCCCGCAGGTCTCCGTCATGCCCCACACCTCCAGCATGGGCAGGCCGAGCGCCAGGTACCAGCGCACCAGGTCGGGCGATATGGGCGCAGCGCCGGTCACAAGGAACCGCGCACGGTGTATGCCGATGAGCTTGCGCACATTGTTGAGCGCCAGAAAGCGTGCCAGCATGAACTGCGCCTTCAGCAGCCCGCCCACCGGCTGGCCCGCCAGCACCAGGTCGGCAATGCGCGTGCCCACGCCAATCGACCACGCATACGCGGCCTGCTGCATGCGGGTGGATTCCTTGAGCGTGATCATCACGCCCGAATAGAACTTCTCCCACACGCGGGGCACGGCGGTGAACACCGTGGGCGCGATCTCGCGCACGTTTTCGGGCACGGTGTCGGGGTTCTCCACAAAGTTGAGCTTGGCCCCGGTGTAGAGCGAAAAGTATTCGCCGCCCAGGCGCTCGGCGATGTGGCACAGCGGCAAAAAGCACATGGTCTCGTCGGCCTCGCTGCGCGCAATCAGCGTGTTGTAGCCGCGCACGGTGTACGTGATGGCGCCGTGCGTGTGCATGGCGCCCTTGGGCTTGCCGGTGGTGCCCGATGTGTAGACCAGGATGGCCAGGTCTTCCGGCTGGCAGGCCTGCGCGCGGCGCATGAGGGCGTCGGGGTTTTGCTGGTTCCACCCGCGGCCCAGCTCGCGCAGGGCGGTCAGGCTGATCACCCCGGGGTCGTTCAGGCCGCGCAGGCCTTCCATGTCGAACACCACGATCTTGCGCAGCAGCGGCAGGCCATCGCGCACCTCCAGCGCCTTGTCCAGCTGTTCATCGTCTTCCACAAACAGCACGCGGGTAGCAGAGTCTTCGCTCAGGTAGTGCACCTGCGCTGCGGCATCGGTGGGGTAGATGCCATTGGCCACGCCGCCGCAGCTGAGCACGGCCAGATCGGCGAGTACCCATTCGATGTTGGTGCTCGACAGGATGGACGCGCATTCACCGGGCTCGAAGCCGAGCGACATCAGGCCGCCGCCGATCTCGCGCACGGCCTCGGCGGTCTGGTTCCAGGTCCAGCTTTTCCAGATGCCCAGTTCTTTCTGGCGCATCCACACGTTGGGGCCGCGGGCTTGCACCGCGTTCCAGAACATGGCGGGAATGGTGTTGCCAGCCAGCACGTCGGTGCCGGAGGGCTGAATGTGAGAGAGGTCCCAGAGATTGCTCATACCGTCCTCATCGCCATGTTTTCTTCTTCTTCCAGCGCCGCTCACCCCGCACGCCCTCGTCCTTCATGCCCAGGTAGAACTCCTTGATGTCGTCCTTCTCGCGCAGGCGGTCGCAACTGTCTTCCATCACGATGCGGCCGTTCTCCAGCACGTAGCCGTAGTCGGAGGCGTTCAGGGCCATGTTGGCGTTCTGCTCCACCAGCAAGATGGTGGTGCCGCGCTCGCGGTTGATGCGCACCACGATCTCGAAGATCTCCTTGGTGAGCTTCGGAGACAGGCCCAGGCTGGGCTCGTCCAGCAGGATGAGTTCGGGGTTGGCCATCAGCGCGCGCGAGATGGCGAGCATCTGCTGCTGCCCGCCCGAGAGCAGGCCCGCGTCTTGCGCTGCCCGTTCGCGCAGGATGGGGAAGTAGCCGAACACCGTTTCGATGTCGCGCGCCACCGCATCGCCGTCGCGCCGGGTGTAGGCGCCCATCAGCAGGTTGTCGCGCACCGACAGCAGGGGGAACACCTCGCGCCCTTCGGGCACATGCATCAGGCCGCGGCGCACGATGGCCGAAGGGTCGTTGGCGGTGATGTCCTCGCCCTTGAATTCGACCGTGCCCTTGCGCGGGTCGATGATGCCGGAGATGGTCTTGAGGATCGTGGTCTTGCCCGCGCCGTTGCTGCCCAGCACGGCCGCGATCTCGCCGCGGCGCACCTGCAGGCTCACGCCGCGGATGGCCTTGATGGGGCCGTAGGCGCTTTCCACGTTTTGCAGCCGCAGCATGGGTGTTTCGTCGTTGGCCGCGCTGTGTGCGCCCTGGGCCAGGGTGGTGGTGGTCATGCAGCGGCCCTCCCCGGCTTGCTGCCCGGCGGGCGGCGCAGGTTGCTCACGTCGTCGATGGTGCCCAGGTAAGCCTCGATCACGCCGGGGTGCGACTGCACCTCGCGCGGCGTGCCCATGGCCACCAGCTCGCCCTGGTTCATGGCCAGCACGCGGTCAGACACCTTGGACACCAGCGACATGTCGTGCTCGACCATCAGCACCGTGATGCCCAGCTCGTGCTGGATGTCCTGGATCCAGAAAGCCATGTCGTCGGTTTCTTCCACGTTCAGGCCCGACGAGGGTTCATCCAGCAGCAGCAGCTGCGGCTCGGTGCACAGCGCGCGGGCCAGCTCCACCACCTTGCGCACACCGTAGGGCAGGCCCGCCACCATGGTGTCGCGGTAGTGCTGCAGATCCAGAAAGTCGATGATCTCCTCGGCCTTGGCGCGTGCCCGTATCTCGGCGTTGCGCACCTTGCCGGTAAAGAACATGTCGGCCCACAGGCCCGTTTCGCGGCGTGTGTGGCGGCCAATGAGCAGGTTGTGCAGCACGCTGGCGTGCTCGAAGAGTTCGATGTTCTGGAACGTGCGCGCAATGCCCAGACCCGCCACCTTGTGGGGCGGCAGATCCGTCAGCGGCAGCATGGCGCCGCCGGGGCCAGCGTAGGCAATGGTGCCCTGCGTGGGCGTGTAGATGCGGCTGATGAGGTTGAACACCGTGGTCTTGCCCGCACCGTTGGGGCCGATGAGGGTGAACACCTCGCCGCGGCGCACGTCGAACGACACGTTGTTGACCGCCAGCACGCCGCCAAAGCGCACGCTGAGGTTCTTGGCTGAAAGCAGCACGTCATGGGTCATGGCGTTCATTTCAGACGATCAGACTTTTGAAAGGACTTCTGCCGCTTGAACATGCCCTTGCGGTAGAACGGGAACATCTGCAGCCAGGTGCGCACCTTGAGCCAGCGGCCGTACAGCCCCATGGGCTCAAACAGCACAAACGCGATCAGCACTGCGCCATACACCACGGCCTGCAGGCCGGGGGCCTGGCCGATGGCGGCCGGCAGGAAATCCTTGGACAGCGAAATCATCTGCGGCATCGAGATGAGGAAGATGGCCCCCAGGAACGCGCCGTGTACCGAGCCCAGGCCGCCAATCACGATCATCAGCAGCAGATCGATGGACTGCAGGATGTTGAACTGGTCGGGCGAGATGAACTGGAGCTTGTGCGCATACAGCGCGCCACCCACGCCCGCCAGCGCAGCCGAGAGCGAGAACGACAGCGTCTTGTAGTGCGCCAGATGAATGCCCATGCTCTGCGCCGAAATCTCCGAATCGCGGATCGCGACAAACGCCCGCCCGGTGGGCGAGCGCAGCAGGTTCAGGATGCCCAGCGTGGCCACTACCGTGATCACCAGACACAGAAAGTAGAACGAGGCCGTGGAGTCAAACGAGTAGCCAAAGATCTCTGGCGGCACCAGGTGCTTGCCCGAGTTGCCGCCCGTGACCGACTCCCAGCGCGCAAACACTTCCTCGACGATGAAGCCGAACGACAGCGTGGCCATGCCCAGGTAGATGCCCTTGAGGCGCAGCGCGGGCAGCCCCACCACCACCCCCACGGCGGCCGACAGGCCCGCAGCGCAGGCCAGCGACAGCATGAACGGCCAGCCCATGCCGGTGAGCACGGCCTGGGTGTACGCGCCCACGCCCAGAAACGCGGCGTGCCCCAGCGAGAACTGGCCGGTAAAACCCGCCAGCAGCATGAGGCCCAGCCCCACGATGGAATAGATGAGCACAAACGTGAGCTGCGCCAGCCAGTACTCGGGCGCCACCCACGGTGCTGCAAGCAGTGCGAGGCACAGCAGGCTGTACCAGAAGATGTGCCCGCCGTGCTTGGCCAGGCGCAGGTCTTGTTCGTACGAGGTCTTGAAAAGAAAGCGCATGGGGTCAGACCTTCTTCCGCAGTTTTTCGCCAAAGAGGCCGTTCGGTTTGACCATCAGCATCACCAGCACCACGATGTACGCCGCGGTGTCCTTGAAGCCGTCGGGCAGGTAAAAGCCCGACAGCGATTCGACGATGCCGATCACCAGCCCGCCGACGATGGCGCCCGGCAGGCTGCCAAAGCCGCCCACCACTGCGGCCGGGAAGGCCTTGAGCCCGATGAGCCCCATGTTGGCGTGCACGAAGGTGATGGGCGCCAGCAGCAGCCCAGCCACGGCCGCCACCGCGGCGGCCAGCCCCCAGGCCAGGCCGTTGAGGCGCTGCACCGGAATGCCCATGTAGTAGGCCGCCAGCTGGTTCTGCGACGAGGCCTGCATGGCAATGCCCAGCTTGCTGTAGCGGAACATGGCAAACAGCAGCAGGCACAGCACGGCGGTGGCGCCGATCACCACCAGCTGCTCGGCGCTGAGTACCAGCGCGCCCAGGCGCAGCGACATGTCCTTGTACGGCACGGGCAGGGTGTGTGTATCGGTGCCGATGTTGGGCACCATGGTGATGAGCCCGCGCAGCACATAGCCGATGCCGATGGTCAGCATGACGATGGAGAATGCGGGCTGGCCGAGGATGGGGCGGATCACCGCGCGCTCCACCACCGTGCCGAAGATGCCCATGGCCACAATGCTGGCCAGCACGGCGATCCAGAACGGGAAGCCCAGCACCGTCATCAGCGCCAGCCCGCAAAAGGCCCCCAGCATCATCAGCTCGCCCTGCGCGAAGCTCACGGTCTCGGTCGCCTTGTAGATAAGCACGAAACCGAGCGCGATCAACCCATAGATGCACCCCTGGGCGATACCGCTGATCAACAGTTGCACAAATTGCACCCTGGCTCCCCGGAATATTTTTACAAAGCAAATGCTTTGCTTAAATCATGTTGCATGGGCCTTGTCCGGCCCGCACTCGGGGCTAACCCTGAGCGCGCCGGTACCGGAGGCGAGCGGATATTGAACGAGCGAACGGTCGTGCGCAATAAGGGTTGCAGCCGATGAACCCGCCCTCCCGAAGTGGGGGGGGCGCGCCGCGCAGCGGCTGCCTGTGGGGCCCTGTGCCGAATGCTGTCGCGGGCGCGACATATGCGCCCACCGTTCAGGTGGTCATGGGGCGTAGGTGGTGGTGCTGGCGGCCTCCGGGGAGCAGCCAGAAGCATCCGCCGGGTGCCGGCCTGCTGCGGATGCGATGGGCACCACTGGCGCGGGGCGCGCGCGGGCGCCGTTTTTGAGCCAAAATGGCCGCTGGCGCTTGTTCCATTTGCCATTGCAGCTATGAAAATAATAGCATCTGGCGCAAGTGCACCCTGCAGCGGCAGCCACTGCCCGGAACCCCATGAGCAAATCCACCACGACGACCCCCAAGCCCATGCCCTTCGAGCCCGAATTCATCGCGGGGCTCAAGTCCATCTTTGAAGAGAAGATCGTGTTCAACCAGGTGCTGGGCCTGAAGGTCACCCACCTGTCGCCCGACAGCGTGGTCGGCCGCATCGACATGAAGCCCGAGCTGGTGGGCCACTACGCCTACAACCGCATCCACGGCGGGGTGATCAGCGCCGGGCTGGACGCGATGGGCGGCCTGGCCGTGATGGCGGCGATTGGCGCGCGGCACATGGACGAGGCCCCCGAGCAGCGCCTGCACCGCTTTGCCAAGCTGGGCACCATCGACCTGCGCATCGACTACCTGCGCCCCGGCATCGGCACGCATTTCGAGTTGCGCGCGCAGGTGCTGCGGCTGGGCTCGCGCGTGGCCAGCACGCGCATGGAGTTTCTGGGCCCCGACGGCACCCTCATGTCGACCGGCGCGGGCGCTTACATCGTCTCCTGACGGCAGCGGCGCCGGCCGCGCAAATGTATGCACCCGTGCCAGCGTGTGTGGTGCGGCAAGCTTTGCAAGTGGGTGCAACCAGGGAACCGTTTGGTTACCGTTCTTGCGCAACCACGGCATCTTTTCTGACGCCTGAAACCTAGCATGGCCTCTTTTCAAGGAGATCTGATGGCCGTGCAAAACCCGTTTTTTGGCAAGCGTGAACCCGAGTCCTTCCAGCCCCGCAACACCACCACGGCGTCCAGCGTGCTGGGCGGCAACGGTCTGGGCACCACGACCACTTCTGCGCCTGCGGGCACTGCCGCCACGGCGCAGGCAGCCGTCAAGCCCGCTGGCGAGAGCACCGGCAGCAAGCTGACGGTGGGCCCCAACATCAAGCTCAAGGGCGTGGAGATCACCGACTGCGACACGCTCGTGGTCGAAGGCACCGTCGAGGCCACCATGGATTCGCGCGTGATCCAGATCTCGGAAAACGGCGCCTTCCGCGGCTCGGCCGAGATCGACATCGCCGAGATCCATGGCGAGTTCAACGGCAGCCTGACCGTGCGCCAGAAGCTGGTGATCTACAGCACCGGGCGCGTCAACGGCAAGATCCGCTACGGCAAGCTGGTGGTGGAAGAGGGCGGCCAGCTGGCGGGCGAGATCGAATCCGGTTTTTCGTCGGCATCTTCGTCCGCGGGCACCGCGCAACGCAGCAGTGCGCCGCTGCGGGCCGAGCCCACGGCCATGGCGGCCTGATCCATTCAGGGGCGGCGACGCCCAGGCGATCACCCATCGCCGCCCCACGAAAAAGCGGCCCGGATGGGCCGCTTTTTTGTGCGTGCAGGATGTATGGCCTGCGCCGTTCAGGCGTCTGCCGCTGTGCGCCGCGGCACCGGGCGTGGCCGCCCCTGCTCGTCGATGGCGACATAGGTCAGCCGGGCTTCGGTCACCTTCACGTACTGCCCCTGGGCAGAAAAGCGCTCGGCATATACCTCCACCTCCACCGTGACGGACGTGTTGCCCACACGCGTGATGGCCGAGAAGAACGACAGGATGTCGCCCACGCGCACCGGCTGCTTGAAGATGAATTCATTGACCGCCACCGTGGCCATGCGGCCCTGGATGTAGCGGGCCGGCAGCACGGAGCCGGCCAGGTCGACCTGCGCCATCACCCAGCCGCCAAAGATGTCGCCATTGCCGTTGGTGTCGGCGGGCATGGGGATCACCTTGAGCACCAGCTCCTTGTCGGTCGGCAATGCGGCGGGTGGCGGGCTGAAAACGGCAGACATGGGCACAATCTCGGGTTGGGGCCGGGCCACCGGGTGCTCTGGGGAAACGCGGTGCGTTTCATCGGGCTCGTGGCCCCGGCCAAACCACCCTGGCGCCAGCCGGGTCGGTAGAACTACAACAACAGGAATTGTCCCTCATGCGCCACCTTGGCGAAGCCACCCCGCCTGCCGCCGCAGGCACCGCCAACGCTCCCCGTCCGTCTGACTGGGCCACCCTCGGGCGGCTCATGCCCTACTTGTGGCAATACAAGTGGCGCGTGGTTGCGGCCATCGTCTTCATGGTGGGCGCCAAGCTGGCCAACGTGGGCGTGCCGCTGCTGCTCAAGACGCTGGTCGATGCGATGAACTTCAAGCCGGGCGATGCAGCGGCGCTGATCGTGGTGCCGGTGGGCCTGCTGGTGGCCTACGGCGCGCTGCGGTTGTCCACCTCGGTGTTCACAGAGCTGCGCGAGCTGGTGTTTGCCAAGGCCACGCAGGGCGCAGCGCGATCGATCGCGCTGCAGACGTTCCAGCACCTGCATGCGCTCAGCCTGCGGTTCCACCTGGAGCGGCAAACGGGCGGGATGACGCGCGACATCGAGCGCGGGGTGCGCGGCATCGAGTCGCTGATCTCGTTCTCGCTGTTCAACGTGTTTGCCACGCTGATCGAGGTGATCCTGGTGCTGAGCGTGCTGGGCGCCAAGTTCGACATGTGGTTTGCCTGGATCACGCTGGGCGCGCTGGTGCTCTACATCGCCTACACCGTCCTCGTGACCGAGTGGCGCACCAAGTTCCGCCGCGAGGCCAACGAGTTCGACTCGGCCGCACACACCAAGGCCGTGGATTCGCTGCTCAACTACGAGACGGTGAAGTACTTCAACAACGAAGGCTTTGAGGCCCGTCGCTACGACGAAAGCCTGGAGCGCCTGCGCCTGGCGCGCCTGAAAAGCCAGACCACGCTGTCCATGCTCAACGCCGGCCAGCAGCTGATCATCGCCGTGGGCCTGGTGGCCATGCTGTGGCGCGCCACGCAGGGTGTGGTGGATGGCCGCATGACGCTGGGCGACCTCGTCATGGTCAACGCCTTCATGATCCAGCTGTACATCCCGCTGAACTTCCTGGGCGTGATCTACCGCGAGATCAAGCAGAGCCTGACCGACCTGGACAAGATGTTCACCCTGATGGACAAGGAGCGCGAGGTGGCCGACGCCCCCGGCGCGCAGCCACTGTCGGGCCTGGACCAGCCGACCGTGCGGTTTGAAGACGTGCACTTTGCGTACGACGCGGCCAACGCCGCGGCGCGGCCCATCCTGCAGGGCATCAGCTTCGAGATCCCGGCGGGCAAGACGGTGGCGGTGGTGGGGCCCTCGGGCTCGGGCAAGTCCACGCTGGCGCGGCTGCTGTTTCGCTTCTACGACGTGCAGCGCGGGCGCATCACCATTGCCGGGCAGGAGATCCGCTCGGTCACGCAGGCCAGCGTGCGCCAGGCGATTGGCATCGTTCCGCAGGACACCGTGCTCTTCAACGACACCGTGGCCTACAACATTGCCTACGGCCGCACAGGCGCCTCGCAGGCCGAGGTGGAGGCCGCGGCAAAGTCCGCGCGCATCCACGACTTCATCGCCTCCACGCCAAAGGGCTACGAAACCACGGTGGGCGAGCGGGGCCTGAAGCTCTCGGGTGGCGAAAAGCAGCGCGTGGCCATTGCCCGCACCCTGCTCAAGAACCCGCCCATCCTCATCTTTGACGAGGCCACCAGCGCGCTGGACTCCGCCAACGAACGCGCCATCCAGGCCGAGCTGCAGGGTGTGGCGCAGAACAAGACCACGCTGGTGATCGCGCACCGCCTGTCCACCGTGGTGGACGCGCACGAGATCCTGGTGATGGATGCGGGCCGCATCATCGAGCGCGGTACGCATACCGAACTGCTGGCGCGCCGCAGTCGCTACGCAACCATGTGGGCGCTGCAACAGGAGGGCCCCCCTGAGTCGCCTGCGGCGCCTTCCCCCTGAGGGGGACGACGCCCTCGCTGCGGGGCGGCCCTTGCTAGGCGTCTCTCGCAGGGGTCGCGCCGGTTTCATGCGCCGTGCCCTCGCGCATCGGTCCGACGACCATGGCCTTCGTCAGCACATGGTGCTGTTTTTTTGAGAGCTGTTTTGATTTATGAAACCCGTCCTGCTTGCCCTGTCGTTCCTCTCTGAAGAACACCGCGCCCAGATGGCGCAGACCTTTGAAGTCCTCTACGCCCCCGACGCCGCGCAGGCCGCCGCCGCCATTGCGCAGCACGGCGCCCGCGTGCGCGTGGTGCTCACCATCGGGGCCACGGGCCTGTCACCCGCGCAGATTGATGCGCTACCCGCCCTCACGCTGATCTGCGTGCTGGGCGCGGGGTATGAGAACGTGGCAATTGACCACGCCAAGGCCCGCGGCATCGTGGTGGCCACCGGCGCGGGCACCAATGACGACTGCGTGGCCGACCACACCTGGGGCCTGCTGATTGCGGCGCAGCGGCGCATCCTGCCGCTGGACAAGGCCACGCGCGCAGGCGTCTGGCGCACGGCATTGCCCCTGCCGCCCAACGTGTCGCACAAGCGGCTGGGCATCATCGGCCTGGGCACCATCGGCAAGAAGATCGCCCAGCGCGCGCTGGGCTTCGAGATCGAGGTGGGGTACCACAACCGCAGTGTGCGCACCGACGTGCCGTACCGCTACTTTGCCGATGTGACGACGCTGGCCGCATGGGCAGACTTCCTCGTTGTTGCCACCCCCGGTGGTGCTGGCACCAAACACCTGGTCAACGCCGACGTGCTGGATGCGCTGGGCCCGCGCGGTGTGGTGGTCAACATCGCACGCGGCAGCGTCATCGACACTGCCGCCCTGGCCGCAGCCCTGCGCGAAGGCCGCATCGCCGCTGCGGGGCTGGACGTGTACGAAAGCGAGCCCGCGCCCCCGGCCGAGTTGCTCGACCTTGCCAACGTGGTGCTCACGCCCCATGTGGCGGGCTGGTCGCCCGAGGCGGTGCAGAACTCGGTGGACCGCTTCATGGAGAACGCGCGGCGCCATCTGGCGGGCGAGGCGCCGGTGACGGTGGTGTGAGCCTTTTTTACGTCAAATGTGCCGCTAGCGCCTAATTTACATGCCTTGCTTGCTATCAATTCGGGAGTGGCAATGTCTGTAGACCTGAATGCCCTGCAGGCCCGCCTGCGCAGCTTTGCGGCCCAGCGTGAGTGGCAGCCGTTTCATACGCCCAAGAACCTGTCGATGGCACTGATGGTGGAGGCCGCCGAACTGGCCGAGATCTTCCAGTGGATGACGCCCGAGCAGTCGCTGGCCGTGCGGCACGACCCGGCCCTGAAGGAGCCCATTGCCGATGAGGTGGCCGATGTGCTGCTGTACCTGCTGCAGCTGGCCGACCATGCGGGCGTGGACTTGGCCGAGGCGGTGGAAAACAAGCTGGTGAAGAACGCGATCAAGCACCCGGCACCACTGAATACTGGAAAAAACGGCCGCTAGGGCTTGATTGGATTGATTTCAGTGCTATTAGTACTATAGCAAAAGCGTTGGCCTGCCAGGCTGCACACGCCATGAAAAAGCCCCGCCGAAGCGGGGCTTGTCGCTGATACGGCAGGCGGTGCTGCTGCATCGCCGCCGCAGGGCCTGGCCGTCTGTTTACTTGCGGGCTGCAATCGCCTTTTCAGCCGCCACCACCAGGTCAGCGCCGATCTGGCCCTTCCACTTTTCGTACACGGGGCGGGTGGCCTTCACAAACGCGGCGCGCTCGTCGGCCGAGAGTTCGGTCACCGTCACGCCCAGGCCTGCAATCTCCTTGAGCAGGGGCTTGTCGGCTTCGATCACGCCCTTGCGCGCGATGGCGATTTCTTCCTTGCCCGCGTCAATGGCGGCCTGCTTGACGATCTCGCGGTCGGCCGGCGTCCAGCTGTTCCAGATTTCCTTGTTGACCACGAAGATCAGCGGGTCGTTCACGTAGCCCCACAGCGTCAGGTGCTTTTGCGCCACGCTGTGCAGCTTGGCGGCGGTGAAGATGGCCAGGGGGTTTTCCTGGCCGTCCACGGCGCCGCTGGCAAAGGCGGGCTGGGCATCGGCCCAGCTCATCTGCGTGGGGTTGGCGCCCAGCGCGGTGAAGGTGTCCAGGAACAGGGGCGAGCCCACCACGCGGATCTTCAGGCCCTTGAGGTCTGCCGGGGTCTTGATGGCTTTCTTGGAGTTGGAGATCTCGCGGTAGCCGTTTTCGCCCCAGGCCAGCGGCACCACGCCGGCCTTGTCCAGCGTGGCAAAAATCTGCTTGCCCACATCGCCTTGGGTGACAGCGTCCACGGCCTTGTAGTCGGGGAACAGGAAGGGCAGCGAGAACAGATTGAGCTGCTTGACCTGCGGCGACCAGTTGATGGTGGAGCCCACGGCCATGTCGATCACGCCCTGGCGCAGCGCGCTGAACTCGCGCGTCTGGTCGCCCTGGATCAGCGAGACGCCGGGGTACAGCTTGATGTTGATGCGGCCCTGGGTGCGCTCGCGCACCTTGTTGGCCCACAGCTCGCCACCCTTGCCCCACGGGAACGCAGGGCCGAGCACCAGCGACATGCGGTATTCGGCCTTGTAGCCCGCAGGCAGGGTCTGGGCCATGGCGGCCGGCACCGAGAAGGCCAGCGCGGCTGCGGTGGCTACGGCAGAGGTCAGGAAGGTACGCAGTTTCATGGGGTCAGTCTCCTTGTTGAAATCAGTCGGTGTGAACGGGTGGGTGCGTCCATCAATAGCCCAGTTTGGCGGGCAGCCACAGCGCCAGCGGCGGGAAGGCAATCACCAGCAGCATCACCAGGAACATGGCAAACAGCATCCAGCCCACCCAGCGCACGGTGGACTCCATGCGCACACCGGCAATGCGGCACGACACCATCAGGTTCACCGCCAGCGGCGGGGTGAACTGGCCGAGAGCCACCTTGAGCGTGAGGATGACGCCAAACCACACCGGGTCCCAGTTGTAGTGCTGCATGATGGGCAAGAGCAGCGGCACGAAGATCAGGAAAATCGAGATCCCGTCGAGGAACATGCCCACGGTGATCAGCAGCACGATGAGCAGTGCCAGCACGCCATATTCACCCAGGCCCGAGTTCACGATGGCATTGGCCACCGGGTCGATCACGCCCAGGGTGGACAGCGAATACGCAAAGATGCCCGCCAGCGACACCACGATCAGGATCACGGCCGACAGCTCGCCCGATTCGCGCAGGATGGGGAACAGGTCGCGCACGGTGATGGTGCGGTGGATCACCATGCCCACGAACAGGCCGTAGAACACGGCCACCACGGCGGCCTCGGTGGGGGTGAACCAGCCGGCGCGCATGCCGCCCAGGATGAGCACCGGCGCCGCCAGGCCCCACAGGGCTTCGCGCAGGCTTTTCCAGAATGCGGGGCGGGGCATCGCGGCTTCGAGGGCGCCCATGTGGTGCTTGCGCGCCATCCACACGGCCGGAACGATGAGCGCAATGCCCGCCAGGATGCCCGGGATCATGCCGGCCGCAAACAGCGCCGGCACCGACGCACCGGGTACCAGCACCGAGTAGATGATGAACGCCACCGACGGCGGAATCAGGATGTCCGTGGCGGCAGCGGCGCCCACCACGCTGGCCGAGAACGAGGGTGGGTAGCCCGCGCGTGACATGGCTGCAATCATCACGCCCCCCACGGCCGCCGCGTTGGCCGGGCCCGAGCCCGAGATACCGCCCAGGAACATGGCCACGGCAATGGCCACCAGCGGGAGCATGCCCGGGCCGCGCCCGACAATGGCAACCGCGAAATTCACCAGGCGCAACGCCACGCCAGAGCGGTCGAAGATCGAGCCCACCAGCACGAACATCGGGATGGCCAGCAGCGGGTATTTGCCCAGCCCGGCGTAGAAGTTCTGCGGCACGGCCAGCAGGCCGAACCAGGGCGCGTCGGCATTGGCCAGGGCAATGGCCCCCGCCCCCGCCAGCCCCAGCGCGGCACCAATCGGCACCCCCAGGAACATCATGCCCAGGAATCCGGTGAACAAAAGCGTTGCGATCATTCCTGTGCCCCCCCGGTCGGAGGCCGGTGGCGCAGACGGGCCAGCAATTGCAGGGCGCGGGCGGTTGTCAGTGCGCACAGCACGGGCAGCCAGACCGTGTACCACCATTGGGGTACGCCGATACCGGGCGAGGTTTCCTCAAAGCGATAGTCGTCCCAGACGACGCGCACGCTCAGCACCGTGATCAGGGCAAAAAGCACGGCCACCATCGCGGCACCGAACTGCGCCAGGCGGTGCTGGCGACGCTGCGAGCCGCCATCGGCGAAAAATTCGATGCGGATGTGCAGCCGCCGGGCGACTGCGGCAGAGCAGCCGACCAGGGCAAGGACGATCATCAGGAAGACCGAGACCTCCTCGGTCCATGCGAACGAAGCATTGGTGAAGTAGCGGATCAGCACGTTGGCAAACGTGATGATCGCCAGGGCCGACATCGTCAGTACAACGAGCCAGTCTTCCAGGCGCAGCGAGCGGGGCTCAGCCTCGGGGAGCGCATCGTGCGCTGGCCCCTGGGGGGTAGTGGATGGCATGGGGCAGGGGTGGAAACAGGAAACAGCTCAAGCGGGTCGCCCTGCCCGTCGGCGTTGTGCACCAGGGGCCTCGACAGTGAGCGCGGTGGGCGCTGCCACGGCGATTATGCGTTGGCTTGCTATGCACGCATAGCATCGGTACGGCAGACGCCGCTGCGGCCCCGCACCCTGTTCGGGGGGCGGGCAGCCCGGCGCACCCGAAGTGCCCGCGTGGCCTGCGCTCCCAATCCTGACAGTTGCCTGAGTGCGGCGGTCCGCGGCTGCCAGGGCTGTGTAAACCCTGATGCCGTGGCCAAGCACGCCACGCTTGCCACGCGGATAATGGGCCGATGGAAACCAAGTGGCTTGAAGATTTCGTCAGTCTCGCGGAAACACGCAGCTTCAGCCGGTCCGCACAGTTAAGGCACGTCACCCAGCCCGCGTTCTCGCGGCGCATCCAGGCGCTGGAAGCCTGGGCCGGCACCGACCTCGTAGACCGAAGCTCGTACCCTACGCGTCTTACCCCGGCTGGAAAGACGCTGTACGACCAGGCCCTCGAGATGCTGCAGGCCCTGCAGAACACCCGGGCCATGTTGCGGGCCCACACCAGTGCAGGCAAGGACATGATCGAGTTTGCCGTTCCGCATACGCTCGCCTTCACGTTCTTTCCGGCCTGGGTCTCCAGCCTTCATGACAAGTTCGGTCCGTTCAAGAGCCGGCTCATCGCACTGAACGTGCACGACGCCGTGATGCGGCTGGTCGAGGGTGGCTGTGACCTCCTGATTGCCTACCACCACCCCTCCCAGCCGTTTCAGCTGGACGCCGACCGTTACGAAATGGTGAGCCTGGGGCAGGAAGTGCTTTCACCCTACAGCAAGGCGGACGCCGATGGCCAGCCTGTGCACAGGTTACCGGGGCGCGCCGGCCAGCCCCTGCCCTACCTTGGCTACGCGCCAGGCGCTTACCTTGGCCGCGTGACCGAGCTCATCCTGAAAGAGGCCGGCACGCCGATCCACCTTGAGCGTGTGTACGAAACGGACATGGCCGAGGGCCTCAAGGCCATGGCGCTGGAGGGCCATGGAGTGGCTTTCCTGCCGCACAGCGCCGTCAAGAAGGAATTGCGCTCGCGCCGTCTGGTCAGCGCAGCACCGGCTGACTCCGCCGCCCTGCAGATGACCATGGACGTGCGCGCCTACCGTGAAAAACCATCGGGCAAGGAGTCTCCCAAAGGCACTGCGCAGGCGCTGTGGACTTACCTCCAGTCCGAAGTGGTTCCATGCCTAGGGTAACTACGGATATAAACACTTTGCATAGTTGCGCGCCCAAACGGCATTGGAGTTTCACCGTAACGACACGTACAGTCGCGCCGTTGACGGATTCGACCCGCACTGCAAGCCCCGTACCTCGCGGTGGCATGAAGTTTGCAAACTCGTTTCCACCCACCCACCGAAAGTTCGCATGAACATTTTGTCCACCCGATTTGGCCGAGGCTTCGCAGCCTTGTGCTGCGCCCTTGCGCTACCGGTCCAGGCCTCAGTCCTGGAGCGCATCAGCGCCGGAGGCAAGCTGGTGATCGCGCACCGTGAATCGTCGGTGCCGTTCTCCTACGTGGACGCGAAATCCGGCAAGCCCGTCGGTTATGCCGTGGAGCTGTGCCTGCGTCTGGCCGAGGTGGTGCGCAAGAAGACGGGCAAGAAAGACATGGAAGTGGAGTTCCTGGCGGTCACGCCGGCCAACCGCATTTCCGTCATCGAGCAAGGCAAGGCCGATCTCGAGTGCGGTTCGACCACCAACAATGCAGAGCGCCGCCAGAAGGTCGCGTTCACCATCCCGCACTTCATCACGGGTGCACGCCTGCTGGTCAAGGCGTCCAGCCCGATCGACCGCGTGGAAGATCTCAACGGCAAGAAGCTCGTCTCGACCAAAGGCACGACCCCGCTCAAGGCGGCAGACCAGGCCAATCGCGAGCGGCTGATGGGGATCACCATTCTGGAGGCCCCGGACCACGCCCGTGCGCTGGATATGGTCGAAAAAGGCGAGGCCGATGCCTTCGTGATGGATGACGTGCTGCTGTATGGCCTGGCTGCAGGCCGTCCTGATCCGAAGGCGCTCAAGGTGGTGGGCCGCTTCATCACGACCGAGCCGTTGGCGATCATGCTGCCCAAGAGTGATCCCGAATTCAAGAAACTGATTGACGAAGAAATGCGCCGGCTGATCACCAGCCGTGACATCTACGCCATCTACGACAAGTGGTTCATGAAACCCATTGCGCCCAGCAACACCGTGCTGAACCTTCCGGTCAGCTACCTGCTGCGCGACTTCTGGAAATACCCTACCGACCAGGTTCCGTTCTGAGTTGACAATTCCCTGGTCGGGTTCCCTTTCTGAGGCATTTGCGGGTCGCAAGCGCGGCCGGCGAGTGTCTGGATTCCCCCCCCTGTTCCTATCTGTTTTCACCTAAGGAGATACTGATGAAGAAGCATTTGCTGGCGGTTGCCGTCACCGCCCTGGCCGCAGGTAGCGCATTCGCACAAGCGACCGACACCCTGGCCAAGATCAAGGCCTCGGGCACCGTGACGCTTGGCGTGCGTGAATCGTCCGGCCTCTCCTACACCCTGGGCAATGGCAAGTTTGTGGGCTTCCACACTGAAATGGGCGAGATCGTCCTGGCCGACATCCAAAAGCAGCTCGGCCTGCCCAAGCTGGAAGTCAAGTACCAGCCCGTCACGTCGCAAAACCGTATTCCGCTGGTGACCAACGGCACGGTGGATCTGGAGTGCGGCTCCACCACCAACAACGCTGCCCGCCAGAAGGACGTGGCGTTTGCCGTGACCACGTACGTGGAAGAAGTGCGCATTGCCACCAAGGCCAACTCGGGCATCACGTCCGTGAAGGACCTGAACGGCAAGACCGTCGCTACCACCACCGGCACGACCTCCGTGCAAACGCTGCGCAAGCATGAGCGCGCAGGCGGCGTTGATTTCAAGGAAGTGCTGGGCAAGGACCACGCGGACAGCTTCCTGCTGCTCGAAACCGGCCGCGCCGATGCGTTCGTGATGGACGGCTCCATCCTGGCTGCTAACATCTCCAAGTCTAAGAACCCAGCCGATTACAAGATCGTGGGCGAAGTCCTGAACGTGGAACCGATTGCCTGCATGCTGCGCAAGGACGATCCCGCTTTCAAGAAGGCCGTGGACGATTCGATCAAGCGCCAGATCGCCGATGGGTCGCTGGCCAAGCTGTACGACAAGTGGTTCATGCAGCCTGTACCTCCGACCAACACCAAGATCGGCCTGCCGCTGTCGGATGCGACCAAGGCTGCCTGGGCTGCTCCAAACGACAAGCCCATGGAAGACTACGCGAAGAAGTAATCGGTTAAACGCTTGCGCCCCTTCGGCCAAACGGTTTGAAGGGGCTTTTTTGTTGGGTTTGCAATGGGTTGCACCCAACGGTGATTCAAGAAATAAAGGGGTGCTCCTATGAGTTGGGATTGGCAGGTGTTCTGCCAGGACACCATGGACAGGGACATTGTGCAAAGCTGCTTTGGCAAGGGCGGCGACATCACATACCTGGACTGGATGCTGTCGGCCTGGGGCTGGACGGTGTCTGTATCGGTGCTGGCGCTTGTGCTGGCGTTGTTGTTGGGCTCGTTGATCGGGACCTTGCGGACCTTGCAGGACAGGCCCATGGTCGTGCGGCTGGGCAATGCCTGGGTCGAGCTGTTTCGCAACATCCCCCTGCTGGTCCAGATCTTTCTGTGGTACCACGTCCTGCCCAGTCTGTTTCCGGTGCTGCACGGGGTGCCTGGCTTCCTGCTTGTCGTGCTGGCTCTGGGTTTCTTCACGTCTGCGCGTATTGCCGAGCAGGTGCGCTCGGGTATCCAGGCGCTGCCACGCGGCCAGCGCTACGCGGGCCTGGCGATGGGCTTCACCACGTTCCAGACCTACCGCTATGTGCTGCTGCCCATGGCGTTTCGCATCATCATCCCGCCACTGACCAGCGAGACGATGAACATCTTCAAGAATTCGTCCGTGGCGTTCGCCGTGTCGGTCGCTGAACTCACCATGTTTGCCATGCAGGCACAGGAAGAAACGTCGCGTGGTATCGAGGTCTACCTGGCCGTGACGGGTCTGTACATCGTGTCCGCATTCGCCATCAACCGCATCATGGCCTTCATCGAAAAGCGCGCCCGCATCCCGGGCATGGCCCTGGCCAGCGCAGGCGGGGGAGGTCACTGAGATGAATCTCGATTTTTCGTTCTACAACTGGGACCTGATCAGCAACTTCGTGCTCAAGGGGCTGTACTTCAGCCTCGTGCTCACGCTGGTGGCCACGGTTGGCGGTGTGCTGTTCGGCACCGTTCTGGCGCTGATGCGCCTGTCGGGCAAGAAGTGGCTGGAAGTCCCCGCCACCATCTACGTCAACGGCATGCGCAGCATTCCGCTGGTGATGGTGATCTTGTGGTTCTTCCTGCTCGTGCCCGCGATCATCGGCCGGCCCATCGGCGCCGAGATGTCTGCAGTCATCACCTTCATTGCGTTCGAGGCCGCCTACTTCAGCGAAATCATGCGCGCCGGCATCCAGTCCATTCCCAAGGGCCAGGTGCATGCCGGCCAGGCGCTGGGCATGACGTATGGGCAGAACATGAAGCTGGTGGTGCTGCCCCAGGCGTTCCGCAACATGCTGCCGGTGCTGCTCACGCAGACCATCATCCTGTTTCAGGACACTTCGCTGGTCTACGCCATCGGGGCCTACGACATGCTCAAGGGCTTTGAAGTGGCGGGCAAGAACTTCGGTCGCCCCATCGAGGCCTACCTGGCTGCGGCGGTGCTGTACTTCGTGATGTGCTACGCGCTGTCCTGGCTGGTCAAGCGACTGCACCAGAAGATCGCGATCATTCGCTGATGCGGCGGGTAGTACAGGCTAAAGAGATTGGATTGAGGAATAACAAATGATCGAACTCAAGAACGTATCCAAGTGGTATGGCCCGGTGCAGGTGCTCAACGAGTGCACGGCCAGCATCCAGAAGGGCGAAGTGGTGGTGGTGTGCGGGCCCTCGGGCTCGGGCAAGTCCACGCTGATCAAGACCATCAACGCGCTGGAGCCCTTCCAGAAGGGCGAGATCACGGTCGATGGCATTGCGCTGCACGACCCCAAGACCGACCTGCCCAAGCTGCGCAGCCGCGTGGGCATGGTGTTCCAGCACTTCGAGCTGTTCCCGCACCTGTCGGTGACGGACAACCTGACCATCGCCCAGATCAAGGTGCTGGGCCGCAGCGCGGACGACGCCAAGAAGCGCGGCCTGAAGATGCTGGAGCGCGTGGGCCTGATGGCGCACAAGGATAAGTTCCCCGGCCAGCTCTCGGGCGGCCAGCAGCAGCGCGTGGCCATTGCCCGTGCGCTGAGCATGGACCCGATCGTGATGCTGTTCGACGAGCCCACGTCGGCCCTCGACCCCGAAATGGTGGGCGAAGTGCTGGACGTGATGGTGGGCCTGGCCAACGAAGGCATGACCATGATGTGCGTGACCCACGAAATGGGCTTTGCCCGCAAGGTGAGCAACCGCGTGATCTTCATGGACGTGGGCGGCAAGATCCTGGAAGACTGCTCCAAGGAAGACTTCTTCAACAATCCGGATGCACGCCAGCCGCGCACCAAGGATTTCCTGAACAAGATCCTGCAGCACTGACGGTGCCCCCTGAGTCGCCTGCGGCGCCTTCCCCCACGGGGGACGCCGCCAGCGCGGCGGGGCGGCCCTTGCGCGGCGGCCGCTGGCATGGGCCACGCCGGTTGCAACCGCCGCGAGCCTGGCTGACTTGGGCCCACGTTAGGTCCGATGAGAGCGCCCTCTGGGCGCTTTTTCGTTGGCGGGTCGCGGACAAACCGGATCGGGCATCGGGCGGTCCATACCGGCATTCCCAGCAGCGTTTTTGAGTGTTTTTGAGTCAAATCGGGCTGTAGCGCTCGTTTCATATGGCTTTAATGCTATGAAAGTGATAGTGATTTGCACGATGGGACAATGCTGCCCATGACCGCCGCAACTTCCACCCCCACCGACACCCTCACCATCACCCGCCCCGACGACTGGCACCTGCATGTGCGCGACGGGGAAGCGCTGCACACCGTGGTGCCGCACACGGCCGCGCAGTTTGGCCGGGCGATCATCATGCCCAACCTGCGCCCTCCGGTCACCACGGCCGAACAGGCGCTGGCGTACAAGCAGCGCATCCTGGCCGCGGTGCCCGCGGGCATGCAGTTCGAGCCGCTGATGACGCTGTACCTCACCGACAACCTGCCGGCCGACGAAATCGCGCGCGCCAAAGATGCGGGCGTGGTGGCCTGCAAGCTCTACCCCGCCGGCGCCACCACCAACAGCGACGCGGGCGTGACCGACATCCGCAAGACCCACAAGA